>ENA-ORBV01016735-ORBV01016735.1-microbial-mat-metagenome-genome-assembly--contig:-NODE-16735-length-10597-cov-5.245627_pt1 | contig 10597 bp, 4 predicted proteins | sample MGYA00237777_ERZ505514 | MGnify/ENA primary metagenome ERZ505514 (study PRJEB26160, sample SAMN06269048) | microbial mat metagenome | isolation source: Oligotrophic lake microbial mat | place...
GTCCGGAAACGAGCGGACACGCCTCTCACTCGAAGCCGGAGATCACGGCTCCACAGGTGGGCCAAGAATCCGTTGCCGGAATCTCTCCGACGAGGTCCCCGACGGCGAAAAATTCGGGTGCGACGACCCCGCGGGCCGCGCTCGCCGCGGGTGCGGCCGAGGTCTTGAGCAAACGATTCACGAATGCGAAGGTGCGCGACGAGCGCTTGGAGACGTTGACGGATGGCCGTGAACGTTGGATTCAATGGCTGGAAACGTCGGGGGCCTATCCTCAGGTCAGGGCCGAACTCACGTTTGCGCCGGGTCCTGCCGGGGTGCGGCTGGTCGAGGAAACCTACTTTCTGGCGGACAGCGTGCTGGTGGAACGTCCGACGAACGTGTCGCCTGAGGTCTTTGCCGCACGGGTGCAGCAACTCGGCTATCGGGCCGGCCCGCAATATCCGTTCTCTCCCGCGGTGCGGGTTTACGTGCCGGAGCCGCTGCAGATCGACGCCGTTCCGGAGGCCCTCGCCCGGCTCGGTACAATGGAACCTGGCTGGCAGGTGCGCCCGGACCATCTGGCGTTTTCACAGGTCGTACCGAATGACTTCGATCCTCGTGAGCTTTGGGCATTAGCCCGGATCAATGCGCCTTCCGCCTGGGAGGTGAACACGGGTTCGAGCTCGGTGGTCGTCGCGATCATTGATTCCGGAATCGACCGTCAGCATCCCGACCTGTCGCCAAACATCTGGCAGAATACCGCCGAACTGTCCAACGGCTTGGATGACGATGGCAACGGACTCGCCGACGATCTTTTCGGCTGGGACTTCGCGGGCAACGACAACGATAGTTCCGATCAGGAAGGACATGGAACCCACGTCGCCGGAATCGTCGGGGCCACCGGAAACAACGGCGTGGGTGTCTCCGGCATTTCGTGGCGGGTCAAACTGATGGCTTTGCGCACCGGAGATCAGTCGTTGTCCACCTCGGCGGTGATTCAGGCCATGGACTACGTCACCAGCCAGAAGCTCCGCGGCGTGCCCGTGGTGGTGGTCAACAACTCCTACACGTCGACCTCCTTCAACAGCTTGCAGCGCGACTCGATTCAACGCGCCCGGGATGCCGACATCCTGTTTGTCGCCGCAGCCGGAAACGACTCCCGCAATGTTGATCAAAGCGGTCTGCTTTACCCGGTGGGGTACGCGATCACCAATATCGTGGGTGTCGCATCGACCAATCTCGGTGACACCCTCTCCGACTTCTCGAACTGGGGTGCGAGCAGCGTCCATCTCGCCGCTCCCGGTTCCGCCATCCGTTCCACCGTTCCAGCAGGTAAATACGGCGTCAAGGATGGCACCTCGATGGCCGCTCCAATGGTTGCCGGTGCGGTCGCGCTGCTGCGCGCAGCCGAGCCGACCTTGGGGTCGGCGCAGTTGAAGAACCGGCTCCTGACGACGGTGGCGCCCGTCGCAGCCCTCTCGGGCCGGGTGTCTTCCGGCGGTCGCCTGGATCTCCAGCGCATGATCAATCCCACGTCGGGCGTGCCCCAGATCACCGCGGTGGCTCCGACCGCCGCTGTCTACGGTTTGGAAAACCCTTCACAGTCGGTTCTCCTCTCCGTCCGCGGTGCGCGGATGAACAATGGCTCCGAGCTGTCGGAGCTCCCCGTGATCTGGACCAAGCTGAGCGGGCCGGGCACGGTTTCCTTCAACCCGTCGGGAGTGAACCAGGTGACCGCGAACTTTTCCTCGACCGGTCTCTATCGTCTTCGGGCGGCCGTCACCTACGGCGGTCTCACGGCGACGCTGGAGCGAACGGTGGCGGTGGGTGCGGTGGTGGTGCCTTCCACCGGGCTCCTCGGACGCTGGTCCTTTGGCGAGGCATCAGGCTCTCCTCTGGACAGCTCCGGGCAGGCGCGTCACGGGGTGTTGCTCGATGGGCCTTCCCGCGATGCGGGACCTTACGGGCTGCCGGGGCTCCGGTTCACCGGCACGTTGTCCGCGATGCAGTTTTCCGCGCCGGCTCCGGCGCAGGTGACGCTCGTCGGTTGGGTGCAGATGGATACAGCGGGAAACAGCATTTTCCCCCGCGTTCTGAACTTTCCCGCGTATTACCTTTTTATCGGACGCGATGGGCAGACGGGAATCGACGGCAATGTTGGTACGGTCAAGTTCCTCTCCAATTGGACCGGGACGGATGGAGTCTGGCACTCGCCTCCCGGTCTGATCACCAGTGGTGCCTGGTACCACGTGGCCGCGACCTACGATGGCACGCGCGGCGATCGTGAGTTGCCGCGGCTGTTTCTCGACGGCCGCGAATTGGAGGTGGGGGCCCAAACCCCCGCCGCCGGCTCGATCGATCTGACGGCGGGCAATGGTTATTTGGGAAATAATGAGGAACGGACGCGTGCGCTGGCCGGCCGGCTGGCTGATGTTCGGATCTATGGGCGGACACTCCTTTCAGAGGAAATCGCCTACCTCGCCCGCGAGCCTCTGGTCAACGATCTGCGTAATTGGGAAGTGGTGATCCAATCCGCCACGGCCTCTTCGGTCGTGGTCGGTCTCAGGCGGCCGGACGGCCGCCTGCCCGGAGTCGGACTGACGGCGGTCTGGCAGACGGTCTCGGGTCCCGGCGCGCCGACCATCGCTTCGACCAACGGCACGCTCGCAACCTTGGGCTTCACCGAAGCCGGGAATCACACCGTCACCCTCGATCTTTACGATGCCGGAGTCATGCTGCGGCGTCAGGTGGTTCTGACTCTTCCCGGAGTGGTCGCTCCGCCCGTGGCACCAGGCTTCGTCCGCTCACCGGCCAGTCGCACGGTGGCCTCAGGATCGAATGTCACCTTCCAGGCGGAGGCCACGGGCACACCTCCCTTGACGTTCCAGTGGCTGCGCGGCGGGGTGCCCATCAACGGCCAGATCCTTTCCCAGCTCTTGCTCGCGGCGGTCCGCGACACCGACTCTGGAAACTACTCGGTCAGGGTGACCAATGCCGCCGGATCAGCGACCAGCGCCGAAGCCACCTTGACGGTGCTCGATCCGCCCGCGATCACCACCCAGCCCCGGTCCCAGCTTGTCGCCTCGGGCTCGCGCGTCGAACTGACGGTGTTCGCGATCGGCAGCGCTCCGTTGTCCTACCAATGGCTGCGAGCCGGTGTCGCGGTTTCCGGGGCCACGTCCTCGACCTTCGTACTGGAGAATATCAAATCCGCTCAGACCGGGGCCTACTCCGTGGTCGTAACCAACAGTGTGGGGACGGCGACCAGCCAGTCCGCCACGGTTGAAGTGTTGGAGCCCCCGACGATTGTTTCGCAGCCTTCATCGCAAACGGTGATCGCGGGTCGAACCCTGGTTTGGGATGTCAGCGTCACGGGCACTGTCCCCTACACGTTTGCCTGGTTCAAGAACGGTCAGTTGCTGCCCACCGAAAGCCTGCCCACACTGCGCTTCACGACGCTTCGCCTCGAGGATGCCGGCAGCTACACCTTCCGGGTCAGCAACGCGGTGGGCTCGGCGACGACCACGCCCATCGTGCTGACGGTTGTCTCGCCGCCGATGATCGTGAAACAGCCGGTGACCCAGGCGGTCCCCTTGGGTCGCTCGGCCACCTTTTCGATCGAAGTGACCGGCACCGCGCCGATCACCTATCAATGGCAGCTCAATTCCGCACCCATCGCGGGCGCAACCTCGGCTCAACTGGTCATTCCCAACGTCGGGCCCCAGCACATCGGCAGCTACACCGTGGTGGTGACGAACGTGATCGACTCGGTTCGCAGCACTGCCGCGTACCTCGACATCGTGCCGACTCCCCAAGTGACCCAGCATCCGACCGGTTCGGTGGTGGCGCTGAACGGCGACGCAGCGGTGGAGGTGGTGACGAGCGATGTCCCGGGTTCGGTCTTCTACCGGTGGTGGCATAACGGTGCGCCGGTGCCGGATTCGAATGTTTCACGACTCCAACTTCGGGGTATCGGCCTAGCCCAGACAGGGGTCTATCAGGCCGAGATGACCAACAGTGGGGGTACGATGTTCAGCAAACCGGCGGTGATTGGGGTGGTCTTGACCGGCAAGACCTCTGGATCGGTGGGAACGCGGCCTGAATGGCAGAACATTGTTCACCCGAACGGCAATTCCTACGACCAATACGTTTTGGACGGTGCCGCGGGTGCGATCACGGCGGATGCCGGACAGATTTCGCGCCTCTCGTTCATCGATCCGCAGGGCGACATTGTTCAGGTCGAGCTGGCGGGGAAGGGAACCTTGACGGTTCTGCTGGCGAATTCAACCGGACCCGCGACGCCCACGCTCTACAACCAGCCCGGGGTACTTTACATGCAAGGTCAGGCCACGCTCGTCCTGACGGATAGCGACGAAAACACGTACCTCTCGGTTTTCTCCGTGGGCCCGGCGAATAACCCGGGTGCCGTGCGCCCGGATGTCACCTATGAAGCGTGGGCTACGCTGCGAGCGCTCGGCGTGCAAACTGCGAGTGGGCGGATCAACGGTCTGCGCATGGGCAATGCCCGTTTTGAGGCGACGACCGGTGCGACGGGCCTGTGGGCGCAAGGCGTGCGTGCACAGACGGTTTTCCTGCACGACATCGCCGCCTTTTCCTCGGCGGTACCCGTGCTGGCGGTCGCCGCGGATACCGAAGTGGGGATTACCGGGGGTGGCCTGCTTCAGCCCAACGGCCGGGCGGTGATGGTCGACGGAGTCAGTGGTATCCGTCTGCGCGAAGGTTCCTCCTCAGCGGGACAGCGTGTCGGTCCGCAACTCCTGCTCGGGCGCTTGGAGCGAAACGGAGTCGACGTTTCCGCCACGATCCTGCTGCCGTCGTCGTGACGATCGAGTGAGTGAGGGCGTTTGAGCCATCCCAACCCAAGGCGGCGGCGCGCCTGCGGTTGAAGAGATCAGGCGGGCTCGCCTGATCCCATCGGAAGATGGATGCGGGCCACGCAACCGCGGGGACTGCCCCGATCGACAAGCGTGAGGGTGCCGCCGTGATTTTCGACAATCTGTCGGCAAAGAACCAAACCGATGCCGGAGCCTTCGGGCTTGGTGGTGAAGAACGGGACGAAAAGATTGGAGGCCTCGGCGATACCTGGACCATCATCCTCGACCGCGATTTCGAGATTCCCCCCCTGTCTCTTCCACGAAATGCGCACTCCCTGCTTTGACTGCCCCCCCTCGACCGGTTGTTCCAGCACCGCCTCCACGGCATTTTTCGTCAAGTTGATCAGGACCTGCTCGATTTGCGGTCCATCGCACGCAATCGCGAGATTCGGTCCTCCCGTCACCACGACCGGAAAGCGCCGTTCGAGCGCGACCACGCGGTGAACGAGGGCCGGGACCGCAACGGGTGCACGGACCGGCGGCGGCAGCCGCGCGAGGCGAGCGTACGCTTGCATGAAACGCGCCAGTCCGTCCGCGCGAGATTCGATGATTTCGAGACCAATGCGCAGATCCTCCTCCCAATCGGGCGCGCGTTTTTCTCGTTTGATCAGCGTGCCGAGGCTGCCGGCAATCGATTTGATCGGCGCGAGCGAATTGTTCAGCTCGTGCCCCAGGACCCGCACGAGTCGCTGCCAAGCCTTCAGCTCCTCCTCGCGGAGGGGCTGGCTGAGATCGGTGATCACGATCAGGTGATGCGGCAGGCCCCCTTCGCGGAAGAGCGTGCGGCGCATGCCCCAGCGACCCGTGCCGCCAGGGAAGGTCACCTGCGTGAGCACACACGCGCTTTCTCCGTTGAGGCACTCCCCAAGTCCGATCTCCGCGGCCTGCCGGCCGAGAATGCGCTCCGCCGGTTGCGCCAGCAGCTCCTGTCCGGCTCGATTGACCAGCCGCAACGTCGAGGCTTCGTCGACGGCGAAGATCGCGACATCAATTTCCTCCATGACCGTCCGCAATAGCGCGGTCGCCTCAAGGGCCCCCAGACGCTGTTCCTGAAGCACCGCGCCGAGCGTATTGATTTCCGTCAGGACATCCCCGAGCGGTTCGTCGCGACGCGCGCCGCGGGCGCGAATGGAGAAGTCGCCCTCGCGCAGCGCAGAAAGCAGATTGGCCATCGTCTGCAAGGGACGGATGACCTGGGTTCGCACGCTGGCCGCGAAACCCAGCCAGCAGCTGACGATGACCAACGTGAGCGTCCACTGTTCCTTGGGCGTCTCGTCGCCGCCCCACAGGTAGGCCATCGACACGATCACGGCTGGCAGCCCGGCGAGCAGGGCGTAGACGAAGACGCTCTGATCGTGGGTAAGGCGGCGGCGTTTGGATTTGGCCATGGACCGGGCCTGTTTTGGCTAGGGAGACACGCGGGGCATGCAGGGAGGGTGGTTCGAGGGGTGGGCCTCGGTTGGAACCGTGAAGGCGCGGGAATTCAAAGCCCGAATTTCTCCAACCGTCGATAGAACGCGCTCCGGCTGAGTCCGAGCTCTTCGGCCGCCCGACGGGCATTGCCATCGCACCGGGCGAGCGTCTTGCGAATCAGAAACGCCTCCACCTCCTCCAGGTTCATGTCTTCAAGGCGCGGGGCGGCCTGGCCGGCGTTGAGTCCCAGGTCGATGCCGCGCACCACTTTGCCCGACGTCATCAGCACGCCTCGCTCCACCGAGTGGTCCAGCTCGCGAACATTTCCCGGCCACGAGTAGTTGAGCATCGCCGTGGTGGCCGACTCATCGAACCCCGTGATCGCTTTGCGGTACCGGTTTACGTGCTGTTTCAGGAAGTGTTGGGCGAGCAGCTCGATGTCCTCCCTTCGCTCCCGGAGCGGCGGCAGGTGAAGGTGAATGGTATTGAGGCGGAACAGCAGATCCTGACGGAAACGACCGCCTACCACTTCCGTCTGCAGGTCGGCGTTGGTGGCGGAGATCAGGCGGACGTGAGCGCGGTACGTCTTGGAAGAACCGACGCGCTCAAAGTCGCCGGTCTCAATGGTCCGCAGGATCTTGGCCTGCTGGCTCATGGGAATGTTGCCGATCTCGTCCATGAACAAAGTGCCTCCGTCGGCCAGCTCGAAGCGGCCGGCCCGGTCGCTCTTTGCGTCGGTGAATGCGCCACGCACATGGCCGAACAGCTCGCTTTCAAAGATACCTTCGGGCAGCCCGCCCATGTTGACCGAAATGAACGGCTTGCCGGCACGGATGGATACGGCGTGCAGGGCTTGGGCGATGACACCCTTGCCGGTTCCGTTTTCACCAGTGATCAGAACATTGGCATCGGAGGGTCCGACCCTTGCAACCACGTCGAGCACGGGCCGCATCGCCGCCGATTGTGCGATCAGGTTGGGGCCGCCTTTGCCACGGAGGATTTGATTCTCCTGCTCCAACCGTCTGTAGGCCCGGACCGTTCCGCCGAGCTCGATCTGATTGCGGACGATCGTGAGCAGGCGAGGGTTTTCCCAAGGTTTGGCGACAAAGTCCTTGGCTCCGCGGCGCATCGCCTCGACCGCGAGATCCACGCTCGCCCAGGCGGTCATGACAACCACGGGGAGCGAGGCATCCAGCGTTTGCAGCCGGTTGAGCAGATCGAGACCCTCGCGACCGCTGGTGGTGTCGCGTGCGTAATTCAGATCGATCAACGCGACGTCGAAGTCCCGGGTTTCGATCGCCTTGAGCGCCGCCGCCGGGGACTTGGCGGTTTCGATTTGATAGCCCTCGCTCTTCAGCAGCAGTCGGAGTGCTTCGAGGATGTCCGGTTGATCGTCGGCGATGAGGATGCGCGGGGCTTCAGCGGGCATGGGAGAGAGTGACGCAGAGGAGTGAGAGCTTCATCATGGAAGCTTTCTTTGCACACGTCGTGCCAGATTTAAGATCGAGTTATTAGTCTCTATACATCAGGCACTAAAGCATTGAGAGGACGCAGGGAGAGAACCGTGGACCCTGTCCAAGCCACCGACCGTGGGAACGAAGAATCCCAAAAATGGGAAAAGCGGGAAGAGATCCGCGGCGGCGAACGAACTATTCGAATCGCAGCGCGTCGATCGGATCCAGCTGGGACGCCTTGTGGGCCGGGTAGAAACCGAAGACCATGCCGATGATGGCGGAGACGCCGACGGCGAGGACGACCGACAAGGTTGAAACCAGCACGGGCCAGCCGAGCTGGGTCGAAACGATCTCGGAGACCCCGATGCCGAGAACGACTCCGAAGACGCCCCCGAGCACGCTCAGAATCATCGCCTCGATGAGGAACTGCAGCCGTACGTCGCGATCGTGGGCGCCGATGGCCAGGCGGATGCCGATTTCGCGGGTCCGCTCGGTGACGCTGACGAGCATGATGTTCATGATCCCGATGCCGCCGACAATCAGGGAGATGCCGGCAATCGCGCCCAGCAGCGCGGTCATGGTCTTGGACGTGGCGGTGGCTGCTTCGGCCAATTCCATCTGGTTGCGGACGTTGAAATCAGGTTCGCGTCCTCCGCGACGCTGCTGAAGGAGGTCGTTCACATCCTGCTGAATCCGTGGCATGGATTCCGGTGTCTGGGCTTGGATCAGGATGCTGCTCAGATTCTGGCGTCGCGCGACCCGACGCATTGCGCTGGTCGTGGGCACAATGACGACGTCGTCCTGATCTGAACCGAAAAAGTTGAAACCCTTGGGTTTCAGGACCCCGAGGATCTTGAAGGGAAGATTGCGAATGCGGATCGTGTGACCGACGGGATCTCCGTCTGGGAAGAGATTGGTCATGACCGTTTGTCCGATGACCGCGACCTTGGCGGTGCTGCGTTCGTCGGCCTCGGTGAACATGCTTCCGGACTCCAGTTCCCAAGCGCGAATGCTCAGATAACCAGGCGATTCGCCCAAGACCGACGTGTTCCAGTTCATCCCGTTGGCGAGGACTTGTTGACGATCGCGGACCTCGCCGCTGACGGCGACGACACCGGCGATTTCCCGCTCGATCGCCTGGGCGTCCTCGATCGTGAGCGAACTGCTGGAGCCCCAGCCTCCGCGCATTCCTCCCGTGTTGGAGCTGCCCGGAAAAACCGTGATCACATTCTGGCCAAGGCTGGCGATCTGTCCCTCGACCTGGCTCTTGGCGCCATTGCCGATGCTGACCATGGCGATGACGGCGGCGACACCGATGATGATGCCGAGCGCCGTGAGCACGGAGCGCAGCTTGTTGCGCCGCAGTGCGCGGAGGGCGATGATGGAGGTGGCGGTGATGCGCATGGGAACGGCCCTCAGGAGGCGTGGATGAGTTTCGCGGCGGCCTCGGCCCCGCGGATTCTCTCCATCTCAACCTTTGAAAACAGACGATTTGGAACCGTTTCGTCGCGCACGATCCTGCCGTCGCGGACGATCAGGTTGCGTTTGCAGTAGTGGGCGATGTCGAGCTCATGGGTGACCATGACGATCGTAATACCCTCATCGTTGAGTCGTTGGAAAACCCCCATGACCTCGACGGACGTCTTGCTGTCGAGATTGCCGGTGGGTTCGTCCGCGAGCAGAATCTGCGGATTGTTGACCAGCGCGCGTGCGATTGCCACCCGCTGCTGCTGTCCACCGGACAGTTGATTGGGCAGATGATCGGCACGGTCGGCGAGGCCGACGATCTCCAAGGCGCGCAGAGCCCGGGTGCGCATCTCCGAGGATGAGACGCGGCTTGGACTGTAAAGCATCGGGAGTTCGACGTTCTCCAGCGCGGTTGTGCGCGCGAGCAGATTGAATCCTTGGAAAACAAAGCCGAGCTTCTGGTTGCGCAGATCCGCGCGCTCGTTGCGCTCCATGTTGGAAGTGTCGACATCGTCGAGCAAGTAACGGCCCTTGGTCGGCCGGTCGAGACAGCCGAGGATGTTCATCAGGGTGGACTTCCCCGAACCGGACGAGCCCATGACCGCGACAAACTCCCCGGAGTGGATCTGCAGGGTGACGCCCCGGACGGCGTGGACTTGGACCTCCCCGTTGGAGTAGGTCTTGTAAATGTCCTCCAGCTGAACGACCGGCTTCATCGACGGAAAGGACTGCTGCCGGAGCTGAACGGATTGCGCGCGGGCTGGCTGCTGCCCATGGCCGCACCGGGGACAACCAGGCTGCTGATCAACACATCCCCTTCTGCCAAGCCCTCAATCACCTCGGTGGCGGAACCGTCGGTGATGCCCAGCTTGACCGTGACCGCCTCGGCCATCGGTTTCGTTTCGGTTCCCGCCAGTTTGTAAACCGTGCGCGTGACCACCGTGCCTGCGGCGCTGGCGCGACTGCCGAGAAAACGTTCCGGAAGTTCAATTCCACGCTCTTTGGCCAGAGCTTGGAGACGGGCCAAGGCATCAGGCGAAGGCGGACCGCTCCGAAAGTCGACGCCGGGGTCCCCGAGACGTTGCTCGGGTGACATGAAGAGTCGCGTGCCGATGCCGCCGCGGGTGTCGGTGTGCAGCGCGTCGTCGGTGCGCACGACCCCGAGGTCGGACACTTTGACGACTCCATTCACCCCGACCAGGAGGTTCGCTGGCTTGATGTCGCGGTGGACAGCCTCTTCGGCGTGGATCGCCGCGAGCCCGATGCAGGCCTGGCGCGCGACGTTGACGACCTGACGAGCGTTCAAGCGAGTCGCGCGCGCGAGGCGTAGGAGGTTGGTGCCCTCGACCCACTCCATGACGAGATAGGTGATGGGGCCGTGTCTCTGGA
>ENA-ORBV01016736-ORBV01016736.1-microbial-mat-metagenome-genome-assembly--contig:-NODE-16736-length-10595-cov-4.608861_pt1 | contig 10595 bp, 16 predicted proteins | sample MGYA00237777_ERZ505514 | MGnify/ENA primary metagenome ERZ505514 (study PRJEB26160, sample SAMN06269048) | microbial mat metagenome | isolation source: Oligotrophic lake microbial mat | place...
CATTTTAGCTTCATTCTAAAGCTTATAATTTTCATTTACAAACAACTCAAAAGGCCTGTAGCTTTTAGCGTAGTGCAGGTGCAAAAAATTCTGCATTCTCTGGTTTGCCAATGGTTTCAAGAAAAGGTGGTGATAAATTTAAACCTAATGCATCTTGTTTTGCTCTCTCAGAGTCTTCTGTCTTGTCCTGACCTGTCCTTCAGACAGATGCATCGGTCTTGATGGAGGCGCTGTTGACCTCTCCATCTTCCTTGTCACTGATGACAAGGTTCTCCATGTCCTCGTAATTGAACTCCTTGAGTTCAATGTCCATAGCATGGATGTCCATGCTGTCATTGCGCTTCTTGTCGATTGACTTGAGCTCCTGCTGGAGCCCACTCTTGACAGCTTTTTTAATGAAAGCTGCAAGTTCTTCTTTGGACTTGTCAGCCTCGTCCTTGGATTTATTTTTCCATGTCTTGTTCTTGCCCTTACCCTTGGCCTTGCCAGCGTTGCCGCCAGTGTTGCCTTTAAGCTTTTTAGCTTGGGCCTTGAGTGTGTCACACTCATCAGTCACATGAGTCTTGTTGTTGCCGTGAAGCAAACAAAACTTCTGTCCTTAAGTGTTGTTGTTCTTCTTTGCCTTGTTGCTGTTGCCTTTCTTGGCATCCATTGTGGCTTTTGCAATTTTATTTTTGTTGTTGCCACCAAAGTCTTCCAACATTTCGATGTTCTCCATGAACTTCACTGTTTCAAGTGTGACCTTGGCCAGAGGTTCAAAACCTTGACGGTCCATTTCCCTCTGCCATCTCTTGGACGTTCCTCACAAGAGAATGTTGGCAATTTCATCTGCGGTCAATGACTGCATGTTGTTGAAATTGGGTGGCAACAGAGAAATCTCCTCCTGGTTGATGCAATTGACATGCATGAGGTAATTCTTCACCTTCATGTCCAATGGCGCAAACAACATTTGACGCATTGCAAGATTTTGCTGGTCACAAGAGCAGTCATCAGGGTGTCAATCGCTTCCGTCACAATGACATGTCCCTGATTGGCATCAGTCAAATGCAGGCCTTCAGTCTTCGTGCGAAGAGCAGCAATCTCCCCATTGATGCTAGGCTCGTTGGTTCCATTGTCAGCTTCAAGCTCCGCTTCTTTGGCCTTGATGTTGCGATCTCTTGTCACTTCAACTGCTTTGTGGCACTTCACTTCGAAAGTGCTCAGGCTCCAAGCAAAATGTCGTGCAAACTGAGGAATCACTGCAATCTGTTGGGTGCCACCTATGCAACTGAATCCAACGAAAGCGCGTTCCGCACTCTTGCGCCATGCAATGAGTGCACGTGGTGATTCATCAAGTCCTTCTAGGATCTTGAGTGAGACCTTGACTTTGGTAGCTCCTGCCGTTCCAGGTCCAGTGCTGATCTTGATTTTAGCAAGATCATCCTTGCTGTTAACCTTGACTGGTTCTGGAACCAGAGGACTTGTTCTGGAACCAGACGAAGCAAAGGTGTTTGCTTTGTGTTGTCAAATTCTTTGACAGCAGCAATCTTCATGGTTGAATGAAATGACAACAAAGGCTTTTTCTGCAAATAACAATTTGTGGCTTGATGTCAAAATGCACTGCGCTAAAAGCTGCAGGCCTTTTGAGTGCATGGTGAATGAAAATCATGAGCTCAGAAACAATCTAAAACCAAAGGCAATGTTTGAGAAAAGTTCGGCTCAAGATCCCTTGGTGCAACCTTCTCTCCACTGAGATGAACAATGCTTCCACGTGAAGAATCGGCGTGTCAGTTATGGACTTGTTATTCACTTGGGAATGGCTGTCTCACAACCACAACCAGTGTTGTGTGATCCAGAACAAAACGTGTTCCAGTCGCATGCAATGGTCAGACAGTCACAGTCATTATGTTGTGCAATCGCTAGAGTCACATCATCCATGATGATGCTTGGTTGCTCATCTGAACAACCTTCTTTGCTGTTAATGAACAACAAGACTAATGTCTGCTAGTCGCGTGACACTGATGAGGGTCAGTTCAATGAGTGATGCACAAGTGTGAGTCACGAATCCCGGGTTTGAGGTGATTAGCCCTAACCTTGTTGGGCAAATGGTGCGTTGCAATGGTGTGCTTCACTGAAGCAATAGAAAATCGTTTCACACATGCACGGTTGATGATCATTTGATGAATTTGTTGGTTTTGAAGCACAGGAAAGGGAGGTTGCACAAATGAAAGAACACTTTGTGAGACAAAAGTTCAAATTTCAAGAACAATGATTGAAGTGCAAAAAGTTCTAGAATGAGGGATGCAGCAGCATTCAGACTCATCGTGGCTACCATTTCAATGGTCCGGAATCTGTTGTGAGTGCATTTCGGCATGTGCATTGAAACAATTTGAAGTCAATCTAGCAATCTGTTGCCAGCAAAATCCTTGAAACATGTTGTGTTGATCACAAAGAGAGCTGAAACATGTGCCAAATGAGACCGCGGTCATGTCACACTAAAGTTAAGAGCCAAGCTGTGTTGCCAGAGGGGTTGTTGATCGCCTCCAGTGGTCAAATGTTTGTGCACTTTGCCGTGGAGATTGTCACAGAGACGGAATGCTATGCAAGCTTGCATCAACAGTTTGTTGTCTCTCATGACTTGGGCAGCTGCTATCAGTTCTGCCAGTTCACACACAATGCTGTGGCTTTGGTGTCAACACATAAGGTTCCTTCAATGAACATGAACCATTTGTTGAGGATTGCTTTCATGATCATCTCCATCATGTGGCGTGCACATGCTGTGCAACCGTGACAAAAGTTGTGATGCCACTTCCCTTTGGGGATGAAGTCTGAAATTGTCTTTTGTAGATTAATCACATGCTCACTTCAACTCTTTTCAAAACAAATCCTACTGCATGCATTAACTGTTTTTCCATTTGGAAGAGTTTCATGTTGTTTCCCATGGGCTTTATGGCCCAAATCCTCTGGAATACTGCAACACTGGGGCCTGCTCTTAAGGCACAGCGTGAAGTGCAAGTGATTGTGCTTTAATGAGCCACTGGCTATCCCAACAACCACAATGGCATTGGACCTGTTACTGAATCATTTTAGGAGTTTGTTGTTGAATCGTTTGAAGACGCTGATCACAATTTGTTTAGTAGTTAGGTTTCTCCCAATTTGTGTCGCTATGTCTCTCTATTTACATTCAATGTGACAATCATCTCGAGGCGTCAGTCCTTGCCACAAGCACAGTGTTTTTTTGTTTTGGCACGGCTGGCAGTTGAAAAGTAACACTATGGCGCCCCATCTTTTGGTTCCGAAAAGTAGTTTTGGTGGATGCGGGTACGTGCGGCCACTTTCGTCATAACTACTCGACTACCTAGCTAGCTCGTAGTTAGAAGACAGCGTCAACGTCACCGGAGGATTCCTTCAGAGAAGCTCAATTACTTTTAATTTTTCGCTGGTGGTGCCCATGACTGTTCTTCCCTGCAGTAAAATGGGCATTGGAAAGCAGTAGCTAGCTAGATTAGTAGATTGCGCTAAACTCTATGATGGATACGGGATCGCGTGAATAAATTCGAAAGAGAGATTGAGTGATTGAAAGCGACAAGATGGCCATGTGCAGTAATATTGGCATTGCAGAATTGTGTCACATGCATCGCGTCGTCACTATTTTCAAAGCCATTAGGGGTTAATGTTATTCCCTTACTATTTATGCATTATGTCACAGGTAATATTGTCGTCGTCGTCTTTGGTGTGACAGCGACGCTTGTCCTCCTCCTTTGTTGTTGTCGTCCTCCTTTGTTATTGTTGTCCTCTGTACTTTAGTTACTGTGCTGTGGTTACTCAACTGTGTGGCTGCTGCTGTTGCTGTTGCAGTTTGATGCTTATTTACTGCTGATGATTATGTTCTTGTTGATGGGCATCCCACGAAGCCCATCCTACCGTCGCAATGCCTCCCAAGATGAGAAGGGATGCCGCAACGACACCGGCCCAATCGCTCGTACCCTCCACGTATTGATGATCTTCAAAGACCGCAAATCCTCCCACGACACTGGCAAAGGTGAGCATTCCAAATTCGACGGGAAAGGCGGCGGTAATTTCAAAGCGACTATAGGTCAATCGCAACCAAATGACAATGCCACCAAAAATAAAGACCCCCAATCCGAAAAATACAATCCATAAATCCAAATGACTGTCAGCTTCGGCTGCCTCGTCTTCCTCCTCGTAGGCCATGGTGGTAAGTAAGGAATTGACGCCTTTGAGAATGAGAGCTCCGACAGCTTCTGTGGCTCCTAGAGACGAGGGGTAGATAAACCCAGCTAGTAATAGCATGAACGAACTAGGTTCTGGTCGAGCCGGTTGTGGATTGTTGGTTCCTCCTTCGGGCTTGGAGGCATACTGCATCTCCACATTTTCGTCATCTGGAGTAACAGACCCAGTGTCTTCTGGCAAGCCATCGGAGTCTTCTAGATCGGTCATTTGCGTCGTGGCCTTGTGCTGGAGTTGCTTTTTATTGGTGGCTGGCTGGGATGCAACGGAAGCATCTCCTTCTTGTTGCTTGGATGCTGCTTCGTCTTCCTCGTCTTCGTTCAAAACGGGAAACTTCTTCTCAAAGGGATAGGCAAACAAGGATCCTCCTAGAATGATCAAATACATGACAATCCAATAGACAAGCGCGGCGGGACTCATCATGACCTCCTTCAATTTTGCGCCATCAAAATGGCACACTTCCGCTTGGACCGTCACACTAAAGACGACGGATCCCGCCAAGACGGCAATGTAACCCGGAATCGCTTTGCGAGGGACTTGATCGCCCAAGGCAAAGTAGGCAATCGTTGCATTGCACACAATCGTCAAGGAAAAGACGGCAGCTAGCACCGAAACGGGCGCAAAACTCAGTGCCACAGCATAAATGCCATTGGCACTAAAGTAGATAATCGCGCCCAACAACCATCCCAGATTGCGATTCAAAACGTAAAAGACTTTTTCGCCCTTGCGACGCAACAAGGAATAGCGTTGCAAACAATTGCCACTGGCATAGCAGAGGCATGCCAACAAAACCAAGACAATGCCAATCCCACTGTTGGACGTCGCTTCGTTGGTTTCGCAGCCTTCGCTCATACTGTCAATGGTGATGGCTTTTGGAGTTTGTATAGAAATGGAAGTGATAGTACAAGGCTTTTGTATTGTTACTGTAGTTGTGCCTGTGATGCTGATGTTGATACTTCTGATAAAATATGCCAGTAGAACTATCTATTACTGTTACTGTAGAATACGGTTATTGTTTTGGAAATGTACCTCTACAATTTATTGTACCTTAGCTGAGCAGACTGGAGCTAGCTACTACTAGTAGTAGATAGCTAGTGTTACATGTAATAGCTCGACATGTTCAAGAAAGTGAGTACCACAAGGTGCTACAGTAATGACCACCATTCTAAAACTACTACTGTACGATACAGTACGACCGTTACGTGAAATTTGCGAAGACTGAAGGGCACAGTCATTGATAGCAATGATAACATGTTCGAGTTTGAGTTAGAAAGCGCCTCAGTCAGTCAGTGTCAATGGCCGCGCACCTCTAAGACAAATAAAGTGCGAGTCCAATAAAACATCCACGCGCACTTTTGCTCCAATCAATATATGCCAACTAGCCCTAACCTTGGAAACATGCGAAACCTTACTTTGGTCTGTCCCCGCAGTTTTCTCTTAGCTTGGAGGTGCCATCCCCGCGCCCCGACGTCGTCGACAAAAAGCGGCCGTTCCCAAAGCTGCTCCAGCAATGAATGAGCAAAAGTAATTTGCAAGACAGCATTTGATTAGTCCTTCTTCTTTTATAGTATTACAGTCTATCGTCATCTCTGTTCTATTCCAAACGACGGATAGTTGAGAGCCATGGAGAACGAAGAAGAACCATTGCACGCCGTCAGCAACAAGCGACAAAAGACAAACGAGGATTCCATCCTTTCGGGAAATCTAGAAAAACAGAAAAACTACACCCCACGTGTCAACGAAAAGAAAGCTTATAATAATGGAGAAGAAAGCAATCTAACAGAAAAGGGCGAGGAAGCCACCGCTGGCGTAGAAGAAAAAAGCGATGCTTACGATTTCGACGTTGTACTATTCTTCCAGGCAAAATGTCGTTTGGTAGCCATACAAGAGCAAATTACGAAGTACCTGGAAGCGAACCATGGCAAACGGGACTCGGACTACTCCTTTTTGTCTCAAAACAAAATGGATTTGTTGGTTGCCTGTTCGCAAATGATCAATCATGCTGGGCAGAATTTCTTTGCGGTAAAGAAAGTAGCAGGAAACCACCGCGCTGGTTGCGACGATTGCGAGCAGATTCCGAGATTCGGAGAATATTATGCTGTGGATCAATCCAGCGGTGTTTTTTTTCGCCATCCAAAGATATGCGAAGCATGCGTCGCGCGTCGATCAGATCTTTTGTTCCATCTTTCGCAAGATACCCAGCGATACGCGAGAGCACAAAAGATGCGAAAGCAGCTGGACGAAAAATGCTCTAACTTTTCACCGTGGGCTCCTGGAGGACTCTTCGAAGTAGGACCGGATGCACCGTTCTGTCTTCGCGAGAGTATTGGACACTTCGACTATATTTTGGGAGGAAATGAGGCAAAGACTTTCGAAGAGCACATGCGAGCCAAAACGAAATAGTGGAACGCCTGCAGCATTACCATTCACCATTGCTTCGTCAAAATGCCAACAAAGGTCGGGGACATGGCGAGACGGCGGGACCCTTGATTTTTGCGATACTTCTGGAGGGCTTGTGGCATTTCTTGCTTACTAGTAGATTTATAAGCCGTTTGTATACTACTAAAATCGAAACTTTGCAAACAAAAAGTCAGTAACTTTTCACACGAAAAATCCGTAAAGAGCTTCCTGAATGCGCCAAGTGGGGAAGACAACCATAGGTAATGGCAGTTTTGAGTGCCACCCGCGAAAAATAGAAGACGGCCAATCTTGTGTTTGACTGTCGTGTTACCTGTCGTGAGAGAAATTCGTTCGTTCAGGGTGTCACGCCCATCCAGTAGCAGTATAGCAAATAAAGGTTGCGCCCCAAAAGTGATGGAAGATCTGATCCGTTCTCCGTCGTCGTGGGAACCGGGGGGAAGGATTCGATGATCGAAGTACATTCATATGACAGGTCAACATAGTGGGTTGTGCGGTATTTCATTTGTCTTGCCCGGGCGAAAAACGGCAGATGGGTTCGCTACTGGCTTGCCTACGAGAGCTGGCTGGCTCAACCATCTCACCACCTCCAGACAGATCTCTACACCGTTCTACCAGTAGCTAAGTAAAGCATCATCAAGGTTTGGATATGAAATCTATATCAGGGTAATTTTAAAAGCTACATTATTATTTGCTCGCCGTTCGACCCACGAACGCAACTTAGAAAGGCGCAGCGCCTCCTCCCGTCACACCCGCCACACTCTGAAACAAGAGGGCACTCTGAGCTCGAATTTCATCTTGCTCTCGCTTTTTAATCTTGCCATATAAATGTTTTGCTTTGGTGACGGGAGTCGCCGACACGGACAAACTGGAGGTCGATGCATTCATACTACTCAGAAGACTGTTGCTGGTATTGCTGGCACCGGTAGTAGCCGTCGTTCGCGTACAACCACTGGTTCCACTGTTGTCATTGAAGAAAAACGAGCCATTGTTGGACGACAATTCGACACTTGCATCATACCCATTATTATTTCCTACCCCCAAGGCAGACGAAGCACCCGCCAAATTGTTCATTTTGATGGTCGTGCTGCTGCCCGTTCCATTGTTGTTGGAATTTTGGTGTTGCTGCTGCAACTCACCCACCGTATACGAATTCTGCGTCGCGAAGGAATTGTCAAAGGCATTTCCGGCGGCTGGATTGGCGGCAGCATTTTGCTTTTTGGACCACATCCACGATGGAGTCTTGTACATGACTTCGCTGCTTCCCGTAGTATTGGTCCCAGTCGAATGACTATTCGTTTCGTTGTCAAAGGGTTCTCGTTCGGGTTGTTGTCGTTCCAGGTAATTGCCAATGCCTTCGCCGTGATCATTGGTCTTGCTCTTGCGAGTACGAGACAAGGATCTGGAGATGCGGGGTTGCTCATTGTGACGGAGCAATGTTTCACCAGCACCGCCGCCTTTGGGTCCTTCTTGGCCGTCCTTCCCATTTCGACGACATCGAGAAAGTGACCGGGGTCGGCGATTGGCAGACCCATTCTTGGGTTCTCCAAACACAAGATCTTCTCGGGACAAGGTGTCGCGTCGGCCACCGCCGCCGCCACCGCCATTTCCAGTCGGTTCACGCTTGATGCTGCTGCTACGAGTCTTGGAAGCCCCGCGATTGTGCTGAGAAGGCGGGGGTGGTGGTGGTTGCTTGGAACTGGATCGTCGAGCTCTGGAGGTCGACCGTTCTCGTTCGTTCCGACAGACCGATTTGGATCGTCCACGTCCTCCCGGAGTCGCCGAAGGACGGCGGGTCCGACTTTGCGATCGTTCTCGGTCCGAGTTGCCATTGCTTCGCTCCACGGAAAAGCTCGTCCGTCGTCCTCGTTCGCTACCACTGCTGCCATAGCCACCACCACTATTACTCGTGCGTCTTCCTCGTTCACTATCGCCACTGCCACTGCCACTGCCATAGCCACCACTATTGTTGCCATTGTTGCTACCAGTTGTGCAATTGGTATTGCCAACATCTCGTTGACGAGAAATGGAACGCCGCATTTGCGGTGGCGCTTGTGGTTTGCGGGATATGGATCGTGATCTGGATCGAGAAGGAGATCTGGATTTGGAACGAGATCGTGACAGAGATCGCTGTCGTTGTGCCGAAGGTGATCGGGATCTTGAGGATCGCCGACGCGGCTCTTCGACGGCGGAGGCGCGGGATGATGGTGTGGGTTGTACAGTCTTCATCAAATTCTTACTGCTCCGATTCTTGTTGGCCGCAAAGGTGGCGAGCGAATTGGCTTTGGAGTGATCTTTACTACCGCTCGTAGTAGGCATGCTCAAGGGGTTGTGCGTATCGATGCTCACGTCATCCTCTCCACCAAAGGCATCGTTCAAGGAAAACAGGGGCGGCGGCGGTGCCGCCGACTTGGCCTCGGTTCTGGCTTGTTCATAACAACACTCGCCCAATTTTTCTCCGTGCCGACACAGCACCGCCGGTGCAGGCGCATTCAAGGCTTTGAAGCTACGATTGTTTTTGTCGCCCCGGCTGCTGCGACTCGACGATCGGCGACGAGGCGCTCGTGGCGTGGCTTCCAAATCGGACGCACTGGTGTTGTTGTTGTTGTTGTTGTTGTTGTTGTTGGGTTCTTCCGCCCGCATGGAATTCGATCGCGCCAAATTTTTGCTCGACGGTGCCCGTTTGGCATTGGAACTGGAAGGCCGCCGTTCCGCTTCTGGATGACTGGAATTGCGACGACTTCCATTTTCTTTAATGTTATTGTTGTTGTTGTCACGATGTTTGTGTTGCAGATCTCGAACGGCAAAGGACTTGGCGCGAGAAGGTCCTCCTCCGGGACGTGGCTTGGAGGAGCATCCACTATCCTCCAGCTCTGGGAGGTCCCGATCATGGGTGTACGATTTCGCTCGCGGTGGCATCCGCTTGCCATCGATCGGGGTTGTCTTGGTGCGTCGAAAGGACTTCATTCGTTTTTGCTTGTCCGCGTCGGAACTGCGTTTGGGTGGCTCGTTCCTTCCGGAATTGTTCGTCATGGGCGATGGATCCGAGGAACGACTTCGTCTCGTGGTCTTTTCACCACGAATCGGAGGATTGGTCATTCCATCGGTACTTTTGGTACGCCGTGGTTTGGTGGCCCGCCGCTTGGGATTGGTGCGTTCCGATTCGTCACTGCTGGCGACTCCTCCTCCTCCTCGTTGTGGTTCTCGTGAGGCGGAAGGAGGATCGGGTTCGCAAACGGTAGGTGGATCTCCGACATGAGTGTCGTCGATGCTAATGTCGTCATTGATGGGCTGGAAGAGACCATTTTTGGTCTTTTTGGCTTTTTCCTTTTCCAACCTTTGCAGGGAATTTCGATTGCTATTACTGTCTTTGACGGTTTTACTTTTGCTGCGTGTTTTGCTCACGCTTCGACTGCGACTTCGGTGATGACTCTTGAGTTTGCCAAAGGCATTTTTCATTTTCTTTTTGATACTCACACTGGCTCGTCGACCTCGACCACGCGCACTACTGCTGTCGACTTCCTCCTCTTCTTCACTGGACGACGCCAAGTCATTGAGGACTTCGGAACCGTCAAACAAACTGGTGCCACTCATTTGAGACGTTGTGCTGGTCAAGGCTTCACTCTTGGAAAAGTCCATGGAGCCAAAGTGCGAGTCTATGGACGCATCCAAGGAGGGCAGCAAATTTTGCATCATGGACTTGAGTTGACCACCTTCGGTCGACGTACTTCGTCGACCAGCGGATCGACTGTCTTGACCCATTTTCTCTTTTGCTTTCTCTTCTTTTCGTATGTGTGTGTGTGTGTGTGTATATGCAAGCTAGCTAGCTAGTGTAATGACAAGCTACCTATCTTTAAAGTTCCTTTTTAGTAGCTAGCTAGCAGGTTGGTTGTCTGCCTGTGTTGTATGTACTGTGTGCCGGTACAATTGTAACAAGGTAGTAAAAG
>ENA-ORBV01016738-ORBV01016738.1-microbial-mat-metagenome-genome-assembly--contig:-NODE-16738-length-10592-cov-13.837185_pt1 | contig 10592 bp, 10 predicted proteins | sample MGYA00237777_ERZ505514 | MGnify/ENA primary metagenome ERZ505514 (study PRJEB26160, sample SAMN06269048) | microbial mat metagenome | isolation source: Oligotrophic lake microbial mat | place...
TTCGCGGCTTGAACGATGGGCTTGCCGTCCAAGACGGCGCGGATACCTACGGCTTGTAGTCGCCCGTCCTTGGGGGCTGCGGTGGCGATGGCGAAGGCGGCCTCGTCACTGACCCCACCGGAACGATGCGCGGCAATGAGGTCAGGATCGCCATCATTTGAGATTGCGTAAGCCCGTTTGCCCGTAGCTCTCTGAAGAAATCCCCGGTCGTTTGCCTCGGCTTCGGTGAGTCCGGTGCTTTGGAAGAAGTCGATGTAGTCACGTACTTTCCCCTGTCCATCGCGGATGTTGAGTGTGGCATCCAGCGCGGCCGCTTGGCGCTGATCGAAACCATCGGCCTCGTTGTGGATCTGAGACTGGATCACAGTTTCGCCACTGCGCCGCGCTAGGTCAAGCCGGTGGCGGCCAGAAATCACTTCCAGCCTGCCGTTAAGTCGGCGCCAGAGCTGGATTGGCCCCACTCCGGTGCTGTCGAATTTGGGGCCGATTGGTTCTACAACCCCGTTGGCGTCACTGCCGCTTTTGAACTGCGGCACGTCATCCGACAAGTAGATGTCTGCGACCGGAATCTTCACCGGATCGGGGGCGTCGGTCTCGTTCTGCTCGCCCTTGGCCGGCGTCATCGTCGTCGGTACAGGCGCGACCGTCGGCGCCTTCAGTGCCTCGTCGGTCTGGCGTCCATTTCCCACAGCCGCAGCCGGTCCAGCATCGGCAGCAGGTGCTGCGGCGGGTAGAACCACTCCCCCGGATTCAGCAGGAATAGATCCCACAACTCCGCTGCTTCGTGTAGCAGAATCACTCCGTCCATCACCGGCTCCAGCAGCTTCTCCGGCAGGCATTGCCACGTCTGGCTGGACATATCGACCCTTCAGTTGCTGCGCTGCCATTGCAGCCAGTGATCCCTGCGGGATGGTGCTGGCGCCTACGTCGGATGCGCCTGGTGCGCGCGCCGCAGGGAGTTCGGTGACTTCGCCGACGGGGATGGCTTCCTCGCTCGGTGCAACGATAGGCGCTGCTGCTGCTCGTGTCGCATTGCGCTGCGCTGCCATCGCGCCGACCTGCTCGGGCGTGAACGGCGTGGTTGGCATGTCCTCGGCGCGGATCGTCGGCTTGCGGGTCTGGCCGGTTTCGAGCGCGGTGACCAGGGCGTCCTCGACGGACATCTCACGACTGCGCATCAACGCGCCCGCGCCCTGCGGGATGGACATGCCGGCCGATGCGAAGGCGCCCAGCACTGCAGCATCATCTACCTGATCCATCAGCCCGACGTTCTTGCCCTCGACGAACTTGTCAACCCCGTTCTGGCCGATCTGCGCGACCACCTCTTCGATAGCGCCTGTCACGCCCTGCGCCGTTACTGCGCCGCCCACCAAAGCGAGCCGCTTGCCGATGGCGGCCAAGGCCTCGCCCTGCATGCGCGGCGGCAGCCTTGACAGCGCCTTGCGTGCTCGGTCGAACGCCGCAAGCGGGATCATTTCGGAACCAGCCTCTATTCCCCCCTTCAGCACCGCTGCAAGCGACGTGTCGCCGGATGCGAACGAGTCGCCGGCCGTGGTGGCGCCCATCATCGGCAACAGCGCCGGTCGCAGCAATGGCACGAATGCGGCCAGCACCGAGCCCGCAATCTGCGGCGCCTGGGCTGCGAGGTTGGTGATGAGCCAACCGCCGAACTCGTCGCGTTCCCACGCTTTGCTCATATCCTGCCGGCCGATGTCTGGCATCAGGCTGTCAGACGTGCGCTTGATGTTGTCCACGCCTGGCGCATTCGGTGCGCGCGAGATATCGGCATTCACCAAGCGGGCGGCGAAGTCCATGATCGTCGGCACGGCGTTCAGCGTGCCTGCCACCATGCGGCCACCGCCTGATGCCAGCGCACCCAGCACCGGGTTCTGTTTGGCAAACGCTTCGGCCTCGTAGTCCCGTGCAAAACGCTCGGCACGGTCCGCAAACGCCGATGGGTCCACATCGGCAGCAGCGAGGATTCGACCCGCGCCGCGACGGGCCAGCACTTCGGCCTCGGTCGGCATTGCGCCGATCTCGGTGATGTCCGGCTGCGCATCGGAAAAGGCAACCTGTGACGCCGGCAAAGCGCTACCACCCGACTGCACGCGGGGTGGCACGCGCGGCGCCTTTGCGATGATGTCTGTGAACACCGGCCGGTCGCGCTCTTGCTGCCGTGCCCTCGCATTCTCACTCACCGCATCGGCCAGGATGACCTTTGCAGCCCGGCCCTGTGCATCGGTGCGCGTGGCCATGCGCTGCAGCGTCGGCAGTCGGTTGGCCTCGGGCATCTGGCCGTACATCTCGCGCTGGGCCTGCACGTACTCCGGGCGCAACATCGGGTCGCCGCCGCGAAGCGATGCCGGTGCCGGCTGGTCCAGCACAATGCGGCTTTGGGTTTGTTCGGCAACGGGCGGAGTGCCCTGCATGTCGGTAGCTGCGGCGCTGTAGTCGATGGGGGCGGATACCTGTTCGGTGTCAAGCCGCCCGGTGAACTCGCGGAACCCCGCGGCCGGCGCTTCGTCCAGTTCGCCGTCGAACTCAGTGAATGCCATCGCTTAGTTCCCGATGAACTTCTTGCCGTCAGGGGTCTGGTACACCGGCTTGCCGTTGCTGGTGCCGATCTGCTTGCTGCCGGGCGGCAGTGCCTTGATGGCGGCCCGTGCTGCGGGGGCTGGCGGCGCTGGCGCGGCAGGCTTGTCTGCTGCCCCGGCACCTAGTCCGCGCCTTTGCAGCTCACGGGCGATCTGGCCTGCCATGGCCTGCAGTTCCTTGCGGTCCTTGACAGTGGCCTCGTCAAAAGTCTTCTCGTCGTAGGTTCTGATCAGCCCGTTGATCGCGTTCAGCGTGGTTGTCAGCCGTTCGGGGTTCTGCGTCTTGAGGTCGCCGCTCACGTCGCCGCGCAGCTTTTTGACATCAGCGTTTGCCTTGCCGGCCTGAGCGTTGTTCTCGTTCTGCTTTGACCCCTCTGTGCCGACCTTGGCCGAAGCCAGCGATCCCTTTGGCGGCGCGCCGGGCACCAACACACTGGAGCCGTCGGCGTCGTACTCGCCTTTACCTTTGAGTAGCAGCGACGTTCGAGCGCCACTCAGGTCGCCATCGCCGCCACGAACGGCGGCAGCGGTTTCGGCGTCCGTCTGCCGCGCCTTTGCCATCTGGTCGGAATTACTGCGCGCGTTGCTGTCGGCGTTGGCAAACGCGAAGCCGATCTCCTTGTTCATCGCCAGGTACTTCTCAACGTCAGGCTCTTCCTGCGTCGTCGTGATGTTCTTCTGGCGGTCGCCGTCGTCGAAGCTCTCGCTGCGCTGTACGCTGCGCTTGTTGATGTTCACGCCTGCATTTGAACCATCGACTTGAGCTTCGGCTTCCGGTCCTGACAGCCCAAACTTGCTCCTCAAGTGGGACACCGCCACATCGCGCCGGTTGCCCTGCGCCGCTTCCGGGTCAGCACCACCACCACCACCGCGCGGCCGAGACACAGCACTGCCGCCACCCGCACCAAAGCGCGCGGCGCGGTCAAGCGCCGCCTGCTCTTCACGGAAAGCGCGCTGCTCTGCCATCTCTTGCTGACGCTGCGCCTGCTGCTGCGCCATCTCGTCGTTGCGGTCCCAGCGCCGGGTCATGTCAGTCAAGCCGGCACCGCCAGCCCCGCCCAGGAATGCAGCCAGTGCGCCCATTACATGCCCCCTCTTGCCATCGCCAGCGACCCAGCGGGCGGTTCCTGCATCGGTGGCTCACCTGTCGGCGCACCATCGGTGGGTTCAGGCTCGCCGGCCAGCAGCGGCTGCAGCTCCTGCATCAGCGCATCGGGGTCTGGTGCCAGGCCACTGCCCACCATCATCGAGACCAGCAGTTGCGCCATCGCCTCCTTGACGCCATTCACCACTTCGAGCGGCAGCATCACGCCCGACCCCTCGGCGGCCTTGTTGATCCCATCGACCACTTGCGTCAGTGCGCTGGCAATGGCGGCGGCCGGGCCGCGCGTCTTGGCGTCGCGCGCCACAGCAATGGCCGCCGTCTCGCTTGTGAGCGTCTTCACGGCTTGGCGCGCCGCCTTGTCCATCATCGCCGCGACGCGCGGGTCAGGCTGTTGCTGTTCCATGATCAACCCTTTCTGAAAACGCTCAGCGAGCCTTGACCGACGTTCACGGGGGCCTGGCGCGCACGCCTCTCTGTTTCCTTGCTGTCGGTGTAGGCGCGGTCCTTGTCCTTCTCCGCGCTCCTCCAGTCACGATCATCCTTGGCCATGCGCTCGATGTTCCACTGATTCACACCCGCACCAACCATCCCCATCGCATCGCGCAGCCAGTTGCTTCCCATGCCGCCGCCATCACCAACCTTCCCCATCGCATCGCGCCACCAGTTGCTTTCCTTGCCGCCGCCGCCAGCAGCAACTGAAGCGGCTGTTTCTGCCGCCGAACCTGCCGCCAACGGGGCGCCGAACTCACTTGCTCCAACCGCCACGTTTCCGAGCGATGAGCCGCCTGCGGCGGCTGCTTCTAACGCCGAGCTTGTCGCCAAAGGTGTGCCGAACTCGCTTGCTCCAACTGGCACATTCCCGAGCGCTGAACCACCAGCAGCGCCAAGGCCGCTTCCAACGCCCGCTGATCCCAGCGCAGCACCAGCGCCCATTCCAGCGCCGACGACGGCCGCTGCCGTGATCCAGTCCTTGCCTTTCATGCTGCCTTGGTTCTGGCCGACAACGCCCTGACCAATCATCTTGTCGTCAGGCCCGAATACACCGTTCAGCACGCTCGCGCCTTGACTGCGCGCTTGCCTCGGTTTGTAGCCTGCGGCCGTGAGCCTGGCGATGTCACCGCTCACCGCGTTTTCCTGATCTTGGTACGCGCTCTCACCGCCGCCCATCTGCGGCATGGTCCAGCCAGCGGGTAGCAACCCAGCAGCGATCAGGTCCGCGCTGTTTGCCTGCAGCAGGGCAGCGGTCCACTCGCCGTCTTTCCAGCCGTACAGCCCGGGGTTTTGCTGGGCTGCCTGCTGCTGCCAGGCCCAAGGGTTCTGTGAAGTTGCCATGTGCTTGCCTCAGATGATGCGTTTGAAGGTGGACGCCCATGGCGCCTGGGTCGCCATGACCTACGGGCCGCCCTGGAACTCAAGTGCGAACTGCGCCCACTCCTTGGCCCATCCCGGGCCTTCGGCGTACATCGTGCTCAGGAATCTCTGGCGCTCTGTCGTCATCCGCTGGAATGCCGCGATCTGCGCGCTCTTCACTTCGGGCGTCATGTCGCTGCCCTGTATCTTCGTGATCTCGGCAGCGTAGTCGTCGGCAATGCCTTTGCTGGCGTTCCTGTATCCGTTGTAGAGGTTGGTGCTGTTGGTCTTGTCCATGACCTTGAGCTGCGCCTCTGTCTGCGCGCCGATCTCGGTCAGCCGGTTCGTGAACTGCGTTGCATCGCGGGCTGCGGTAAAGCCCTCTCTGGCAATCGTCATCGCGCTGTCTCGCCCGAAGGCGTTGCTGTCTCGCCCAAAGGCGTTCGTTGCCCCGGCGTTGTCGCGCTGCGCCGTGAAGTTGCTGGCGGCGTCAGCCTGGGCAATCGGCATCGCAGCGTCGATGGCTGCGGCTTGCCCTGCAGTGGCAGCGATGCTGCTGTTCAGCAAGCCCCGACCGCTGGCGTACTGCATTGCGCTGGTGGCTGCGCGCTGCATGTACGGGTTATCCTGCGCCAGCAGGTTGGTGAGTTGCTTGCTCACCAGTGCGTTGTCGTCGGGCTTGTAGGCCGTCGGTCCCTGCATCGGGCCGGCTGTGGCTGCCACATCAGCAGCGGATGCAGGCAGCGCCCCCGTCATGGGAGGTGGCGCTGGAGCGGCTGCGGGAGGTGGCGCTGGAACGGCGATAGGTGCGGCGATAGGTGCGGCGATAGCCGGCATCACAGGCGGTGGCGCTGCCGGTGGCGAAGCCGCATTGGGATCTTCCATCGAAGCGCTCAAATTTCTCATCGGGTTGCCGCCAACGTAGCCCATCAGTACACCCGCACGCGGGCTTCTGCCGCGTCATGCTTTGCTTGCGTGGCACGCAGCGTGTCGCCGGGCGCTTCCAACAACAATCCAAGTTCATCGTGCCGAGCCACCGCGCTGCGCCTGGCTTCGTCCGTGGCAGACGGCGCCAGGATCTCAGCCAGCAGGTCGGTGCGTCGGCACTCGATGGCCGCCGCGACGGCACCCCAGACGGAATCATTGCGGTCCACGGCCAGCGTGATCATCAGATTCCACTCCCCATTTCAAGTTTCGTGGCCAGTTCGGCGTTCAGCGCTTGCGCGTCGTGCTGGCGCTGCTCACGTCGGTCCTGAAGCGAGCCTTCGGCCTTCAGCGCCTCGATGCCGTACTTCGTGCGCGCCGCTTGCATGGTCAACCCCTCTCGGCTGGCGATCTCGGCAAGCCGCAGCTTGTTGCGCTCGTTTTCGATCAGCAGCGCGTGCTCGCGCTCGGCGGACTTGTCAGCGATCTCGGCCTGACGCAGTTTGATGCGCTCCATTTCTGGATTCGGCGGCGGACCCTGGTTGTCCATCTGTTCGCCCATCCGCTTGGTTTCGGCCTCGTCGGGCAGGATGTCGTCGGCGTCCAGGCGCAGCGACCGGGCCAGCGCACGTAGCTGCTTGACCTTGCGCGCGAACGGCATCGGGATACCCTGTGCGGCCTGCATGAACATCGCCATCTTGCTGGTGCTTGACTCGGCTTCCAGCAGCGCACTCGTGCCGCGGCTCTGAACCAGCATGTCGCCCTTGATCTCGTTCTTGGGCGAGTACTGCATGTTCCAGTCCACGAACCTGCCGACCAACGGCGAGGTCATGTCGTCGTCCCAGTTGCGCACTGCACGCCGCATCCAGATGTTGGCCGCGTTGTGGGCGATGCTGACCCCTCGGGCGGTGTCCAAATAGCTCGGCGCCTCGCTGCCCTGCATGGCCATGCTTGGGCCACCTACGTCGTCCATGAGTTGCTTGCATCGGTCGAAGACACCCATCAACTCACTGATCCGGCCGTCAACCTGGAAGAAGGCAAACGCACTGCGGGCATCGGCGTCGGACTTAATCAACTCCCAGATCTTGTTGGGCTCGATCACCCACTCCCCGTTGTGCGGGCGCATGACCTTGCTGTTGACGACGATCTGCGGTCCGACACTCAGGCCCAGGTTGTCCAGCGCAGCGCGGAAGCTACTGTTCGCGCTCTCGCTCATGTCGGCCAGCTCGTAGCTCAAGCCGAAACCGAAGATCGAACCCGGGTCTTTCTCCCAGCAATAGACGCTGTACGGCCGTTCTGCCGTGTCCATCGGATTGATGGTGGCGTTTATGACCTGGCCGGTCTCCGTCACCCAGACCACGCCCTCGTAGCATTCGAGCGGGTCTTCATCGGTGCCCAGGCCCATGGCGTCAAGTTCGTCATAGTCGATCGGGCCGTGGAATTCCATGACCATGTAGCGCGGGTCGATCACACCCTCGGTGCCGCTGGCTTCACGCAGGCTGTCACGCATGGCGTCGCGCTGTGCAGCGGCTGGCGTGCGCAGAACCTCGCGGATGGTGTCGGCGAAGTCGCTAAAGCCAGGCTGCTTGGCGAGCCCGGCCAGTTGCGCCTTGGTAAAGTAGTGGCGCTCGATCTCCGACTCTGACTCGCGCATGGTCTTCGCGCTCAGGTCAGGGAAGAAGTCCCACGCGCTCACGTCCACCGCGGTCGGGCTCAGGTCTTCGATGCGTTCGAGCCGGGCTTGGCCGCCGTCGGTCTTCCAGACCTTCTTGGTGCGGTTCAGGACCATCGGCCCCTTGATCACACCCGTACCAATGACCATCGCCTCGTGAATGACCCGCCGCGACGCCGCGCCGTAGTTGGCCTGTCGAAGTTGGTCATCGACCTCGCGCTGCATGTTGTCGGCCTTCGCGCGGGCCTCTTCGCGCAGTTCCCGAATGCCCGACATCACCGCGCCGGCCGGCATCGGTTGCCCGTTCGGTCCCGTCGGGATCATCGCGTCGGGCGGTAGCTGACCGGCCAATGCCTCGGCCTGGATCAGCATCGGCACCGGGCTCGGGTCGATGGCGAAGTTGCGTTCCTCGGTGGGGAACAGAAGGTCGGTCAGCCGCGCCTCGACGATGTTGACGATGCGCCGCACCAGGGGCACGTACTGCCGGGAACCGTACTTGCGGTTCTGCAGCGCTTTCAGGACTTCGGGGTCGTACTGCCCGTTGTACCTGCGGATGTCTGCGAGCCAGCGCTGCTCAAGCTGCTGACGTTGCGCCACGCGCTGCTGGTACACACCAATGATGCGCTGGCCCAGGCCCTGCACAAGCTGCTGTCGTTGCTGCTCTGCGGCCTTGGCGGCTTCCTGCGCCTGCTGCAGCATTTCCTGCACTTGGCTGTACGCCTCGGGCGGTAGCTGCGCCATGTCGTCTTCGGACATGGCGAGAAGCGCCTGCAGGTCGTCTGTCGGGGCGGTGCCAGCTTCGATCATCGGAAATGGCCCCGGCGGGTTAGGCCGGGGCAAAGCCGCGTTTGGCGCGCGGCAGGAGACTCGGGCTGCGCGGCGTGGTGCGGCGCTTGCCGGGGAGTCTCTACAGGTGCGGTGCGGCTGTCACGGTTGGCATACCCGGCCGTATCTTGCGAAGGACCGCCAAGGATCGCTTCCGCCCGCGTGCTCCGCGCCGCCGGGCCAATCTCGCAACACCGCCGAGCACCAAGCGCGTCACCGATGTAGATACGCTGAGGTGCGCCATCACCAACCACCCTTCGGCCGTCACGGGTGGGCGCGGCGCTTTCAAGGCCCTCACAGCGGCGCGCAGGGCGGCCAACGTAATCAGTTGTCGGCCCGCCACAATTTCCACGGCACGGTTGCTATCTCATCTGCGTACAAAAGGCGGCCGTACTTGTCTTCGGTCCAGTGCCTGACCGTGTACTCTCGCAATCTGGCGTTTCTCTCTATATTCGCCTGCCGGTGTATTTCCGCCATGCCAACGCCCCACGTTCCATGCTGCACCACACCCTGCGTCGGCACCCAAATCTTCATCAGCGACTCAGCGCGCACGATGGCTGGCGCAGCGGCGGCGCCGAATATCCCGGCGATGAGCGATCTGCGGGTGATGTTCATTTGGGTGCAGTGGTCACGGTTGGCGTCTTCGGGTCGTACTTGCCAGTCATGAGAAGCAGCCAGCACTCTTGAGCCGATGGCGCACTCGCCGGCCTGGGCAAGCCCAACGCAAGAAATGCGCGGGCCGTCTTGCCCATCAATTCTTGCGGCCTCAGCGCAAGCACTTGATCCCGGCTCATCGGCACGAACGGCTCACTGCGCACTGCGCTTCCCAGCATTGCAACCAACGCCGGGATGGAATCGTTGTTCATCGTCATTTCCTTTGGTTTGGAAGATTACAAAGAAAAATGTTGTCCCCGCGACCAAACACCGCAAGGCAAGCCGTGCGGTGCGCTATGGGGACCGTGTTGCCTTGGCGGCGGTAGCTGGCGGTCCACCCGGCGGCCTTCAACTCGCCATTGGCCACCATCACTCTGAACTGCTCGGTGCTGACTTTGGCGACCAGCTTGTAGCGCGGCTTGTGCAGCCTCGTCTCGTAAGTCATCGCGGCGAGATGTGCGGCGTGTCTCCTCCAGAAAGCTTCGGTTTCTTCGCTTGTCGCATGTCTTGTGTTGCCCATCGTCGTCTCCTTTGACCTAGAAATGCCTCGGCCACGCGTCGTGCTCTGCCGCATACATCTTCTCCGGGCCTTCGTGCTTTAACCCGCACTCAGGGCACTCCTCCGCTGTGGGTGCGCCAAACGTTGGCGTTGAGCCGTCTTCACGCTCGAAGTCGCTCGAACGGAGCAACTCCCCGCGCTTCATCGGCCCCTTGCTGCGCTTGAATATGCCAGCGCCGCAGCCTTGGCAGCAAAAGTAAGTGTTCAATACCCACCCTTGACATACCCACCGCCGCGCGTCTGGTGGCCACCGCCTGCTGCACCGCTTGGCGCCATCGGTTGCGCGTACCCCGTAGCCCACTGCCTGTATGCGTCGGCCCCGTTGCTGGCCGCCGTGTGCTCGGGCTGCCGGCTGTACGTCTGGCTTTCTTCCATCCACTTGTAGCGGTAGTGGTCCAGCGATCGCACACCGTCAGCGCATTCCGTCTCGTCAATGTACGAGTCGATCATCCTCTCGCGCGTCACGTCGATGGCGGCGCCCAGGTCGCTGACGCGCGGCACCGACTCCACGGTTACAGCGACGTTCGCCTCCTTGGCCAGCGCTTCCATGATTTCCACCCGGTTGACCAACTCGGCTGCCTGCAGGTTGGCCCGACCATCGTGCGGCAGGTAGATCGTGCCCCACTTCAACTTGTGCATCAAGCGATAGGCTTCCATTTCGTCCCAGAAATACCGCAGGCCCTGGCCCTCGGCACTCAGGTACTTGACGAAGTGATGCGCTGACCCGTACTGCTGGTGCAGCCACACCGCCGTTGCATTGCCGGTCGATGAACCCAGGTCAAGAAACGCATTCAGCGCCAGCGCCTGACGCGGCGGCACGCGGCCGATGCGGTCCAGTGCGCGCAGCATCTTCATCTGCCGGCCGAAGATCGTGCCCTGAACGCTGCCGCGCGGCGCACCCTCCCAGAT
>ENA-ORBV01016739-ORBV01016739.1-microbial-mat-metagenome-genome-assembly--contig:-NODE-16739-length-10592-cov-3.901759_pt1 | contig 10592 bp, 8 predicted proteins | sample MGYA00237777_ERZ505514 | MGnify/ENA primary metagenome ERZ505514 (study PRJEB26160, sample SAMN06269048) | microbial mat metagenome | isolation source: Oligotrophic lake microbial mat | place...
GATCATTTGATCGGCTCGCTCGAACCTACAGCCTCCGGCTGGCCCAGGCGACGCCGCCGACGCCGGGCCAGAGCGAGAAACAGCCGATGACTCTTCCGATGCGCGTCGCGCTGTTCGACGCCAACGGGGTCAAGCTGCAAACCGGCTTCGCCGGCGAGGTTGCCGACGAGCATGTTCTCATCCTCGATGCGGAAGCCGCCGACTTTGTCTTCACCGGTGTCAGTTCGCAGCCGCGTCCCTCGCTGAACCGGGGCTTTTCCGCGCCCATCCGGCTCGCCGACGACCTCGCCGAAAGCGATCGCGCGGCGCTTGCCGGCTTTGACGATGACGCCTTCGCCCAGTGGGAGGCGTTGCAGTCGATCTCCCGCGCTCTCATCCTCGACGCCGCACGGCGCCGCGACCCCGCGCCGGACCCCTCTCGGCTTGAATCCCTGATCGAGGCGGTGCGCCATTCGGTGACGCGCGCGGCTCACGATCCCGCCTACGCAGCCCTGCTGCTTTATATCCCCACGGTCGGCGAACTCGTTATGGACATGAAGGACGCCGATCCGACAGCGATTCATACTGTCCGCCTTGAGGTCCGCCGCGCACTCGCCCGCAGACTTGAAGGTCGACTCGTTGCGGCGCTCGACGCCGACGAAGCGGGCGTTTTCGACGCCTCGGCGCGCTCGGCCGGCCGCCGGGCGCTTCGATCAGGCGCGCTCTCGCTCCTCGCCAGCCTCGGAAGCGAACATGAGGCGCGCATTGTCGCCGCCTTTGAAAGCGCCGACACGATGACCGAGCGGCTGGCCGCGCTCACGGCGTTGTCCAGCATCGAAAGCGGATCGTTCGATCTCGCGCTTGCCGCCTTCGAGTCGCGCTGGATGGATTCCGCGCTCGTGATGGACAAGTGGTTTGGCGTGCAGGCCATGTCGGTTCGCGGCGATCTGCGCGAACGGATCCAGCGGCTGGCCGAGCGTCCGGACTACGACCTGCGCATTCCCAATCGGGTCCGGGCGCTCGCGGCGTCGTTCTCGACCGGCAATCCGGTCGCCTTCCACGCAGCCGACGGATGGGGCTACCGCTTCCTGGCGGACCTGATCCTCAAGGTCGATCCGCTCAATCCGGCCTTGTCGGCCCGGCTAGGTACGGCTTTCGAGAGCTGGAGATCGTTCGACGCTCCCCGTCGTCACCAAGCCGAGGCCCAGCTCAAGCGGCTGTCAGAGGCAACCCTGTCCAAGAACGCGACGGACATCGTCAGCCGTGCCCTGGCTGACCATTCCTGATCCGGGCGAATCCTGTGTCAGCCGGGTGCTAAGGTTAACGCTGCAAGCGCCGGCAACCGCTGAGGATATTCAGGAAGTTTGCCAGACGACAGAGCTGATGCTTCCCGATCTCCTAACCGCCGAAACCGATACCTGGGCGCATCAGCGACTTCGCTAAAGTCGGCATCTCGCCAAAAGAGATCTTCAGCGCACTACTGTCTCAGAATTTTGTCCATGGCCCTGCCTTTGGCAAGTTCGTCAACGAGCTTATCCAGATAGCGGATTTCTCGCATCGTTGGTTCCTGAATGTCTTGCACACGAACACCGCAGACAACGCCGGTGATCAACGAACGTGACGCATTCATCTGGGGGGCTCGCGCGAAGAATTCCCTGAAGCTGATCTTGTTGGCCAGCTCCAGTTCCAAGGTCGCCTGACTGTGTCCCGTCAGCCAGCGAATGATCTCATCGACCTCCTCTTTGGTGCGTCCCTTCTTCTCCGCCTTAGCCACATAGTGAGGATAGACGCTCGCCACGCTCGTCGCAAAGATGCGGTGGTTTGTACTGTCCATGCTTACCCCAACTGTTCGGACTTGAATACGACAGCCAACTTGCCCTGGTAAATAGACGATGCCGCCCCCGCAGTGCGCTACCCCGGTGGTCCGCCTTGGGGCCGAAAGGAGAGGGTTGTCACCGTCGTTCGGCGACGAAGCGAACAAGCTTCTGCTGCCTCTTGCCCGACACTCCCCTACCAGTCAGCAGATCGTTAACCATCGCCTAATGATAGCCGCCTAGCGTCCATGCTGACCTTTTGTGTCGGACGGATGGTATGCCGGTTTCAGATCTCGACAGTGACGCGTTTCGCGAATTCGCCTTCGCGGCCGCTGACTTGTTGGTGTCCGCCGATGGTTACGGCCGCATCACGCATGCGGTCGGCGACGCCCTGCTGCTTCATCACCCTTCGGCCGACCGGCTGATTGGCAAGAACGCGCTCGACCTGATCAGCGAAGGCGAGGCCCGCCGCTTGCGAGAGGATCTCTGGGCTCTCGGGCCTGGACGACGCCTGTCGTGGGACGACACCTCCCTTGATGGGGGTCGCCGCGTCGTCGTGCAACGCAACCGCGCCGCGCCTGATACTTTCAGCTTGATCGTTTCGCGCATGCCGGCGTCGTCACGGGTCCGCATTGACAGCGCTGACGATCTCCTGGCCGAGCGTTTCCGCGATGCGGTGATGAATGGCCGCCTCCAGGCCGCCCGACAGCCCGTGGTCGATACGCGGTCGGGCGCCCTCAGCCACTACGAAGTTCTGGCCCGCTTCGATGGAGAGGAATCCCCGCTGGGCCTGATCACCGCCGCCGAGAAAAGCGGTCAGATCAGCCATCTCGATTACATCATGGTCAGCGCGGCGTCCGCTCGTCTCGCCCGCGAACCGGACCCCGCCTTCAGGCTGGCGGTCAACATTTCCGGCGAGTCGATCCAGAGGATGGAGATCATCAGGGAGTTACGCGCCGTCATCTCGGGGCATGATTTCAGGCGCGACCGCCTCATCGTCGAGGTGACCGAATCCGCCCGGATTGACGACATCGACACGGCCGCCGCCGCCGTCAGCAGCCTGCGTTCGAGCGGCGTCAGCGTATCTCTCGACGACTTTGGTTCCGGCGCCGCCTCGTTCGGTTACCTGCGGGCGCTTGAAGTCGATGGACTGAAATTCGACGGCAGTTTCCTGACCTCTCCGGCGACCAACCGGCGAGGCATCGCTCTGATGCGGAACGTGGCGCGGATGTGTGCGGAACTCGGGATCGCTTCAGTCGGCGAACGGGTCGAAACCCGTGCCGACCGTGACCTGCTCCTCGAGGCTGGCGTGCGATATGCGCAGGGCTATCTGTTCGGCCGGCCCGTCATCGACGAGGCGTTCTTTGGTCGTGGCGGCGGTTCGCTGCGCGCCGCTGCCTAGATCGGGAGGAACACCATGGTCGAGCGGATGATGGAACGCCTCAAGGTTCTGGTCGTCGATGACAACCCCCACATGGTCAACATCGTGAAGACGATCCTGCGCGGATTTGGCGTCAAGAATCTGATCGACCTGCGAGACCCGAACGAAGCCTTCAACGCATTCCGGGCCGCCACGATCGACATCGTCATCACCGACTACGCCATGGAGCCGGTTACGGGTTGCGATTTCACGCGCCTCGTGCGCACCGCACCCAGCAGCCCGAACCACTACGTTCCGATTCATCATGCTGAGCGCCTATTCCGAACGATCCAATGTCGAGGCCGCCCGTGACGCCGGAGTCACGGAATTCTGCAGCAAGCCCGTCACCGCCACCGAACTCTACCGCAAGGTGCAGGCCGTGATAAACACGCCTCGCCCATTCATTCGCACGCAGGGGTATTTCGGACCGGATCGCCGGCGCCGGCGGATCGACGGCTATGTCGGTCAGGAGCGCCGCGAAGCGCTGTTCGGACCGAAAACTGCGGCCGATCCGCCTTCCCCGGAAAAAGCGGTCGCTGGCGCTGGCTGATCCGTCCACGGAGCGGGCCCGATGTCGCAGTTAAGACCCAGTTAACCCTTTCGCAGGTTTTCGAATCCCAAGCTTCTGCTCAAGGCATCGGAGGGTTGTTTGGGAAAGGGCGATCGACGGCGAGCGATGGTCCGCGCCGGGCCGACACCCCGCAAGGTGGTGCCTGCAGGCATGCTCGTCCTGCTGCTGGCCGCGTTTGGCGGGGCGCTTGGACTCAAGGCCTGGGAAGAACGTCAGTCCGCCGACGCGGCGACACTTGCTCAACAGGGCCGGGAAGCCCTGGCGCTCGCCAGCCATGTCCGTGCGGAACTGGTGACACTACGGGCGCAATTCGAAGCGCGCCTGCGCACCGGCGGCGGGCTGGAGGATATCCAGCGGTTCGTCCCTCTCGAAACCGTCGAATACCGCGCGCCCCCGAGCGCCGAAACCTGGGCCGAAGCCGACGGCGCGTCCGGCGTCCGCCTCTACGTCCGCGACAGGAAGGGAGACTGGGCGTCGGGGGTGGCGTCCGTCTCGTCGATCATTCCCGCGGCTTTGGGCGCCAGCACGCCCGCTCTGATCCCGCTGGACACAGCGATCCTCAGCACGGGTTTCACGACGCTGGGAACCTCGCGCGCCGCCATCGCATGCGTACCTGTCGCCGGCGCCGCCGTAGCGGCGTGCGTGACGCGCCCCGCGCCATTCATCGACCTTGATGACCTCAACCGGATCGTCATCTACGCACTTCTGCTCGCCGCCCCGCTGCTCGCCGTCGCTGGTCTTCTGCAGACCATCGGACGCCTGAAGCGGGAACCTCCGCCGGTCCTGCCCAGACCCGCGCGCTCGGCGGTCGGACCGGACTGGGCGGCGTTCGAGGTCTCCGGCCTCATCGGTTTCTGGCGATGGGATCCGCTCCTCCGACTGCTGACGCTCAGCGAACAGGCCGCCCGTCTGCTTGGATCATCGCGGGCCGGCGAAATGACGCTCGACGAATTCGTCCTGCTGGCCTGCGAGGACGACCGCCGCAAGGTCGCCTCGACCCTCACCCAGGCCGTGGCCGTCAGCCAGATCAGCCTGGCGTTCGCGTGCGCAGGCGACGCCAACGGCGTTCACTGCGAAATGCTGGGCGGCGCCTCGGAAGGAATGTACTCGGGAACGCTCGTCAACGTCACTGACCGAATCCTGGCCCAGCAACGCTCTCGCCGCGCCGAAGCGCTGGCTCGCATGGCGCTGGACGCGCACCCTGGCCCGTTCGCGCTCTGGGACAATCGCCGCCGCCTTACCCACTGGAATTCCGCTTTCCAGCGTATCTTCAACCTCGACAAGTCCGTCGTGCAGTCGGGTGCTTCCTACGATTTCGTGATGGCCGAAGTCGCCAAATTCGTCCGGGTCGAACGCCCGCTGGGAGATGACACCAACGCCCGCGAGATGATGCTGATGTCCGATCAGTGGATACGCCTCATCGATCGCCGCACCGCCAATGAAGGCCTGATCAGCGTCGGCCTCGATATCTCCGCCCTGAAACGCCAGGAGACCAGCCTGTCGCGCAGCGAGCGACGGCTGCGCACCATGGTTGTCGAACTCGAGCGCACACGCGGGCAGGCCCAGGAACTCGCAGAGCGAGCCGCCGAGCAGAAGGATCTCGCCGAGCGGGCCAGCCAGGCGAAAAGCGTTTTCCTGGGAAACATGAGCCACGAGCTCCGTACCCCGCTGAACGCCATAAACGGCTTCTCGGAGATGATCGCTCATCAAGTGTATGGTCCGCTCGGAGATGCGCGCTATCAGGGCTACGCGGAGGACATCCTCGCCTCGGGCCAGCACCTGCTCGACATGATCAACGACATTCTTGACATGGCGAAGATCGAGTCCGGCAAGATGCAGATTCATACACGGCTCATAGACGCCACCGACGCCGTCGACGCCGCCATCCGGCTGATCCGGCGCCGGGCCTCCGACAAGGAGGTATCGCTCGTCTTCGATCCCGACGACGATCTCCCCGACATCAATGGCGATCACCGGGCGATCAAGCAAATGACGCTCAACCTCGTCGCCAACGCTCTCAAATTCACCGATGCGGGGGGGGAAATCGTCGTCGCCATGACGTGCGAGACCGATTGGATGGTGATCCGGGTCAGCGACACCGGAATCGGCATCCCGGCGGCCGACCTGCCTCGCCTTGGCCAGCCCTTCGAACAGGCGAAGTCCCCCGACGGCCGCAACCCGAATGGCACGGGACTTGGACTTGCGCTCACCAAATCCTTTGCGGAGATGCATGGCGGTCGCCTTGCCATCGAAAGCACGGTCGGCGTGGGCACCGTCGTTACAATCTATCTGCCTGTACCGATGGCGATTGAACCCGCCGCGAAGACGCCGGCTCGCCAGCCGTCCCAGGTCTGACCCGGAAAGCTAATTGCCTGGCTCGTCTGGTACGACGGCGTCCGCGACCGGCTTGGCCGGCGAGCGCTTCTGACCGTCCCTCTGCACCCGCGCGCTGAAGGGCGTGAGCAGGCCCACCGCGGCGGTCGCACGCGCTTCGGCGGGCATCTGGCCGAGGTGGCTGATCAGGATATCTTCCGCCCGCCGCTGCATCATCTGTTCGCGTTGCTGGAATACGATGAGCTGGTTGCGCAGCCGCGTCTCGTCGAACGGCTCCAGGAGAGCTGCCTCATGCACCGCCCGGCCGCCTTCGTGGAGGCGTTCGCGGTCTGATTTCATCAGGGCCCATTCCTCGCGCATCTGCTTGCGGAGTTCGATCCGGTCAGGCTCGGGAAGCTGCGCCCACGCCGCCATCACCACGTCCGACGGCGGGCCATAGCGCGCGAACTGCTGACTCGGCTTGGGCTCGGGCTGGTTCAACAGGCGACCGCCGGTAACTCCAATCAGCGCCGCGTTGAGGACGAGGGAGGCGATCAGCACGAGGGACGTCTTGGTCGCCATGAATCTAGTTGCCGCCTGTGTCGTTGACGGCCGTCAGGAACATGGCCCCCGCGCCCGGTCCGCCCAGCGCCATCATCTGCTCGAATTCAGACCCGGCCGGGACCGGCTCGGCCGCGTAACCGACCGCGAATCCCAGCGCCAGCGACGCGGCGACCGCGCCTCCCGCCGCCCATTGAGGCGCACGCCAGGGCGCCCAGGGACGCGCGATCTTCACAACGGGGCGACGCGCTGGAACAGACGCGACCACCCGCGCCGAAAACGCACTATGCGGGACCGTGTCGGTTTCGAGCGCCAGCAGGTGGTCGAATACCCGCTCGCTCTCCCAGATATCCTTGAGGCGGTGCGAGGCGACCTCCAGCAGCGCTTCCGCGCCGCCGCGTTCCGTCTCCGGCCAGCGCGACAGTTCGGCGCCGTAGGCGCCAAGAAGTTGAATGAATCTCGCCTCGTTCATCGTGTCCTCGTCAGCCTGTTTCCAGGCCGCTCATGAGATCGGCCCGTTCGGCCGAGAGAGCGGCCTTGAGAGCGCGCCTTGCCCGCGCAAGAAGGCTTTCGAGAGCATCGACGCTGACGCCCAGAATCTCCGCAGCCTCGATATTGGTGCGTTCCTGATAATAGCAGAGCACCAGGGCCGCCCGCTGTCGCTCGGGCAGAACCTGCAGGGCTGCGCGGACCCTCTCCTTGCGCTGCAGATCGTCCAGGGGACGTGTAGCGGAAGCCGTCCCGTCCGGCGTCTCCGGCGACACCTCCCCGCCATTGCGCGCGCTGCGCCGCAGCCGGTCGAGACACAGGTTCATCGCCACCCTGTGCATCCACGTCTCGAACTTCGCCTGTCCCGGCTTCCAGGAAGCGGCATGTTTCCAGACCCTCAGGAAAACCTCCTGGGCGACATCCTCCGCCTCTGCGGCGTCACCCAGCATCCGACGGCCGAGTCCGACCATTTTGGGCAGATGCCGGCGCACGATTTCGCTGGCCGCACGCTTGTCGCCAGCGCCTATCTTGCGCACCAGATCCTCATCCGGGTCCCGTGTGCTCAGGGGACGACCTCCGAAAAACGTACCGACGGGCACGCGCCGTCCCATGAGCGCGACGCGCCCTTCGCCTTTATGCATGGTCGCGGGACGTTTGCCGAGCGCTTGCTGCACGCACGGAGCGGACGTCGTCATGCGGCTCTCATCCAGGGTTGCTCACTTGGGGCTCAAACGGGCCGGGACCCCCCATCCGTCGCGGTCGGGCCAATTTTCACGGACTTGAGCACCTCGACCCGGCCTTGAATCGCGACAAGCGCCCGTTCCACGTCCTCGAAGCTTTTGGACCCCATGTGGCTGGCGATCCAGCGTTTGAGGCCAGCGGACGCCCTGGCTGGCTCGAAGCTGTCCCCGACCGCGATCCGCAGCGCCTGCTGCAGATTGAGCTGCATCCTGAGCCCGTCGCGCAGGACGGAGGCCTCGCCCTCCGTCAGCCGTCCCGCCCGTTCCAGCGCCTCGACTGCGTCGATCGACGAAGGCTCGATCACGAACGGGGTCTGCCCGGCCGCCAGCAGGATCTCCTGTTGTATGATGAACTCGATATCCACTAGCCCTCCCGGGGTCAGCTTCAGGTCCCAGTGCGATTTCGCCGGCCTCTCCCGCGCCATCCGTGCGCGCATGTCGGCGACATCCGCCTTGAGGCTGGCGTCAGCGCTCTTGCGTCGCAGGGCTACGCAGGCTGCCTCGACGATCCGCTTGCGCAGACCGATATCGCCCGCCACCGGGCGTAGTCGGGTCAGCGCCATGAATTCCCATGTCCAGGCGTCCTTTTCATAGTACGCCGCGAACGAGGAAAACTTTACCGCCACAGGCCCTGCCCTTCCTGATGGCCGCAACTGGGTGTCGACCTCGTAAAGAAGACCTTCCTCGGTTGGCGCGGACAGCGCCGCGATCAGACGCTGGACGAAACGCGGAGCGAGACTGTCACCTGCCGCCGTCTCGTCCCGTTCATGAATCAGCATCAGGTCGAGATCGGATGATGCGCTCAGCTCCCGCCCTCCGAACTTGCCAACGGCGCAGACAGCCCAGCGTCCGATCGACCCGTCGAATTTCGCAAGCACTTCGGCTTCAGCCGCATCGGCGAGCGCCGCGACACACGCATCCGCGAGATCGGCGTAGGCTGCGCCGGCATCTCGCGCCTCGACCGTCCCGCGCAGCAACTGGTAGCCGATCCGGAACGCCTCTTCACGGTGGAATCGACGTGCGACATTCAGCTGGTCTTCGAACCCGCGAGACCGCTCCAACTGGCTTCGCAACGCCGTCTCGCGACGTCCGGGTGTTTCCTCGCCGAGCGGCGCGCCAAATCGCGGCTCCATCATCGCATCAAGCAGCGCCGGCCTGCGCGCCAGGTCGGAAGCGAGCTGCGGGGCGAACGCCATCGTCTTGATGAGATCGTCCGTCAGCGCCGGCTCCGCCAGCATCATCGACATGGTCTGGACCCCGGACGAGAGCGCGCCGAAGAAATCGGCGAAACGGTCGAACGCCGCATCGGCTTCGCCTGCTTCGGACATCGCCCGCAGCAGCCTTGGCCCCAGCGTCGTCAGCAATTGCTGGCTGCGCGCCGACCGCGTCGCCGCGACGCCGCCGCGGTGCCAGTTCTGGACCGTCGCGATGATGCGCGAAGGGTCGCGGAACCCCATGCCCGTCAGGGTTGCGACCGTGCCGGGATCATCATCGACGCCGGTGAAGACGAGATTGCCGGCCTCGCCGGAGAGCCGTTCCTCCTGCGCGAACAGGTCGGAGTAGATCTGGTGGACCTGCCCTCGTACCGCCGCGATATCCGCCTCGAATGAGGCAAGGTCGCCATACCCCGACAGCGCCGCGATCCGCGCACGCTTCTCGGCATGCTCGGGAAGGCGGTGAGTCTGCTCGTCATTGACCATCTGGATGCGGTGCTCGATCGAGCGCAGGAAATCATATCCGGCGGACAGGTCATTGCGAACCTCCGCCGCCACCACGTCCGCCTCTTGCAGGGCGCCTAGCGCCGCCTTGGTGGCCGCCACGCGCAGAGCCGGCATGCGGCCGCCCAGGATCAGCTGCTGCACCTGGGTGAAGAACTCGATTTCCCTCACGCCGCCCCGCCCGAGCTTCACGTCGAAATCGGGTTCGTGGAGCGCGGCGTGGCCTCCCTGCGCATGGATCTGTCGCTTGATCGAATGAATGTCGGCGATCGCCCAATAGTCGAGATGGCGCCTCCACACATAGGGCGTCAGGCTTTCCAGATAGGCTTCTCCGCGCGCCGCGTCGCCAGCGCAGACCCTCGCCTTCACATGCGCCATCCGCTCCCAGTTCTGACCGACGCTTTCATAGTAGGACTGCGCGAACTGCGTCGAGACCGCCGGCGCCGTCGAGGCCGGGTCGGGCCGGAGCCGCAGGTCGGTGCGGAACACATAGCCGTCCTCGGTGCGTTCCTGAAGCAACCTCACCAGATCGCGGGTCAGCCTGATCATGGCCTCCTTGACGCGCCCTGACCCCACGGGGATCACGTCGAGATCGAACAGCACGATCAGGTCGATATCGCTGGAATAGTTGAGTTCACGCGCGCCCATCTTGCCGAGCGCGAGAACGAACAGCCCGGGAAGGTCGTCGGCGTCGCGGCGCTCCCCCAAGACGCCCGAGGCCCATGCTGTCCGGATGGCGATCCGCAACGCCGCTTTCACTGCTGCATCGGCCAGATCGGTCAGGGCGGCGACAACACGGTCGAGCGGCCAGAGGCCGGCGAGGTCAGCCCCCGCGATCACGAGATGCGCCGCCTCTTTGAGCTGTCGCATGACCTGCATGGATGCGCTGACGGGAGACCCCGGATCGCCGGCCGCCTTCATCCTGTCGAGGATCAGGCCCAGCGCCGCGTCCAGCCCGGCGTCGTCGAGCACGCCCAGCATTCCCCC
>ENA-ORBV01016741-ORBV01016741.1-microbial-mat-metagenome-genome-assembly--contig:-NODE-16741-length-10591-cov-3.790850_pt1 | contig 10591 bp, 5 predicted proteins | sample MGYA00237777_ERZ505514 | MGnify/ENA primary metagenome ERZ505514 (study PRJEB26160, sample SAMN06269048) | microbial mat metagenome | isolation source: Oligotrophic lake microbial mat | place...
GCCTTCAGGTGTGCGCACTTTTATTCGATACACATAAACACCTCTGCCTATTTTCTGGTCGTATTCATCGCGCCCGTTCCACTCAATACCTTCGGCACGAAAACCATTGCAGTTTACCTGTTCATTAATGGTTTTTACCACCTTGCCCGAAACAGTAAATATTTGAATATTTACATCCAAATCGGCACAGGGGCGGTTGTGTTCAAACATAAATTGTGTGCTGGTGGTAAAGGGGTTGGGGTAATTCAAAACATGGCTCAGCGCCAGCTCTGCCGATTGCGAAACAATAAACTCGGTATAGGCATCCGATGAATTATTGTACACATCCCACACCTTCATTTTCAGCGTGTGTCTTCCCTCACTCAGTTCAGCAAAAGGGTAACGGATGGTACCACTCTGATAGCTGTTAAGGTCGGCCTGATAGTATTCATTCAGTACAAGGGTGTGATTGGTGTTTTCGTCCAGCACGGCTGCAAGGTCGTGTCCTATGCCATTACCCACGGTGTTTATTCCGTTGGGGTCGCTTACTACGGCATATAAAAGTGGATTTTCGTTGGTGGTTCCGCCAAACACAAATTTATCATCGTTCAGGTAAAGGTTTACCTGCGGACCGGTAACATCGGTAGCAACATTATCGGCTGAACCACCAATAATCACGTTTTCGTAATTGCCGTTGGCATCGGTAAAACCGTCATAAGCGTAATAGCTTATGCGCCCCAAACCATAACTGTATGAGATGTCCTTCGGCACAATAAAGGTGAACGAGAATTCGCCATTGGTTACGCTGGCTTTACCTTTATAAAGAATATTTTTCTGCAGTTTAAAATTTGTTATCGGGCTTCCCGGATCATTTCCAAGAGTTGTTACCGTAGCAGCTTTATCAAAAACAGTGGGGTAAATCAAGCCATTGAAGTTGGTCATTTTTTCTCCTGTAACGTGGTCGCGTATTTCACCTGTTACGGTAACTAAGCTAAGCGCTTTCAGCGTGTCGGCAGTGCCGCCTACAGGGTTTCCGTTTACCGAAGTGGTAACCACATTATTTACAGGATAAGCCAGACGCTGCGCAGGGTCGCCCAGCAGTGAGAAGTTGCGACTGTTCAGAATTACTCCGTTGGTGCCTTCGTTCAGGGTTTTGCGCATCACATCGCCCATGGTTGGAATGGGTTCGCCCGGAATGGGAAAAAAGTGCTTGTAAAAATTTTTGTTCAATGTAAAGTTGGGCGAGGAAAAAACTAAACGCGTGGTGGTGAACAGGGCAATTCCGCCACCATTTGGATTTAGTAAAACAAGTTCACCGGCTGAGGTTCTGGCCGGGTCTTCAAAGCGCGAAAATTCGCAGGTAGCCGTTACAAAGGCAGGAAGATTTTCAATGTTGGTCCAACTGTTTACATCAGAAACTTCAAGCACACGCTCGTGTGCCCAACCCACTTCACCACCATGTCCGGTATAATTTATTACCAATGCCCCTTTCAGCACTCGGTTATTGATAGCCTCTTTCACTGAAGGGTAGCGTTGTCCGCCCGGAGTTGATTCCTGAACAAAAGCATCAAAATAGATTTTATCAAGGTTGTAATTATTTTCGGTGGTGTCAATTCCTTTTGCCAGTGCATCTGCTTGGTTTGTATGCTGACTGCCATCTTCATCATCACCTACAAAACAAATCCAGTTTTTCCAATCGGGCGATGAAATGCTCACCGTTTGTGCCGTGCAAAGGCTTGGATTTGTTTCAACGGTGGCAATACCTTCGTAGTTCAGAATTTTGTTCACCACAATAGTTGCCTCTTCCAGGTTTTGAACCGGCAGGCGACCGATACCGATGTCAAGAAAATGGGGATTGCAACTGTCGCAGCCTTCTACCCAAACACCTTCGTTGGTATCTAAGAAACCGAAAAAATCATCGGAAACATACGTTGAGGTGGGGCTTAATGATTGTGCCGATTGATAGGTTACAATTCGGTTGGTATTGTTGTCAAGGCGGTCGCGGTTATCATACGAGCCATCGCCAACCAGCAACAGGTATTTGGGCATTTCGTCAGCTGTGGTGGCGCGGTCATAAAACATTTTCATCATGTCGCGGATAGCTGAAACATCCTGCGCACCCGAAGCAAACTCGTTATAAACCTGTTGCGGTTGAACAATGGCAACTGTAATTGGCTGCACAACATTATTGCGGTGGAAATTGGCAAGGCGTTCCGCTTCACCCAAATATTCGGGATAAGCCACAATTACCATATCCACCTGCGGAAGTGCATGCAAATCCTGATTGGCAACATAACCGACTGTGGTTGGCGTTAAATAAGATGAGCCATTGAAAGCAACATACTCGTGCAATAAATCAGCAGGTGCTCTAAAGGTATGATTGGAACCTGAAAGAGCAGCTTCCTGCTTACGGATATTTATAGGGTCGGTAACATCCCAGATAGTAACCGAAGAATTGGAATTGCTCAGGGTAAAATCAACTACGTTTCCAACACCAACAGTATTGGCATCACGGAAAATAATCTGACTCCCCGACATGGAAAGTCGTCTGCGCACATTCAGTTCAATATAATTAAGCCAGGCAACTGCCGTTGAAAAACCACCTTTATTATAAGTAACATTTACGTTAAGTGCTGAGCTTGATGTTGTGAAATCCATATTTCCTGCTCCATCTGCTGCCTGCGCATTGGTATAAATTCCGGTTACATACTGGAAAGGAATACTTAATGGTGAACCGCCATTTACCTTTACAGTAAATGATGTGCTTGAACCCGTGCCGCAGGCGCATTGCGCTGCTCCCGCAACTTTTATATTGGCAGGAGTTGTTCCGTCAATATCAGGAAACGAAAACGAAAAGTCATAGGAGTTCTGAATGTCAAAATATTCGCCATACCATTGTCTTCCCGATTTGATAATATTTTTTTCATCTGCTTCGTGAAAAGCATAATCGTTAAACTTGTCGGTGCTATGCGTTGCAGGTTGATCAGCCGAAGCCAAAGAAGTAACCCGTTTTCCGGCACCAAGGTCGGCAGTAATAAAGTAATAGGTATTGTCTGAATAATCGTTCACAACGTGCTCAAACTTTAAAGTGGCGCTGTTCCATGTCCAGCGGTGTGGTGCTTGTCCATAAAACAAGACATAATCTCCCGCATCAAAACTGTTATCATTTTCACCATTAACAACTATAGCGTTTTCCTGCAAATCATCGTTTCTGAAATCTGCATTGGCTTTGGGTAACATTCCGCCACCGTTGCCATAAACACGAATATCTTTTGGGTTTACCCCACTCACATTCATGCCCAATTCCTGCAACTGCTCGTAACTGAGTTTGTAAATACCATCCGCATTTACCGAAACCTTATACCAACTACCCGAAGCAAGAACAGAACTGGAAGCATAAGCATTGGTAGATTTTGGCTGTATGGATTTGAAATCCGTGGCTACCACCTGCAAATCAAAGCTCACTAATTTTTCAAACTGACCCGATGAAGCATTTTTTCGAACAGGAATAAAGGATACAACCGATACTTTTTTCTTCCTGTCATAAGCCACCGATGCACTTACTTCAATTTCGGTACCTATTTTTTCTAATCCTTCTATTTTTTGAAGTTCGTTGTTTTCAAATGCTGCATAAACAGGATTAATGATAAATGCTTTGATGTGTGATGCATTATTTTCTGTTACTAATTTATATACATACACAGGTAAATTATTGTTGGTGGCATCATACACTGCACCCTCAAAATACAGGAACGATTTTTCCATTCCCTCGGCAGGACTTTCTTTTTTTATCGCACCCCATTGTATCTCTTTTTTACCCGAACTGCGTTGTTTGGCATATTGCGAAAAAGCCACTGCAGGCAACAGAAACAGTGCTACTACTAAAAAATGAAGTTTAGTTTTCATGGTTTACGGTTTTGTGATAAAAATTGAAAGCAAAATAAATGCTTTTAAAAATTATCGGTTATTAAAATTGTAATCTTCACGCTTGCCGCTTTTCAAAAAAGAAAACCGGTTTTTTTTAATCAAAAATCAGAGTAGAAATCTGCGATATGCGTGGTATAAGAATTGAATTAAGAAGCGCAAAGATAGATTATTTTTGAAAAAACAAAACTTTAGTTGAAAATTTATCGGTAAACGACAACATTTCTTTAATGTTATCGTTGCAGCCCAAAGATTTTTAACCCTGAAAATGAACCACACAATAAAAAACTTTTTCTCACGTTTTCTTATTAAGAACATTATTTTCTATATTTGTTACCCTTATAAGCGACCCTAAGCGCACTATTTTATAAACACAATATTAACTAAATCTCAATCACAGCATGGTAAAGCGATTACTTTTCATCTCTCTGCTTGCACTTTCACTTATTGACAGCGCAAAGGCACAAGACCCGCAATTTACCCAGTTTTACGCCAATCCTCTTTATTTAAACCCCGCTTTTGCCGGAACGGCAATTTGCCCGCGTATTATCATGAACTACCGTAACCAATGGCCCGCAATTTCGGGAACGTATGTAACCTACAGCGCATCTTATGACCAGCATTTTGATGGCTTGCATGGCGGTGTTGGAATATTGTTTACCAACGACAGGGCGGGTGAAGGAACATTAAATACCATAAGCGCAAGTCTCATGTATTCCTACCGACTTGAAGTAAGCCGTAAATTTTCTATGAAGCTCGGTTTGCAAGCCAGTTACATGCAAAAGAAAATTGACTGGAGCAAACTTACTTTTGGCGACCAGATTGATAGCAGATATGGATTTATTTATAACACCAATGAGGTTTTTGGCAGACAAAGCCGAGGGTTTCCTGACTTTTCTGCAGGTCTACTTGGTTTCAGCGAACGATTTTATGTGGGCGCTGCGGCTCATCACCTTACTCAGCCTGACGAGGGTTTCTTGGGTGTAAGTAAACTCCCAATGAAACTTACAGGACACATTGGCTTTGTTTCTTATTTCAACAAGAAAAGAAAAGACAAAGGAAATTGGTCGCTTAACGTATTGTATCAACAGCAACAGGATTTTCAACAAATTAACTACGGATTTTACATCAACAAAGGCGTTTTTGTAGGCGGATTATGGTTCAGACAGAACTTTTTTAACGCAGATGCGTTTATAGCCCTTGTCGGATTCCAATATCAAGGATTTAAATTCGGCTACAGTTATGATGTAACGGTATCAAAACTAAGTAATGCAACTGCCGGTTCGCACGAATTTTCAGTGGCTATGCAATTCCCTTGCAAGCCTAAGAAGAAAAAATTCAGAGCTATCAGTTGCCCTTCGTTCTAAAAATAATTTTATCAGCATACAATAATAATTTTTTCGCAGCGTTATACCAATAAACCAATTCTTTAAAACACATGAAAACTGCACTAAAAAGAATAGCATATAAATTAACAGCTATGTCTTTTATTATAGCAATGATTAATTCTTGCGCAAAAGAAAAGTCAAGTACCACAGGATGGGATTACAACAACTCTAAAAACGGAGGTTTTGAGGTTGTTGACTATGAAGGTCAGGAAACCGGTCCCGGTCTGGTATTTATAGAAGGCGGAACATTTTCAATGGGTCGCGTTGAACAGGATGTGCGTTATGATTGGAACAACGTACCGCGCAGAGTTACCGTTTCTTCCTTTTATATGGATGAAACCGAAGTGAAAAACGTGGATTACCGCGAGTATTTGTATTGGCTTACGCGTGTTTTCTATGAAAGCTATCCTGAGGTTTACAAAAAAGCGCTTCCCGATACCTTGGTATGGAGAGATAAATTAGCTTACAACGAGCCTTATGTGGAATTATATCTGCGTCACCCTTCGTATCAGTATTACCCAGTTGTTGGTATAAACTGGTTGCAGGCAACTGACTATTGCGCATGGAGAACTGACCGTGTGAATGAAATGATTCTTATCCGTGAAGGTATTCTACGTGTAAACCCAAATCAGGTAGATGATGATAACTTCAACACAGAAGCTTACTTAGCCGGTCAATACGAAGGTTTGGTAAAAAGCGATTTGTATGACCTTGACCCCAACAAAGACACACGTAAAGTGCGTATTGAAGATGGGATTTTTCTTCCTGAATACCGCCTGCCTACTGAGGCTGAGTGGGAATTTGCTGCACTTGGTTTGATTGGAAATACTGTATTTGAAAGGGTAACAGAGCGTAAACTGTATCCCTGGAACGGAGAAACGGTGCGTAACCCTGATGAAAGTAATAAAGGCGATATGTTAGCCAACTTTAAAAGAGGACGCGGTGACAACATGGGAGTTGCCGGAAACCTGAATGACAATGCTGATATTCCTGCACCGGTTGATTCATATTGGCCTAATGATTACGGTCTGTATAACATGGCAGGTAATGTGAGTGAGTGGGTAATGGATGTTTACCGTCCGCTTTCTCAGGAAGATGAAACTGATTTTCGTTCATTCAGAGGTAACGTTTACCAAACTCAATTGAGAGATGAAGAAGGTGCGATTGCAGAGAAAGATAGTCTTGGCCGTGTAATCTTCAGAAATGTAACAGAAGAAGAAAGTCTTGACCGCAGAAACTACAACAAATCAGATAACATCAATTTTGTTGACGGTGATTTTGAATCAAGTATTTTCTATCTTCAGGAAGATTTTAAAGACGATACAAAAACAGATAAACGTATGTATGATTACGGATTAACTTCGCTTATCAATGATAAAGCCCGTGTTTATAAAGGTGGCTCATGGAAAGATCGCGCATATTGGCTTGTTCCCGGAACACGGAGATTCTTGGATGAAAAACAAAGCACAGACTTTTTAGGTTTCCGCTGTGCTATGACCAGAGTTGGAAGTCCTACAGGATTTTAAACAAAAAAGGTTAATAAATAAAAAAGCCCTGCCCCGAATCATCGGGGCAGGGCTTTTACTTTTACAGCATGACAAGTATTCCTGAATTGTATTCGCTTTTTCTGCAACATCCTGTTGTTTGCACCGACACACGAAACATTATTCCCGGTTCTATATTTTTTGCACTGAAAGGAGATAACTTCAATGCAAACACATTTGCTGCAGAAGCAATTGATAAAGGTTGTGTCTGTGCTGTAATTGATGAAGCAGAATATAAAAAAGGAGAAAAATTTCTGTTGGTTGAAAACGCGCTGAGAGCTTTACAGGATTTAGCAGCATTTCATCGCAAAAAATTGCAAATTCCAGTGATAGGAATTACAGGAACCAATGGAAAAACTACTACCAAAGAATTAATTAGCTCAGTTCTGAAAGAGAACTATAGATGCTTTGCCACAAAAGGAAATCTGAATAATCACATTGGTGTTCCACTTTCACTTTTATCGTTTACCAATGAATATGAACTGGCTGTGATTGAAATGGGCGCAAGCAAACCTGGCGATATAGAAGAACTCTGTAACATTGCTTATCCTGACTACGGAATTATCACCAATATAGGAAGAGCGCATCTGGAAGGAATGGGCGGTTTTGAAGGTGTTCTAAAAACAAAGACTGAACTATTCCGTCACATTAAGTCGAATGGAAAACTTCTATTTGTAAATGCAGATGATGAACTGCTGATGCAGCATGCAAAAGGATTTGAGATCTTTACTTATGGAAGATCTGAAGAAGCAGATGTTATTGGGGAACTTGTTTCAGGTGATGCAGAATTGGTTGTAAAGTGGCACACAAAAAAAGACAAAACCGAAACTACCGTTGCATCTCATCTTCCCGGCAGTTATAATTTTCCGAACATAATGGCGGCTATTTGTATCGGAAATTATTTCGGGCTTTCTGCTGAACAGATTAATAAAGGAATTGAAAATTATATTCCCGCCAATAACCGTTCGCAGGTTGTTAGGTCAGGCAGCAATACTATTTTTATGGATGCTTACAATGCCAACCCTTCTAGCGTTGAGGCAGCTTTTGAAAATTTTGAAAAGATAAAATCAAACAAAAAGATTATCATTTTGGGTGAAATGCTTGAGTTGGGTGAAACTTCTCAGAAAGAGCATTTGCATATTTTATCGTTGACCGAAAAAATGAATTTGCAACAACGAATTTTTGTGGGAAACAATTTTCTGGCGTTTAAAGAAAAACATTCACAACATTCTTTCTTCAGTGATGTGAATGAACTGGCTGAGTTTCTAAAAAAAAATCGATTAACAGATTCGCTTATTTTAGTAAAAGGTTCAAGAGGAAACAAGCTGGAAAAATTGATGGAAGTCTTATAATTCAAGACTGTTAAAAAACGTTAAACACCTCGTACAGAGCATTCTTTCGCTCTACTTTTGTGTGAGATGAATAAAACCATTATCCGTATTACTATTATCTGTATGACACTTGCCCTGATAGGGCTTACAGGTGTTCAGGTATATTGGATAAAAAATGCGGTGGCACTTCGCGAGAAACAATTTAATCAGGCAGTAAGCGAAGCACTTGGCAATGTTGCTTATAACTTTGAAAAGCAACGAGTGGTCCATAACTTTTCACGTCAGGTTGATTTACAAAACCGCAGAATGCAACTTTTTCGCAAACTTGACTCAATTGGCGCTGCCAGTATTATGGGTTTAGACAGTATGCAACTGTCTTACGGTGTAGAAAATAATTTTGCTTTTGCAGGTGGCAATCAAGACTTTGAATTCAACATCACCGAAGAAGTTGTTGAAGATTCAAGCGGATATTTTGTCAAAAAAACAAGGCAAAGAAGTTTTGGTCCCAGAGGATTGAAAGAAACAAAACCACTGGTTGAAAATAATCCGCAGGCTGATCTGGCACGCGCCATACAAAGCAAAAGCAGTCAGTGGGTGGCAGAAAAATCTGAGATATTAGATGATATTTTTAAAGAAATGCTTTCGTTCAATATCTTTGATCAGGAAGAAAATTTAGACCCGAAAATATTAGACTCGCTATTGGCAGAGGAACTCGCAAACAGAGGAATAGAAACGGATTATTCTTTTGCTGTGCTTGATCCGTTTAAGAACATAATTTTTACACAGCAAACCAACAATACTCCCGAACAGGAGTTGATTAACTCAACGCATAAAGTCAATCTTTTTCAGGGAAATATTTTTGCAAATCCAAATTATTTGTCGGTGTTTTTTCCTAACCGTCAGCAGTATCTTTTAAAAACATTGTGGGCGATGTTACTCACGTCTGCGCTGTTTATGCTGGTAATTATTTTTTCATTTTCCTATACCGTTTCCACTGTTTTCAAACAGAAGAAATTATCGGAAGTTAAAAATGATTTTATTAATAACATGACGCATGAACTTAAAACGCCTATCTCCACCATTTCCCTTGCCTGTCAGGTTTTAGAAGATCACGAAGTGGAAAAAACACCGGCAATGATTGAAAATTATATCAGAGTAATTAATGAAGAAAATATACGGCTTGGATTGGTGGTGGAAAGTGTGTTGCAAACCGCAATTATTGACAAAGGCGAACTGAAACTGAAATCTGAAATTGTTGATGTGCACGAAGTACTTGAATCACTCGTTTACAACATGAAAATTCAGGCAGACAAAGTGGGCGGTGAAATCATCACCGAACTGAAAGCCGAGAAATGTATTATTCATGCCGATAAGGTTCATATCACCAACGTAATTATGAATCTGGTTGACAACGCTCTGAAATATTCTGAAGAAAATCCTGTGGTGAAAATTGTAACTAAAAGTTTCAGCGAAGGAATTTCAATTGCTGTGGAAGACAATGGAATTGGTATTAGTCCGGAGAATCAGAAAAAGATTTTTGATAAACTCTATCGTGTACCCACAGGAAATATTCATAATGTAAAAGGGTTCGGATTGGGATTGAGTTATGTAAAAGCAATTGTTGAGAAACATAAAGGAACTGTAAATCTTGTAAGCGAAACCGGCAAAGGCAGCAGGTTTGATATTTTTCTACCCTATTAATTTAAACCAGATAAAATGCAAAAACCAACACCGGCACTCAAAGTTCTTTTAGTTGAAGACGACCCAAATCTGGGATTGTTGCTGAGAGAATATCTTAATGCAAAAGGATACGAAACAACGCTTGCCATCAATGGGAAGAAGGGTTATGAAGCATTTTCAAAAGGTAGTTTTCAGCTTTGCATTTTGGATATTATGATGCCCGTGAAAGATGGTTTTACATTGGCAGAAGAAATTCGCAGAACAGATAAAACAATTCCGATTATTTTTCTCACAGCAAAATCGCTGAGCGAAGACCGTATCAGCGGATTTAAAAAAGGTGCAGATGATTACATCACTAAACCTTTTAACATGGACGAGTTGTTGTTGAGGATGAAAGCAATCTTACGCAGATTAAGTCCTGAAGCGGAAAGCAGTCACCCCGAAAGTGTTAATCATAAAATAGGTAAACTGCGTTTTGATGTTACCCACCAAACATTAGACGGGAAAGATTATAACCAAAAACTGACAACCAAAGAATCGGCTTTGCTCCATTTACTTTGCGAAAATATAAACGATGTGTTGGAGCGATCTTATGCTTTAAACAAAGTATGGGGTGATGATAATTATTTCAATTCACGCAGCATGGATGTGTATATCGCAAAACTTCGCAAATATCTTTCAGCCGATCCGAAAATTGAGTTGATAAATGTGCACGGAAAAGGATTTAAATTAATGGAGAACTAAA
>ENA-ORBV01016742-ORBV01016742.1-microbial-mat-metagenome-genome-assembly--contig:-NODE-16742-length-10590-cov-2.562446_pt1 | contig 10590 bp, 12 predicted proteins | sample MGYA00237777_ERZ505514 | MGnify/ENA primary metagenome ERZ505514 (study PRJEB26160, sample SAMN06269048) | microbial mat metagenome | isolation source: Oligotrophic lake microbial mat | place...
GTGCGGGTATGTACTGCACAGCACTTCTCCAACATGCAGCCTGATATTGGCCGTGCGTTGTGTTTGACCCTCATTTTGTGTCAATGCGTATTATCCTCGTAATGGTCGGCTATCTGACTCATGCTCCATTGTATTCTGACAGGAGGGTCTGGACGGTGGAGCTGGTGGCGCTAGTGCTCTCGCAGCAGCAGGCCGTGTGCCTCGATCCAGTGCCTGGCATTTGCTCATGAAGTTTGAGATGCTCTACCATCTGCCTCTGTCGCACGACGTGCTATCCCTGGCATCTCGCCTACACAAGATGTCATTGTACGTTCAAATTGCCTATGTTGATCGACGTTTTCGTTCGACTCCGCCCTCACCGCTGCTGTCTCGTTAATGCTGCTCATATCCAGTGGTGATCTGCTCGCGCAAGCCGAGGCCCTTCGCGTCCCTGCATTGGAAATGCTGCGTGTGGTGGCGGTATGTGTCGCTCTTTAATGCTATGCTCTACCACGCCGCCGATCGCGAATACCGATCATCTTATTGAAACCCACACTGTATCATCGCTTACACGGTGCCTTGTATCGTTTGCTTCCCAGGGTCGTGCGGCTGCTTTGTCACACAAGGAACGCATTCTTCTGTTCTTCCGCTCATACGCTCTGTCACACCCTGAATCGGCATTTATCACGCTGTATCCGACCTCCGATAGCTCCGACGGTGCTCGACACGCGACAGGACTGTATCGTGGTTGCGAAGACATTGATTTGCTATTGCTAGCGCCTTCCATCGCGCTGTCCGGTGCGCAGGTGTCCCGGGATGTCAACCAGCCTGCGGGTCGAGACGGTGCGGCAGATCATACCCCGTCCTCGTCGAAGCGAGCCCTGTATGGCCGAGTACAGCGTGCTTTGAGCGACGAGGGGATCGGCTTCACTCTCCTTAAGGTAAACACCGAGATTTGCTTATTATCGAAAGCTTTATTGCTTGTTGTGGGGCGCGTGGGTGTTGACGCATTGATCGTGTGTTATCTGGCTCTTCTGCAGCTGTGCTATACCCAGCGGCAGCCAACACTGTCGCTGCTGGCACTAGCCTATCTCGAGCAAGCTCCGGCCTCCACCCGTGTGGTCCAGTCCGCTCGATCCATCTGCTTCCAGACCTACTTGCAAGTGTCGCTGTTGCGTCATCCCACGGTCGCCGGATTTGGAGTGGCGGAGAAAAGCAGCTCGCGAGCACCGCAGTCGGTCTCCGAAGGGTTGTTGGCCCGGTTCCCATTCTTGGCCTCCAATCAGCCAGCGTGGCTCGAGTGGTCTGGTTTGCCCGCCCCAGTCAAGGGTCAAGGACAGAAGGTCGGCCGACCGAGCGCATGGCGAGTGACCGCGTATAAGCACGCGTATCCGGAGTGCCTGTCATGGTATCTGGGTGACATTGGCTCGGACCCCGCCCTGTGCCGTGTGCTGGAGGAAGCTGTCGTGCTGTTCTACCCTGATGACACCTCATCCAACTCTAGTTCCCCAGTGAAGAGTAAGCTCACGTCAATCAGTCGGAGCATGCAGGACGGATTCAGCTGGCCCACTGATTTGGTGGCAGCGTTGCAGAGCACCACTACGGTAGAGCCGAGTCGTGGCGCGAGTAGCTATGTGCACCGCAGCATGCGTTGTGATCGGGACGTTAGACTCTCGTCGGATCAAGGCGAGGTCGCTTCCGATGATGCTCCGGATGGCGCATCGACCGCACCTCCGGCGGCCACGCCGCTGCCGTCGCCATCCACTGTTGCACCCAGTGCGACTCCCGGTGAGCACTCCAAGCCTGCACCGGACGCGAATGTGAATCCATGGTTGCTGTTGCTGCAGTGCCACTTGTCCTACTCGTCACTGCGCTATGCTAGAGCTCAAGAGCTGCTTACCCAGTTTGTACGAGCTGTCTCAAGTAAGATGAACGCTCTGTCGTCACTCCGCCATCGGAGCTCCACTGCGGTCGGCGGTCCTCGTGCGAAGCCAGTCACAGCAGCTGGCCGCAGATCACCGCCGGCTGATCAACCTGACGACTCCGACGACTCGGACTCGTATGAAGCAGGTCTGGATGAGGAAAAGATATCATCTAGTGACGAGGACGGTAGCGATCAAAGTGCAGGTTCCTCCTCACAGGCTGGTGCCTTATATCGCGAGATCCAATGTATGATCGGCACAGCAGCCGCTCAGTTTGAGCGCATGCTGCTGCAGTCATCACCTCACGCGGCTGTTGCAGGTACGGCTCGTGTTGAACTCACTGTTGTCGAACACGCGTGGTGGTGTGCTGCTCTGATGACGTGTCCAAATTGTGTGTAATATTTCCGTTGGCAGCTGTCGGAGACCAAGCCATGCGCGCACGATTTGCAGAGGTTGACGCATCCGACGACGAAGACGAATCAAGTCTACCATCCGACGCAGCTTCATTGTCGCTGTCTCGACCAGTACGGCCCGGTGCCCATCCAGGCTCAAGAGCGGCATCCGGATCGCTGCACCGATCCGGAGAGTCGGAGCACGCTCTGTCCTCTGGGCGCAACGCGCTGTTGAACACCACGTATCTGCTGAAGGCTCTGCATGAGTCATCTTTCACACTGCTGTACGGCCGCCTGTTCCTGGCCCTCACAGCCCGGTCTGCAACCAGCGCCGGTGATGGCGAGACCAGCACCGCACCGCCGGCCGGACCCGTCAACGGTTTGACTGCGGTGGAGGTGGCGCGACTGCACGAGGCTGAGCGGTTGCAGTATCAATACACCCACCGTCGCACCTGGCACGCGGGCGCCGCGGATCAGTTAGGCTGGATGGATCAATCGCCGGAGGCCCGCCAAGCTCGCGTGCAATTCGTGGCTGGCTGGAGCTCCTTCATCAACACTGCACTACACTCGTCACAGCGCCTGTCGCTCGCGTTGACTGCCTTGACCTCCAGCTGGGCTGTGTCAGCTCCTGCTGCTCAACCAGCTCCACGCCAAGCGGAAGGGCGGTCCAGTGGTCCGGCCCGTGTGCCAGAGATGGCCGGCCGGCCTCGTATCGTGGCACCTGCCAGCTCGTCGGATGCTTGGGTCCATTCTCCGACAGCCCAAGCCTTGCCGGTCAACTTCTCAGGCGTCGTGACATTCCTCAAGGCGGAATCCGAGCGCTTTGCAGCTAACGGTATGTGTGCGTGTGTGTGTGTGTTGTTGTTGTTTGCGCGCCCTGTTACTGGTTGGCTTCTTGTATTGGCCACCGCGGCTGATGTATCGTGATGAATGATTGCGTATGATCTTCGCAGCTCCTTCAGCATCGGCCAGTGCCGTACTAGACGAGCTGCGCAACCAGCTGTGGGAGTTCAGAGACTCGTTCCTGTGGCAGTTTGCGTTTCAACGGGAGAACTTCTGGCAGGAATGTGTCGACACCTTGCAGGCCAAGCAAGTCAGGTACTCATCTTGATCGCGTTCTGCACTGGTCCGCTGCTGTGTGACTGTTTTGGTGACTATGTGATTGAATGCGTAGTATGGTGTTGCGACGCACCTTCTTCAAAGAGGTGCTGCAGCTACCGGAGATGGAGCAGGACTTCGACATGGCAGAGAAGCAGCTGATCATCGGCTATCTGAACCAGTTTGAACAAGAGATATCCGATCAGGCGGCAGTGGCTGAAGTGTTGGCTCGCAGGGACCAGCAGGCTCGACCTCAGTCTCCTGTTGCTGACAGAGCTTCACCGTCCCCTGCCGGAGTCGAGCCGATTGCCAAGTATGACTTGTCTACTCACACCACGACAACGCAGCGACCTGCCTTGGCAACCGCGTCCCCAGTCACAGGGGCCACAACGGCCACTGTGGGTCCGGCAAGTGGCACGCCCGATACCAAACCCGCGGCTCGAGCTCGGTCCGCTCGCGTGACCAGTAGCGCGGGCAAGAAGGTGCGCTGGGACTGGGCAGACTGGTTAGGCCCGGACTCGGAAGATGTCACCGTCACGGGTGGCAGTGGTGCACCTCTCAGTGAGTTGACTAGTCAAGCAGGGAATCGTGCTCTGTTTGAGGAAACGTCTCAAGCACGTGGTAAGACTCGCCCTGATACCACGACGGCAGACCACGCCATTCAATTCCAGCTCGACGACGTGGTCGACTCCGTTGTGCAAATCGAAAGGTATTGTTTAGGTTTACCGCGACTCGCAGCTTGTGTGAATTCATGACGTGATCCCTCGTCTTAAGTAGCCTCATGTTCTGTGATCGTATGTTCCTCTGTATTGCAGTTCTGACCGCGACATGCGAGACTTCCTTCTCTCCCCCATCTCGGCCACATCTCGTACGAAAGGCCGCGCGAACACTCGAAGATCAGCCAAACGCGCTGCTGCCAAACAGCGGGGTCAATCTGGTGCCACCAGTGCGGCGCGTTCAGTCACTGCCCCACGAGGTACCCGCACCATAGCACGCGGGCCGAAGCGCTCAAGTTCTAAGGACGCCAGTGCACTTGATCAGGGTGTAGATACCGATTCACCCTCCGACGATGACGTTGAGGTTGACAATGTCGATGATCGCAACGTGCGTGCTCGTTCGGGTGCTCGCGCCAACACTGCGGTCCGAGGTCGAGCCGGTGTCAGTGCAGGCGTTGAGGAGCGTCAGCGACAGATTCGAGCCACCTTGTTCGCGGACGATGATGATGATGATGATGACCACGCCGACGTTGCGCATGATCAAAGTAAAGGAAGTCGTCATCATCGCGACAGCTCGGGTGATCGAGAGGCTGGTACGGGCACCGAGTCCTCGGTAGCATCCGGTCATTCGTCGGAGCCAGAAGACGTGACCGTCAAGATCGCGTCTGATTTCCGGTCTCGCATAGAAGAGACCATGACTGCGATAGCTGATCTGGCCAAGCGTTCTCATGGTGGCACCGATGATGGCACCACGGGATCGTCAACCGATACCCCGGGCAGGTCCGGCAGGCTCCGAGAGGCGTCTTACAGCTCCGAAGACGACGTACTGACCAAGCGTGGTCCAACGTCACACGCCGAGTCTCGACTGCGAGTGGTCGATGTGATGATCGGCCAGATGTTGCATTCGGGCTCAGATGTAGACGCGTGCAAAGTGCTGCTGCGCAAGTATCACTTGACCTCTCACGGTTACCACAGTGTGGATCTGGCGTTGGTTGAGCTGGCTGAAGTCATCTGCAGTGCGCCCACTGATCGCAGCCTGACTGAGACACTCAAGCAGTCCACATTGTCACCTGTGGTACTAGAACTGGTTGCCCAATCGGTCTTGCGTCTGCCATTGCCGCTTCCTCGATCACGATCCAACCAGTCAAACACCACGGCCGGTGCTGCTGGCGCCAGTGGATCGGCCGGACAGATCGACTGGGATCAATTGGACAAGACGCAACTGCTCCGCTTGTTGGGTCAAGGCGCGCTTACGCCTTCGGCTCAGGCCAGGCTCCGACGCATTCACGTGACGTATGATGTTGCGCAGTACCTACACTGGCCGTTCCAACGGGTGCGCTCAACCGCAGAGTTGAGTCACTCGGAAGTGCTTGATGCGTTGCTTCGTGAGGAGCGGCAGCGACAGAGAGCTGCCTATCGCCGCAGACAAGCGGAGCGGACTGTAGATGACGCGGCTCCTGCCGTCAGACCACTGGATTCCGACGGCGGCACGCTTCCGAAGGCCAGTCCTCGTGCTAAGAATCCGACTGACGACACTGATGAGTCCGACGGTGACAGCGTTTCGGGCTCAGGCTCTGCGCGCAAGGCCGGTGCTCGAAAACCAGATGATAAGACTGGCTCGCTTAAAGCGAAGTCTCGCACAGCGGCCACCGTGACTGCGGCAAGTGCACCGTCTCTCATGTTGCCTGGCTCGGCTCAATACGCGCAGTCAGTGGTTGAGCGTGTGTTGTGTGGATCCGTGCCGTCTGGCTCCAGCCATTCTGGCATGATGTCCGCGGCTATCCCGGTAATCGGGCAATCTGCCGACTTGCCGGCAGTCATCCGGTGCGCGTACAGCTCGCCTGTCCCGCTGTCTCATCGCTTCTTTAGGCTCTATCGGGGCTGCGCTCTGCATCTGCGCGACAGCGCTGGTCCAACGGGTACAAATGCAGCCACCACCAACGCAGAACGCGGATCGACTGCCGGAGGTGAGTCGTCGGATGGTGCGTATCCGAGCATGCTTCCAGACTCAGCCCTCGACGCGTTGGTCAAATTCTTCTGTGACAACTACTGGTAAGGTTTTGAGTGCATAAGGTGGACATTGTTATGCCCATATGCCGAACTGAAACATCAATATGTACGTGTGCGTGTGCAGGGATGGTGACACGCTTACAGCGCCGCGCGCGCCGTCGGAAGAGGACCTCGCTTGGCTGGTGTCGTTCGCAGCGCCAGCGCGACCGCTGCCGTCCACGTCGTCGGATGCAGGCAGCAACTCGCACAGCAAAGCTGCTGTCCCGTCATCCGCAGGTGGAACCATATCGACCGACGCCGTTCCTCTGCCTCTACCGTCGTCCTCCCCTGCATCTTCATCGTCAACAAAGCATGCCTCAGCTCCAGTGAACACTGTCAAGCGTCGCACTGCGTCAGTCAATCAAGCCATTAGCCACGGCTATGCCTACGGTTGGTTCATGACTCGATTGGGCCAGGCGTTCATCCGCTTGCATGATCGACTATCGGTCAAGGCGCCGCGTGTGCGGTTCGGAGTGACGCTCCCAGAGGATGAGTACGTGTAACTCCGTTTTCTAGCCTTACGGTGGTGTTCATTGTGCCCGTGATGGTATGCTAATGGTGTGTGCTACGTTTGTATCACAGAGATGAGAACACCATGGTTCCCTTGTCGACTCCGCTATCATCTGTGCGTGCTGTGCAACAAGCCCATGCGCTGGTGCTAGCCTACCACTGCTTTGTCAGGGGGGCCATCACCGTTCCGCTGATAGAATGTGACAAGGTTATCCAACAGCATCTGCCGGTCAGTCCTGTGCACGCTCTGTTCTTTATAAGCAAGATCATCCGTTGCACCATGCTCACTTCGTAATTTGTGTTGTTGATTCAGATTTGGATTCAGTCAGCGCTTAGCGATCGCGCCCGCACCTTTGGCAAGACGCGCACATTGTCACCGTCCTTTGAAGCGCTGCGCCGTGTGCTGGCTAGCGTAGGTTGGGTGGATGATCGAGTGGCATCCGGTGTGTTTGCACGCACACTAGGTCAGTGCTAACACATCTGCGTTTGTAGATTCAATCTGCTGAACTCTGCTGATGCAATGCACGCCGATAGGTCTGGTCGCAGATGCTGCCATTGCGACCCGACGCGCTCAGACTCAACCGGCTGCTGCAGCGCGCAGCTCTTTGCTAACTGGATCAGAAGCCAACGGGTAACCGATTCATGCGCTGTTCGCACTACTTTATGATATTGTCTAATCGTAGAGCACATTACTGTCACTGCAGGTCTCTATCATCGTACACCGTGACGCCCCCAGAATGGGCGCTGGTGATATCTCTGATGGACTCGCTGTCGATGGCCACGCGCATGTCGGTGGAGCAACTGCTCGACAAATATCTGCATGACTGGCTGGTGACGGGCCGTGCCTCGGTCATCGGCTCAATTGGCACTGTGACGAATGAAGCTCGGGCTGACAGTGAGCTCCAGCTGGTTCAGGTGGCGCGTTACTTCACACGCCATCATCACGTGGCCACCTTGATGCTCGTGCGAGTACGACATTCCGTTTTGTGTGCATGATATGAATGGTGACTTAATTTTTAAACTGTGGCCATGTATTCCAGGGCCTTCGGATCTTGCTGGGACTATCCAGTCTACCAAGCTCCGACGATCAGCCCAAAGCCCGCACGTGCTTGGACAGTGTGCAGCGTGATCCAGTGCTCAAGCTTGTACTGGTGATGGCGGGAGACCGTGCGTTGTTGAGCGAGGAGGCGGAACAATCACTGGGTCAGGCTAAGCTATATTTGGTGGCCGCTGTGAAGGGCTTCGCCTTGGCCGAAGCCTATCGATCTGGATTGAAAGTTGTGAAGCTGGTATGAGATCAGATGCTTCGCTGTTCCGTTCGAGTGTCGTTTTGCGTTGTGTTCATCCGTTATCTGCATGCTGTCTCAGGTCCAGCTGTTGGAATCCAGCCCAAGCAAGCCGTAGCGCTGCCTGTGACGATCATTCTATGGCTTTCAATTCTGCATACCCATGATGGCATCGTGTCTTCCAAATGAATTCATCTGGCTGAAGCGATTTATATTATTCACACCACTAAGTACACGCTTGCTATGCATTTTACATGGGCCCCTTATCATTACAATGTGACTATAACAGACGCTCCCAGCAGATCGGTGTACGTATAACCGGGCCACATGACGCCATTTCCACAGCACCACGCTGGAGGCACTGAGTCCATCATCACGCCTTGAAAGGTCACGGTCCATCTGGCTTGCGCAAACCCGGTCTTGCAGAATACAGGGTCAGCGCCAGGCGGTGGAACACACGTGTACAACCACCGGGCAGTGCCGCTCTCCCCAGCGGCCAAGGAGGACACCGAGAACTGGGAGCTAGTTACACGCGTGAAGTTGCCGTCATTGGGCAAAGTGTCCACTGCAGTCACCGTGACCAGGCTGGCTGCCGGGGCGTCTGAGCACGGAAACGGAGACACGCACGGGTACGTGTACACCGCGGTGAGTGAGACGTTGAGAGCTCCGTCGGTCTGACTCTCCCCTATCACATTCACGAACGCTATGACATTCCACGGGATCATCGCCACGCCCACGAACGGTAACGTGGGCTGCGGCACTTGAGCATGCACTCGTGGGTTGTCATGACGCCACTGAGCATAAGCGGAAGCGGTTTGCGGCGAGCGCTTCAGGAAGCCATCCGTGGTGTTCCACAGTACCGCGAAATCAGCGCGCGAGATAAGTAACTGCTGTGGTTGTCCATCACGGTTCCAAGGGTCGTTGGTGAGGAAGTGCGTGGAGTTGCATCCCGTCACTACTCGGTAGTGCCCCTCGTCATCATCCAGAGCGTACTGCTGCAGCACGATGATGGGGAAGCCTTGCCGAATGAGCTGACACAGTTCATCCAGCCATGGAGTGCTCTGAGAGTACACGAAGCCGCCGTATCCGAAAGGCTTGTCAGGAAATCCGTGCGTCAGGTAGGCACTGGTGAAGTTGTTGGTCGCCGCACTGGACATAACCGAAAACTGAGCCACTCGTGCCAAGTCAGCCGAACCTGTGCCAATGTCATATGAAGTCCTCGCCACGTTCATGATAGCGCGCTGATCAAACTCCGTGCCCGACAAGTACTGCAAAACCATTTGTGCGCATGCATCGCCACAACAGTAGTCAGTGATCTGGCCGTGGTACGGTACGGGCAGCACGAACATATCGTCGAAGCTGGTTGCGACACTGGCGGCTGACGGGACAACCGCGCACACCCCGAATAGAGCAGCGATCGCCAGTGCTACGTGCAAGCTCATTTCCCTTGCGCCACTCATCCGCTGCTTTGAATGTATGCTGCAGAGGCTGCGAGGTATCTAGGCGAAACATTAGCGAGCTTAGCCTATGCCACCTTTGGGATTAGCGATTAGGTGGTGTTCCGTTCCAGTCGGCCGCAGGCTGATACCGCACGCTGGGATCAGGTAGGAATATGCGCTGCGTTCGCATGCCTGCTTACGATGTACATAAAGTGTTGTGTTCGGCGTCGTGTGTATTCGCGTTGACATATGATTGGACGGTGATCGCAGATGGCGAGCAATAAGAAGGCGGTGAAGGAGTTACTGGGAGATGAGAAGATCAAAGAGATCAAGGTTGTCATTGTCGGTAACACAGGTGAGCCTTGCTGTTCGTGCTAATGAGTTGCGCATCTCCACTTTAACGGATTCTGGTGTCATCCGTTCCGTTTGATGTGTCCTCGTGATGTTCATGCGGTTCGACTGATCAGGCGTCGGCAAAACCTCCATGGTGAACAGGTGAATGATCGCGCTCTGGACTCACGTCACTCTGCGCTCATCCAGTATTTCTCTGCTGTTGATGTTCCTACAGATATGTTCGAGGGCAGTTTCTATCAAATACCACAGCCACGATTGGCGCAGCGTTCATGAAGAAGGATGTGTACGTGCTGATGTGGCCCTGACCCTGTCGATCGCTGTGAGCTGCTTCTCGCTTGGTTTGGTCTATTAACCGCACGCGTATGTGCGTTGTGTCTACAGACCCGTGAACGGCTGGACCGTATCGTTGCAGCTTTGGGATACTGCGGGTCAAGAAAGGTACGTCCATGCGAAGAACAGAACATGGTTTGACAGCTGCTCCGCACGTTCGTATTCCACACTTGTGATGTCGTATGAGTGGCGCTGGGTGGTGTATCGTTGTGCTGTATGTATTTGGTGGATATGCTTCTTGCAAACGACATACTCATCGTTGCATATGGTCGTGTGTGTTGCTGCAGATTTCGTTCAATGGTAACGGTGTTGAGCCCGTGGCGCTCGAATCGAGACTGGATTTGGTTGATGACATGGAGAACCCGTTCGCTTATCGTACTGTGACACTTGTACTGTGTGCGGTCAGGCTCCCATGTATTATCGAGGGGCTCTGGCAGCTGTGCTGGTGTTTGACTCCACAGCGCCTGACTCGTTCGAGAAGATGAGTTCTTGGGTCGAAGGTATGTGTGTGTGTG
>ENA-ORBV01016743-ORBV01016743.1-microbial-mat-metagenome-genome-assembly--contig:-NODE-16743-length-10589-cov-4.963375_pt1 | contig 10589 bp, 9 predicted proteins | sample MGYA00237777_ERZ505514 | MGnify/ENA primary metagenome ERZ505514 (study PRJEB26160, sample SAMN06269048) | microbial mat metagenome | isolation source: Oligotrophic lake microbial mat | place...
CTATTCGTCGGCAGCGTCAGATGTGTATAAGAGACAGGTACTAGGTACCAACGCTGCTGTGAAGCGCTTAACCTTGAACCAGATATGATCGATCACTATCATGAAAGAGTTCTGGGGTCGAATTAAATGTAGTTGTGGCATGATGTTTTCCATGTGGAAGTGAATTATCCGTCCGACGTGTGTCTAGAGCTTCACCTATACAAGCAGGCACAACGTTTCGTAAACAGTACCGTCATTAAATTCTCTAGAAGGTGGTATCTTGTATACATCTTTTTCATCTCCTTGAACTAAGTCAAGCAGTACATGTTATATGAAGAGGTTTTAGAGTACTTTAGTAGTAATAATATTAGAAATAACCGAGCCAGAAAGCGCAGTCCTTCCTTTAAAACATGCAGATAATTAGGTGGGTCTTGTGCACAAGACCTAATACAGTTTGTTTGGAGGAATTTGTTCACTCCTTTACACAAAGCGATGGTAAGATTCTTCATCGCCTTCTCTGCTGGCGGACTTTCGACCGCGCTCAATGTAACCCTGGGACCACCAGGCACAGAACTCTTCGAAAGAGATCCGACGGTCATGGTCATGGTCCATGGAGTTAAATGCCTTTAGGCAGTACCTATCATCCAATTCCATACCAAGAGAGTTCAATAGAGTCGCGAACTCAGTGGGATTGATGTAGCCGTCATCATCGTAGTCGACATTGCTGAACTCGAGCAGCAAGAATGATTCATCCGAAAGCGAATGACGAAGAGCTGCAAACTTGCGAGAAGAGTAGGAACCAATGAAGATAGCCAATATACTGACCAAAAACATGACAGCTCCACTGATCATGGTCATATGGATCATGAGGGACGCGCTCAAGATCTGTGTTACAGAATAGGATGCAACGGGTAAGAAGCCGACTTCATATATTCATGCATCTATAAACCCTACCTTATCAAACGATGAAACTTACCGCACCAGCGAGGTACAAGATTCCACGACCCCATAAGTACCTGAAGATGCCAAAATTTCTCGTAATGACATTACGTAAGTGGGCACGAATACTGAGAGGACTTGACGACAGGAAGCGTCCATCGAGGATAACTGTCATGATGGCGCTAATGTAGACAAAAACGGAAATAACAATGGAACTGACAGTCCATGTGATGGGGTAGAGAACAAGGGCAGTAGTCGTTGTTGCAATGAGGCCTAATCCAGCAAGGAAGGCAGGGATACGAATGTATCCAGGTCCTTCTTCGGCGTCAAACTTCCACTTCATCAAGTGTCCATTGAAGAGACTGTTCAAGTGGCTTGTGTGAGTTTTACCGCTGGCAAAAGGAAGTTCCGACTGTTCATCTCCTGTGTCGACAGGACCAACGTCGGAAACTTCGTCATCGCGTTTATCGCTTCGTGCTCCCTTTCGAGGACGCACCATCACCATTTCTTCATCCTCGGCGCCTTCCGTGCTTTGGCTGTCAGATGTAGAAGCAGCGACCAATTCCTCAGTGTTGGGCTGCTCTTCGACGTGATGAAATTCTTCTCCATCATTGTTTTGCGCGTAGGGAGATTGAATGTTTCTTGGCGTAGGTGGCAGAGCCCTTAGGGATGAGTTAACATTGTGGCGATTACTTCCATCAGGAGAGGTTGGAACTTTGTTTTTGGAAAGATCGGAGGGGATTTTCTCGAGTGTTGGGGATACATACCGAGTTCGATTCTCTTGTTTCGTCGACGAGGGCATTTCCGTCTTGGCTTTAATGCTTTTAAAGAATCCCATGGTCAGCCAGAATCCTCCTCCCTGTTAAAATGATTATCTAATCCGTCAATCTGTGTGTGTGTGTGTGTGTGAGCGAGACTTCTTTGAGTGAAGCTTCAGCTCTGCAATGGCTATTATTGTGTTCGGTGTTGCTACGTCGTAGTGTTGGATGCAGTTCACTTTCTTCGATTTTGTGAAAGGGCATCTAGCAAAATCGCAAAGGAGTGGGTTCGGCAAACGCCGGGGGAGGATTCGAAAAGCTAGTGATTACTTAGGGCGGCCATCTAATTCAACAAAAATGGCGAAAACAGAGCGATCGCTGGTGAGAAACCGTATCCATTCAACGCTGTTGAATGGTCCGTCCTTGGTCAGAAAATCGCGTCAATAGAGTTGGGGATAAATGTACTGTGTTGTGGTTGTTGTTGCTAGTGCACAAATAGCTACAGTAGAATGCCTACAACTAGTAGTAGCTACTAGCCATCTTGTAGTTCCTTGGCATCAAGTGAGAAACAATGCTCAATGCTTAAGAAGAATGTTTGTGTCAGGAGTTCATGCATGGAGTCAAGCAGAAACAAACCGAGACAATGGAGATGAGATGATGTCAGACAGCAATTTGTCAACAATGAAAAAATTATGATTCAATTTGAAATCAACACAATTCCATCTAGAGACATCTGTCTCGATCTTATCAGGATCTTCTGGATTGTATAAAAAAAGTCTCCTCCATGCGCAATGTTCAGAATGACAGCTTCCAAGATGATTTGAATCAGGGTGATCCAACATTTTTTTCCTTGCTACTCGTTTGCTCTGTTTTATTAGTGATCATTACTTAGCAAATAGTTGTAGTTGCATGACCTTGGAAACCTTTCGCGTGCTTTTTATTAAGGCCAACATCATGCAGCAACAAAATAGCAATCTACTTTTCAAAATGAAAAACTCTTGACATGGGCCTATGATGGCATTCTAATAATGATGAACATGCTAACTTATTGCTATCATTCCAGATAGGTTCATGGTAGCAAGTTGTTTTGACACATACTCTTGAGAGTCTAGAAGTCCCTGCAGGTGGTTTGAAGCATTGATCTTGAAGTAAACCTTTGATTGGATCCACAGTCTTGCAACCAATGGTTGGGGGATGAGCCATGAGCAGGGGAATCATCTGTCTTGTGTGTTGCCTCTTTGTTAATGATATTTTTTTATAGAATTGATTTGATTGCCATCATGGCATCACATTCGCTACAGTAGACAACAGATGGCAACAAGCACTATTAGCGATTACAAATGTTTTGATTCCCACACAGCTTCCCGCAAATTCTATTCATGTGTGACAACAAAGTAATCTACCTTGCGGACATGTTATCTTTTGATGATACATCTTGGAGAATACACGAATGCACTACAAGATTATCTACTAGAAACACGACACTAACCCTTCCTCGCTGGCTTATTGGCCTTGGTGGAATGAAACTGTTCGCCCCTTGTCACTGACAGTGGTAATCCATTGCGAACTCCAAAGCATATCGGTTGCAACCTTTATATCCAACGAAGCCAAGACTTTCCATTCCTTGACCATTGTAATGCTTGCTCCTCCATGGCCACCATATGCAAGGTACTTTCCATCTTCGTGGAAGGCGAGAGCCGACACATCCTTAAATACATCATCACCCGACGTGTTGAGCTCCGCTAATAGCTTGTTCTTTCGCATGTCCCAAACACGCACAGCTCCCGAAGCATGCGCTACGGCAACATGGTATCCATTGCTAGAAAATGCAATTTTTACCAAGGCATCCTCGCTTTCAACTGACTCCTGCGCCAAAGGAAACAGCAATTGCTCGCACGTTAGAAAACGAAGTTGCGGTACACTTGCCTCGGATAAAAACGAAAAACAAAAATAAGTCAAACTTACTGGGATTGTCGACGCCAACATCTTGTTTTTGAGGTCCCAAAGTGCAATTTGTCCAGTGCTCGTACCAGCGGCAAGAATTAGGCCGTCGGGGTGTAATGTGCCGCACGAGTACACAGCTCCTTCCTGGCTAAAGGTGGAAATCTGCTGGAGGCCCTTGGCTCCACCCACACGAAAGATTGCGGCCTTTCCACTTTTGGTGACTGCCACACAGTGCTGGTTGGTCGGGTGCCCACAGGCACTGACAATTTGTTCGCTCAAATCACAAGTGCCAATCACGTCTTCTGTAGACGAGTCATAAACTCGAATTTCGTTGCCGCATGCGGCGACAATAAGCAGAGCACCTTCAGCCTCTTCTTTGGGCATAGTATCAAGCGAGTGAACCAGAACTTTCGAAGAAATCGTGGCTGCGACCACTTGGCCTTCCGAGTCATAAACCATGATGTGTTTGTCTTTTCCGGCAGTCGTAATGAATTTTCCCGTTTGGGCCATTGCGGTAATCCCACGACAGGTAGATTTATGCCAAGACTGTGTATTGGCGACGGTCCAATTCAGTGGCAAGGTATACGTAGATTTTGGCTTACTTCGTCGAGAAGTGCTCAGCTTTTCCCACGCACCCAACATGATGTCCAAGTCCGAGGTTGGCACGTCGTTGGATAAAGGCAATTCAGCGCTTTCGTCGCCTTCCAAGCGTGGCTTCTTCTTGCTAGGAGCTTCTGCTTCACCGTCTTCTTGATTTGTTGGTTTACCGTTGACCATAGTATTGCCGGACGCTCCGGCAATGGATTGGAATCGTTGTGATTCCTGTCGAGCGGCATCGCGTTCCATAGACAAGCGAGCGATCACTCGAATGGCTGCATCGTTTTGATACAGAGCTTGACTCAATTCACGCCGCGTCTCTTTCAAGGTCTTTCTAGTATCGAATAATTCCAACAAGACTGCGTCATACTCGTTGGCCAACTGCTTGAGTGTACCAGAAAAGGACGTGATACTGGCCGGTGGCGGCGGCATGTTGGGGCGATTTTTGGAGGTTTGAAGGGACACCAACTCATCCTCAGATAGCGGCCGCCCCGAATCGGAAAAGGGATCCACACCTCCATTCTCGGACAGCTTTGTGAGTATCAAACGTTTAAAGCAGATGTGGCCCGATGGTGTTACTACAATGTCCTCGGCATTCTCGACCGTGAGAGGTTCTCCCGAAATGGCGCACTGAAGAGACATTGTCAAAATAAATAATTGAAAGTCGTGTGTTGTTGTGAATGAATTGTCGTTCTTTAGATTGTTGACAAGAAGAGCCAATACTTGCTACTAGCTAGCCTGCACCCTTGACGTTAAGACAAATGAGACGATTGATTGTACTGTAAGGCCGATCACAGGGATAGGCTTCACTGTCAAGTAGTACGTTGTAACTTTACTGTTGGTGTTGGTGGTGTTATTCATTGCATGGTGGCATGCAAGGTCTGTCGTAGCGTTGGCGCCCTCAAGGAGATCTGTGGTGCTCCTGAAAAATTGATTCATTCATGACTCACCATATCGTGAACGAAAGAGTCTGGGGACGGCAGACAGACGTTGATGCAAACGTCCAGTTATCAGCTGCACATTGCTACTACTAGTAGCTAGCTAGTAGTAGCTATGGTAGCTAGACTACTGAATACAACAGTGTGAAGTGGCATGTTAGTCAAACTGCCCCCTTTATTTCAGCCAGTTTCAGCTACTAGCAGTTATTAGCCCGAGGTCTCTGGCTGATAGTCAAGCAAGTGCTACTGCAAGAACAAAAGTTAGGTTGGAAATGTGAAAGACATGTTGCAATTTGTTTTGGATGGGATCTTCGAACAATGATCACAACGAGTTACCTGCGTGATTCCATTTACTAGTCTTGATCTCGCAGAACACGGTCAGGCTAAGCAACCCAAGTTTCACATTGTTGAAATCAATCAACGCACAGCACTCACAACAGTATGCATCAAATCCTATTAGCATGCAGGAAAATGAGGAAGTGCATCTGTCAACAAAGCGAGCAAGCATCACTTTTTCAAGGTGTGTCGGCACCCGCCATAACGAATCAATAGTACAGCACCAATGGGTTCAAGTTGCGGGACGGACGACCGAGAGGGCCGGTTGCTGAGGGATTGTACTATGAAAGGGCTCTCTCCACATGGTCTTTTTACAAGTATCTTTCTAAAAGAATGACAAAATCTAATCGTATTTTAATTGTTATTCAATGACTCTAATTTTGATTCTAAAATTAATGGTTCCCAATGCAAATCAGTTTTCTAGTTTTTCAAACAGTAGAAAGCCGCCAAAGTCAAATCACTGCACCATGCAAGTTGGCACAAAGCTGACGAGGCGGCGTCTACGACACCATTTCAAATCCGGCACCACCGCAAGCGACGGTCTTGCAAACACGTAAAATTCTATGCCACGACACTTGTATCTTGTGTTCGTTAGACTCCTTGAAGATGCTCGTCCTGGCGCTGATGCAATTGATACTGCTGGTGATAGCGGAGGTGCTGCTGTTGCTGATGGTAATGCATCTGGTGTGCATTGTAATAATGAAATTGAATGTTCACTTGTTCTTGCTGTTGCTGAGCACAGATCATTTCAATATCATTTAGGTCTTCTTGGATCGCCATGACTTCGGGATGCGTCTTGTCAAGACCAGCGTTGGCAAAGACAGACAAGGCATCACAGTAGGCTTCTCGGGCATCTTCATACTGCGTGGCTTCGTAGTACACATTCCCAGTGGCGACACAAGCCCTTGCTACTTGGACATGATCGGGGCCTAGGAGCTGCTGCTGCAACAACTTGGCATCCCAAAAGCACTGAATCGCCCCGGCACAATCCTGCGCGGCGTGCAAGACATTCCCAATGTTGTGCAGGGTGGCAGCGATTTCAACGTGTTCTCGTGTCCCGTAGTGCTTAGCCCTTTGCTCAAGGGCTCGTTCCAAGACTTCAATGGCGGCATCGTATCGTCCTAACTTGCCCAAAGCAATCCCAATGTTGTTGCAGGTATTGGCAACGTCAGGGTGTGTCTCTCCCAAAACTTGAGTTCGGATTTCGAGGGCATTCTCCCAACAAAGCAAGGCGGATTCCCAAGATCCTTTCTTGGCCTTGTGCAAGCCCTTGGCGTTCCAGCCATTCCCAATGGCTATGCTACGCTTCTTGAAAGGCGACATAATTTCAGGAACAAGAGGCTCCTCTTGTTTGGTTTCTTCACCCGTGGCAGAAGAGGAACTACTGGACGTCTGTTGGGCATGGTTATTATGATCCCGAGACCCCATCGACGAGGAGGTCGACGTGACACTTGTGGAGGTACTCAGATTACCACTGCTGGCATAACTGGAGAGGATACCGCTCCCACGAGCGCTGGAAGGTGTGGAGCCAGTCTCTGAGGATGAGGATGATGCCGACGCCGTTTCGGTGGCTGTGTAGAGCTGACGACAAACGCTGTCATCTTTTTGGCGACTACACATGGCGTCGACGGCGTGGCTCTCTGGATGGTGTTCGTCCGTGAGTAAAGTAGGAAGGGCAATGCTATCTCTACTACTGTCTGGTAAACGCTCCGGCTTGCTGGACAAAGGTGCCGTCGTTGAGTCTGACATGGATGTCGACAAGGAAGGTGACGACTTATTAGCTGGCCTGGGAGGATAACTTCGATTGCCTCCTCCTGGATGAAATCGTTGTGATGATACATCACTCGAATGATCTCGTCCCTGCAGAGCAGGTGTGGAGGAATGGTTCCTCCCGCCGTTGTTATTCTTCTTGTTGGGAGTCTGAAGCATCTGTCTCGCAAGTTCCAAGTCTCGTGGGTTCACTTCTTCGAGCCAATCCATGACAAAGAAAGGCTTGGCAATGATGACCGTTCCAGGACTGCCGCTACCCACCGTCGACGACATGGCTGCTGATGGAAGCAGCGAGGAAGACGAGGCAGAGGATACCATAGTGACAGCCGTTTGGGATCGCACCTCGACAGTCTCCTCGTCCTCTTCCTCCTCGCCGTCGGCGTGGATGTGATGGTTGTTAACCACCGAAGGAAGTTGATGGTTGCGAGGACTACCATCACCTTGTTCGGCAGGTAGAAACACCGATGTTGGACTGAGAGGATCTTCCGATAGTTTGGGTGTCATTTCAGAAGACATGGGTGAAGTCATGATATTCTATTTCTCTTACAGGTCGTAGTGGAGTGGAGTGGGATATGATCGTAGGTTGGAGCGTTCGCTTAAGCTTGATTGCACACACTTGATGGGTGGGCGAATGGATGGATGGAAGTCAAGAGACCTTCTGATATCTATCTACTAGTAGTGGTGGGGTAGGGCCAAAGCAAGATAGGCAGTTGTGATGTTCTTGTTCAAGTTGTTGTAGTGCGATTGCGATGGTGGATATCAATCCTGATGTGTGCTGCAGGTGTTACGTCCATGTAGGCTCAAAGAACACCTAACTCCAAAATAATTAGAAGGAACAGTGTGGTTATTATTATTCCTTCGTTATCAAGGCAGCATTTGAGATTTCCCCCCAACAAAAATCAATCAATCAATCAATTTTTAAACTTTGACTTGTACCAGCGCAGAAGCGACCATGTACTCAAGACCCGCTTTCACAAGCGGACCAATCGGGTGAAACTGAAAAATGTTTTAGCTAGCTAGATGGGAAGGTAGTAAAACTTGTAGAGATACTCCTATTAAGCGCCAAAAAGTTCTAAAGACTAGACTAGCTAGCTACTAGTACTGTAGTGCCCTATTGTTAACTACTGAAAGGAGTCACTATTGGCTAGCTTCATCTGTGCATGAATGCAAGTAGCGTTGAGTGTCTTTATCGAGCTATATATTTAGTCTGGTAGCTCGACTAGCAGATGGCAGATGGAAAAATTGAATAAATATAAATCACATTTCTTAGTGACCAGCAAGTAGTCGTACTACTATTAGTAGTAGCATTTCGTTGGGCAAAAGGCGACGTCAATTTTTTTAGCAGGGCATCATCGATGCTCGAAGTGAACGGCGCTGATATGAGATTTTTTTAGCAAGGCGCGTGGGTACTCACAAATAACATGGCGAGCTACAAAGATATGTAATTGGTGGCCAAAATGTGATGCCTTCCTTTTTTTGATACTCCGACTTTTTTCTTTGCAATTTCCAATCGAAAATATTGGGCGGCCGGCGATCGCTGGCTATGTGACCGCTGATGCAAAGTCGCCTGCATGCACTTGGATTTAGGGACAGCGAACCGACACGTTCCTTTGATTTCCATACTTTAGGTTCCAAGATCTTTAACGACCTGGGTTGAAGTGTGTGCGTCAGTCTGGATAAACGGTATTCCATCGAGTTAAGGATTAACTAGCATTTAGATAGGCTGCCACGTAGGAATCTGGCATCTGCTACCTTAGTGCCGGACCAAAGAAAGAGGAGAGTTTAAGAGGTGAGGAAGAGGTGAGGAAGATCTAACGGGTCCGGTTACGAGAAGCCGAAGTGCTACTCCGAGTGGGCATATATGGTACCGTAGACTTTTAAAGCCGTAGGTTCTGTATGGTACTGGTAAGTATCCGTTTACCGTTAGCTAAAATGTCATTTCCACGAATTCCTCTGTGTAGATTTTGTTACAACGGCCAAGGGTCATCTGTAACTCGTGACACAAAACGAGGGATCCCCGGCCCAAATTTTGAAAATTTGGGTTACCAATGCAAATTCCTTGCTTTTCTGTTCTGCTTTCCAATTGAAAGAATCAAAATGATGTCCCTTGACTCCCCTAAGCATCATGTTATGCAGCACTACTGCAAACAGAATGAAATAGATGGGAAGGAAGTAGGGGGAAATGGGGCAAAAATTAAAGCACCTGCAAATCTTCAATGTGGCGAAGGAGTAAAAATGTCAACTGACAACTGTCAAATCGAACAGGTGGCTTACAACGGTGCATGTTGGACTTCATGAAATGCAAACAAAGCATGCCATTGACAAACAAGATGAATGTCATCCATCCATGGACATGTGAACACAATAGATGACTAAAAGAAGATCACAGTTAATTGCAAGAAGAAATGTTTTCAGTCACTTGCTCTGTAGTCGTCTTCGAAGCGCGCAGCTAAAAGTGGATTTGAGTCCGATCATGTGTTGACACCCATGCTTTTGCAATTTTTTCAAAGACATGGTTTGGATCCTCAAGATTTTGTTTTTGTTATTGGAATCATTTTTCTTTTCATTTCCAAATGTCTATCTGGTTGAGAGCAATTTTCTTGAATTTGCATTCTTAATGATGCTGTCAGTTTTTCAAATTGCTTGCCACTCCGCATTTTTTTAAAGGGGGGCATTGCTCCATTTTTTGTTTGTCATGTTTCTGAAGTCTTTTTTGCAGGAGTTGTGGGACTCTTGCCAACATTCTGATTTTGGGGCATGGTTTCAGGGTGACATTGGGTCAGTGATCACTGCAGTTAGGCCAATCAAGTTGAGCGACACAAAGAATGAGTGCGGAATATTTGTTTTTAACAACGGGCGACGACAAAGCAGGGCATGCTTTAACATTTGACACACCCAAATGAAAGAAGGTGTGAAATGCATGAATGGATCATCAAAATCCGCATTCAGCATCACACAGTGCTTTGATGTTCATTGACACTGAGTCATCACACGTCGAAGTTTGCGAATGCGAAGCGACCTTTTTGTTTAGCATCCAAGTTATCCATCCGCACAGTGGACAAGACATCTACACACATTTAAATTGGTCAACAATGCACTGCATGCCAGTCTTGTGTTCCATGTTTTGTGCACCAATGGGGTTGGCCTTAGCTCACTCAAACTTATCTTTTTGTGAATTAAATCATGGTTTCTGCACTAAAATTAAGTCTTGGCGGGACTAAAAGAAAAAGGTGAAGTGTGAAATCGATTTACTATGGACTCACACTGGCTTTTCGTTCTTATCGGGTGTATTGATTGATTGATTCATTCTTGATTCATTGTCCTCAGT
>ENA-ORBV01016744-ORBV01016744.1-microbial-mat-metagenome-genome-assembly--contig:-NODE-16744-length-10589-cov-4.262177_pt1 | contig 10589 bp, 9 predicted proteins | sample MGYA00237777_ERZ505514 | MGnify/ENA primary metagenome ERZ505514 (study PRJEB26160, sample SAMN06269048) | microbial mat metagenome | isolation source: Oligotrophic lake microbial mat | place...
AATGATACGGCGACCACCGAGATCTACACCTCTCTATTCGTCGGCAGCGTCAGATGTGTATAAGAGACAGCCAGTCAGGTTCGCAGGCGGTTCAGCGAAGAATTGATCGATCCCGATGAAGTACACATCCGGGTTCGCTTCCGCTGCCGCTAATGTTGCATCGGTTAGCAGGAAACCAATCGTCAGGATGACATCATAATCGCCTGCCAAGCAGGTGTTGATGTTTGGCTCGAAGTCCGCCGCGCTGTTGGATTCGATCACGGTGGCTTCAAAACCGAAGTCTTCCGACGCACGGGTCATCCCGTCAAACGCCAATTGGTTGAATGTGCCGTCGGTCACGCCGCCGCTGTCCGTCACCATACAAGCGGTGCTGATGCTCATCGCGCCAGCAGCCATTTCTTCGGTGGCTTCCATCGTCGCTTCTGTCATCGCCATCTCTTCAGTGGCTTCCATCGTTGCCATCTCTTCAGTGGCTTCCATCATCGGCATATCCGTTGCCGCCATCGCTACTTCAGTAGCGGATTCCATAGCTGCTTCTTCAGTCGCTTCCATGGTCGCTTCTTCGGTGGAGGCCATTTCTTCGGTGGCTTCCATCGGGGTTGACATCATCTCGGGAGGAAGCAGAACAGCGTCAATGGCATGGATCACACCATTTGAAGCGGTGACATCCGCCAGAACGACATTCGCCACACCATTCAGCATGACACCTTCATCGCTGACGGAAACGGTAATATCCGCCCCATTCAGCGTAGTGATGGTTTGCCCGTCTTCCAGGTCAGACGACAGGACTGCGCCTTCAGCAACGTGGTAGAGCAGAACACTAGTCAGAGTGTCGGTATCTGCTAAAAGGTCTTCTGCCGATACACCCAAGGCTTCAAATGCAGCTTCAAATGCAGCATCAGTCGGCGCAAAAACAGTGAACGGTCCTTCGCCAGCAAGGGTTTCCGTCAGGCCTGCTGCGTCCAGAGCAGCCGTCAAAATAGTGAAGTCGCTTGCAACCACTGTTTCGGCCACAGTAGCTTCTTCAGTCGCTTCCATTGCAACTTCTTCAGTTGCTTCCATTGCAACTTCTTCAGTTGCTTCATCAGTTGCAACAGCTTCGTCAGTTGCGGTTGCAGTGGCCGTAGCCGTTGCTTCATCGCCATCGCCACCGCCACAAGCTGCCAATACGAGTGCAGCTAAGAGCAGCAGAACCAGTAACAAACGTGGATTCCGTCTCATGAAACCTCCCTTAAAATGTGAAACTTGCCATTTGGCAAAAGATACAATGGTGAATATTACCACCGCCGTAATTTTATGCCAACTAATAAGATCATGAAAAGTACTCCAAAGCACTTGTGACAAATGACCAACAGACCTGTTGAAATATCACAAGCTAGGGAGAAGTTGTCATTTTAAAAAAATAAAGAGCGCTTGTGAGCGCCCTTTATTTGAGAGAAAATTTAGCCGGATTTTAGTTGATGTCACGCCGCTGGAAGTGCCAAACTGCCGCACCCACCAATGCTAAAGACACAGCAACCAGCAAAAGGATGTTTCCCCAAGCCAGTCCGTACTGCATAACTGCCGTCCCATCGTAGTACTTGAAGAACGATAGAGTACGCACAGTATTGGCAAATGATGTGCTGGCTGCCCGACCCAGCGTATCGATAAAGTAGCTGGCGACCACAAACACGGCAGCTAATCCGGTAGCAAAGGATTTACGACGTGTGATTGCGCCTGCAAAGACGGTGAAAACCAGCACCAATAGCGTACTCGGTATGATGTTAAAGGAAGACACGATCAGCTTCCACAAATCCACCTTTACCGCTGGCGTAATCACCACCCCTAAGCACAAACCTAGTCCTGCAATCATAATGGCACCACTCAGCATTAGGGCATAGGCCAACGTCTTTTCAGCGAGTAAGCGCCAGCGTGGGAGCGGCAGACTCAACAACATGTTCGTGATGCCTGCATCTTCATCATTTGCGGTGACGTTCAATCCACCGATAACGGCGTACACAGCAAAAATGACGACGATAAAGCTAAAATATTGCAAAGCAAGATAGCCTTCCGGTGTAGCGTTATACGCTGCATCCCCGCCGCCCAAGGCCTCAATCAGCCCAGGCATCGACTCATAAATTTCAGCGTATTGTTGGAGCGTATCGGCATCTGGCACGACGATCACTTGCAAAATACCCATCAAGCCCACACCGATGCCCCAATAGAGCATCCCGCGCCAATGACGGCGTAGTGTCTCGAAGAAAGTGACTCCGGTCATGATGCACGCTCCTTTGCATGTTCATATTGATTCTGATTGACTAGCGACCCTTTGCCAGAGTCTTCATAAAATGTCAGGAAAATTTCTTCCAGTGTTGGCTCTTTAACGCGCATATCGACCACATATTGATCGCCTATTGCCCGTAGCAGCGGATCAAAATCGCCAGCCATCCGCAGACTGATGCGATCTTGGTCAGTCGTGATGTCGCTGACACCATTCACAGTCGCCAGCCGTTCCATAACGCCAATTGGATTCCGAAACTGCATCGTCACCCAACGGAAATCGACATGAGTCAGTCTCTCAACGCTTTCAACGGCTTTAAGCTGTCCATTCCGCAAGATAGCAACCCGTCCGCAAATCGCCTGCACTTCGCTCAAAAGATGGGATGACAGGAACACCGTGCGACCTTCATCGCGGGCTTCCAGCATCAACTGGTTAAAAGTCTGCTGCATAAGCGGATCAAGTCCGCTGGTTGGCTCGTCAAGAATGAGCAAATCAGGCTTATGCATCAGCGACAACACCAGCCCCAATTTACGCTTATTACCCGTCGAGTAATCGCGCATCCGAAGCGATAAATCAAGTTGCAAGCGGCTCGCCAAATCACGTACATAGGGCATATTTACCCCACCATGCACCCGACCAAAGTAGCGTACAATATTCAGGCCGCGCTCACTGTTCCAGAGGTTAAGTTCACCCGGTAAAAAGCCAATACGTTTACGGATGTCTAAACTGCTGGCTTGAGCATCCATACCCAATACCTTTGCGCTGCCCAAAGTCGGGCGGATCAAATCCAGCAGCATACGGATCGTCGTGGTTTTACCCGCGCCATTTGGTCCTAAATAACCAAAAACTTCCCCTTCATACACGCTCAAACTGAGATTATCGAGCGCTTGTTTTGACTTTCGTCCCGTTGTGTAAGTTTTGCTGAGGTGGTCTGTCTGGATAACGACTGTTTTATCAGCCATGATTTCCCCCTTTTCCTGTGTTGTTCGTGCTTTTCTCATAACCATTACTTGATCGAGAAAACGAGATTTTAAACTCGCCTTTTAACAAATTTAGCTTAGACTAAAAATATATTTAAGTAAAGAGACCAAATCTGGCATAAAACAAGCTACTTTTTATTCCGTCTTAGTGTCGTGTCCCCGGTTACGAACCTGCATCATAAGGTTATGGACGATCTTCTTGCCTGCCTCGCTATCTCCGCCGCCTTCTGGCGCAAGGGCACTTGTGAGCATTTTGGTCATAACTTCGATTACTGTCTCCAACGGCGGTGTAAATTCTGGCGGAATCACATCATCAATCATCAAGAATCCCTGGGAAAGCATCGCCAGTACATACGCGCCTGCCTCTGGTTCAATATCCTGCCGGATCACCCCAACTTTTTGCATTTCTCGAAGAAATTCAGTTCGAAAATGAAAGTTTTGTAGATGAAATCTCGGATCCATCTGGCGTAAAAAATCCCCAAAAACGCGTTTATCCCGCGCATAGACCGCCCGTATCAGTGGAAAGTCATTGATAATCACGAGCGCATGTCGATACATTCCCACAAATGTGCCGCCATCAGGATCACTATCCATGAGTGCCATCCATGCCTCACCGTAGCGCGCCACTTCGCGCATAATCAGCGCCTCAAATAGGGCTTCTCGGCTGGTGTAATGCAGATAAATCGCCCCTTTAGAAACACTCGCCTCTTTGGCAATATCGCTGACCGTCGTTTTGTCATAGCCATAATGGAGTATCAGCTTGAGGGCTGCGTCCAGAATGCGCTCTGCCCGTTCCTCCTTATTGGAAGTCTGTTGTCGCTCGGATGCTTCTCCCATATCTTCCTTTCGTGACTATTTGACCAATTACGCACATAGGGTCAAATAGTATCATCAGACAATCACGTTGTCCCCCCCAGAAATTGGGGGGTACAATAAGGAGGATTTTCTCACTAAAGGTTCTGGATTTTCTTATGACGACACTCCCCCCAGTTCAACGATTTGAATCAAATAACGGCGCACGCATTTACCGAATCCCGATGCTGGTGTTCTCAAATGGATTTATTGGTTACAGCTATGTGGTGCTTAATGCGGGTACACCTGCGCTGGTTGACTGCGGCTCTGGTATAGGCGATAGCAACCGAGATTTACTCGATGGCTTCCGGGCAATCAAAGAGGATTTTGGCGAATCGCTGGAAGTTACCGATATTGACCGAATCATCGTGACACATGGGCATATCGATCATTTTGGCGGTGTGGCGTTTATGGTTGAGCAGACGGGCGGCGCTTATGTCGGCATTCATGAACTTGACCGCCGTGTATTGACGGCTTATGAGGAGCGCGTCATCGTTGCAACGAAAGACTTGCGCGTTTATCTGGAACGGGCGGGGGTGGGGACGGAAGAACGCCTAGATATGATGAATATGTACGGATTTGCGAAAAAACACGTCCGTTCCGTTGATGTTGATTTTAGCCTTGATGAGGATGTCCTGTTCGATGGGATGCAGTTTATTCACACACCCGGTCACTGCCCTGGTCAGGTATGCATCATCATCGGTAACGTCTTGTTATGCGCGGATCAAATCCTTTCGCGCACTACGCCGCATCAAGCACCGGAAAGCATCACCCATTACACCGGATTGGGGCATTATCGAGATTCGTTGCGAAAAGTCCTCAAAATTGATGGCATCGAATTGGCGATGGGCGGTCATGAAGACCCTATGCTTGATCTTTATGGGCGGGTTCGGGAGATTCAAATCAGCCATGAGCGCAAACTGACCCGCGTCCTAGACATCATCAAAAATGCCGAGCGTCCCTGCACCATTCATCAAATCACCCACATGATGTACCCCAATAAAGAAGGCTACGAAACGCTGCTTGCCTTAGAGGAAGCAGGCGCACACGTTGAATATCTTTACCAACATGGGCAGTTATCAGTGGCAAATCTGGACGAAATAGAGCGCGAAGATAACCCAGCGTTGCAATATTTGGCAGTTTAAAATTCGATTGTTATCATTTGTTTAAAAAAATTAGGAGGATAACTTTAACAAAATTTAATGTTTGACCCGTGCTTACTTAACGTATCAGATTTAAATTACATTCCGTCAGTTACAATTCATAAGGAGCAATAGCAAGAATGTTTAAGAGTAAATCCCTCTTTATTGTCGCGTTAGTTATGGTCTTTGCTGCACTGTCGGTCATTCCGGCGTTGGCACAAGATAAAATCGAAGTTCCCGTCTGGATTGCCTTCCAAGATGACAACCGTCTCGGTTGGACACAAGGTGTCGCCGCCGCTTTCAACGAAGCGAACCCCGACTACAATGTCACCGTGACTGGCTATGCCAATTACGAAGAACTATTCGCCGCCACCGCATTGGCTGCGGAACAAAATGCCCTGCCCGCTATCGTGCAATATTTTGAAGTCGCCACCCAAGTTGCTCGTGACAGCGGCTACTTCAAATCCATCGCCGAAGCCTTGGGTGATCGCACCGAAGTCTTGGGCGTTCCCGTCAACCTCGAAGACATCATCGGCGTGGTTTCTGCGTATTACACCCTCGATGGTCAATGGACTTCTATGCCCTGGAACACCTCCTCGGCCATCATGTTCTCCAACATGAGCTATCTGACCGCCGCTGGCATCGACACCCCCCCCGCCACTTGGAGCGAAGTTGCTGCCGCTTGCGAAGCCATTATGGCAGCCGAGGGCGCACCCGAATTCTGCTTCACATGGCCGAATCATGGTTGGTTCTTTGAGCAATGGCTGGCCCAACAAAATGGCCTGTATGCCAACAACGATAATGGTCGTGCAGAACGTGCTACCGAAGTCGCTTTCAACAGCCCCGAAGGTGTCGCCGTCCTGCAATGGCTGGACGACATGGCGGCGGCTGGCTATCTGTATTACAGCGGCGCACAAGGTGGCGATAGCTGGGCAACCGTTGACCAAGCCTTCCAATCCCAACAAGTTGCGATGGCCGTTTACAGCAGCTCCGACACCGGCGTATATACGCAAACTGGTGTTGATAACGGGTTTGACGTAACCGCCTCCTTCATGCCCTACAATGATGCAGTCGAATACACCGGCAACCTGCTCGGCGGCGCAAGCCTCTGGCTGACCAACACGCTGACCCCCGAACAAGAAGACGGCGCACTCGCTTTCCTGCTCACCCTCAACAACAGCGAAAATGCCGCCGTTTGGTCTTCGGAAATCACTGGCTACATCGCCATTCGCCAAAGCGCGATTGACCTGTTGACCGAACAAGGCTTCTACGACGAAAACCCCAACTTCACAGTTGCCGCCGCTCAACTGGCGCAGAGTGAAATCACCCCCGCCACCAGCGGCGCGCTGCTGGGGCCATTCCCGGCGATCCGCGCCATCGTGACCCGCGCCATCGATAACGTCCTGTTATCGGACGAAGACCCGCAGGCCGTCCTTGATGCCGCAGCCGAAGAAGCCAATGCGTTGATCGAAGAATATAACCTGCTCAACGTCGAATAATCGACTGCGATAGGTAACAACACAAGATTTTCTGCTTAAGTCTGCGGAAATCGTGAAATAAAAATCTTTGTAGGGGCGCAGGCACCATGCTGCGCCCCTACCATTAACATTAATCACGCGAAATCCTACGATCCAGCTAAGGCAAACGCTTATGATTATTTCTCCTCTCCTCATCATTCTGGCGGCGGCAGGCATCGGCGCACTGTTGATGGCTTTCTTCTTCCGGCGCGGCGGACATATTTTACTCGGTGCAGGCATTGGCGCGGTTGGCGGCGCACTCGGCACACTGCTGTTTATGGTGCCGCTTAGCTTTTGCACATTTGAAACAGAACGCAGCAATTATGATATTGCTTTCGGGCTGATTTTGATCGGCACTGGGATGCTTTTATCCCTCTATGCTTTGGGATGGGTCGCTCAACGTTGGATACATAGCGGGAATTTAGCGGCGATCTTCAGTTCCGGCACACAGCCCACACAAGGAACCTTTAAGAGTCGGCTGATGCCGCTCGTTTTGCTTGCACCAACTTTAATTATCTTATTGATGTTTTTATATTATCCGTCACTTGATACTGTCCGCCTTTCAAGCCTTTTGGCACGGCTTGACTCGCCGGGGCGCACCGCCTTTGTGTGTGTAGACAACTTTACGCGGTTGGTCGAACCTGGCTCCTCCAATAGAGATTTTATCAACAGCTTCGTAAACACCGTCGCTATGTCATTAGCCATTGTCATTATCGGCCTGTCGCTCTCACTATTTATTGCGACAATGGCGTATCTCCCCATTCGCGGGGCAGCCATTTACCGTACCTTACTCGTTTGGCCTTATGCCATCTCACCCGCGATTGCTGGCATCATCTTTCTGCTGATGTTCAACCCAACAGGCGGCATCATCAATCACTTCACCCGTGATTTGTTAGGGCTGAGTATCGGCTGGACGAATGACCCGGATGTCGCGCCTTGGACGATCATCATCGCCAGCATTTGGAAGTCGATGGGCTTTAATGTCTTGTTTTACATCGCTGGCTTACAAAATGTGCCGAAAGATTTGTTAGAAGCAGGCAGCATTGACGGTGCGAATGTGCTTAAACGTTTTTGGTATATTGTGATTCCGCTGCTCTCGCCGATTACGTTCTTCTTGATCGTCACCAATACAACCTATGCCTTTTTCGATACGTTTGGGACGATTGATTACCTCACGCCCGGCGGTGGGCCGCTGCAATCCACAACGACGATGATGTATCGCGTGTATCAAACCGGCATTCAAAACAGCGATCTAGGCAAGGCAGCCGCCCAAGCCATCGTCTTGTTCTTGATGGTCATCGCGCTTACTGTAATTCAATTTAGAAGCAGTGGTCGGCAAGTTACCTACGGAGCCTAAATCATGACTAGTATCTCGCAAGATCGCCCCAACACGCTCAATAGGGAAAACACCCTGCAACAGATCATGACAACTGTGCTGCCCAAGCGCTGGTACGCTCATCTCGTCTTGCTCATCGCCTGTTTTTTTATCGGATTTCCGCTGTTTTATGCCATTTTGGTCAGTACACAAAGCAATTCAGAGGTGTTCCGTTACCAATTCTCGCCGGGAAATTCGTTCTGGGAAAATTGGGATAGTGTGATCGAAGTTCGCCAGTTGCAGAATTACATGGTCAACAGCGCAGTCATGGCCGTTGCCATCACGATTGGTAAAACCATCCTCTCACTTTTGGCGGGGCTGGCCTTCGTCTATTTTCGTTTTCCGGGCAAATGGCTGGTGTTTGGCTTCATTCTAATCACGCTGATGATGCCAACAGAGGTATTGATTATTGCGCTGTTCCGATTTGTGAATCAGCTAGGATGGGCGGATAGCTACACGGCCTTAATCGTCCCGTTCCTTGCCAGCGCCACTGGCACCTTTTTATTCCGTCAGCATTTCGCCAATATTCCTGCCGAACTTTCCGAAGCAGCGCAGCTTGACGGCGCGAATCCGCTGCAATTTCTGATGCGTGTTCTCGTCCCCATTAGCTGGAACACCATCGGGGCGCTGGCAGTTGTGCAGTTCATCTATGCTTGGAATATGTACCTGTGGCCTAGCATGATTATCACGTCGCAATCGCTGGATGTGGTTCAAGTGGGTATTGCCTCGGTGAGTGGGGGCGATACCAGCATTGAATATGGGCCGGTGATGCTCGCCGCTGTGATCGCCAGCATCCCGCCGCTGATTGTGTTTTTGGCTCTACAAAAACAATTTATGAGTGGTTTCGCTGTCAGCCGAGACAAATAAATCTTCCGACATCCGAAACCGCCATAATTCAAACAAATTGCTGCCGAAACCCTTAAGTTCCGTAAGGAATGATTCGGTTTCCAGCGATTTTTCGCGCACGAGTGCCGATACAGATGGGTCAAAATAGACTTCCGCCGAAACCACAATATCGTTACCGGTGGAAAATCCTTCCAGCCGTGCCGCCAAATTGACCGTTGAGCCAAAATAATCGAGGCGGTCATTTAATGTGACGGCGATACAAGCGCCATAATGGATGCCGACCTTGAGCCGCAGCGGAAGATTACCATCCTCCCCGGCGGCGAGTTTTTTCTGCGCTTTGAGGATGGCACGAATGGCCGAGTCTGGACGCGGGAAAACAGCCATCACCGCGTCGCCAATCGTCTTCACAATCGCGCCACCCTCTTCGGCAATAGCACTTTTCAACACATCAAAATGATTCATCACTAGGCCGAAAGCGGGCGCATCGCCAATTTCACGATAGAGACTGGTTGAACCGCGCAAATCGGTGAACAGAATCGTCAAGCGACCAACGGAAATTTGCTCGCCCGGACGCAGCGCCTCACTTGAGAATAAATCGCGGAATAACTGCATCGTCGTCACTTCCGCCGCTGTGACGACCTGATCGCTCCACGCCAACCGTTCTAAAATGAAAAGTTGTTCTTCATCGGTTACATTTTTGAGCGTTAAGGTGGCGTTAGGCTTCATAATCGGCTCGACATTAGGCCAATCCTCAGATGTGGCGGTCAATGTCAGATGGTCTTCCCCATCTAAGCCCACACGCACATACTGTCCGCCGCGCAGCATCAAAGTCCGCACCCGATAGCGGCCTTTTTCTAAAATCGGCTGTAAGGTACCTTCTTCATGTGGCTGCATCAACTGCTGCATGGCAATATGCGGCGTGACCTGCGGCCCACCAGTACAAAAATCCCCGACGCTGAGTTCACGGATGGACGCATTCGGCTTGAAGGTCAATTCGACGGAACGCTCAAAATTCACAGTAAAGTCGATGTTGCAAGCATCGCAATGCACTTGCGGGGTGAGGCCGCTTAAGCTGGAACTGGATTGTTTTGCCCCTCGGCATAAGGGACAGAGCAAATCCCACTGTAAATCCAAAAGGCCGAGTCGGGTCGCTAATAAAAACACCGTTAACGCCTCACGCCGAGGGACACCCCACGTATCCGCCAACAGATAAGGCCGCATTTTCGCTAATGTAATTTCATCACCTGTTTTAATGAGTTCGATCAGCCGATCTACCAATGCTGGCTTTACGTCCTCGTTCAGCAAGCGCTCCCGCAAATTCATCAAGCGTTCCTCGCCGCCGGGTGCGAATTCAACCGCTTCAGCAAGCGCTAAAGGCATCGCTTCGCCTTTAACGGCTCTTTGGTCATAATCTTGAAACACCTTCTCAAAAATCCGTCCGCTGTTCAGCTTAATTTGCAGCGGCACGGCAATCCGCCCAACGACATTTCTGGGTCGAATCCAGACATTGTGGGAAAGGAGCGTCCCGCCTGGAATAGACTTCATTTCCTGTCTCTTATACACATCTCCGAGCCCACGAGACTAAGGCGAATCTCGTATGCCGTCTTCTGCTTGAAA
>ENA-ORBV01016746-ORBV01016746.1-microbial-mat-metagenome-genome-assembly--contig:-NODE-16746-length-10588-cov-11.121777_pt1 | contig 10588 bp, 8 predicted proteins | sample MGYA00237777_ERZ505514 | MGnify/ENA primary metagenome ERZ505514 (study PRJEB26160, sample SAMN06269048) | microbial mat metagenome | isolation source: Oligotrophic lake microbial mat | place...
CAGGCTCGTGCCGGGCTTGCGGGACCAAGGCGTCCCGACCAGCTTCTCGAGTTCCGCCCGGACCAGATCCTGAGCCAAACCACGGACATCCTCCGGTGTGGCACACCGGCCCCCGCGGTCACGCCGTGCGCGATCTCCCCCTGCCCGCCACGCTCGCGGGCCACGAACTCGCCGCTCAAATCCTGGTGGCAACGCCATCCGGCAACCTCGCTTGGACCCACGGCCTGCACCTTTTGATCGCTCCGTGAAATCGCGGACTGGACGTCACAGGAGCGCCATCGGGTCCACGTCGATCAGTGCGCGGGGACGGGCGCCGAGGTCCGCGATCAATTGGCGCAGCGTCGCGCGGGCCGTGGCGAAGGACGGGCCCGCGCGCGGCGCCTTGACGAGCAGGTGATGGCGAAAGCGACCGCGCAGTTTGGCGATGGGAGCTTGAGCGGGGCCCAGCACTACCGCGGCGGCGCAGCCTTCGGCCTCGCTCAACACCGCGCGCAGGCGTTGGGCAATGGAATCGGCGGCGGAGGCGGCGCGGGCCTCTTCTTCGTCCTCGAAAACGGCGCGCAGCACACGGCCCGCCGGCGGATAACCAAGCTCCCGCCGCAGCTCAACCTCGTGCGCCGCAAACGCCTCGAAATCGTGGCGCGCGGCGGCGCGGATCGCGGGATGCTCGGGTGAGGACGTCTGCACGACGATGTGACCCTCGAGCTCCCCCCGTCCCGCCCGCCCCGCGACCTGCGCGATCAGTTGGAACGTGCGCTCCGACGCGCGAAAATCGGCGAGGTGTAACGACGTGTCGGCGTCCACGATGCCCACCAACGTGACACGGGGGAAATCGAGGCCCTTCGCGATCATCTGCGTGCCGACCAGCACATCGATTTCGCCGCGGCCAAACGCTCCGAGCGTCGCTTCGTAATCCTCGCGGCGGTGCATGGTGTCCGAATCCATCCGCCGGATGCGCGCCGACGGGAAGAGTTTCGCGAGCACACCTTCGACACGTTCTGACCCGGCGCCGAGCAACCCGAGCCCCGGCGCGGTGCACATCGGACAATCTTTGGGGATCGCACGCTCGGCGGCGCACAGGTGGCAAACGATGCGGCCGATGCGCCGGTGCAAAGTCATCGGCGCGTCGCATTGCTCGCAGCGCACAACGGAGCGGCAACCTCCGCACCACAACACCGGTGTGTAACCACGGCGATTGAGGAACAAAATCGCCTGTTCACCGCGCGCGAGCGTGTCGGCGAGGCGTTGGCGCAACGGGCGTGAAAACAGGCCGCCCGCGGGCCCACCGGGCTCGGTGCGCAGGTCGACGATGTCCACACGCGGCATGCGGCCTGCGCCGACACGTTGTTCGAGCAAGAGCCGCGTGTGCTCCCCCGCCTTGGCCGCGGCCCAGGATTCGAGGGCGGGAGTCGCGGAGCCGAGGATGCAGACTGCGCCCTCGAGCTTCGCGCGCATCAGCGCGACCTCGCGCGCGTGGTACCGCGGAGTTTGGGCCTGCTTGAAGCTGGGTTCGTGCTCCTCGTCGACGACGATCACACCGAGGTCGCGCACGGGCGCAAACACCGCGGAGCGCGCGCCAACCACAACCCGCGCATCGCCGCGCCGCACCCGTTTCCACATGGCGAGGCGCTGGGGATCGCTCATCCCGCTGTGCAGGACGGCGACGTCCGCAAAGCGCGAGCGGAACCAACCGACGGTCTGCGGTGTCAGCGCGATCTCGGGCACCAGCACGATCGCACCGCGTCCGAGCGCGAGCGCACGTTCGATCGCGACGAGGTAAACCTCGGTTTTGCCGCTGCCGGTGACACCCTGCAGCAGGAAGCTCTTGCCCTTGCCCATGCGCAGCGCGAGCGACACCATGTCGAGCGCGAACGACTGCCCATCGGAAAGCTGTTCCGGTCGGCGCCGACTTGGGTCGATCTGTGCTTCGGGGAAGTTTTCGACGGGCGCGGAGCGCAGGGTGCAAAGCCCCTTCGCCGCAAGCGCGCGCGCGACCTGCGCCGTGACTTCGAGCTTGCGCTCGAGCACTCGCAGCTCCACTTCACCGTCGATCTCGAGCAGTGTGCGCAGGAGTCGATGCTGCGCGGGAGCGCGTGTTTCAAGGTCGAGGAGCGCCGCTTCATTCGCTGCGGACGTCACACGCACCCGCAGCGTCAACCGCGCGCCCTTGGCGCGTTTCATCGGCGCCGGAAGGATCGCCGCCAGCGCCTCACCCCACGAACATGCGTATTCCTCGCCAATCCAGCGTGCAAGATCGAGGAGCGGCGGATCGACGACAGGTTCTTCGTCCAGCACCGCGAGAATTTCACGCAAGCGCAACTCCTTTGGCCCTGCACCTTCGAGCCGCGCCACCACGACACCCACTTCGCTGCGGCTCCCAAACGGCACCAGCACGCGGCATCCGGGCAATGCCGCGTCCGCAAGACGTCGCGGGACCGCGTACGTGAAGGGCTCGGGCAGCGGTTTGGCGAGCGCGACGGCAATGCGCGGCAAACTCGGATCGGCCGCGGGCTGCCGAACCCGCGCAGGCTTCTTTTCGGCCGTTTCCGACGCCGCTTTGCCGGGGCTGCCCTGCGTGTGCGATTCCCCGTCCTCGAACAGCCCCGGGAAGAGGCTGTCGCCGTCCGCCCGCCGCCGTCCCGACATCACGAACCGTCCGGGGCGGCGCCGTCGTTCGCAAGCGCGGTGGATGGACGGTCCTTGTGGTGGCCCGGTACACCGTCCGCGAAATACTTGGCGCGCGCCGCCGCCTGGATGTCGACACCCGCGAGGCTTGCCATGCTGACGAGCCACGCGAGCACGTCGGCGAACTCCCCTTCCAAGTCCGGCCCAGTGTGTCCACGGCGCAGAGCGCGTGTGAGCTCCCCCACTTCCTCCTGGAACCACATGTACGTGCCCGCGAGGCCACGTTCGCGGTCGCGCGCGAGGTACAGGCTTTCGATCAGTTGCTGGAACGCGCGGATCTCCATGGTCAGGCCTCGCGCAAAAGGGTGATGAGCGACACGTCGGCGACCAGCGGCGCACCGTCTTGATGGGTGTCGAGTTCCGCGCGCACGGCTTTCAGAAACCGCGGTGTGTCGAGGCGCGCGGCGCGGCCGATCGCTTGATAAAAACGTTTCTCGCCAAACTCCTCGCCCGCGCGATTGCACGCTTCCACGGGCCCACTGCCGGCCAGCGCGATGCGGTCGCCGGATTGGAGTGCGAGCTCCGCCACTTTGAGGGTGCGCTCGAACACGGGGCCGCGGTCAAGACCGAGCGCGATGCCCTCTGGTTGCACAAGACGGAGCTTTTTTTCCGCCTCCGACCAATACAGCAGCGGGATGCGATGGCCCGCACATACCACGCGGGCCGCGCCGGTGGCGGGATCGACGTGCGCATACAGCGCGGTCGCGAACATACCCCGCCGCACATCCCGCGCGAGCTCACGGTTGACACGCACAAACGCCTCCCCAGGATCCACCCCGCGGATCAGTTCGCCGCGCAGGTAAGCGCGCGCACTGGCCCCGACGAGCGCCGCAGGCAAACCGGTCCCCGAAACATCGCACACGAGCAGTCCGACTGCTCCGCCAGGCAACTCCAACCAGTCGTGGAATCCGCCGCCAAGCTCGGCCGAGGGCAGGTGGAGCGCACCCGGATCAAAACCCGGCATCAGCGGCGTGGTCAGCGGGATCAACGCCTCGCGCACTTCGTTCGCCACCGTGAGTTCCCGTTGGCGCAGCGAGAGCTCGAGGCGGGTTTCCTCCGCTTCGGCGAGGTCGGCCGCCAGCCGATCCAGGGCGCGGGCGAGGGTGCCCACTTCGCCGCCCGCGCGCACGCGCGAGCGGTAACGCAGGTCGCCGAGCGCTATCTGGCGCACCTGCAACACGAGTTCGCGCAGCGGGCTCGTCGCGCGCGACGCAAGCAGCGCGACGAGTCCGACAGCGAGGAGCACGAACGCCGCCATCACAAAAATCAGGAGCTGACTGAACGCGTCCGCCACGCCACCGTTGGGCGGGCCGACAAACAAACGCATCGCCGGTGCGCTATCGGGCGCGCCCGCCGCGCGCGCTTGCAGGAGCCGCGCGGGCTCCCACCCCCGCTCGGTCCGGACTTCCACGGCGCTGCGCTCCACACGTCCGACACGTGTCGTGGTCCCGCTCGTCCCCCGCCATTTTGGATCGTCCGCGCTGAAGACCAGCGCATCGGCGAGCGATTGCTCCGACGCCCGCGCGATCGCGGCGTTGGCCTCGCGCCAAAGGAGCCATCCGGCGAGGCCCCCAACGAGGACGAGCGCGAACCCCATCGAAAGCGCGAAGCGTGCGACGAGTCCCATCCCCCCGGCTTCGCGCGCCCGCGGGACGTTTTCCCGGGGGCGGCTCATCGCGCCGACCAGGCCGCGTCGTCGAGCAGGGTGAAACGCAGCACCGCGAGCACGGCGAAGGCCCACACACCCGCCGCGACGTCGTCGAGCAAAATGCCGTCCCCACCGCGGCGGAGTTCCAAGCGGCGCGCGGGCCAGGGTTTTGTGATATCGAAGAAGCGAAACAGGACAAACGCGACCGTGAGGGTCAAAAGGCTCGGTCCGCGCACCCAGGTCACAGCGACGAGATAGCCGATCACCTCGTCGAGCACGAACCACTGCGGATCCTTGCCGCGGCACTCCTTCTCGGCCCAATCGCCAAGACCGCGCCCCACGAGGTACAAACCGACCGCCGCCGCAGTTACCCACAGCAGGTACGTGTCGGCGCCGGCGAGCATCCACGCGATGAGCACACCGCCGAGGGTCCCGAACGTGCCCGGCGCCACGGGGATCAGCCCGAGTCCGCCGAAGGAGCAGGCGAGGCGCTTGAGTTGGTTCACGGGCGCGGAGTAAGGATCTGGCGCGCTTTGGCGACGTAGGTGATGCCGGAGCCCACGGTCGTGACCAGCGTCGTCCAAACGGCGACGTGAGCGAGCATCTCGACGGGGCCCACCCATTGCGGCCCCCACGGGAATGCGTAGCGACCGAGCAGCGCTCCCACCGCGACACACTGCACGATCATCTTGAGCTTGCCCCAGCGGTCCGCGGGGAACTGCCCCCCGACGCTCTCGACGTAACCGCGAATCCCCGTCACGAGGAACTCGCGCGCGACGACCGCCACGACAACCCAGGCGGGCAGGAAGTCGCGCGACCAGGGCATGACCGTGAGGAATACGAGCGAACCGACAACCAAGACCTTGTCGACAAACGGGTCCGCGATGCGTCCGAAAGCCGTGACCTGATTGCCGCGGCGCGCGAGCCAACCGTCGAGCACGTCCGTCGCGGCGATCACGACGAAGAGCCAAAACGCGATCGCCATCGGCGTGCGCGCGGGCTCCGGAACCGCGAGGGGCGGCCACGCGAGCAGCGCAAAGAGCGCGAGCGCGCCGAGGAAGCGGATCGCCGTGATGCGGTTGGGCCAGTACGCAAACACCCCGACCGGTCCGGGCGGCACAGGGACGGGATGGCCTGCGGAAGGGCCGTTCACCGCGTTTTGGCCTCCGCCGCTTCCCGCGCGACAAGGTTCGATTCGTCGTCGATCGCGTGGACCTCCGCAAGCAGCCGCTGGCCCACCGCCACAGCGGGACCGATGCCTTCGAGCTGCACAACAAGGTCAACTTCGGGGGCATCCATCGCGGTGCGCGCAACGGCATAGGCCGCGCTCGCCGGTCCGCGCCGATCCGCCGGTCGCCCGGGATGGACCTCGTCGACCAACACTTCGAGCCGCTGGCCAACGAGCGCGGCCTGCGTCGCGCGCAGCACGCGGTCGCGCGCGGCGAGCACCGCGTCGCGGCGCGCTTCAGCAACCTGTGGCGGGACGTCGTGGGGCATCCCAAAACCGTGGGTGCCCTCCTCAGGCGAGTAGGTGAACGCTCCGAGCCGGCCAAGTTGGAACTCCTCGACAAACGCCGCAAGCTCCGCGGCATCCGCGTCGGTCTCGCCGGAGAATCCCATCAGCACCGTGGTGCGCAGCGTGATGCCGGGCACCTCGTCGCGCAGGCGCTCGAGGGTGCGCCGAACCTGGTCGCCGCTGCCGTTGCGGCGCATCGCGCGCAGGACATTCGTCGCGATGTGTTGGATCGGGATGTCGAGGTACGGCACCACGCGCGAATGGTCGCGCAAGAGCGGCACGAGGCCCCAGGGGAAACGGTTTGGGTACGCGTACATGATGCGCACCCGGTGGTCGCCGTCGAGGTCGGCGAGCGCGCGGACGAGGTCGGGGAGCTCGGCGCCGATGTCGCGACCCCAGGCGGTGGAATCCTCGGCGACGAGAACGAGCTCCTTCACGCCGATGGCGATCAGCTCGCGCGCCTCCGCCAGCACACTTTCGGGCCGCTTCGAGCGGTGCGCTCCGCGGATGCCCGGAATGGCGCAGAAGCTGCATTGGTGGTCGCAGCCGTGGCTGATGCGCAAGTAGGCGTAGGAACCCGGCGTGGCGAGCATCCGCGCGTCCTCGCGCTCGCCCCCGCGCAGGCCAGGGGCTTCGAGGTACGCCGGGCCGCGCCCGCCGCGGCCCAGCGCGGCGACGTGTTTGGCGAGTTGCGAGTAATCGGAGATCTCGGCAAAAACGTCGACGTCGGGGTAACGCCGCACGAGGTCGCGCCGATAGCGCTGGACGAGACATCCCGCAACCACAACACCGTCGAGGCGGCCGGCGCTCTTGCGCCGCAGTTGCTCGCGGATCGCGCCGTCCGATTCCTCCCGCGCCGGCCCGATGAACGAGCAAGTATTCACCACGACCACGTCCGCGTCGTCCGGGTCGCCGGTGACCATCACACCCTCTTCGGCGAGGCGCGCGAGGATCAACTCGCTGTCGATCAGGTTGCGCGCACACCCAAGGTGCACCAACGCCACTCGAGTGGGTTCGGCGGTCGCGCCGGACGCGCGCCGGCGGCGGGGTTGTTTCGATTGGGGCATGGTGGGTGCGGGCGCGTCTCGGCCCGCCCCCTAGTGTCCCAAGCTGCGGCCCCAGCGCCAACCGCGCCGCGCGCTGCGGCGGCGGGAACCTGCGCCGTGCTCGGATCGCGCCCACTCCTTGTGCCCCTCGGCACGGGGGATGGGCACCGCTTCAGCGAGAGGCCACCCGATTGTCCGCGGTGAAAAACCCGCGCAAAGCGCGGCTGGCTGTCACCGCGCGGCCTGAGCCGCCTCCCATTCCGCGGCGCTCATCAGGATCTCGCGCCGTTGTCCCCCCAGGTACGGACCGATCAGGCCGCGCTCCTGGAGAGCGTCGAGGATCTCGGTCGAGCGCCGGAAATCCAGGCTGTAGCGCTTTTGGAGGAGCGAAACCGCGGCGCGGCCCTCGGCCACAAACAGCATGCCCGCCGCGTGGATCAACTGCTCCCGCTGGGTTTCGTCGAGGTCCACGGGGTCCGCGGCGACGGGTTTCTTGCGGCGGCTGCGACGGGGAGCGCTCGGGAAATCCGCGGGCTCGGCCACCGCGTTCGCCGCGGGACGATCCACCGGGCTATCCGCCGCGCGCGCGGCCGCCCGCCGACTCGACTTCGGCGTCAGCACGACGTCTTCCTTCGCGCGGGCGCCCTCGGCGCCCTCGGCGCCCTCGTCGAACAGGTCAGGCTGAGGCACGGGATGCGGCCCGCGCCGACCGCTCCGTGCGCGGCCCGGGGTGGGTTCCGCCGGCGCGATTTCGACCTCGTCTTCGCCTTCCCAAGCGGCCTCGTCCTCGGAATCGTCGGATTCCTCTTCGGCGTCGTCCGCGTCCCCGTCGGCTTCGGCGAGCTCCGGTTCGTTCTCGTCGTCCTCGTCGTCCTCATCGTCCTCATCGTCCTCGTCGTCCTCGACTTCCTCGTCGTCGCCGTCGACCTCGGCGTAGGCCTCATCGAGTTCCTCTTCCTCGGCTTCCTCTTCTTCGAGTTTGTCTTTGTCGAGCTCGTCGCCTTCCTCTTCTTCGAGCGCATCCTCGGCGTCGTCGTACTCGCCCTCTTCGTCCTCGTCGGCGTCCTCCTCGGAGGCTTCCGCATCAACGTCCTCGACGTCCTCTTCCGCAAAGTCGCCTTCCTCGAGTTCGGCCATCGCGGATTCGTTTTCGTCGAGCGGCGTCTGAGCGCCCGCCGGCGCCGCACCCGCGAGGGCGAGGCCACCGAGCGCGCGGGCGCGTGTTCCGGTCTCGAGGCTGCTCGGGTGCGCGACGGGCGCGCTGTCGACGGGCGCAGCCGAGTCGGACGCCATCGTGATGGAGCCCAGCTCACGGGCTTTGACACCGCCGACAGCTCCCAGCGGCAGCGGCGCGATGCCCTCCGCGGGGTTGGGCGCGGGGGCGGTCCCCATGGGCCGCGCGAAATCGGCGGGGCCCAACGTGGTCGCCGCGACGGGCGGGGGAGCTCCCGGGGGCGGCGGCGTCGTCCCGATCGGGCGCGGTCCGCCGACATTGCGCGCGGCACCGGCCGGCGCGACGGGGCGGACGGCACCCGCGCCGCTCGCAAAGTCATCATCGTCGTCGTCCGCGCGCACCGGGCGCCCGCCGACCACCAGGGTGATCTGCTTCTTGGGCTCTTTGCTCAGTTCCGCTGGCGACGGACGCGCGGCCTCGGCGGCAGCGCCGGCGCGCAGGGCGGCGTCGTCAACGGCTCCGGTGAACGGGCGGGCAGACGCTGTTCCAGCAGCGGCCGCAGGAGCTCCCGCGCCTGCGACGGCAGCCAGATCCGCTCGAGCGGCCCCTGCGCGCGCAGCGCCGGCATCGCGAGCCGGTCCTCCAGCCGATGGAGTCGGATTCGCACGTGGGGCTTGGCGGGGTTCATCGGGGATCGCGGGTGTCGTCGCGGCGGCGCGGGGCTTGCGCTCGGCGGTGGGGGCGGCGCTCGCCGTTCCCATAGGTTGCTTAACGGCCGTACGGGCGCCGGATACGCCCCCGCGGATCAGCGCCAACAGGGCCGGACCCCGTTCGAAGGCCACAAAAACGGCGTAAATGCCTGCAACCACAAGGATTAGAGCGAGTGCCAGGGCCAGGACGCGGTCGCCTGTTCCGGCGCCTTCCGGCGCGGCCAACGACCCGATCCAGCCCCCCGAGCCGGGCGCCGCAAACGCCGCCGCGAACGGGAGCGCGAGGCCGGTGCCCAGGGCGCCGAGGGCGAGCGCCGAGGTGTGGAATCGCCGCCGCGATCCGAAGAGCCACGCACCGAGCCCCGCCGCGCCAACTCCCAGCGCGAAGAGCGGCGCCGCGCCGGCAAGCGCGATCAGACCGACCAGCACGGCGGTGCTTTGGTTCGCTCCACCCCCGTGGCCTCCGCGGACCCAATCGGTAGCCACGGAAACGGCGGCAAATGCGCCGAGGGCCAAAAGGATGAGCCCCGCCGCGTCGCGCGCGGAAAGGGCCCGGGGGTTGGCCGGGGACGCGCCGCCGGCTTCGGTTCGATCACTCATCGTCGACTCCGGCCCCCATGGGGGCCCCGTGCATCTCTTCCCAATCCTCGAGCGTCATCATGATCTCGCGCGCTTTGCTGCCCTTGTGCTCGCCAACGATGCCTTCCTGGGTCATCAGGTCGAGCAGGCGCGAAGCGCGCGTGTAACCGACGCCGAGCGCCCGCTGCAGCAGGCTCGCGGAACCCCGGCGCGACTTGAGGATGACACGCACGGCTTCGTCGTACATGTCGTCCTGATCCGAACCGCTGGCGCTCAAGGTACCCGAACGCACACCGGTGGCGGCCTGGATCAGCTCTTGGCTGAAGGTCGGCGCCGATTCCGTGCACACAAAATCGACGATCGCCTGCAGTTCGTGGTCTTCGACGAGCGCTCCTTGGGCGCGCTTGATTTGGCTCGTCTGCGGCGGGTTGTAGAGCATGTCGCCCTGGCCCAGCAGTTTTTCCGCACCCGACACGTCGAGGATGACGCGGCTGTCGATCTTGCTGGCCACCTGGAACGCGATGCGCGTGGGCAGGTTGCCCTTCAAAACACCGGTGATGACGTCCGTCGACGGCCGCTGGGTCGCGACGATGACGTGGATGCCGACGGCGCGCGACTTTTGAGCAAGGCGCGTGATCGACATTTCGGCTTCCTTCTTGCTGGTCATCATGAGGTCCGCCATCTCGTCGATGACCAGCACGATGTAGGGCACGTGGCGCGGGGTGCGCTCCTCGTCGAAACCGTCGCCCAGCGCCTTGCGCAGGCCCTCTTCGCCCAGGGCGTTGTACCCCTTGATGTTGCGCACGCCGGCGTTCTTGAAGTGCTCGTAACGCCCTTCCATTTTTTCGACGGCCCACAGCAAGACGTTGGTCGCTTGCTTCATGTCCGTCACGACCGGCAGCATTAGGTGCGGCACGGCGGCGAACATCTGCAGTTCGACCATCTTGGGGTCGACCAGAATCATCTGCACGTCGTGCGGTGAGCGCGTCAGGAGGAGGCTGGCGAGGATCGTGTTGATGCACACCGACTTGCCCGAGCCCGTCGTGCCCGCGATCAGCAAGTGGGGCATGCGCGCGAGGTCCTCGACGATCGAGTTGCCCTCCGCGTCCATTCCGAGGAACAGCGGCAGCGCGTAGCGCTTCGTGTCGTACGCCTCTTGGGCTGTCTCTTATACACATCTCCGAGCCCACGAGACTAAGGCGAATCTCGTATGCCGTCTTCTGCTTGAAA
>ENA-ORBV01016748-ORBV01016748.1-microbial-mat-metagenome-genome-assembly--contig:-NODE-16748-length-10587-cov-14.790676_pt1 | contig 10587 bp, 12 predicted proteins | sample MGYA00237777_ERZ505514 | MGnify/ENA primary metagenome ERZ505514 (study PRJEB26160, sample SAMN06269048) | microbial mat metagenome | isolation source: Oligotrophic lake microbial mat | place...
CACAGTCTTTTCCGGATCTCAAAAGCGACGAAAGCAGTGCGAAAGCACACACTAATAACTTGACTGATGACTGACTTACTATTTCTGTCAATCAATGAATGAGATTCATTCCGGGACCCAATTATTTGAGTAAAGTCGCACACATACTCACAAGTAACTAATTTCTTCTCCAAAAGGGTATGAGAGCTCGACTGCAAAACTAGCTGGTGAGGTCGACAAATTTTTCTTCGATCTTGGAGCCATCCAGTATTGCCACACAAAATCAACCAACTATTGTAGCAAATCATCGGCCAACTTGTCTTCGACCAATCTTAACTCTCTACGTTCTTTAGGTTCTTGTTTAGGTTCTTGTGATTGTCTAGCTACAGCCAGCTACCAGGACTGTAGGCTGGCTCCAAACAACCAGGAAACTAACGTATCAGCTACAGTACTGCAACAAAACAAAATGTCCACGGCAGACACTCCTCCCGTTACACCACTGTTGAAACAGCGTGACGAATCCGTTGCCCGAGAAAAAGCCAAAAAAGAGTTTTGGGATGTCGTCTTTGATAACTTTTCCAAAATCAATTCCGAGTGTAACAAGTACTGGAGTGGACCCGATGCTGCCGACTTTGCCGTGGAACGTGGGATTTTTCGAGAACATGTGGAAATCTTGGAACATGGAGTTGTCATGTCTCTGGTTGTTTTTGGAACCCTCCGATTGACGGCACATCCGAAATTTGAGCCCTTTGCAGCTAGATACATCAAGCCAATATTTCGCTTGACACCAGCACCAGTCAAGAAAAAAGCACCACAATATGCATCATCGGCAACTGACAAAATTATATCCAAGAGTACCCCTCCAACAATAAATCCGAAATATGCAGCCGTCGGTGGCAGGCACTTTAAGAGCTTCTTGGAGAAACAGAGAGACACTCATGTACAACGAATTGAACAGGCAGCAGAAGGTAGGTTGTTTGGCCTTGCATCGTATGCATGTAACTGGTACAAATATCGCGAGAATTTAGGCCTTGTGTGAACAATAAATGATCCATCCACTCAATGAATGATGTGTGACTTGCAACAACTACTGTACAAACCACACACAATCCACTTGTAGCTCCGCACGATTTCATGGTGGCGACTTTGGTAGGACTGAGCGTTACTCTTTTTTTCCTTCGACCAAAACAGATACGCTTAGATTTTGAAGAGGCGCCGCTCACTCCAGGACGTAGTTTGACGTCGGAACACATGTGTCAAGACATTGTTCAAATATACAACAACACAAATCAAGAGGTATTCGATTTTCAGTCACTGGAGAAGCCCGATTCCAATTTGGCGACTTTTGAAAAGTTTGCTCAGAATTGCATACTGCGATTAAATGAGATTGAAAAACGAAAAGAAGCTGGAGTTGAGAAACCATTGGTGCTTCCCACTCACGGGCCGTGGGAAAATGAGGAAGAGGGTAGTCACAATGACACTGATAGCCTGGATGGATCCCTCCATTCTCTATCTCGCTAAATGATAGTGCTATTAGAATTCAAAACTTGATCGCTAGCAATATTTAATTAGTTGAGGTCCGAGGGCGGTACACGGCGACTGGCGACACCACCAATCACGACGGGACCATGATATTAGTTCCATCAATCCAAGTCCCAACCTTTCCAATCATTTTCAATCCTTTCCAACGCCTCTTCGAGCGTTTCGTCGTCATCCTCTTCGCCAAAAAGATCGTCTGCTGTCGCAGCCGAGTATTGCGTACTTCCTGCGGTGGGATTAGCATGGGCTGGAGACCAAACATAGTCCTCATCAGACCAGTCTCCCCAGTTTTTTTCAATCTCGGCTAGTTCTTGTTTAATACTCTTGTCTGATGTTTCCCGAATTCCAAGACGATCGTCTTCGTCAATCTCTGGACTCATTCCAAGTTGGTCCTCCTCCTCCAATTGAGCTACGAAATTGTCAAGGCCCTCTGCGATTCTTCTCTGAAGAGGAATGGATATGCGCCCTTCGACGGTTTCAGATGAGGTGCTGCTACTGAAACGCATGAGCCGCTCCATGATTCGCCTACTCGAAGAATTGAGTTTATTTCTCCTCTCGATGGCTTGCTGGTAGCTGCCGAGGCAAACCTGGTAGTATGTGTTGACTTCATCCACACTCATGTTTTGGAAACGGACCAGATTGGGATTCCGCGCTGCGTCCTCACGCGAAATATGAATGAGGTCGGACGACGGAGAGGTCGAATTTGTCCCGCCCTTTGCCTCTTCGTCGCTTTCCAGCGCACCCTCCTGTGCCTCCGAAAGTGACGATGAATAACGTGCTTGTAAAACAAAGGATACCGATTTCATTTCTTGTTGAATAGTGCTGATTTCCTTAGCTGCACTAGCTGAAAGTAAAGTCATCAGATGCTCTTGTGCAGCCAAGCTTGCTTTCTCATTTTGAATGAAGAGAGCAGTCGAATCATTGTGGTTCGTCACGACAACAGATTCAGGAAGACTCGGCTCATCGGCAAAAAATGCATCCAAATTACCGGGACGCTCCGTAGAATTGCTGGGTGATAGCGATGGAAGACTGGTCTCCGTTGTGTCTGGGATGGGAAGAGGAGCTGAAACAGTTTGTTGGAATGCCCCTGGCGGCACATCTTCTCTGTTGGCAAGATGAGCTCGCAATCTTGTCGTATCATACATTGCTCCATCCGATGGTTCCATCGCATCTCCTTCAACAAGACATTGAAACAACCATTTTCGATCAGGGCAACTCCATTCAATATTGGCATCAGGTCCAACTGACGAGCTAGCTTGCATGACATCTCTGACAGCGTTCCTAGACACAGGATAATGTTGAACTAAACATTGGAGCAGAACTTCCTCCACTGCACTTAAGGTTGACTCAACGTCTTGATGGACCATTGACCCAACTCCTTGGTCCATTATAGCTGACATATCCATTGGGGGCATTTTTTCTGAGTACCCAGCATTCGCGGCTTCCTCAGAAATGAATCGATGGCCATGATAATCATTCGAGTTGAAGTAAATTGCTTTATTCTTCTCTCTTTTGGACTGGACGTCTTGGTCCTCATAATATGGTTGACCTCCAAGCGTCAGAACAGTCAAGTCTCTTATCGCCTTCAAAATAAACATAGATGGAGGTAAGTTATAGTAAAATCAGCATACTCGGGGAAAGAATGGGGGATCGAGAAGGGGGGAAACATGGGGAGGCTTCATTGACCAAGAGAGTTCGCAAAAACAAAAAAATCGCCCAACTTCAAAGTTTCCCTCGAATCCCCGCTGAGCACTTTTTAGCAGTTCCAGAACTAGTAGTAAAAATGGTAAGCGGAATCATTTTGCGTGCACGTATACACCTACCTTGTTTCGAGGAATTCCTAACCAATCAGCGTCGCTTTGGTTTTCAAACTCAAATCCTGCGAAATGTGGTGTGATAGAAGGCTCAGCTTTCTTCTCCGAGGATGGCCTGTATATGCGCCGCCTTGGTCTAGCTCCCGGTTGTCCAACATTGTTTTCCAGTCGTTGATACGGCTTCTTCGCACTAGGAGCGATCTGTGACGCTCCTGCCAGCTTACCGAACGCTTTGCGTGACATCTTTTCAATGTCGTCTGTTCCATCTGTGGAGGTGCCACCTCTCGATAAGCTAGCGAGCAAGGATTGAGTGTTCGTGCCTAATTCTTCGCTCGCGGCCTCTGCGCGGCGTTTTATGGCTTCTTTCGCGTTTGCGATTCTGGAAGCGGAATCGATAAGATCCGATTCTAGTTGGACCTGTGCCGCCTGCGAGATGGTAGTTCTGTTACTGTCCACTGCCATAATCTTAGCCAGCTTACCCGAGATCTCAACAGCACTTTTAGTCCTCTCCGCCGGTCCTTGCGACGTCGCAAGAAACTCGGATACTCTCTTAAAGACACTTCCGAAGCTCCCTATTTTTAGAGTAAAAGAGGTTGTAACGTTGGACGACAAAAAGGTTAGAAATGCCCTGATTGCAGTAAACTTCAACCTCCTAATAAAGTTATGGCGTAAACATTCAAAAATATATTGAATCTTATTATAACTTACCTACGGCCTCTCTAGCGGCATTCTTGTCATAAGAATCCAGTACATTAGCAAGATACCAATCCGACCAATCAGTGGCACGAGAAATGACGTCTTTCCGGAAGCCCTCGGCTATTTCTCGGTTGTCTTTATTTTTTGAACGCCGCATTTCAATAAAGTCGCCGGGATCCTTCATGCCTGAGGGGAGACTTGCAACAAGAAACTGAACACTGTGGGACCTCGCGGCATTCATTAAGAAGCTTCCGCTACAAAGCCGTTCCACGGCTGCAATGCCGGCATCATCGCTGTCCAAACAAAGCACAACCTTGCCTATGTTTATTCAAGTCAATGTGATGTTTTAGTGAGCACCTTTCAAAACTCTCAGTGTCCTGACCCAAGCAGCGTCGTGCTCCCACGAAGCGCGTAACTTACCTCCATTGGGTGCAGCAATTTTAGCTGCCGCCGTAATTTGTTCCATTGATATTGCAGTACCCATACTTGCGACCGCCGTCTTGATTCCGGTGTCCCACAAAGAAAGAACATCCATGTACCCTTCTACAATCAAAAGGGGATCAGATTTAGTGTCAGCAGAAGATTTCTTCGCTTTTGCTCTTTTGTATTCCCCCTCAACAATATGATGACCGAAAAGAATATTTTTCTTTTGGAACACAGCTGTTTCGGGGCTGTTGAGATATTTGGGCGCTTTGAAATCAGATTGTTGTTGTTGTTGTGGACCCTCAACTTCGTCATCGTCGTCGTCAGGAGGAGGCAGGATCCTTCCTCCAAACGCTAGCACCTTTCCCCCAGTTCGGTCTAATATTGGCACCACTAGTCGTCCCCGGAAGCGGTCCATCAGCGACGAAACATCCACCTTTTCTTCAGTTTGATTACCAGCCGTGACTGAAGATGCAGAATTTCCCTTGTTACTTGTCGACTTTTTTTGAATTGCTAACCCCGATTCTAATATCTCTGATGCATTGTAGCCACGCCCATGAAGATGGTCCACCAAACTGATTTGCTCTTTTGGTACATTTTGTCTGTTAAAGTAGACGTCTGGAGCAAATCCCAACGCAAATGCGCGAATGGTGGCAGGTGCCTTGAATCCACGAGATTGTAAATATTGTCGTGCCCCACCCGCAAATGGGAGGGTGAGGCATTGGAGATAAAATGTAGCAGCATCTTGATTCATGGCATAAATACGTTCTCGTTTCTCCGCCAATTCTTGTCGCTCTTGTTCCGTCATGCGAAAGGACTGGCCGCCAAAATTATCATTCGTATTGGTGGACGAGGATATTTGTATGTTGCCAACACTGCCATCGGGCATTGCTCCTGTAGAATAATCACCGACATGTCGAACGGCAACCATAAATGGTACTTCTTCCCCTTGTGTTTGCTTATGATATTGTCGCACAAAATTATAGACGTCGCCTCCAGCCCCACAAGAAAAGCATTTGTATAGCCCCCGATCACCATCCATACTCAAGGATGGATTTGTATCTTCGTGAAAAGGGCACAAGGCTGTCGCTCGATTGTTACCTGTTCTTCTAAATTGATCCAGGCCATAAGCTTCCAAAAACGAAATCATATCCACATCTTCTTTGATTTTGTTTAGTTGGTCGGTGCTAAACCATTTAGGCTTCGACTGGGGGCTTCTATTCGGTGGTGGTTGTGACGAAGAAGATGTGGTCCTGGACGGTGCTGGTGGAGTCCAGGTAGAAGAAGCTGCAGTATCACCGCGTTCATTGTCAAGGCATATTACATTCCTCCTCTTTCTCCAGTTTGATCTTGTGGATCTTAAAAAAAGGTCTCTTTGATAATCTCGATCCTCCATTCGTCGCCACTGCCAATGCTTTGCCGATTTTGATACAAACTGCCAATGACCAGCAGTACCCCAACTGGATATGCACGGAATCGTTGCCATGAAAAGAAGTAGGAGTGGCAGTAGACTATATGCTGATGCAACTCCGATTATCCTCGGCGCAATTCGTCTCCGTATCCTCCTGACCATGAAAGGATCAGCCATCATCTTTCAAAATGGCAATTCAAACACAACGAAAAAGGACAACTTGTGCGAAAAGTCGAGAAAGATGCTCATACATTGATTCTCGATGAATCAATGGTGCGAGAGACGCTGCGTGAGCTGAGTAGAGTGAAGGGGTAGACGCACAGCATCCCCTGATCAGCCAATCAGATTTCACCAGGAGGACCTGAATTTCCATAATTTTTAAAACAACCAAAATTTTGTGAAGACAAGAAGCTCATCTATCACACCAATAGGAGAGTGAAAGGTTGGCATTCTGCATGAAGGTGGTAGACAAACCATGTTGGCAATTGTTAGAGAAAAGTTTGTTTTTTGGAAATTTTCTATCCGTTGAAAACAGCATCTGACCCCTCAGATCAAATTGTGAACGGGTGCAACACAAGGTGCACAGCAGGCTCACCTGTGCATCAGCATTGCTTCAGCTACAGTTTCTTAACAAAAGAACACCATGTCATTAATTATCAATTTCTTATTCCATCAGATGGATCATTAACTGAAACATCTGATGCTACTGAATCATTTGTGTTGTGGTTGTTGATCATTTCAATTCTCAAATGCATTGTTTGTTTGATGATGAAATCTGTTCCACAAAAACTGAAGATGCAAAAATGTTCCTTGTCAGTCTCCTCGACAAAATTTGATTGCCTGTGGAAACTAAATAATTGGTAATGTTGCTGCATGTGACATCCTCATTTGTGCCCCAGAAGATCTAATGCATTTGAAAAACATTTGCTTCGAGCAGTCAGCGTTGTTCTTGTTGTGTCATTTTCAGGCTTTGTCCACATGGACATTCAATGATCTCTCTGCCCTTGCTACCAACAGGAGTGGGCAGACTTAATCAAGATCCAATCAGATGGAGTTGCTGTTTTGATTATTGATGTTGCCCTCTTTTTGAGTCCACACATGTCCATGTCTTACAGTGCACTAATAGCTGCACTAATGACTAAATTTTGTTTGTCCACAGTTTGGAAGCAGTGTGCGATTTGTTCGTGCAGTCGGTAACTCTTTTGAATAATAACTTTTTGGGGAGGCTAGGGCCATATGAACAGGCAAATTGGGATCCACCCAGCCCTCATGGTTGCAACATTCCTGGACCCCAGGTTCAACAAGTTGGGAACTCTCCAGGGCTTGGGTTCTACTTCAGAAGATGAAGACAGGAAAGCAATCCACGGTCATGTCTTGATGCTGATGATGGAGGTTGAGGAAAAGTTTCGCGAAGATGCTCCCTCAATGGAAGAACAAATTGATCAAGCAATGCAAGATGCGGATGATGATGAAGAAGACGATGACAATGATGGATTTGGAATCCTTGCAAGGATGCAGGAGCAAGAGCAAGCTGCTTCACAGGAAAGTGTCAACCTTGCCCCAGGAGCAGAAAGTGTTCATGACAAGTGCAAAGCTGAGCTGACCAAGTACCTGAACACCGAGCAAATGACAATTGGCAAAAAAGACACCAAGACCCAAAAAGCTGTTTACTCAAACCCTCTGGATTGGTGGAAGATGCACGAAGGAAAATTTCCAACCTTGGAAGTTTTAGCCAAGAAATTCTTGGCAATTCAGGCCAGCTCTGCACCCTCTGAACGCATCTTCAGTCAGGCCTCTTTGTTGATGAGCGCAAAACGCACCAGATTGAACCCCAAAATTGCTGGAAAGGCCTTGTTTGTCAAGCAGAACTGGCAACACTTTGAAAATAGAGTGGACTACTTGAAGCTCCTTGGTGGAAAAGATGCTGAAAAGTTCATCAAAGAGATGGAAGACTTTGTTGAAAAGGAAATTGAAGATGACGAAGATTGAGGAATCAGGAAATGAGAAGGATTGAGAGAAACCAAAAACACAAAAACAAATGATCAGATGCAAAGAAAATGATGAAGGAACAGTTGAGAAAAGAAAAGTGAGTCAAGTGTGTGTCAAAGAAAGAAGAATGGGCAAGGTGGCGCAAACTGCTGAGCTGTCACAGCCAGTTAAATTAAGAAAGTCAATTTAGTTCACTCCTGTGGCAATTAGAAACAACATTTTAAAAGATTCAATGGACGATGAATTGAGCAATGTGCAACACCCTAATTTGCCAACAATTGGAAACAAGAACAATCGAAAAAGAAAACAGAAACAAAAGAAACAAAAGAAGAAACAAAAGAAACAAAAAGAAACTGACTGAAAGTGAATGACCAGTTGACTGGCCAACTGACTAACTGGGTAGGGTCAGGGTTAGGTGTTTTAGTCAGTCAGTCAATCAGTTGGCTAGTTGTGCAGTTGGCTGGCTGGTCAGCAGGCCAGTCAGTTGGTTAGTTAGGCATTTAGCTAGTTAGTTAGTGAACTGGTGCCAACTAATGCTAATGCTCAACTAATGCTAATGCTCATCTTGAGCATTACCTACTGCGGTGATGCACTAATGCCCAACTAATGCTAATGCTAATGCTAGCATTACCGAACACTAAGTCCCCACTCCTGTGACCTGTCCCGCCGCTTGACCCGAAAGGCACGACCTGCAAAGAATGTACGGCCCCAACTACAACGTGGTGTTAGAGTGGCTCGCCTCAAGCAGAAAAGCGGCAGCAGGTAGGAAAAGGCCTTGTTCAATGGTCAGTGCGCTCGTGCACGCAATCAGAAATCACAAGTGCAACGACTTTCTGGCATTTTGTGATGTGTACATCAAGCTGGGTCATAATGCAACGACACAGGTGGACGACACATAGCACCTGTGCCTTCTGGGTTCGTGCGTTGATGTTGACTTTCCTTCATTGAAGATTCATTGAACCTTCATTGAAGCTGCATGCCCTGCTCCAGAATGGGATTCTCTGCCATCATTAGGGCCATGGTGGCAAAATGCGGCTACAACCGGACCTCCTCCCTGGCAATGGTGTTTGGCCCAACCCAGTTGGGTGGAGCCTCTTTCTTCCACCTCTACGACCTCCAAGGGTTTGGCCAGCTCTCCTACTTTCTCAAGCACTGGAGGAGCCCCAAAGCAAGCCCAGGCAAGATGCTTCGGATCGCAGTCTCCTGGCTGCAGTTCTGCGCCGGCATCGGCACCTCAGTCTTCACTGACACAGACCTGCCACTGGTTTATCTGGAGAGCAACTATCTGACAAGCCTGCGGCAATATCTCAAGGACATCCGAGGCTCCTTCCATTTGTTAGATGACATGGTGCCTCCCCGTCAATGGGCAAACGATGTCTACCTGATGGAGATTGCCATTCAGTGCGGGAAGTTTGGTCCAAAGGACCTGAGACGGATAAATCACTGCAGGCTATGGCTGAATGTGGTGATGCTAGCTGATGTGGCCAACGCAGCGGGCACACAGGTGGAGGACACGTTCTACTTTGCTGAAAGGATTGAGAGAGATGAGATTGGCTGCCGGAATGGGCAACAAGTGCACCAGTTCAAGCCCAACAAAAAGGCCTGGAAAGTGTGGTGGAGGGTCTTGAACAAACTGTGCGTCACCCGCTACCAAAGAAGACTCCTCCGGCCCATGGGCCAATGGCTCGTTGCCCCTGCACAAATGAGAAGGAGCTGGCTCTTCTGGATCAACCCCACACATCCAGAAGTTCTGTTTGCCCACCACAAGGATGGAACCTTCACAGCACATCCCAGACTCATGTTCAGCTATGATGCCGTGGCCAGTGGAGCACCGGATCCTGCGGTGCTGGCAGGTTGAGTACCAGTGCAGGCAAGAGAGAGGAAAGGCACCTTCTTCACAACCTGGTCCCCACTAGCTGTGGCACCCATTGTGGCACCACCACCTCCAACAACCTTCTTGGAACTCCTCCCCACACTCGATCCGTGGGAGAGGGACTTGTTTGACACCTGCCAATTTCTGGTTCCCTATCACGAAGTGCTGCACATTGTGTGCACAGAACCCATTATGTTTGCCAGTGATGGGGGAGCAGCTAGCCCCAAAACGCCATTTGGTTGGGTCCTGAGCACCAATCAGGGGCAACGTCTGCTACACGTCAGTGGGCCTCCCTATGGAGCCAATTCCAATTCTTGCAGGGCCAAGGGCTACAGGATTCTGTCCGTCATCACCTTGCGTGGGACTAGAAGTTTCTATGCCACCCACATTCTCCACCGACGTGGAAGGATTTGCATCAAAAGTGAACACCGCACCATTGGGTGGACATTCAGTAACCGTTACTTGCTCATTGAATCGCACTGTTGGAGATCGAGGATCCGTCACAGAACGTCAAGACATGAGTGCTGCAATCACAGCCAAATCCATGATCACATTTGGATCACTCGGATCATGTCCCGATGGGACATCATACCCCGGCACAGACAATGCTCCGCCTTCATTTCCATCCATAGTGAATTCCCCGTTGACTGTGCTCTCACCGAAGGACATATCTTGCAACCCATCCAACGGAGTGCCACTTGCGTTTCCCAGAGCTCTGACTCCCATGACAAAATTTGCTTGGCCCGGATCTTTTGTGTCGATTACAAGACCATGAAGTCTGGATTCATACACTGAATCAGCATCGTTGGGTGCATTCAACATCCTTGCACTCCTGTCTCTTATACACATCTGACGCTGCCGAC
>ENA-ORBV01016749-ORBV01016749.1-microbial-mat-metagenome-genome-assembly--contig:-NODE-16749-length-10587-cov-3.757850_pt1 | contig 10587 bp, 18 predicted proteins | sample MGYA00237777_ERZ505514 | MGnify/ENA primary metagenome ERZ505514 (study PRJEB26160, sample SAMN06269048) | microbial mat metagenome | isolation source: Oligotrophic lake microbial mat | place...
TTTTCAAGCAGAAGACGGCATACGAGATTCGCCTTAGTCTCGTGGGCTCGGAGATGTGTATAAGAGACAGTCCACAAATCGACGAGAAGAACGGCCGCAACATAGCCTTACAACACCAAACACAACAAGGTTCGCACACCACCGACATCACAGAGAGAAGGAACTCAACATCCCCAATGCCTCACCTCGTCGCTCAAAAGTAGTTCGATGACCAAACGACCAGCATTAGGCGCAACTGCGCTCAATCGCAGCGTCCACGCCGAGGCAACAGAAAGCAGTGCACAGCATGCATTTGCACTCAGCGATTGTAAACTTTACACATCATGTCGAAACCATTCGCACAAGCAATGACTTGACAGAAAAGATGCAGAGCCGAATGACATACCCTGGGCAGGCGAGCTCAATGAGCTGTTGCTGATGCTGTCTGCACCATACGACGTCTGAGTCAAACCCGACACTGGCACTGTGAAGTCGTACGAGAACGCTGACGATCCGAATACAGAGTTCGCGGTGCTGCTGCTGTTGTTGGCTATCAGCATTTTCGTGTCATCTGTGTCAATCTTGGAGCTAGTACCATCCGCATTCGCAGCGCCTGCGACGTCATCGAGAAATAGGACATTCGTAAGGATAAGTCGAGAGCAGCATGCGCAGCGAACGTTACAACTGCTATCAATCGCTTACCCGGATCATGCACTCGAAGCGCTCGCCACAGCAGCTCAATATATGTTCTACATAGCGCAGACATGCCAACATGGATGACGCTTGCATAAGCAGTCATGTTGAGCCCGAATTTAGCATACCTGGTCAGATCCCGTAGGTGACTCTCCTCTAATATCTCTGTTTTCTCAGAGCTGCACAGGACCGACAGTACGGAGACAGAGCAAACCGTCAGCAAACCGATGATATCAGAAAACCGCCTCGACCACATTACCCGGAGCCGTCTGTCACAGCTTGCTGAGAGCGGAGTAAAGACGCCCACCGATGAGACAGGCGCGCGAACACCGTCACCATCAGGCTAGCACAAATACCGATCACGAAGCATAAGCACAGCCATCTTGGTGAACTACACGAAAATCAACCGACGGATGCGCCACGCCGAAGTGAAGATAAATCTCACTCACCCTTGCAGGACCGGTTTGAGGTAGCTTCCAAACAAAGAGACTGGGCAATTCAAAATCAAGGACATGGCGAATCTCTCAAGCAGAAATCTCAAATGACGCTCTTGCATGAATTCCAGAAACGAAAACGCGGTGGGAATCAGCATCTGCAGAATGCACATGAAAGGGCAGTGCAAACAGGCAGACGCAAGCACACCCAGTAAGCATGCAATCATGAAAATCAGATCGGATGTTGGCACTAACCTCGACCCTCCATAACGAATAGAACACAGGGCCAGCAGTCGGTCCAAGTGCCAACAAGTTGTAGCTGCGCAATGCCATAACAGAAGCTGATATCAGACCATCATGTGTATGCGCAGTCCGATAGTGCATGATATCATAACAATGGCGAAGACATCATCACACGGACAGACAATGCTTACCACAACTCTCGAACAGACCACAGCCACCACTGAATCGGATACAACGGCGACGCTTTGTCCACCAGAGGATCCGCACCTGATTTGAAGTAACAGCATAGATGAAGTTTCAGGAAACAAATACAACCGTACAACACGCAACTTTAGAACAATTGTCGAATGTGAGCATCATACCAGCGTTGACAGAAGCGAGATCTGGAGTGAAAGGAAACAATAGTGGTTTCAATGAATTAGGGAAGCTAGCTTGAGACTCCGATGTGTAGAGCGAGTGCAGAAGATGAGTGAGCCTATCGGACAACGACAGGGGCGAGCAGCAACGCAAGGTGGCTCTCAGTGGATGTCCGCATACACGTCACAGACGAGAAAAAATGGCTTGCAGCTACCTTAACAAGTTCGGCATGATTCGCTTCAGCAGTAGCTCTGCAGAGGGATGCACTGTGCAATCATGAACGTGAGACCTCAGGTGCCACACTCCATCTATGCCCTGGCAAATGTACCTGTATCCGTGAACGTCACAGTAGAGATATTTGACGGCCCAGCAAGCGATGGTGCGGTGGAAGCTGACGAGAACGCAACGCGCCGAAACACGCCCATGAATGCGTTAAGGCAGGACCGAATGTTCCGCCTAACACCATCTTCGGAGCGCTTGTCCACCAATGCGTCGGAGCCTGACGATGGCAAGAGCAGTTGCAGGAAGGCGCGGCGATCTTGCAAGTACGGCGATATCTAATGACGGTTCACCAAGGTCAAGACACGGCAAGTTGCGGGTGTTGATCATTCACGACCGATAGCAATGTATCGGCCGGAAACAGAGGTACGAAACACACCTGATTTTCCCATTCCATGATGTAATCCTGTAGAATGGTGGTGATGAACCCATGTTGCTGCTGCTGATCTGAGAGAGCGTTGCTGTAAACCGAGAGGATTGGAACTCAGGTGACACTGCATACCGCTCACAATGATTGTTGCCGGGTGATGAACACGCACCTGATAGTGACCAGAAACTCAAATAAAAAGTTCTTCTCCGTGTCCGTTACGACGTGCTCTTGCAGCATACTATTGACTCGCTTGGCAAGCTCGCCAAACAGAGGCTGCCGACAAACAAATTCAGTGACGTTCCCGTTGATTTGATTTGGAAACAAATGACTATCATCACAGCTAAACAGCACATCACAGAAACAAATCGGATGTGATGTCATAACACGTACCAGCAAAGTTTGCGCGCTGACTTTGGCCAGATGGACTAGGGTGTAGATGGCACGTTTCCGAGCAGACTTGGTGTCCTCCGTCAGTTGCCACCTGCAGCAAGTTCATGGTGATGGCACCGCCGATAAGCAACGGGAGCAGAGCGCATGAAACACGGGCATGCTTATGCTGACGCTCAGGGTAATCAAAACGTACGGCTGGATGTTGGGTTGATTTTCCGGGGCAGATCGGAACAAGATGTTTTCGAACAGCTGTGTTTCCATGAAGAAAATCGACACGTCCACAGTGGTAACGGTGATTGCGTTTCCAACAAAATCAAAATCATAGTACGCACAAAGATGATTCGATACCGACCTTATTGAGGAGCGGTAACAGCACGTCTGGAGCCTGCCAATGCGCCACCGGAAACGTGGCCAGGGCAAACAATTGTCGCGTGAGCAGCAAAGGGTCGACAATGCGCGCTGCGATGATGGTTCGCAGCAGGTGCACACACGTCGGGCCCACATCATGCGGGAAGGTGGTCTCGGGCAGATTGCGACATACAACGTCCAGGAGAGCACCTGTTGTGATGCGGATACAACACAATGCAGTTGAGCAAACACGCAAGGACGAGCAAAAGTCCATTTTTTCATTTATGAAATTGACAAGCGATTCAATGCAGTATGATCCAGTTATGATTCATGCATACCCAGCGATTCCAATTCTCGATATCGCACAGAGGCCACCGTGACAAACCCAGTCGCCGGGTTCACGTCATCCGCTGGCACAGCTGAGTTGAGCAGGACTGTGTACCTCTCAGTGAGAACTTGCAATGGCACCATGGGTTCGCGTTGAGTCAGCAATCCAACAACTTGCATCATCAGAGACCTGTGCATAAAGCGGCCACGCAGACCACGTTAACAGGTGTAATCTACAAACTTAAGATGCCCGTCGATTGCGAGCATTCACAAACCTGTACGCCCCAAACCCCTTCTGATACTCCTGTGGCGACTCAAACTCAAACTCATCGGCTGAGATAAAGCAGCATACTGACATCATCAACTCAGTTGTATCGATGGGGAAGATGAGCTGTGCGCACCTTCATCATTCAGCACAGTCTGTGGCTGCTGCGAATGCACTGACTGTGATTGAGGGGAGTCGGGGCGCGATGATGTGCTCAGGCCTTGCGAGGAGGCTGCGGTCGGCGACGCGGATGGGGCTCCGGGAGCGGCTCCGGGTGAGGCTGGTTTCATCATCTTCGCGGTGAGAGTCTTGAATAGCTCGGTAAACAACGACACTCGATATCCGTCCTGCGAACACGCAGGAGCAAAATCGCAAGTATTAAAATATACAGACGGCTTTTCACAAGATAACCACGAGGTATTTTTATAGAGCCTCAGAAATGAGTTGTTTGCAATTTCAGGCACATCTGACCAAAGCCAGGTGCGGTTCATATAAATCCCTTATGTGTTGCGTCATCGGCTTCGATAGTGGTGTCTTCGTCGGTGTCCCAAAAGCATACGCCAGAGCAAACAGCACAATTACCTGCAACAGGACTTTATCGCACGCGCGGAAGATGTACACCCAGAGCTCGAGGGCTGCTTTACTGTATCGCCATACGACACACACCGGATCGATTGCTCGTGAGCGCAAAATTTGAGCACCATCACAACTTCTCAGATGATGTTAACGCCGCAACGAAGCGGCTCATTCTCACCTTATGGAAAACGTGGATACTTGCAGCAGCTTGCCAAGGAACAACAGAAACCTGAATACACCCAGACAGCACGCAACAGAGCAAACCGATCGGTCCGATCAGATGAACTCATCCACACACCCGCACTGCAGCCAAGATGAACACAACATACTCTGATCGAATATTCGCGGCGTTTTCGAGTGCTAAGAGGTCCACGTGATGCTTGCACAGCGTGCTCAACACCTATGCCACCGTCACCGTCACAACCTCGTCATCTCCACATGCATAGACGTGCAATGTGAGAAAACAAACCTGGATCACCCGCAGCAAGAAAGCCGTTTGCTGGTCAAACTTAGACGCGAGTACAGACTCGCCAACTTGAAGCAACACCACCCACAGCCCTTGCAGTTGACTACAACGCGACACAGCAAAGGTAAAGCGCAGATTAGGACATCTAAACGAATAGATAAGCGGCAGGGATAAGCACAAACCTGTGATACTTGGCATCTACACCAGACAGTTTCTTCCGCGAAGCAATATCCAGCATATCTACCACAGTCTGAAATGGCGTGTTAGCATACAAGACTGAGACGTCAACAGCAACACTACCGAGGGAAGACGAGTGTTGTCAGCATACCATGAAGAATTCTGGCTTGGTCAAGATGGTGCACAATACAGGAACCATGCCGCTTTCCATGATTACGCTGGTAATGGTTAATCAACAGGAGGAGCCCATGGATCAGATCAAATCAGCTTTGCGATTGCATAGACAGAATGCTGTCTAAACTCGAAAGCAACAGGTGAGCATCACTTACTTGGCGGGTACGAACTCCATAAGAACATCCAACAACTCCAGCGTCGCAGATACCAGACAGCGTGACGATGCCTTCTGAGTGGCGGCGTATGCTTGCCACTGTTTGCGAATCACAGCAATACAGACACCGCTTGAGCGATTCGATCACAAACAAACGATGCGACGCTGTGGTGCGATGTCACATCAGTTGCTATACCACACAGCATAGCATTACCTCAGTAGATAGCACATTGTAGCAAAACGACATTAGATTGGGCAGAATCGTGATCACGCCTTGCTGAATCTCGCGTCGACGTTTTTCTGAAACACACATTCGTTGAATCCCGCTGGATGAGCCGTGAGTGACTATCTCACATAATCAAATGCAACCGATAGCCATGAGCAAACATGAACGGTACAGAGGCGACGAACCTGGAAGGTTGGGGTTGAACTGCTTGATTTCCTCTGAGGTATCAAAAGAAAGCACAGCGCATCAGTAGCTTTTCACGCGCAGCAAGGAGACGAAGCGGCTTTAAGACCCCTGGTGTATGATCACTACATGCATGAGGCTGGATAAATGATCAACTGCAAACGTACCTGCTACATTGCGTAGTGATAGCAGCACCACCTCCATCTGCGCCTCTCCCGCGCGACCGATGTTGATGAGTCTATCCACCATGTCAGGCCATCGCTGCATCAAACGCCAATCAAACACGGATACGAATGAGCTCGAGCCTGGATTATGCCGGCTGCAGCGTGACTGCAACAAGTCATCTTAGCACCTGTGGCCATTCTCGCTTGGCTATCTCTGATGACAACTTCGCCACCTTCTCTTTCAAGAATTGCGCTTGATCAGGAGACGCTGGCGTAGTGTGTGCATGGATTGGATCGATAACGCGACAACAAGGGTACCAAAGATGCAGACATATCGCAGACGAGCATATGTTACGGGCGGATGGAGGCATCTGAACGAGCATAGTGCAACACCCCGATGAGAACAGTCTCGTTACCTGCGGCTAACAATTCCAGAGCGACTTGTTTGAGGAACTGCTTTTGCGGATCACCCAATCGATTCCACTCCACCGTACAAGCATGTTGCAGACAAAGCAGCCCAAAATGTCGCACAGAATCGGTCTGGGTGCCATCAAAACAAGCACAGTCATCGCACTAATGAGCGCCCAGAAAGAGTGTGAGCCAGTGGTCGAATTGTGATGCGCCATTACGTACCAGGGGTGTGCCGTCAGCGTAACGGACCAGCTGCAGCGCTCCTTGCACATTATCCAGGTTGGACTTGAAATCCTCAATGTACTATGTCGAAGAAGATGGGTCACGAACAAGCGACTCAGGACAGCCCGTCGAACTGAAAAGTGAGTTCACGCACATACCACGAAGGCTTGCGCTCGCTGCTCTTGTGGCGTCATTGGGTCTTGAACAAGACGAACTGCCTGAACGATTTGGCCTAGAGCTGCTGCCGCATTCGCATTGGGTGCAGCCATCTCTCTTCAGCGCGTGAAATGTAAAGCCGCCACTCAGAGGATGAAAATCGTGCGCAGATTGCAATCGTTCCGCGATGAATGCAGGAGGGCGTTGATGAAACGAAAATGGAGATCACAACCACTTGCAACGGCGTCAGACTATAGCTTTCGCCGATGCATCATCAGCTTAAATGTCGCCTCAGCGCATATCCCACCAAGATGGCACGGAAATGCGAAATGCTCGAATGGCCTTTCGGTGGGTTGCGGAATCCAAGCTTCGATCTTGAAACGGTTCTGCTTGATCACCAACTTGACAACTCGTTGAGCTGGGTTCGCACATCTTGTCCCTTCCTTCTCGCATTCGTCCTTACCTTGGATCTCCTGCGGCAAATTTTGTGAGACGCAACTTCAACACACACCATGTTCATGCTGGCGGAGCTCGCGAAGCGCACTGTGGCGGTGTTGATTATCTTCTGGGTGCTGCACGTGTCCCAGCACATGATTGGTGACAAGCCCGCTGTCAACGCGATGATTGACCACACACAGGAATGTAGGTTCGCCTATTGCCGAATCTAAGTCTCGATTCAGGTTGCTCTGGCTGATGTGCTTCTGCTCTATACGACCTGGTCGCCCGTTCATCAATTTTGCTGAGCTTGCCGTGCTCGTGCAGGGACGGCTGGCATGCATGATGTCATCAGAGACACACCAGGCTGGGAAGATCGTCTGCAAGCAGTGTCCTCTATCATATTGGATAGTGCAATGGTGTTCATTGTACGTCGAAGCTCACTGCTTCCGATAGCTCGCATTCCTAACGTTAACGTGATCGGTTTGTTCACAGCTGCTGCGATGCGCCTTTGCATCGACTTGGCGTCCGATCGTTGTATTCGCACTGAACTGCGTACTGCGGCAGAGTTGCCAATTCTTAGTAAGTATCGTCTCTGAATGCAACGCCACGTGTGCCTCTTCCTTCAATGCTTTGTGGAACCCCTCGTCGCTCACGTCTCCTACTCATGTGCTATGTGTTGCAAACACTCTGATATCATGTCTGTATGTCTCTGTGGAATACGTTGGATGATTTTGATTGATGCTATTATCATGGTGCAATTACATGAATCTAATCACGCTGTTTGTTGGCGTGCTTCTGCTCCTGCATACGCAGGTATCCTTTCCCATCCCCTCATCGATGCTCTTTCGGGACCCCGGCATTCCCAAGCTGCTCACCACCTATCATGTATCAAACGACTTCTTCTTCTCGGGTCATACGGCATTCACGGCCATGGGCGCATTTGAGCTCATTCGGTGGCTGGCGGAGCGAAGACAGAAAGCTCAACTCAGTCAGGCGAGCCGCTCCACCGCTTGCACCACAGCCACTGTGGTGTGGCTCTGTGGCACCATCATGTCACTGCTGTTGCTGTGTCTCCAGATGTTCTTCGTCATCGTATTCCATACGCATTATGTCCAGGATGTCGTGGCAGGTATGCGCTTCCATCTCCAATGTGCTGCCTGACCGCAGCGGTCTTGTATACACATTCTCAATGCCTGTCACGGTTGCCTTGCTTCGGCTTTTGCAGGCTTTTTTGCAGCGTACTTTGCTCAGAATGAAGCGCATCGACTCGTCACGTGGTTTGCTGGTAGTCCCGTGACCGCAACAAAGGCCTCGTCAAACACAGGTGGCAGAAGTACAAGCAGTGGCAAGTCACACGTGCACTGATCGCTGGTGTTCGTGATGAGTCGTGTTCGCGCGTGTGATATGTCGTGTTGTGAATTGTAATCAGCGATTGTATGATTCGTGGTGCCTTCCGTTGTGTGAAATCGTGTAACTCTGAGCATACACCAGTACATGCTATGGGAAAGGCTTCTCCAACGTTATTTCTCAATTTGTGTGCACATCATGGCGCGGAATGCTGAAGGTATGCACCATCCATGCTGGACGATCCATCGTTCAGATAGATCTGATAATAGCGTTACGAGAAGGATCATGGCTTGGATACATGTTCCTATTGCAGCTGTAACGCGTGCGCAGGTGTCTCATGCGCTGATGACTTGATTGCAGATTCCCTCCGCAGCGGGGCATATGACCAGCGGACCGGTGTAGTGGCACAGCTGTTTGAGTGGTTGTGGACCCGACCAGATCGCGCGCATGGTAGGCATATGAAATCAAGCGACAACGCGTCACGCCTTTCTAACATCTGCAATGACTACAGTGAGTTGTGTCTGCCTCTCACGATAGCAATTGCTGCTGGTTCAGGTGATCATCAGCACGGTCGAAGCGGCAAAGGAGGTGCAGGCAGCAGCACTGCGACAGGCGCCGCCAGTACTGCTTCCAACGCTCATTCACACAGCCCCGCGCTGAACAGCCAGGGCAATCTAGGTCAAGGTGCCAACGCCAGAGGTGCTGCTCTGGCTCGCAGCTCCGCGCGATTCAAACTCGAGGGCGTGCTCATCCCCGACACCGTAATTTACCAAGGCGGCAAACCAGTGTCGTGGTTCTTTTCGTCCACCAAGCCTGAGAACGAAGGATTGTTACAGACCCGGTAGGCTGCTTGAAACGATTCGACATTTTTGCGATGTAGCGCGGCGATCTAAGCCGCTGTCTTGACTCACATGTATTGTTGATCAACAGATATCCCCGTCATCTCAACAAACTGTCAATCATGGAGCGATTCACGCGCAATAAGGACAACAAGCTGATGACGCCTTGGCTGGCAGTCAAACCGCTTGATGTGGTTGCAACCTTCCTTGCAAGGTAAGAGTGACCGATATTATTGCAAGCGGTTTTGCTCTGAATGACACAGATCTTATTCACTTCGTACGTTGTTCCATGGTTAGTGATTCCGCCCAGGTTACATTCTTCAACGCGACACAGCTGGAGGCCTTTCTCGACGGAGCAGAGCTGTTTTCAGATCTCCGCAACGGTATCCTGCAACGCTTCATGGTACCGAAGGCGCAGCAGAACGAGGTAACTTCTGAGCGATGCGCTGGGCTTTGATGGGTGTTGGCTAACCGCACATCTTGGATGCAGATTCTCAGAGTGGAGTGGAAGCATGGGTTTGCGGTGGTAGAGAGACGAACCAACTCCTACCTGCTGGACGATATTCGCTTCAGCCTGTTTGATCGAGTGGTTACATACGAAGATCCAGAGACAAGGTACGTTGCATATCTCGTATCGTTTGATGCATTGAGGTGACCTGTCTTTCGTGTGTTCATTCGTTGTCAGATTGGAAACCCATATTGTGCCACCGGGGGTGCTAGTTGATCGGCTGACGCACGCTTGCAATACTGTGGCGCGCCAAGTTACTCAGTTTCATGCATCCAAAACAGGAGTACGAGCATTGCTGCATTGTATTTCGCAAAGTACAGGAAACTGGACGTCTAATCACACTCTCACGCACTCGAACAGGGTCTACCCGTGACTAATCGACCGCTCTCCAGAGTGGCTTCGACAGTTACGTCTATGTCCTCTTCCGCTGCAGCGTCGCAAGTAACTCAGATGACACTGTACTTCAAACATGGCACAAATAACAAGCTATGGCTACTGTGGTGCGATCAGCTCAAGCTTGGTGATGGTAATTATTTAGTGTTGCACTGTAGTGCTCGTGAATCGGGTGAAACACAATGATGATGAATTGATTTGACAAACAGGAGGAGCTGCAGAAGCCAGTTTGCAGCTGTTTCTTGACACGCCCGCACCACGACTGCCCAGAAAACTCGACAATCGGACGATAGCACTGCAGTTCAACAACTGCTGGAAGCGACGAGCCTCGCTGTTTGACCCAGCCATGGCACTCTCTGATTCGGGAACCGGCAGCTCGTCCCCGTCAACATCACCACCACTAGCATCGGGCAAGCAATCATCGTCAAAAACAGCTGCGGCTCGAGTCAAGACTCATCGAATGAACGG
>ENA-ORBV01016750-ORBV01016750.1-microbial-mat-metagenome-genome-assembly--contig:-NODE-16750-length-10586-cov-2.986297_pt1 | contig 10586 bp, 11 predicted proteins | sample MGYA00237777_ERZ505514 | MGnify/ENA primary metagenome ERZ505514 (study PRJEB26160, sample SAMN06269048) | microbial mat metagenome | isolation source: Oligotrophic lake microbial mat | place...
ACCAAGCTGTGGGCGGCATGGAGGCTCTGGCGTCGATTCGCTGAGGACGGCAAGGTCGAGCAGCTTCGATCAGCGTTTGAGCAGGAGAAGGCTGCTCTGTCGATTCAGCTCAGGGCGCAGCGTGCTCGATCTGGAGAAGCAATGATCGCCCGCTGGAGGCTCGCCACGCAGTGCCACGCGTTCGAGCAGTGGAGAGAGAATGCTTTGGAGCTTCGAAAGCGCAAGCGGGCAGTGATGGATCGGACGCTCAGGCGCTTGCAAAACAGCGTCATCGCTCGTGGCTTCCGCCAGTGGCGCAGCAACACTGAAGCCATGAAGCTGGCTGAAATGCGCACGGCGATAGGAGTTCAGCATCAAGACGCCATCACTAAAGTGCGTCTTCTAGCGGTATTCAGCAGACAGAACAGCTCTGCGCAGTCCCGAGTGTTCCGTGCCTGGAAACAGCACACTGCCGATCAGCGACAATGCAAGCTGCTGCTGCATGTCGGTAAAGCCTGGCAGACATCCAAAGCCAAAGACACATTGCGCAAGATGTTCATCTGCTGGCGAGCACAATACAGCGCGCAGCAACATAAGTGGCGATTGGCGATGCAGAACGGCGCGTTGATTGCCTTCAAGCATCACGCGCGATCTGTGGCACAGGTGTTCCGGGCCTGGCGCAAGCAAGCTCAGAGCTCTCACAGGCGGTCACAGCTGCTTCTGAGGCTGGCGGCTAGGAAGCGTCGAATGATGGAGGGCACCGCCCTATCTCGCTGGCGTCAAGCAACTGCGTCCCATCAGCGATCGGAGCGAGATGATAAGCTGAATTCCCGAGCAGTGCTTGCTTGCATGAATACATCTTTGCACAAAGGGATGGTCAAATCGTTCTTCCGTTGGAGATTGACGGCCTTGATCTCCAAGTTGGCGAGAACTCGGCAGGATCTGCAGACGCTGACGTCAGATCATCAGCAATCCCAGTCTCAAGTGCAAGCTCTCACGCAAAGCAATGAACACGTCAGCAAGAGGCTATCGGACCTGGAGAGTACTCTACAGGAGTGCAAGAGGCGTGAAGATGTGTCCCTACAAGAGCTGGCGCAGGTTCAAGCCCGAGCTGGTGCCTTGCAGAACACTGCGACTGTCGAACGCCGCTGGCGCGAGAAGAAAGCGCTTGCCCGCATGGCCTTTTACCGCAGCAACATGACCGCGTGTCGTGTATTCCGAGCGTGGGCCGAGTTCAGTGAGGAGAATAGAGCCCGGAGGTTAGCCTTGACACGAGTGATGATGAGGGCTCGATCTCACCTCCTGGCCAGGGCGCTCAACCGCTGGCGCTTCAAAGGCGAGCACTGCCTGCGAGTGCAATTGCAGCAGAATCTCAACGCTCAGCAAGAGGAGAACGAGGTACCCCATCCATACTCGGTTGACTGTTGTGCACTGTATGCGTTAATTCATGAAACATGTTCGGCTGATGTGCTTACAGGCCCTGGTGCGGAAACTTGCAATATTTGAAAGTAGTCCTCCTCATGTGACGGCGTTGCTGCACAGCGGTCCGAGCGCTGATTGCCCATCAAAACTAGTCGACGATCGCCTCCCGGTGTACAGTCGTCCTCCCTCGTCTCTGGATGGCTCGGGCCTGTCATCTCCATTCATCACTCGAGGTGCTGCTGGTCATCAGAGAGTGCTCGCTTTTGATTCAGAGTCGGAGCTGAAGTCGATGCAAGCCGCTGCGCTGCAGTCTGCGCAACTTTCAGGTACATTCGGCTTGAAGTCCGATGGTGCCTTGTTTGCGTTACATATGACCGTTAATGTTGATACCCGTGCAGGCATACAAGACAATCAGCGCACCATGGTGGAGCAGATTGCGTATCTGCAGGATAAGATAGAACGAGTGGGCCGAGAGGCTGCGGAGCGCGGTGCCCACATTCGATTCCTGACTGAGGAGAATGAGAAGATGCACTCGGCAATGCAGGTGCGGGCTTGCGCAACAATTAATACTGTTGTGCTTTCCGATAACCACCGTTTACCATCGCTGACGCGTTGACTACGTTCATTCAGAAGCGCTCGTCCAGCATCCTCAGCGGCGGCAGAGGTCGATCTCGATCTCGAACCACTGGTAGCCGCAGCGGCACGCCCAAGGGAAGCAAGCGCGCACCCTCCACGAGCAGGAAGACTTCGTCTAGCTCAGTGCGTTCTCCTTCCAGGTCGCCCGGCCGATCCATTTTAAGAAGCCGCTCATCCGGTCTCAGTATCGACACAGCCACAGCCTCATACGCGGCGCACGCGCTGCACAGCCCTGGGCAGAGCTTTGGCAAGTCGCCAAGATCATTGTCCCTGGACGTGCACTTGCCGAAACCAGAGAAAGATCCGTAAGTGAGCAGTGTATGGGTCTACGACTGCGCGGTTGTCCGGTGGCGCTGATTGATGTTGTTCTGCTCTGCAGCTGGCCCTCCGTGTCAGCATTCTTCGGATGGCCGGAAAGGGACTCCAATGACGCACACGTGATCTCTCGAGGCGGTGCACTTTCACGATCCCAGCAAAGCTATTACGGCATGCGCAATGAAGCGGTGCAGGTGCCTGAACGTGGTTGACTCCATAAGATGTAAATTTGTACTTAATGTGTTGCGTTGGTAGAAGTAGAATAAACCGGTGTATGTCCTACTGAATACTAGCGAAGCTTCACGCCATCTGTGAAGCAGAAGCTTCTCCATTTGTAAAGCATGAGCAAACAGCATGGCGCAAAAACGAAACAAGAATAGAAGGGCTTGGCATCACTTTTTGAACATTTTCGCGCGGGCTCGCAGAATATCGTCCATCGCTGCGCATCGAGAAAGCACCACAAGACGGGTCAAATGATGAAGCCATAACCAGCCCACGGCAGCGCACGCAACTTACACTGCCCGGTGGAGGCAGCAGATGCCGCAGGCGGGGAGGCTGGAGCGATAGCACCTAGCGCATCACTGATAGGGGCTGCAGGGGCGATAACAGCACAGATGAGTCAGCAGCCATGTCTCTACGATCAACAAGTTGGCATGCGTTCAGCATACCAGCGACTGCGGTATTGATGGTGTACACAGCAGGAGCGGCACTCGCGGAGACCGTGGGCTGCCCCCCTCGGGGAGACAGCGTGGAGTGAGATGCAGCAGCACCGTAGGAGAAGCCGTTATTCTTGTTCGCAGCCGCAGCCGCAGCCGCTAGCATGGGGCGCGCCACGTTCACAGATGGCCGTGGGGACGGCGCTGCAACCAGCACCACACAGCTGTCAGCGTCTGACCATTCACCATGTCCATAACCGGACTGAAGCGGGTCAGGTGCTGCGCCCTACCGATCCAAGGAATCTCTTCCACATAGGACGCCGGGATCCAGCCGCGCAGCCCCTTCTTGTCAAGCGACGCAAACCACCACTCAGCATCCTGTAGCAGCAGCCAACAGCAAGCAGTCAGTCAAGGCTCAAACCAATGAAGGACGGTTCCGACACTGGGGAAGTGCCGATGCGGCAGTAGAATATGGAAGACCGATTGGTGGTTCAAACGACGGCCTCACCACGCCTGCAGCGGCGCAAAGCAATGCGGCTCATACCTCCTTGTCCAACAGCGTCAACAGATCACCCTTGGTGAACGGCATTTGCGTATCGTCCTGCGCAAACATGAAGCAGCGAGGCTGAGCGATGAAGAGATGAACCAGAACAGGCGCCGCAGACATACCAGTGCTTGGAAGTCATACAGAGCAACTGCACAAAGCACCTGCAAGACACATGTTAGCGAAGGACGACATACGCAGCGGGCCAAATGCTGTTACCTTTGCCTTGCCGTCGCTGTTCTGCGAGGAGACAGAATCTGCCGAACGTACGATCAAAAAGCTTCAGTCTATATCGCACCGCGCCAACCGGTGGGTGCAGAGACATGTGCGATGCAAACCTCGAGAGCCACCAAGCGCGCGACTGTTTGCATTGGGGCTGACGAAACCAGCGCTGAACCCACCGACGGGTTCTGTTTGCTCGTAGGAAGGTGGGGGTAGGTACTGAGCAGGGGCGGCATACACAGCTGCTGGGGCAGCTGCGGCAGTAGGCACGTAAGGGCGCATCAAGGCTGGAGAATGACCCATGTCCACCGATATGCGATCATCAGTGCTGTCGAGTGAAGCCCCGGGTACACAGGTGATGAGATGCAGCACCACAGCGGTTTACAGCACGACATGCTTGCACCAACCTGAGATAGAGAACTGGAGTCAGGTGCTTCGCCAGAAAGATGTCGAAGTGTTCAGGCGCGACAGGCTTGCCCCTACACAGGTACTGAAACCGCTTCTTGGACAGCTGCGGGCGCTTGCGCAGCAGCAGTTGATGCAGGGAGGCGAGAGGCGTCTCCTGCGGAGATAGGCAGATATTAAGACGCTGAGCACGCTGGTGACACGATGCTTTGGGGTGCTCACCTGAGTGAACTCTTGACCAGTCAACGACACCAGCACGTGATCTCCCATCTGCCAGCGAACAGTCATACCAGGTCCAGACAGGCCCCTGCAAACATTCATCAGTTAGTGTAGGCCTCTGCTGCCTGCATAGTTGAAGTAACCAGAAATGGGCAAAACCAACGCACCCGGAAGGGGACTTGGTGAGCGCCTCTCGATCCTCCTGCAGGCCCGAGCCGACACGCGCCAGCATGGGCTTGTCATCCTCTGTAATGACGCAGTCCAGGTCAACACATGCTGATGTTGCGCAACATGTCATCGTAATCGAGCGGAGATACCATCATCGGAGCTGTCGTTACGAGGAGAGATGAGACCGCCAGCACCGCCAGTGCGTGCCCCGTGGCTCAGAGGCGTTGGGTCCCAGCACGGACCATCCCGAATATAGTAGCGACACACGTCACACACGCGCGAATCACCTGATATGGTGGACCAATCAACGTCCGGCACTATACCGTGACTTATTCATCCAACGCCCCCGCACGACATTGAGTCGTACCTGGCTTCTTTTTCTTCTTGTGACTGTCGGGGACTGACATCTTGCTGGAGCAGTCAGAGCAAGTCAACCGACCTAGGTAGCCCACAGCAGTGAACGCAATTAATACAGATCATGGCGGTCACACGCCTGACCGCTTACCGCAGGCGCGGCAATTGTGACCCTTGCCCTTCAGCAGCTCTCGGCATTTACAACACTCGCTGCTTCCCAGCTGGAATCAGAGCACCGACATGCAGCGTGAGTGGTTCGGCAGTTGCACAAGCTATCGCGGAAACCAAGAAATCGCACTCTTTCTTCCCACGCAGGCGGATGCATTCTAACGTAGCCGTCTTCGGTCCATTGTTGAGATGGTGGCAGCTGCACACGACCACGCAAAGTCAGACACCAGCAGCCACTACTGTACACGAGCAGTTGAGTGCACCAAATCTAGCCAGCCCTTCCCCACGCCACCAGCTTCTTTCTTTTTGTCTAGAACACCGTTGCGGCACCCGTAACAAACCCGCATTGGACCTATCGGATGATTGTACGATAATTGTGACACTGCCTGCAGAGTACGGCGCAATACACAGCCCACCAACCTGTCTTGCCCTTTGGATCAAACTCAGTCGGCAAATGGAATTTGCCTGTGCATCTAGAGCAAAAGAGCTCGCCACAACTGTCGATCAAAAAGTGAAACGTTGCTTGTATACGAGATATCGGGACAGGAGGAAAACAGTGACAACGACTCTTACAGGCGACAGTTGTGACGATGACTGCGCTCGAACTTTTCGTTACAGTGATTGCACTCATGATACGCCTTTTCAGACTTCCACTCTGGAGGAGGGCCTCTAACCCAGCCACGCAGCAGCTTTTCGGGATCCGGGTCGGTCGCCATTTGGACTAAGGTTGAAGAGGGCTGATGCACGCGCATCCGACGACGACCTCCACAAATTCCGTTTGAAGCCATTCGGCGATCTTGCTGCATCGTTATTGCTGTCACCCCGGGCCTTACAATGAACGACACATTGGCACAGGCAACTGATGAGAAAAACCAAGCGACACCTCTGAAAGATTTTATGGTGAGCTCACCGTTCTCCTGACCTCATGCATCTTGGCAGCAGTGCTAACACTATCGTTCGATTTGTGATCGTCTCAGAGTCATGAGCAAGGTACCACTCTGGTGCGGCACTGGGTTCCTGGATGCGAAATGACACCATCTGTTTCTGTTGCAGATGTCCACAGTCGAACAGGAGTCGTGTTTGATGCTCGAATGTGCTTACACCAAGCCAATTACAATCACGTTGAAAGTCCGCTGCGCATCAAGGAGATGTATAGCGTCTTATCGAGCCGAGGTTGGTCGGATGCTGCACCTCGCGGTTGGGACTATCGTCATCTGTTCCGATGTCTTTTGCAGGAGTGCTCAAACGTTGTCGCCATATCGAGTCTCGTGAGGCGAAGGAAGAGGAGCTGAAGCTGGCTCACAGCACTGGGCATGTGAACGAAGTGCAGGGCTCTGCTCGGCTGCACTTTGGATCAGATGAACCGGATTCTGAAACAGACAATGATCCCGTGGTGTACCCGGCATGTCATATGATTGACTCGGACACGTAAGCATGTGCGATATATGCTCAATCACCAGGCTATTGACAGAGACTATGTTCCACTTTGTCTTTGTATCGTCTCAGATTCGTGTGCAAGTACAGCGCCGAAGCCGCCAGACTGTCAGCGGGATGCGTTGTGGAACTTGCGGAGCAGGTTGTTAAAGGAAACATCGACAACGGATTTGCCATCGTTCGTCCTCCGGTATGAATCGCAATGGCCGTGAAACAAATGTTGTTCTGACCATGTATGTGCATCCACGGTAGGGACACCATGCCACGCCTGATAAAGCGATGGGGTTTTGCCTGTACAACAACGTGGGCGTAGCTGCTCGGGTTGTGTTGTAAGTTGGTCGACTTTGCCATTTCGGATAAACGCGCTGCTTTGCTCAAGAGATTTCGTATCAGGCACAAGTACCCTAGCATCGTGCGCCGAATTGCCATCATCGACTGGGATGTCCATCGTACGTCTTGATGCCGATCTTCCATGTGTGTACTATCAGTGATCAAGTCGCGAATGCTTGCAGATGGCAACGGAACCCAGGACATGTTCTACGAGGATCCGTCTGTTTTGTATTTTTCAGTACACCGATATGAAAACAAAACGTTTTACCCGCATACTGGTGCGGCTGATGAGGTATCTGCTGATGTGAACCATGCGCGACTGCGTTTACCATGCGCGACTGCGTTTGCTGCAACTCAAATAATGCTGCTGCTGGATCGCTAGACCGGTCGTGGGGCTGGAGTGGGTCGGAATGTCAACATGCCCTTACCGTGCGCACAGCTGGGAGATGCGGAGTACTTTCTTGTGTGGGACGAGCTACTCTTACCCATTCTGCGAGAATTCAAACCAGATCTTGTCATCGTCAGTGCGGGTATGAAGATTCCCGCGTTCTTTGCGATTGTACCGATCCCAACTGAGCCCTCTCTCGTCTAGGCTTTGATTGTGCCCAAGGAGACCCGCTGGGCGGAATGATGGTGTCTCCGGCAGCTTTTGCGCACTTAACCCGCCGCCTAATGGACACAAGTGTGACCTCGGTACTGGTTGTTTTTTCATATTGCTGCATCGTCAACCTTATGTTTGATTGGGTTCTTGGCTCCAGAACGGGCGACTAATTTTAGCTCTTGAGGGTGGATACAATGTGAAGGCTATCTCCGAATGCGCATTCCATTGCGTGCAAGCGCTGTTGGGAGACGGACTACCTGGCACGCAGACGGAAAGCTGTGCCCCGTCAAATTACGAGACATCTTCGACACAGTCCGACCGTCCAAATAGTGTGGACTCATTGATGGGCGACGCGAGCGGCACGAGTCGCCGAGAAGACCGAAAGCGAGACGCCAAACATCGTCTGTTTAGACAGGCGCTGCAGAGCGCCATCAAAGTGCAGACGAAACATTGGAGCTGCTTTGCCAAACCGGGCAAGAAGGCAACAGCAGCGGGTGGTTCGCCAGCTGATTGCAATCCCAGGCTGGTTGAGCCGATCCAGCACACCCCCACTGGCTCCGACCGCACAGTGTTTGCAACCCCATCTCCAGTCGCTGCAGGACGAGGGAGTCCGACTGTGGAGGCTAGTCTATCCGCTCAACTGGCTAGTGTGTTGTCGATTTCATCTCCGCCGCATGACCCTGCCGGTCTTTCCAAATGTACCGCAGACGCTCGGCTCAGTCAATCAACTTCCAAATGAAGCAGCCGTTGTCATTTAATAAGAACTTAGATTTGAGCGCCATCAACCTTGAACGGAATCCATATTAAAAGCCGCCAATCTGAGAGAGTTTACCGACGTGATGCTAGTAACTGGAGAGCCCGAGCCTCCAGATCAATTACCGAGGAAGCGGAATTCAAAGCGGCGATCGTAGAGCCATCCTCAACACGCTCATCGTCACTAGATGATGAAGTGCGCAGCCTCTTGCTCTTATGGCCAGCGGAACCTTGCGAGTCTTCAGCCGAAGTCCCGCTGGCACCGTCTGCGGACAGATTGTCCTCAGCAGAGGCTTCATCGCCTTCCGGCGCCTCTTCTGGCTCCGATGATCCCAACGTAGCAATAGTAAGTTCAGCTGGAGTTCGTCGGATTTTTTCTTTGAGCTTGACCTTCTGATCTCGATGCAATTGGTGTACGCTGCAGATAACCATGTCGCAATATATAATGAGGTAGACAATGCCGAATTCACGTTAAGTGAAATACACTCACCGTTTTTGTTCGCGTGCGCGATCTGTGATTTCGTCAGCTTCGCGCAGCTTCTTCGCCCGGCGCTCATAAAACGCTTGTTGTTCTGCAGACAAATCTGCAGCCAGCAATTCAAAACCCAGGTGACTGGAGTTTGTCTGGCGTCAACCACCTCTCACCTTCGACTCGGGTTCGCTTGACCACGCGATCAGTTTGCTGTCCAGTAGCGGCAAATTCAGCTCGAACAGAACGGCTCTCGTTTGATGAGGCCATTTGCTGCTGCAGCTTCATCGCCCTCTTCGCGATAGACCGTTGTTTACGTGACATGCGCTGGGAGCAGGACACAGGCATCACTGTGAATGCAGCGTGCTGACAGTCATGAGCCGTGAAGGGCCCACACCTGCATCTCTTCTTCTGTATACAATGGAGGTGTCGAATCGACCACATAGGCTGCATTCTCGGTTTCAAACGTAGCAGGCCCCTCTTCCTTGGGCTTGACCAACAGAGGGCCTATCACAACAGTAGTGTAAACGGGCGAAACGCATAGGGTCAACAGTCACCGTACCGTCGTCAACTTCACTATCCGAATCGTCATCCGCGACCAGACGCTGACGCAAAGCGATCTGTTACAGCCGAGACAGATCAGCAAGGGAGAACCGCTTGCCGTGAACCTAAAACTCGATAAATACCGCGTCGTTTTTACGCTCCAACAGCTTGTCGATTTTGGATTTCTCTGAGACAAAAATCAATCACCTCAGAAAAGTTGAGGCGTGGACAGTCAATGCCACCTTACTTTCATGTTCCACTTGCCGAACTTCGCCGTTAACGTGCAGCAGTGCTCGAACTTCATGCGGCATGTTCTTGCTTGTTCTGAGAGCCACGTGTCGTGGCCCGGCGCCGCCAGCTGCAGAAATGATGTTGGTAGCAGGAGAGTCTGACTGGCGCAGCGGATCGTGCGTGTCACCCGGCGCAGCACCATTTGCTGGGACTTTGCGCACAAATTTAATTCGAGGCGCGCCTGACAGCAACAGCAAATAGCAAAGATGCGCACATGCACGGCACCAGCGACCTAAAGCAGGCTGATACCAGGCAACCCCATCGAATCGGCAAGCTCCAAAGCAGGGATTTGTTCAACATCAAAAACCTGGAAAGATGGGAAAGGCAAATCAAAACTATTCGTGCAAAGTGAACGCAGACCAATCAAAACACGACATCGAGTAGCACCTCTTTGTTGGCCATTAGATGGACCGATCGTAGGTATGAAATGAAGGCCTTTTGTGCCAAATACTTCAAATCCACACTCTCCGCCTGGACAGCAACTGCGGAGTTTGCACCGTTGAAACAAAAATGGCGACAGATGGACTACACACCACGAACGACTTGAAATGCTGCGAAATGGGCTTAATCATTTTGGTGTTCGGCTTGACCCGACGAAGAGGCACCCGATTTGCCTTCAGCGACTCTACAATCGACCATGCAGTGTATTCAAGAAAGAACAGCGACAGTGCATGATCGCACCTTACCTAGCATTGCTTCCTCTGAAGGCAACAGCAACAGCAGCGCCTTTCCGTTGGACTTGTACCTGTTCGACACAACAAATGTATTGAGGTTCGACATATGGTGAGCTTGTCGCACAAACAAAACGCACCGTGCCGTCCGTCCAACGCGATGAATGTAAGTTTCACATGACTCCGGGCAGTCGAGCTGCACTACCCAGTCCACTTCTGGGAAATCAAGACCCCTGTACGCAGGTATGGATGTCCGGTGTGATGCAACGGAAAACCAAAGATACAAGCGTGCTCCGTACCGCGCTGCCAAGTCGGTCGCAAACATGCACGCTGCAGGCTTGCTGACGAAGTCGTAATAAACCGCTAAGCGCCGCTCTTGCTTCAGCTTGCCGTGCAGTGCCATTAG
>ENA-ORBV01016751-ORBV01016751.1-microbial-mat-metagenome-genome-assembly--contig:-NODE-16751-length-10585-cov-16.053673_pt1 | contig 10585 bp, 2 predicted proteins | sample MGYA00237777_ERZ505514 | MGnify/ENA primary metagenome ERZ505514 (study PRJEB26160, sample SAMN06269048) | microbial mat metagenome | isolation source: Oligotrophic lake microbial mat | place...
CCTCCTCATCGATGTATTGTGGCTTAACGCCCGCCGCTGCCAGCGAGCTCTCCAGCGAGGTGATCAGCTTCGCCATGATGGTGCCTTCCTGCCGGTACTCCTCCGAGTATGTGCACTGCAGCAGCACGTGCGACAGGAACGTCGGCTTGTACACCGCCACGTCCAGCGGACCTTCGAACATGATGCAGTTCGGGCACTCCAGCAGCAGGCGCCGCTCCAACACTGCGTCGCCTGCCTCGGCCAATACGACCGACGTTGGCACGGTGCCGGTGCGGGCCATCGTCAGGAACCGCACCGCGTCCGAGTCCACCGCCGACCCGCCGTACTGTGCCGCTGCCAGGCGCAGGTAGTCGCTGGACTCGTCATACGCGCAGGCTTCGTAGCGGTGGGCTGCGATCGAGAGGTCTCGCGTGAAGGCCGGGGCGTCGGGGCGCTTGCTTCGGACTCGGTCGCGCGGTTCCGTCGTCGCCGCTTCCCACCAGTCCATCACCGCCTCTTCGCGCACTTGGTTGCTGAGCGTCGCCGCGTCGTCGCTCCAATCGAGTCCGAGGCCGCCGACCATACGTTTCGTCCACCGCAGCCAGGCCTCTGGCAGCGCTCCCATCTCCGCCGCACGTGCCAGTTGGCTCGCGTACGTAGTGCCTGTAGCGACCGCCTGGCCCGCTCGCGCGCGCCGTTGAAGCGCTGCAGCGAGGATCGGTGCCACACCCAGCTCGATGTGCAGAGCCGTCGCCGACAGGTGCAGCTTGCCATGTGCCCCTACCACCATGGTCAGCACGGCAGTGTCCTGCAATCGCTGCATCAGCCGGCAGGTTTTCTCTGCCTGGCCCGCCCACACCGCGGCGCCGTACAGGGCCGATTGCTGCACAGTCTGTCTGTACAGCTGCGCTCGCACCCACAGTGGTATCGCCATGTTCTGTGCGGTGGGGCGATGGACCCACCACGCGCTTTTCATCTTGTCGAGGCGGTGCTGCGCCATCGCTTCGAGGTTGAGGCCGACGCCTAGTGGGCGTGGAACCAGTTTCAGGCCCAGTAGCACCGCTGTCGGCGAGAGACGCAGCGCGGCACCGCTAAGCGTTGGTGGGTTGTCGCCGATGTCCGCTCGGTCCGCGGCGCTGGCACCAAAAGCCATCACCATCAACTTGCTCGCGTTTAGCTCCAAACGCACAAGTCACCTACTGGAGGAGCCAGCGCCGTAACTGCAGCTTTCACTCTCCCACGGCGAGTGCCAGCGCCCGCTCCGCCGCACACTGCAGCGCGGCCTCCATCGCTGCACCGCTGCCGTCAACTTTGCCTTCCGCCATCAACTGCAACGACGACACCTCATCCATCGCTTCCAGTCGCGACCCCACGGCCGCCACATCGTTTCCGGCGCCGCCACTCGCGGCGACTGCGACAGAAGCACCGACACATGCGACCGCCGCACGCTCTGCCCGCCGCCGCCGCCACGCGGTGACGCTGTCGACAGCGGGTTGGCGGCGCTGAAGGTGCCGCTGGCTCGCTGCGCGTCGGCAGCGCTCCGCCGGGACGCCACCTTGGCCCGCAGCACCTTCACGCTCTTGCGCGCCTTACGAGCTTGCAGGTACACCCACGTACCCGCCAGCAGGGCTAGCGTGCCCAGGTTCAGCACCGCCAGCGCGATGGTCACCGCCCACTGCGTCGCCGTCATGGCCGCCGGTGGCTGGCTCGCAAACTCCGCGCTGTCCACCTCATACTGCAGCAGCACGCTGCTGATGACGGCGGTCAGCGCGCCCGCCGCTAGCGACGCGCTCTCCAGCAGGTTGAACATCGGCGACGCAAACGGGCGGTGCTGCAGCTGCGCCACCAGTGCGGCGCCCAGCACGATGGCGGCGCCCGCGCACTGGAAGTACGCGTTGCCCACCAGCACCGCCAGCAGTACGATGGCGAACTTGCGCAGCAGCACCACGCTCTCCCACCACACCAGCCGCGACGATCGCCACGTGCAGTACCGCTCGATGAACGCGTCGTGCGCTGGCGAGTGTGTCTCGGCGGTGGCAGCGGCGGCGTCGCTGCGCAACGGGTTGATGCTCGGTGAGATCAGCGCACTGCGGGCGCCGGCACTGACCCCGCTGCTTCGGGTCTCCGCCAGCAGGTGGCCCGCAGCCGTGAACAGCGAGCCGCGGGCGCTGCGGCGGGGAGCCGCCACTGTTGCAGCTGCTGCTCCCGCGCCTCCGTCGCCGGCACCGCCACCGCTGAGCCGCGCCAGTCGCTGCTCCGTCAGCGCCGCCGCCACCGACGCCACGCGCGCCGCGTCCGCGTCACTGGTACGGTAGCCGTCGTACAAGAAGCCCCACGCGCTCTGGAACGCCGGCTCGCTCAGCCGCTCCGCCGGCGCCGTCGCCAGCAACCAAAACAGCAGCGCGGGGAAGCCCAGGCCCATCGCCGCGAGCACCGTGTACGCCAGCGCGGAGGCCGCAGCGTGCGCGCCGACGCCGCACGCCACGCGCAGGTCGCTGCGCACGTATCGCACGCCGTCGATGGGTGGCACGCAGTCCAACACCCGCAGCGACGAGCTGACGATGGACATGTACGCGAGGAAGGCGACGAAGGCGAGGGTGGCGAGGTGGCGGCGCTGGGCCCACCAGTCGGACAACGCGGCGCGGAAGGCGGCGACGTCGCAGCCGCCGCCGCCACCACACTTCACACTGCGCGCCGCCGTCGCCAACACGAAGATGACGATGACGGCGGCGGCCGCCAGTGCCGGCAGCGCCACCGTCGCCGCGTACTGCCCCAGGAACGGAGGCTGCCACAGGCACTGCAGCGGCCCCACGCCCAGCGGGCTCGCCGACACCGCGTCGGTCCAGCCCATGATATCGCGGTAGGCGCGCGTACCGCCTGATCGAAAGGCCTTCAGCGACCCCACAGCCTGCAGGTAGGACAGCAGGATCTTGAGTGCGATGGAGTCGGGCGCCTTGGCGCCGTCCGAACGGCGCAGCGCAAAATACGCAAGCGCCGCGACGATGGCCAGCAACAGGATCACCAGTAGTGCGTAGCTCTGGGTCGGCGCCCAACATGGACGGCACACCTCGCCGAAGCGACCGTAGTCGGCACCCGCGTCGCATACGCCGCACAGCGGGCCCACGTACCCCGCCGCACAAGCGTGCGTCACGTTGTCCGTCGCGTTGAAGACGAGGCACGCTTCGGTGTTGCCGCAGGCGTACAGCTCGGTGTCAGGGCCCAGCGGGCGCCGCTCCACCACATGGCGCTGAGGGCGGTAGTAGTGCGGCAGCAGACGGATGATGCCGCTGGCGCAGATCGCGCCGCCGCTAGCGGGACACGGCTGGCAGCGTTGCAGCTGGGGCGCCAGCGCCGAGCCGGCGGCGGAGCCCAGCGAGAACGCGCCACCCGGGCACGACTGACAGAAGATGTCCACCGGTTGGGTACCGGGTGCGCAGCCGGTGAGGGAGACGGCAAAGTCTAGGTCCTGCGGCACGGCCACGCCGCCTGCCGAGCACCGCAGCAGCAGCGGGTAGGTCGCACCGGGCGGCGCGGTGAGCGACAGCGCGTCGAATGTCGCCGACAGTGAACCGGCAGCCAGCGTCTGTGACGCGCCCTGCAGGACCAGCGTGGACGCCCGGGCCACAGTGCCGGTGGAGTTGGCGGCTGCACCTGCGCCGCCGTCCGACGTCGCGGTGCCGATGGGCCGCGCATCCGACACGACACACGTCAAGACAGGCAGCAAGGGCGCGAAAGCGGGTAGCACAGCGCCATCGGACGAGCACGCAGTTGTCGCGGCCGCAGACGACGCATTGACCGTCAGACCAACATCCAGCGCGACACGAAAGCGTGGCAGCACCGCCTGCGATGTCGACGATGTTACCGGCGGCTCACACACTCTCATCGCCGCTTGCAGCGCTGTGAAGGCGAGTGTCAGCGGCGGCACCGTGTCGCCTGTCGCGTCGCGCGCGCACGCGACCCGCAGCGACACGTTGGTCACCGCACCATCCGCCTTGAAGGCCGTCTGTATGCCGAAGGGCGGGAAGGCGGCTATGCCGGTGGCGGCATCGGTGGCGACGCCGGCGGAGAGTGCAGCCGAATCGGCGCCCGCTGCCAGCAGCAGCTGCGTGTCGGGCGATGCCGACGTGAGTGTGCACGAGCCGGTAACGACGACCGCGTTGCCCGCCTCCGACAGCCGCACCTGCAGCGCGGGCAACAGCAGCTGCGGCTGGCCGGCCGCCGACGGCACGAAGAGCGCCGTCGGGCGCTGCACGACGTCGGCGGCGAGGCGCGCAACGGCCAGCATGAGTGGCGGCGCTGACACCGTCTTACCCCACGCCACACACTCGAGTGTGGCGGCGACCACCGCATCGGGCGGGCCATCCAACGCCAGCGGCGCCATGAGCGATGTTGATGTCGCCATGAATATAGAGAACACGGTGGGCTGCGAGACGATGTTGACCAGCCGTTCGCCGACCTGGGAGCCGCGCCAGGTGCACTCGAGCGATGGGACGGGCACTGTTGCGAGGACCGTGACGATCGGAGAGAAGGCGACGCCACGCGGATGGGTGCTCGCATTGAGCGACGGCAGGGTTGACGGCCAAGCGAGGACGAAGGTGGCGATGGCCAGCGCCAACGGCGGCAGCCGCAGCCGCTCACCCGTCGCCGACCACACGCACTCGCCGTGCAGGGTCGCGGCGGCGCCCAGTGCCAGCGTCGAAGCGTCCAAGCCCATGAAGGCGCCACTGACGCTATCTGCGCCATCGACGCTATCTGCGCCATCGCCACCGCTTGAAACGGGCGTTAGCGCCGCTTCCACGCTCGATGCGCCGCGCCGCGCCAGCGACGCCAGGCTCACGTTGGTTGGCATGGCCACGCTTGACAGCGCCAACACGGCGGTACACGACCAGTGCGATGGTGCCGACGCGGCGACCGCCGCGCCGTCGGCGCTGCCGATCCACAGGCGCAACGATGTTGGTGGTAGCGGCGCAGGCGCGAGTGTCGTCACACCGGACACCGCCCAGCCTGCTGCGGACATAGCAGTGGCGTTCCACGCGCCCCGCAGCGGCGGCAGGGCCACCGCCACCGCCACCGCAGTCACATTGTCGCGGTTGACACCATCGCGACAGCTGGCGGTCAGCGTCACATTGCAGCCGCTTACAGCCGACACGCCAACGCCATCGAAGGCGACGACTGCTGTCAGTTGTGTCGGAGGGACTGCGGTGAGCGTCGCAGGGGTGCCGGAACCCACGATGCGGGCCGCCAACGTCGTCGGGACAAAGCCGACGCCAAAGGCTGCGAAGCCTGGCGGTGGGCACCACGCAGTCGCGACGACCAGCGAGCACGACACGCTACCGCGCGCGTGCGTCTCCACTGCTAGTGGCGGCGACACAGGCAGCGTGTCGTCGGCCGCACCGGACGAGCCCGACGGCGCTGCCAGCCGGACCGCGCTGCCGTTCACAAAGCGGGCGATGAACGGCGCGGTGGTAATGCGAACGCCAATCGCAGTCGCAGAGCTCTGGCCACCCCACAGGCTGCACACCAGCAGCAGCGTCGCCGCCGCGTTGGGCGGGCCGTCCAAGCTTGCAACAATGGTGGAGGGTGACAGCGAGCCATTGGCAGCCAGCGCATATGTACTGTCGGCAGACGCAGTCGACAGACCCAGCAGCGGCGTCGTGGCGGCGGTCAGACTGAGGCGGCAGGCTCCGGTTGCGGCGCCAAACGACAGGCGCGACGTGTCGACTTCGCTACTGGGCGCGTTGAACGTCGCGTTGGCAGCCAGGCGCAGCCCGCTGTACGCGTCGAGAGGATCGCCGGCGCGCCAGCCGAGCGGAGCCAGCGAGATCGCGACGGACGGCACAACAACCGTGATCGTCGGCAACCGCAACCGCTCGCTGGTCGGGGCGTACGTGCACTCAGCGACGAGCGCGTAGTCGCGGCCGATGGGCAGGGACGCGGGCAGCCCCAGGCCGGCGCAGGCCACGCTCACGTTGCCACTGCTGCCGCTAGTTGTGAGGGCGCACGTGGCAGCGGCGAGCTGGCCCGACGCTTCAATCGCGGCAATAGCGAACGGCAGCGACGGTGTGGCCGGGAGAAGCACGGCGGCGCAGGTGAAGAGCGCAGCGAGGGCGGTCGCATTGAGCGAGCCCGCAGGCGCATCGTCGGGCGCCAGCATCGCATTGAGGGCTGGCAGCGTGCTCGTTGGTGTTGCAACCACCGTGGTGTTGATTGTGGCGGCCCAGGTGGCGCGGTAGGCCGCCAGGCGCAGTTGCACCGCGAGTGGCGACAGCGCTGGGCGGCCCAGCCCGTCGATACACTGCGCGCTCACGCTCAGCACGCAGCCCATGCGGCCATACACGGCAAGAGGCGCAACCGCGGACTCCACCGCCGCACCCGACGTTTGCAGCACAACTCGCGCTGTCGATGCGCCAACCAGCTGCGGATCAAACGGCGTGGCGGCGAAGGGTGCGCCGAGTACAAAGGCTGTCGGCGGACACACGATCGACGCTGCGTCGATGGCGAGGCTGCAGTCCGCGGTGTCGGCGCCGGTGGCGCGGATTGCGAAGGGCGGCATCACCACCGCCGGCTGCCAGGCCGCGTTTGCAAGGTCGGCCCGCGTGGATGTGCGGCTCGCAGACAGTGCAGAGCGCGTGGCGGTGTCGACGAAGACGACGCTTGCCTGCGCTGGCACCGTGACGGCCACGTCGGTCTCCTCGGAGGCGCCGCGGCTGTTTGCCACGCCCACACGCAGCACCGGGTAGCCGCCAGTGGACGCTGAGACGAGAACCGGCAGACAACAGCGCAGCGAGCCCTGGATGACAGCGCTCACGTTGACGCAGCCGACTGGCGCGTCCGGGCCGCCCAGACTCACGCTCACGCTGGCCGCACCATCGTCGCCCATCAGCCAAGCGCCCTGCACCACGATGCACGAGCCGGGCACCGCCGACGCTGGCGTGACGATGTCGACGCGCGGCAGCAGGCCCAGCGGGACGCGCAGCCCGGTCTCCACGCGCTCGCCACGCACATCCAGCGTCAGATTGGCGGCGAGGGTGCCATCGATGGCCGGCGTGTGACGCTCTGGCGGCAGCGGCAGCGACCAGTTGGCGCACGTGAGTGTGGCGGCGGTGGCGTTCCAGGCAAGAGAGCCGCAGGGCGCGCCAGCAAGCCAGGCGCTGCGCACCACGCGGGCCAGCGGCTGCAGCCAGGTGGCAGCAACGGCAATGGTGATGTTGCTGGGTGAGAAGCGGGACACTGCTTGCGGCCTGCCTGCCGGCGCGCTGAAGTGGCGCGACGGGTCGAAGGTGACGTAGTCAGCGAGGTCGGCAGAGGCGCTGACTGGAGAGTTCGGCGCCAGGCCGTCCGATGTGACGTTGAAGAGGCGGCACAGCTCGATCGTGAGGCGGGCGAGCGGTGCGGCGTCGGCGGCGGCGAGCGGCGGCGGGGCGCAGGCGACGGCGGTGGCGTTGAGCCAGACGCAGGCGGTGCAGGGGGCAGCGTTGATCCAGCACCGCAGGGTCGAGTTGGTTCCATCGCAGATTGCCTGGGGCGGCAGCTGCAGCGTCGGCATCGACGTCGCTGGCGGGATGGCGTTGGGCAGGAGCGCCACGATGGGCGGCGGTGGTGCAACGCCGCGCTGAAAGGGCGACGCGATGCCTGCCAGTGACAGTTGCAGCGCAGGCACGCTGGCCGGCCACATCACCGACACGTTTAGTCGCGCGGGCGAGCCGTTTATGGTGAGCTGCAGCCGCATGGTGCGGTTGGACCAACTCTCGGCCCACAAGCGCAGGGTGCAGGTGGCGTTCACGATCGGCAACGCAGTGCGCAGGCTGGGACTGAAGCACGGCAACGCGATGCCGTCGATGTCGGGCAGCAGGTGTATGGCTGTGATTGCGAATACGATGGAACCGTCGATAGACATCGTGATGTTGCTGCCCCAACCAACAGGTGCCGGCCCAAGCAGGAGGACCTGTGGCGGAGTGGCGGGAAGCACAATAGCAGCGAAACGAGCGCCCAGCTGCGTGCGCCACGTGAGAGTGAACGACAGCGAGGCGAGCGGGCACTCGACAGTCGCGTTGGTGGGGGTGACGAGCGATGGGTGGGTGACAGTGGTGCAGAGGACGCCCGATGCGTCGGCGTAGAGTGGCGGTGCTGGCGCGAGGTTGGCGATGGTGCAGACGACGGTCGAGCGATCGCCTGGAGTGGAGCACGAGACGAACGTGCCGAGGAGGCCGCAGGACGACGCCGGGAGGGCGCGGCGGATGGCTTGATTATTGCGGTCGGCGATGAGGAAGCCGCCATTCACCGTGTCGATCGCCACGCCGAACGGAATGTTCAGCCGCACCGTCGGCGCTGTAGCCGGCCCGCCGTCGCCGCTGTAGCCGGACAAGCCGCCAACCCCCGCCACCGTGGCGATGGTGCCGTTGGCAAACACGCGGCGGATGGCGTGGTTGGTGAGGTCAGCGATGAGGAAGCCGCCATTCACCGCGTCGATCGCCACGCCATACGGAACGTTCAGCCGCGCCGTGGGCGCTGTCGCCGGCCCGCCGTCGCCGCTGTAGCCGGACAGGCCACCCACACCCGCCACTGTGGCGATGGTGCCGTTGGCAAACACGCGGCGGATGGCGTGGTTGAGCGTGCCAGCGACGAGGAAGCCGCCATTCACCGCGTCGATCGCCACGCCATACGGAATGTTCAGCCGCGCCGTGGGTGCCGTCGCCGGCCCGCCGTCGCCGCCGTAGCCGGACAAGCCGCCCACACCCGCCACCGTGGCGATGGTGCCGTTGGCAAACACGCGGCGGATGGCGTGGTTGGACGTATCGGCGATGAGGAAGCCGCCATTCACCGTGTCGATCGCCACGCCGGACGGTTCGAAAAGTCTCGCCGCCGTCGCCGGCATGCCATCGATCCACACTCTGCCGCCCGCTGCTGTCACGATGCATTCGCCCTGCGCCGCCGCTGCCGGCAGCAGCGACATGGCGGCCAGCGCCGCCGCAATCGCCGTCGCTGGCCCCGCGCGCCCGCCGCTGCGGGATCGCTCGGTGTCGCCGCGCGCCGCCATCGTTGGCTGCGTCGCCCCCCGCGTTGCGCGGCTTGTGGATCGGGCTGCACAGTTGAGGGGAAGCGAACGAGCGGCGGGCGCACGGCGCCGTGAGGCACTTCGCGAATTCTTCGCGTCGCCGTTCGCCGCGACGACGCTCTCGCCGCCGCGCGCTCCCGCTTCCCCGGCCCACTGCAACGCGATAAACCGGTACGACGACGACCGCGTGCGGGCCGACGTGCGCGGCCCGTGCAAACCAGCACCACGGCCGCGACGCGGGCCCACGCACCTGGCGCGACCGAGCGGGACCGCACAACCAGCGCCGCAGACAGCGCCGATCGATGGAGCGAGCGAGCGCGGGCGTTGCGGGGCGGCTGGTGCAGGGGCCCGCCGTCGCCAAGTCCCGGAAATTTGGGCTGGGTGGTTTCGTCGTCACGAGGCGCTTAGTTGCTGCCGGTTGACGTGGCGCGCTGTCAGGCAACGCGACCCGCGCCCGCCGCACCGCCAGTAGGACTTTACTGTGGCGAGAGATGATAGTTCGAGGCATTACCTGTTTGCCTGGCGCGCGCACATCCGTTGGACTTGGCGAGACTCGATAGGATCTGTAACGAGTGTCTGACATCGGGCGCAGCGAGCATCTGAGTCCAAAAATCCCCTAAAACGCGCCCGGTGCGCTGTCACAACTTATGGGACTGGCCTCGGGACCACCGGGCCTCCTGCAGCTGCTGCGAGCATGCCGCCGTGTGTACGGCGCTTGGTGGCACCTGAGTTTGACTGTGCCATTCGCGAAGTGTTTGTTTGTATGTGGCAGTTCAAGTGATCGCTCGCTCGCCTGCGTTCCGCCAGGCCCTGGTGGAGCTTTGACATTTCGGTAGTTGTATCTCGTAGCAGCGTAGTTCGCCTGCCTCGGTGCCTCGGTCATCGCGACGGCAGCTCTCGCCGCTGCGACGACCTCGGTGCCGCGGCAGTCGTGGATGTGCGTGAGCTTGCCTCCCAACGATCTCATGGTCGTGGCTCTCACGCACGTGGGTCACCCCGTGCCAGCGCCGTCCCTCCTCGCGGCTGCATCTCCCGTTGCGTCTCGCCGCCCAGTGCCGTCTACTGTGCTGCTGCGGCCTCTCCTGCCGCAGCCTCCGCTGCAGGCGCCGCTTCACCCTCACTTGCGTCTACTGCGTCTTCTTCGTTGTCTTGGTCGCTGTCGCTCGCATCTCCTGTGCCGTCTAGGGCCTTGGCGAGCAGGTTGGCCGCCGGAGACGCGGATGCCATTGCCGCCGTCACGGCGTCGATGCCCGTACGGGTTTTAGCCCGCCGCAGGCTTCGGACAAGCCACGTCTTGCCTTTGTCGTCGAAGGAGCGCGCGCCGCTGATGTGTGCCAGCACACACGCTCGGACCCAGTGTGCTATGCGCAGGTACAGTGGCGTCGAGGTCGGTTGCTCCATGTACTCCGTCACTACCGCACGCGTGGCGGCTACCGCTGCCACCAGCGTCTGCCGTTGCGCCTCGTCAAGTTTTGGCAGCGTCGACCGCGGTACCGCCGGCGGCCTCGCCCGGCGCTTGCGCGCTGGGGCTGCGGCTGCGGGTGCAGCACC
>ENA-ORBV01016752-ORBV01016752.1-microbial-mat-metagenome-genome-assembly--contig:-NODE-16752-length-10585-cov-5.389608_pt1 | contig 10585 bp, 7 predicted proteins | sample MGYA00237777_ERZ505514 | MGnify/ENA primary metagenome ERZ505514 (study PRJEB26160, sample SAMN06269048) | microbial mat metagenome | isolation source: Oligotrophic lake microbial mat | place...
TTCAAGCAGAAGACGGCATACGAGATTCGCCTTAGTCTCGTGGGCTCGGAGATGTGTATAAGAGACAGGCCTTATTGATTTCAAAGAATCACACACACACAGTCTTAGATTCTGTTTTGCTGTCTTGTTGCATGCTTTTTGATTCTTCAACTGTTCAATCACTCCTCATCAGGAAAGCATTGTGGTGCACTGTGTTGAGTAATTTATTATGCTGAAGATGCAGTTGAGCACTGTGTTGCTTTTTGCCATCATGTACTAGTGTGCTATCTTCTTCATCATCGCAGCAGCCCTAACCCTGTAGGGATAAACATTTTGTGCGGCCTGCGGTACGTCGTACCATACATGAAGTTTAGAAGCACCTAACTCCAGGTGCTTATTAACGAAAATAGAGGACGAGGAGCTGTGTTAAGCGAAACTGTCTATATAAGAATTCTCGGTCTCATTATCAGAGCACTCGAGGATAGGAGAAGGCAAAAGCAACACGAGATAAAGTCTCAACATGGCGAGAAGAAGCTCTCGGCTGGTACAATTGGAGGAGGAGCAGGAAAAAGCAGAGTCCGCTCGCAAGGAGGATAAAAAACACAACAACAGCGATAGAAAGAAAAAGAATAAAAGGAAAAAGCAGGAAGATTCCGAAGATGACGACGATTCCGATGATGATGACGACGACGATGACGAGGAAACAGTCGAGTCAAACGCAAATAATTTAATTGGAAGTTTACCTGGTGGACGAAGAACATGGGAAGAATCCTTTGCGGCATTGGTAAAGTTCAAAAAGAAGACGGGCCATTGCATTGTACCAAGCGCATGTACGTCACCTTTTGCAATTTACACTTATAGATTGGCCGTTGCTGTCATTCCTTTTTTCCAAAGCGAGGAAATTTTGGCAGGTCTGTTGGCATTTTGTTTGTTTGTGTTCCTCACTCTGCATATCTTGACACTCTTTGAAATAAATCATAGACGATGAAGATACCGCACTGGGGCACTGGGTAAGCAAAAAAGACAAAAAAGAAATGCACCCTTTGTAAAAGTGTGATGAGTTCATCTATGACTTACGTGTGTACCCTAACCTGACATTTTTGTTGTCTGCATCACAACTTGGTTTGTGTGAAAAAAAGGTCCGCAAGCAGCGCAGATACGAAGCGACCGGTGTGCTAGAATCATGGAAAACAAAGAAGCTCAATAAAATGGGCTTCGTTTGGAAGCTCCGGTGAGTTTGCAGATTAAGGATTATTTGGAATGGATGGATTTTGGGGGAAGTATATAGTACTTCGATGTCGCTAATCACCCAGTTACTGTTTTGCGTTTCGTTTAGCGGGGACGACGGCAAGCCAATCACCAAGCCACCATCCAAGCCAGCACCGAAGCCAAAAGTCAGGATAACAGCCAAAATAGACAAGCCAGAGCCTCCGAAGCGTACTGCCAGTAGTAACTCCAAAACAAGAGCCAAAGCCGTTCGAGAAAGTAAGCGGGTGAAGCTGCTCCAAAGTGAAATTGCCAAACGACAAGAAGAGGAGGAAGAGGCTTCGGACGATGAAGATGAAATTGAACTTCAAAAGGCTAAGGCCAAAAGAAAAAAGGATAAAAAGAGAGCCAAAGCTAGGGAAAGTGCAAAAAAAGAAAAGAAACCGCGCAAAGAGCGAAAACAGAAGAGGCGCGTATCCATTGCTTCCGCTGGTGACGATGACGACGACGACGATGATGATGAACATCGTCAAGGAGAAACGCTTGCCGAACGATGGCATCAAAATTTCAAGAGACTCAAAAAATTCCACCGCGCCCATGGGCACTGTCAAGTAGCCCGTAAACAAGACAAAACTCTCAGTTATTGGGTTTCCCGCCAGCGTCAATTGAATTATTCTCAGCAACTTCGGTCGGAACGCAGGGAGCTGTTGGACTCCCTCAACTTCGAATGGTACATGAACAGTGATGTTCCGGAGCATTACTTTGATGAGATGCTTGGGCGTCTCAAAGAATTCCGGCAAGAGTTCGGACACGTGCAAGTCCCCACACAATATATGCGTGGAGGCCTGGGTGAATGGGTTGAGGGGTAAGTCATGGAATTGGAAATTGGGGTGGTGGTTGAGTTTTGAAATGCGACTGAAAATGAAATTTCCTATACCCCACTCGTTTGCAGTCTCAGATCGCAAGGGCGAGAAGGCTTTTTGGACGCCGGTGGTGCTGCCCAACTTCTTCGTGTTGGCTTTACTTGGTCGGAGGACCGAGACAGCTGGTTGAAAAACTTGGACGAGGTCTCAGAGGAAGTTGAGACTTGCCGTGATACTAGTAAAGGCTTCATGAAACGTCTCTCCCTCTCCTCCGAAGTAGATAATTGGTTAAAGATTCAATTCATGCTCGGCGAGTATGATCTACTTCCCCCCAAAAGGCAAACTGCAATAGAATCACTGGGGGTGGCATGGGACGGATCATCTGTTTCTTGGGCGAAACGCGACAACCCGTGGCGTAACACAGAAGACTTTTCTTGGTTATCAAATGAACCTTCAGCAGGCCATTTCCTCAAGGATGCAGCTCTCTCCTGGACGCCGAGAATAACACGCGGCGGAGGAAAGAAAAGGGTGATTGAAAAGTCCTCCAGTGTAACGCCCGAATCTGTAGCAGGCCTCATGCCTGAATCATCGAAGCGTGCGCTGGCAAGTGACAAGAAGAAAGTCGAAGGAGGGAATTCAAATGTTGGAGATGATGGAGAACCAGCGAAAAAGAAGATAAAGGTTAATGCGCATGGAGAATCATCGTCTGCCGAGCTCGATGCGCCTGCAGTCGACACAACGATCGACATTGACGAAGAAGGGCAATCTCGTACACAAAAAGAGCCGAAGAGGAACGACTGTACGTCGGAGAAAAGCAGCACCCCCGTAACTGCTGCACCAACCATCGTAAGCAAGTGAACAGTTTAAACTCAGGCGTAAGATTGAAACCTTGTAGGAACAATCCTGCTATTTGCCGATATGAATCATGAAGGATGTGTGCTATAACAAAGTCTTTTACAACTAAAATATTTTCAATCTGTTCTTGCTCGCTCGAGTTATTGGCTGCTCTATCTCCGTGGTCTACATGTATTACAGTGAGTATGCCGGTATGCCGCACTGTGCTTAATTGTTGTACCTTGCGTTGGTCACCTCCAGCTAATGTCTACTCGCTCCAAAACAGTAAAGCTCTTACTATGTAGTCTATTCACTCAATCGCTTGCTCGCTGCTGTTAGGCATTGGGCTCTGAACTTTCTATCTTTCGCATGGATGTAGTCATGGAAAAGAGATTTTCTGGAGGCAATTCTGAGGCCAAAAAGTCCACTGTCGATTGGTCCCCTGTGAACGCATCTTCCAGTGCTTGGTTGAGTTCCTCAGGTGTTGGTACCATTTGTCCCGGCCCTGTTGGCTGGACAAACGACAGGGTGCCATGAACATCATGCACAGCACCACTGAGCAAACTAAAGGCAGTTAACCCCATAACCAAGTTTGAAGAGTTGTACTGTGCATATGGCTGGTCATCTTCATCTTCCTCAGTACCGGGATATAGTTCAAGCAGGTATGCATCCAAAAATGAAAAGATTACATTGGCAGCATCCTCATAATCTTCATCCGATGGAATGTCTGTCACGCCCATGCCATATAAAAGTCCAAAGGGTAGAACGGTGACAACTTCTGTGGGTAAAGCCACATTCGTCACTGTCGGAGCGCTTGTGGAATCATCTTCTGATGACAATGGCTCTGGTTCGATGGCTTCTGTCTTTCGTATGGATGTAGTTGTGGAAAAGAGATTTTCCGGAGGCAATTCTGAAGCCAAAAGGTCCACTGCGGCCATCAATTGGTCCCCCGTAAACGCAGCTTCCAGTGCTTGGTTGAGTTCCTCGGGTGTTGGTACCATTTGTTTCGGCTCTGTTGGCTCGAGAAACGACACTGTGCCATGAACATTATGCAGAGCACCACTGAGCAAACTATATGCAGATGACCCCATGAACAAGTTTGAGGAGTTGTACTGTGCATATGACTGGTTGTCTTCACCTCCCTCGGTACCAGGATATAGTTCAAGCAGGTATGCATCCAAAAATGAAAAGATCACATTGGCAGCACCCTCATAATCTTCAAGGGATGGAACGTCTGACCGATCCAAGTCATATAAAAGCTCAAAGGGCAAAATGGTGACTTCTACAACTTCTATGGGCAAAACCGGTGTTGTCGTTGGCCTCGTCGTTGGCGTTGTTGTTGTTGTCATCAGTGTCGGAGCGCTTGTGGGATCCTCTTCTGGTGGCAATGGGTCTGGAATGGCTGGTTCCACCTTTTTTGTGGATGTAGTGGTGGAAAAGACATTTCCAGCAGGCAACTCTGATGCCAACAGCTGCACGGCAGAATCGCCTCTAAAAGCTTCCTCCAGTGCTTGGTTAAGTTCCTCTGGTGTTGGTACACTTTGTCCAGGTGCCGTTGGCTTGAGAAACGACAAATTACCTCGAAGATCATGCATAGCACCACTGTTCAAACTATACGCAAAGGACTCCCGTGGTGGATACAAGCTGGAAGAACTGTAACTCGCATATGGTAGCTCTTGACCTTGCTTGTTGTTGGTTCCAGGATATTTTTCCAGCAAGTAGGAATCCAAAAAGGAGAGCATCACATTGGCAGCACCATAGTAATCTTGATCCGATGGAACCTCTGATCCCTCAATGTCATATAAAAGTCCAAACGATCGAATGGCGACTTTAACAATTTCACCCGTGGGGACATCTTCCCCTGGTGGCGTCGTTGTCGCTGGATCGCTCGTTGCATTGCCGCCGGTACTAGACGCAGTTGAATCTGTGTCGTCTTGCAACCATCCCGGGAATTTTGGAGTCTTGGTCGGCGCAGGGGTTGGTGCTTGGGTTGGTGCTTGCTCTTGCGGTGAGAGTATAGGGAACCCGATGTAAAGTGAAGAGTTTGTGGGGTCCACCAGCTGTTTAGGAGATGTTGATTTGTTGTTCTTATTGGCCCTACCGAAGAAGACTGCCATGAGAGAAAACTCCACACAAAGTACCAAAGAGGATATTCCTGCACACAGAAAGATGGTACTTTTATGGCGTCGTTTCTTCCCTCCACCACGATTATTGTCTGGATTAGAAGCGGTGGAGGATGGTGATTGCGGTGCTTGATTGTCTGCTGCAGCAGTCGCAACTCTGTTTCGTGTCCCTGCTTCTTCCGCATCGTCCGCATCAAGGCGTCTATTGCTAGTGTGCACACTGGCGGTATACTCTCGGTTGTTGATGATGCTACTATTGACGCTTTCATGATTGGAATTGCGATTGGCTTCGGCCAAGAGCGGCGTACTTTGGGGGTCCGAGTCTGGTGGCCACTGTGCAAATTCAACACCGGTGTCGACCGCATGAGATGGATGCTCTGTCATGTCCTCAAAGTATTGCGATACCGATTCATCGTCACAGTCAGTTTGTTTCGGATTCGGATACGGCAGTAGTACTGCCTCAGCTTTGTTACACCGATAAGTATAAACCTTAAACTCTTTGTCGGTGCAAGCCCCTAAAGCCTCCATTCCAACAGCGATCCTGTTTCCACGAACGTCTACGTATCGGCCAAAGCGACCAAAGGCCGTTGGGTTCGGCCCGTGAAGGACCGCTGTTTTGGTCCATTCACCTTCCGTACGTTCAAAAACATAGACGGCTCCGGCATAGCGTACATCCTTGTATTTCGAGAGCTCGCTCCCAACGACAAGAGTGTCACAATCCAGGGATAACACTTCCCCGAAGTGCTCCTCTGAATTTTCCTGCATGGGAGTGCCCGGAGTCAACTGAGCTTGCTTCACCCATGAGCTTCCTTCGCTGCCGCTGCGCACATAGACATGGACCGCGGTCATCTCTCCTGAATCCGGTGCAGCGATGACGAGCGTATCTCCGTCAATTGCAACTTTCAAGCCCCTGCCTTCTACTTCTATCGTTTTTTGTAGTTTCCACGTATTATTGTCGTTGTCCAAAGTATAAACTAAGGCTTTCCCGTAGCTTCCTACAACAGCTGTATGGCTTTGGTTGTCAATGGCGACGCATTTGCCAAACTCATCGAGGCCTTCCGGTCCTTCGATTGTGCTGTGAAGCGACCATGTACCATTTAATGATTGGAACTCATAAATATGAGCAAAACATTTTTGATGATAACAATGATCTCCCACAATCAGGTAGTTACCATCCATATCGACATAATGACCAAACCAATATCTGGGCCCGGAATCTTTAGAAGGAAAAATGACTTGTTCGGATATATTAGAGGAGGAACTAGCGGATTCTGTTGTTGACTTTAATAAATCTGTCACAATCAGCACGGAATCGCCTCCTCTTGGCGCGCCCGGACACCCTCGTGGGTGAGTCTCAATCTCATCACAACTTGCCACCAAAACATTTTCATGTGCGTCGTTCCTGGCGATCTTGAGCCTCAATCGAAAATAAAGTCCTCGTGACGGTGTAAAGGACGACCGGAACTGCCACGGACTGCTGATGCTCGCGTTATCGTCTAGTTGAAAGATTCGCACGTTATCCTTGTATTCGGATGCAGTGACTATTTCCCAGGGGGGGGTTTCCCCGGTTGCTTGCGCATGCTCGGCGATGACTAAAACTCCATTGCCCAAAACACAAGCGGCACTTTGGAGACGATAGTCGTCACCCCAATCGCCGCCAACAGGAAAGGTTTGTTCCAGAGTCCACTCGCTTCCGCTGATCGGCATATTTGCAGTTTATAAAATATACGCCGTTCTGTGATGCCAGTATTAGGTCAGGTATTTGGTTTCGCAGCTTTGTTAAGGTAAACACTTATGATCTAGCTAGCTAGCTAGCTAGCTATTAATTTAGCACGTAATGGTGCGAAAAATCCTGAGAATTAATAAACCAATTGAATGAATCAATGATGGTTCTTGGAATTGCTCCGCGACACCGTACCCGTACTGTACGTACTTACGGCTGGTGTTGAGCTTCGTTCAGGAGGGCAGGGTGAATCGAAGGAAAATTCTACTACTGACTGTGTAAAGATCAGTCTTCTGAAAAAGTGAGAATCGTGTTAGAGATCTACTATGTACCAGTACTTAGCTAGCCAATGACTCACTCTTTTTGGGTGACTATTTGAATCACTAGCTAGTAGGAAGCAAGACTATATCGTTTTCGCGCAGCTCTGCGTGTTTCCCCCACAATTTGTGGTGGTTTCTGTGTTTGAGACCCGTTTTCCACTTAATAGCTCTGTCGCCAGCCATCCTTGACATTAAGTAGCATCAAGCTGAACAAGTTTTGATTAAACGACTCTGTTTGAGCTGTTAGCTAAAAGCTAACAGAGGTGCTTTGATCAAAATCCGCGTGCTGTGTGTTTCGACACATGAAACATGGGGGTGCAACACACTTCGATAACCGTGTTAATAGCAATGGTTTAAATGCATATGACCGTTGGAGGTTGCATGCGTGTGAATCCGTGCTTTTGTCTTACTGATGTCACTCACAGCAAAACAGTAAACAGAAACCCCCAAAAATTATTGGGGACAAGCGAGTCACGGGAAAACGATAGACAACAAGGCCCAACAGAGTTGAACCACTCATGCTTTAGATCAAACCAAGTTAGAATAGCTTAATGACAGCAGCTACCTTGTTAGCTCAACATTTGATCTCAAGTGCTTCCGCGCTTCGTGAACTAGCGCCGAAAACATAGCATGCAAGTGGCTATTGACAGTTTCTTTTGGATTGAGAAGAGAGGGTTCCTGCTAACGCTGGAGACCCTGTGCCGGATCCGTCATTACAGTAATTGTGCCGACCAAGTGAGGCAACCCGCCTGCTGGCGGTGCATGTGCACCCCCAGCCAACGCAACCACCAGTGGATCCGTGGCAGGAACTGAGGTGTCCGGCCTGACCGGCAGTGGCACCACCAACGCTGAAGGCATGGAGTGACGGCCACCAAACACCCGCAGCAACCAAAACCACAGGAACCATAACAACTGCAACAACAACAGCAATCGATTGCAAGGAACCGGTCGTAGGCACCACATGACCAGCTCGTTCAAGGGTAGGCAAGAAGGACTGGAGGCTTTTGTGTGCGACCTCCTCAATCTCACCGCCGCCGCATCATCACATGCCCTGACAACCGAGAGGATTGCCGAGTTCATAGGCACTGAATGGACAGGAGTGGGCCTCATCTGCGACAAGATCATGACCATGGAGTTTCAGGAGCATCCCAAGCCACCTGAGCCTGACCCAAACGTGATGGCATGGAAGAGAAAACTAGCCGAGACCCAAGACAACGAGTGAGTGAAAGTGAGACATCTGAAACCTCAAGGAAAGAAGAGCCAAGGCCATTGCCCTAACATGGGGCCAATGCAGTGACAATGTCTGTGACAAGACAGAGAACATGGAGGAGCACTGGGATGCGTGCAAGAACGTCGACCTGATCAAGATCCGGAAGATGATTCAAGGGGTAATGTGCCAATTTCAAGATGACCGGAAGCAGTCTCTGTCGATTCTGGAAAGCAAGTTGCACATCCACCGATGCAGGCAGAAGCCTGGAACATGCATGTCAGAGCACCAGAAGGGGTTCAAGCACTTCATTGCTGCATGCGAACACAATGGCGGCAGCTTCGGATGCGAGAAAGGCCTCGTGGAGTCAATCCCACATGGTCAAGGAACATTGCATGAAATAGCCAATGGAGACCAAATGCAAGACGCCGTTTCCAAGTCTCGAGACAAGCCTGTTGCAACGATGTTTATTTGCAACGCTGACGGAGCCATCTGCGGGAGCTTCATGGCGGATCTCCAGAACCAATCTGCAATCAACCCCGATGTCTGTCCTAACGATCTCGAAGCAGCCCATTCGCGCATGATGAACTGGGTTCCCCCTGTCGCAGTGCCAAACCCAACCAACAACAATCAAAGTGCAAACCAGCAAGACAACAGACAAGGCACCACCAACATGGCATTCACCCAGACCCCAACAGACAATGAAAACAACAGCAGTGCCATGGTGGGGGATCCAACAAGGAAGTGACCCTCACATTGGTGGCCGGCACCGACGGCCGCACCCACCGCAACATGACCTGCAATGAGTGCAACAAGAAAGGGCACCACCACAGCTCTTGCCCTGACAACCGGAACAACAACAACAACAACAATGACAACATCCAGCTGCTGATGAACGCAGAGCTTTTGGATTTCAATTTCCTTAATGCGACAATGTTCTTGTTGCCCAATGAAGTGATCCCGTCAACATGCATCCTGCTCGACAACCAGAGCACCATCAACTGTTTCAAAGACAATTTCCATTTGCGCAACACACGCAAGACAAATGAGTTGGTGACCGTTCACTGCAATGCCGGAAAAGTGTCAACAAACCTGATCAGCCACCTGCCTGGCTACCCCAAACCAGTGTGGTGCTTGAAAAATGGAATCGCGAACATCTTGTCATTGGAGCAGGTGGAAAAGCATTTCAATGTGACATGCGCAGACAGGGTCTTCACCATCCACAAGGCCAACAGCAGCAAGCGCGACTTTGCACGTGGGCCAAATGGACTCCAACATTGGGACGCTAATGCCAGTTGTGGACAGTTGGAAGCCAACCACGGCACTGTGCCCTCGCAACTGCCACAGCTGACAAAAAGTCCAAATGCACCAATGCCGAGCACAAGCATGCTGAATTGGCTAGAAGAACACATGAAAGGATCGACCCACCATCCTTGGTTGATTTCCCACACACAGTCAACAACAACCTGCTTCTCAACAACCCGATCACTCAAGAGGATGTGGCAAACGCGGAAGACATCTTTGGTCCAAGCCTGCTGTGTCTGCAAGGGAAGACAACTTGGAAGCCAGGGCAGGTCCGGACACAACTGGCAACAATCATCCCACCAGAGATCTTCAAACGGCACCACAACGTGACACTCAACGTGGACATCATGTTTGTGAACACAGTTCCATTTCTCATTGCTGTCTCGAAAGGAATGTGTTTCATCACCGCTGAACATCTTGCCAATCGCAGGAGTGACACGATCCTAGCTGGACTGCCATGGGTGAAGCACATGTGCAATCATCAACGCTGATCCCGAATTCAAAGCACTCTGAGCTGACCTAAGTGATGAGCAAATCAACCTTGAAATGGTGTCCAATGATGATCACGTGCCAGACGGAGGTGGAGCGTTGCATCTGAACAATGAAAGAATGCTGCCGATCAATCTGAAGCAGACGCCCATTCTGCATTGTTCTAGTCCAAATGATGATTGAATTGGTTCTTGGATGCGTCACGTGGTTGAACATGTTTCCTCCCAACAACAGCATTTCGGCCGTCATAAGCCCTCGAGCCCTCGTGATGGGTGTCCTTGTGGGCCACAATCAACATTGCCGCATTCAACATGGTGTCCATGTCCAAACACATGAAGAACACAACAACAGTCTCACTGAACGAATGATTGGAGCAATCGCTCATTGCCCTGCCGGGAACGTTGAGGGCTCCTGCTGCTTCCTTAATCTGCAATCCGGTCAGCGCATCAATTGCACCCTATGGACCAAACTCCCAATGCCTGTCTCTTATACACATCTGACGCTGCCGACGAATAGAGAGGTGTAGATCTCGGTGG
>ENA-ORBV01016754-ORBV01016754.1-microbial-mat-metagenome-genome-assembly--contig:-NODE-16754-length-10584-cov-4.361854_pt1 | contig 10584 bp, 10 predicted proteins | sample MGYA00237777_ERZ505514 | MGnify/ENA primary metagenome ERZ505514 (study PRJEB26160, sample SAMN06269048) | microbial mat metagenome | isolation source: Oligotrophic lake microbial mat | place...
TGGGCTCGGAGATGTGTATAAGAGACAGCTACAATTGCCGCTTCGATTTTTCTTTGATTGATCTCGGTAAATTCTCGTCGTCGACTAAACTTGTGTAGGACCCCTCATACGCACTGCAGTTGAGCCCGTGACAAAAGAGGAGGTACTAGCTAGTAGATAACGTATAGCCATATTGGTATTGCTATTAGTGGCAGTAGCTAGTCAGGTGTCGGATCCAAAACAGTTACAGGCATTACAAGAAGAATATAACAATTAATAACATGGGTGGAGGCAAGAGACGCAATACCTCCAAGACGGGTGACAAGGCCTTGTACAAACAATTGGAACAACAACGAGCATCCAACAAGAAAGGCAAGGATGTTGATATTGACGACGACAAGAATGATTCCATGTACACCAAAGTCGACCGTTATCACAATGAAGAAGACAAGAACTTTATAAAACTCAGTGGTGACAACCAGAAGAATGATAGTGATGATGACGAGGACAATCGACAAGAAGCCGTCTTGGATTTTGGAATTGGTGGGGGTAGCAGTAGTAGTGAGGACGATGAAGATAGCAGCGAGGCCGATGATAGTGATGAAGAAAAGAAGAAACAACAACTGGCACCGTCTTCTTCGTCAGATGATGATGACAGTGATGATGATGACGATGATGACGACGACGATGAAGAAATTGAAGATGTTCGAGATTGGGGAAAGCGCAAGGCGTCTTACTATCATGGAGACACGGCAGATTTGGAGCTTGGTCAAGACGAGGACGACGCCTTTGTCGAAGAGGAAGCAGCCAAAGAAGTGCTGGCGGCTCGGTATAAAGAAATGGAGGAAGAAGATTTTATGCTTTCCGATGACGACGACGAAGAAGAGAAAGACCAGAAAAAGAACAAAAAACTCTCTGCGAAAAAACAACAAGATGAAACAGAGCGTAGTACCAGTCGCCTCGCCTCCATTCGAGATGTTTCCAAATTGTCTACGAAAGATCAGAAAAAACTCTTGGAAAAGCAACATCCTGGACTGATTCCAATTCTGGACCACTTCTCGGGGCCTGTTCAGGATTTAGAAGAACGGACCGGTGTGGCGACCAGTGCCTTGTTTGGTTCGGATGAGTACGGGGACGTTGCACAGGTATGTTTGTTTGTCTGTTTTCCACACATTCATTGGTGTGAACTTGTCGTTGTTGATGATGATTGTTGTGCATGCACCCATGATAGACTAGGACAGAGAAACAAAATGTTTCGGATAATGATGTTCTGGTAGAAAAGTGGTGCTAGAGAAATGTGACGTCTTTTTAATCCTACGAGGAGGTCATCCACCCATGTCCTTATTCTCGCTTGTTGACAACCAACATTCCAATCATGCAACTCACAATATATATGTGTGTATTATGTCATTTGTTCTTTTATTGTTGCTTTGATATTCCATCAAACAAAAAAGGCAATTGGAGCAACCAAGTTGGGAAAGAAATACCTTTTGACCAAAGCTTTGATACAATCCTCCACGGCTTTGAATCTTGCCATGATGCTTCTTCTCAAGTCTGAAGAAGGTGCGGCGGATGACGATGATGATTCCGACAATGGCGCGGATGAAACGAGGAGTCCCTTGATGCTGGACGCGGGTTCGTCGTCAACGGTACAATACCATCCCGTCATGAAGCGGCTTCAGGAAATGAACGTCTTGAACCAAAAGCTCAAAAGCAAGGTGGAAGACAACGTGGATGGTCTTCAAGAGCAATTGGATAGCTTGGTCGAAGCAGCAAAACTGATGGAGTCGTCGGCTGGTGGCGAGGATGACGACGAAGAAGAAAACGGAGAAGAAGAAGCGGGAGAAGAGGAAGCCGGTGACGCAGCGCAAGGCTCATCTGAAGAAATGGATGACGACGCGGAAGCTGGAAATCAAAAAGCATTAGTATCTAGCAAAAAAGCACTCGCGGAAGCAGACGCGTCTTCGTCGTCCGACAGCGAGTCATCTGTGGATGAAGAAGCGATTGTCAAGGCTACCATGCAGAATGCGAAATTTGGTCTTCGCCTTAGTGAAGTCGCCCAAGATAAGGGCGGAAAAGGAAAGAGGCGCCGCCGAGCTGCTCCTTCGTTTCGGCGAAGGGGCCGTCGGTCGTCGTCATCTGGCCGTTCCGGATCCGGACGGTCGTGGCGCTGTGCACCGGCTCGAGCTCTTCGCCAATGCCCAGCTGGCCGGCGCTGGCGATCTCGTTGCTGAAGGCGAAGTACTCACCCATGAAGGCGTCCATCTGGTCTTTCGGCATCGCGGCCAACGTGCTTTCGGCATCGTAGATCAGGCACAGGTACTTCATGTGGACTTCCTTGGAACTCTGGTGTGGAACGGCTGCTGACACCCTCGTGGCGCGTAAACGAAGTTCGGGAAGCAGTCGCCGGCCGGTGCATCCCGGCTGACGGCGTTGAAAATCCTCGCAATACCGCTGGTATCGCTGCGGTTTTCGCCGTGCCAGCCGAGCGCCCCATCCGGCTTTGTGAAATTCGAACTTCGATTACAATCCACTGGTCGTTCGGCGGGTTCGCAAATCGACAGCCGCTCTTCGCCCCGTGGTACGCCGCGCCAGGATCACGGATCGTCCGGCTACTCTTCAGGGGGCGTGTAGTCGCGGGAGTCGACATTGAAGCAGACGACCGGGAGCTGCGCCGGAATGGGAATGCCGGGCCCATGACAGGGGCTTTTCCCGGTCGCTTTCCCCCGTAACGCGCGACGATATTCGAACATCGCCTTCTCGACCATCAATGGCGATGCGGGCGGGTTGATCAGGGTCGCGCGACGGATTCGTTCTTTCGACAGCGCATTGAAATACACCCCGTCCTCGCCGGCCTGCGGGACCTTCCCCAACAGCGACCAGACGACCAGGACGACGCCAAAGCGCCGTTGAACCTCGAGGGTGACAGTCGTCACTTTCGTCAGGCCGGCGTCCCTCGCCCGGTCCCACGCTTCGCGGAAGTCCAGCGCGACGGCAGGCAATGGCATCGGTTGAATCTGGTCGAGGGGCCAATACTGAGGCTCCGCTCCCTCCCACGGGACCTTAAGGTCGCTTGTCGCCGTCATGAAGGCATTCGCTCCGGGCGCGTAGAAGTTGTACAGCACCGAGGAGGGTGCCGTGGCGGTCGGTGACTCCGGTCGCAGCTCGATGCGATACAGCACGGCATCGGGCTCGATGGAACGTGCCCACTCCGTGTTGCGGGGCACCAGTTCGAGCACCCCACGCGCGACCCCGTCCGAGTCATAGCTGAGCTCGTCTCCGCTGTCGATGCACGCCGCAACGAGCACGGAGACCGCAACGGCGGTCAGCCACCGCGCGGCGCGACGGGCAGGAGTGGTGAGAGGGTACGGCACGAAAAGGGGGTCGGGAGAACCTCGAGGACGGACCCGCCTCGGAAGGTTCGGGGTCAGCGCAATTTTCCAGAGATGAACGATGAACGCAAGCAAGTCTCACACCCGCGGAACAGTCAGGCATTCCGCGACTGCGAGGGAGCGTTACCGTTCGCAGATTGCTACCCCCTCTCTCCTGTGGAGTTCGTATGCGCTCGATGCTCGCTCTCGTCGTCCTGTCACTGTGTTGTGCCGTTCCTCCGGCGGCGGCACAGGCGCCCGTCGTCACCGCCATCCGCGCGGCGCGGCTGATCACGGGGGATGGCACCCAGATGGAGTCGCCCGTGGTGGTGATCTCGGGTGAACGGATCACGGCGGTGGGCCCGGCGGCGCAGGTGCGGATTCCGGCTGGTGCGCGCATCATCGACCTCGCCGGCTACACGCTGATGCCGGGCTTCTTCGACATGCACACGCACATCGAGTCGATCGACAACGATGGCGGCGATCTGTCGGTGCTCAAGGAGACCGCCGCGCACGGCGCGATCTACGGTGTGATCAATGCGAAGAAGACGCTCGAGGCCGGGTTCACCACCATCCGCGAAGCCGGCACCACGGACTACGTCGATGTGGTGCTGCGCGATGCCATCAACCGGGGTCTCATTCCCGGGCCGCGCATTCACGCGGCCGGACCCGCCATCGGCAGCACGGGCGGCCATGCCGACGTGAACGGGTGGAGTCCGAATCTCGCAATTCCCGGCACGGGTGTGATCGTCGACGGCCCCGACGCGGTGCGTCGGCAGGTTCGGCTCAACGTCAAGTACGGCTCCGACCAGATCAAGATGGTCGCCACCGGCGGCATCCTCTCGGTCGGTGATGCGGTGAATGCGCCGCAGTTCGGCGACGATGAAATGAAGACCATCGTGGACGAAGCCACACGCCTGGGGCGCAAGGTCATGGCGCACGCCCATGGTGGCGCCGGGCTGCTGGCTGCCGTGCGTGCCGGTGTGGCGTCCATCGAACATGGCAGCCTGGTGGACGACGCGGCGATTGCAGAGATGAAGGCGCGGGGCACCTATCTCGTCCCGACGCTCATCATCCTGGAAGAGATCGTGACCGATGGCGCGCGCAAAGGTGTCCCGGCCTACTCCATCTCCAAGGCTACCGCCATCGCCGCCGAGCGTCGCGTGCGGCTGCGCCGTGCCTATCAGGCCGGTGTGCAGTTCGCGCTCGGTACCGACGCCACCAGCGATATCCATGGTCGCAACGGCGAGGAGTTCAAGTACATGGTCGACATTCTCGGTGCGACGCCGATGGATGCGATCACGATCGGGACGATGAACGCGGCAACGCTGCTCGGGGTGGAGAAGGAGTTCGGCAGCGTGACGGTCGGCAAGGTGGCGGATCTGGTTGCCGTGCAGGGAAATCCGCTCCAGGATATTGCACTGCTGGCGCGTGTGCAGTTCGTGATGAAGGGTGGCGTGGTGGTGAAGACGGCAGGCCCTTCGCGCTGATGGTGGCTGACGCGGCGCCGGCCGCGCTGGCTTCACTGTTCACGAGTGTACCGCGGGCCGATTCACTCAGTCGGGAATCACCGCGGTGACTTCGATCTCGACCAGCGCCAGTTCTTCCATCAGCGCACTGACTTCGACCGCCGACATCGCCGCATTGAAGCTGCCGATGACCTCGCGAAAGGTCCGGCCGATTTCTGCGGCGGCGTCCATGTAGGCCCGCTTGTCCAGCACGTACCAGGTCATGCGCACGATGTGCTCGGGTTTCGCGCCGGCCTCGCGGAGCACTGCCACGATGTTCTCGAGCGCCGTGCGCGCTTGTCCGGCAATCGTGGCGCTGGGAAACCGACCCTCCGTGTCCCAGCCGACCATGCCGGCCACGAACACCATCTCGCCGCGAACGGCCACGCCATTGGAGTAGCCGCGCGGTCGCGGCCAGCCCGGAGGCAGCAGGATCCGCGTCATGGCGCCGCCGGCACTGCCGGCTGTGAGATCAGAAACGAAATCATCCGGGCTCTCGCAGGCGGAAGCGTTGCAGCTTGCCAGTCTCGGTGCGCGGCAGCTGCGCGCGCACCTCGATGGCGCGGGGATACTTGTAGGGCGCGATCGTCTGCTTCACGAAGTCCTGCAGCGCGCGGATCAACGACGCATCGCTCGTCTGCCCCTCATTCAGCACGACGAACGCCTTGACGATCTGACCACGCTCGGCATCAGGTACACCGATGACACCACATTCTGCGACGGCCGGATGCTTCAGCAGCGCCTCTTCCACTTCCGGCGCGGCGATGTTGTAGCCGGCCGAGATGATCATGTCGTCGGTGCGCGACTGGTAGTGGAAGTACCCGTCGGCATCGATCAGGTAGGCATCGCCGGTGAGATTCCAGCCATCGTATACATAGCCACGCTGGCGTTCGTCAGCGAGGTAGCGGCATCCGGTCGGCCCCTTCACTGCCAGGCGCCCAACCTGCCCGATCGGCGCCGGCGTGCCGTCGTCGTCCAGCACGGTTGCGACGTAGCCCGGCACCGGTGTGCCGGTTGCACCTGGCCGTGCGTGCGCCTCATCGGCCGAAATGAAGATGTGCAACAGTTCGGTTGCGCCGATACCGTCGATCAGTTCGATGCCGGTCGCCTCGCGCCAGAGTTCGCGCGTTGACGCCGGCAATACCTCGCCCGCCGACACACACTGCCTGAGCGACGAACCGCGCAGCGCCTCGCCGTGCTGCGCCATCGTACGATAGGTCGTCGGTGCAGTGAAGAGCGTCGTGGCATGGTACTCGAGGATCGCCGTCAGCAGGTTCTGCGGCGAGGGCTTCTCCAGCAGCACAGCCGACGCGCCGACCTGCATTGGAAAGAGCACCAGCCCACCAAGCCCGAAGGTGAAGGCCAGCGGCGGACTGCCGATGAAGACATCGTCCTCGTGAGGCTTGAGGATATGCACCGGCCAGCAGGCACAGATCGCCATCACGTCCCGATGGAAGTGCATGGTGCCCTTCGGCTGGCCGGTCGTCCCCGACGTGAAGGCGATGATGCAGGTGTCGTCGGCCGCCGTGTCCACATTGGTGAATTCGCTCGCGACACTCCGCATTGCGTGCTCGAGAGACTCGGCCGCGTCCACATTGAAGTGCCGGACCGCAACGCGGTGCGCGACGTCCGACAGCGCCAGGTCCAGCTCCACGCCCAGCGAGGCATCACAGAGCGCAAACCGCACCTGCGCCTTCTCGATCACCTTCGTCAGCTCGACGGCGCGCAGCAGCGGCATCGTCGCGACGGCAATTCCCCCGGCCTTGATCACGCCAAACCAGGCCGCCACCATCATCGGGTTGTTCGGCGCGCGCAGCAGCACACGATTGCCGGGCACGAGCCCCATCTGCTGCACCAGCACATTGGCGACACGGTTCGCCTGTCGCTGCAATTCGGCGTAGGTCCACGTGACACCGGCAGCACGAAGGCAGACGCGTTCACCGCGGCCCTCGGTGATGTGGCGATCGAGCAGCGCTGTCGCGCAGTTCAGCTGCTCCGGAAACTGGAGTGACGGCAGCGTGAACAGAAACTCGGGCTGCAGTTCGACGGCCGGCAGATTGTCCCGTGCAAACGTGTCGACATGAGCACTAGGCATGCGGCCGTTTCTCCTCGTTCCAGACGCGCAGCAGGTCGCGCCCGATGATGAGTTGCTGGACTTCGGAGGCTCCTTCGTAGATCCGGAGTGACCGTACTTCCCGGTACAGCTGCTCCACCGGGTTCCCGCGCATCACGCCAAGCCCACCGAGCAGTTGCACCGCCGCATCGATCACCTCCTGCGCACCTTCGGTCGCCGCCAGCTTGGCCATTGCGGCTTCACGGGTCACCGTCTGACCGCAGTCGCGCATCCAGGCGGCGCGATAGGTAAGCAGCGCGGCGCTGTCGATCGTGGTGGCCATCTGCGCCAGCCGGACCTGCGTGAGTTGCAGGTCGCTCAGCACGCCACCGAACATCTGTCGCGTCGTGGCGCGTGCGAGTGCCTCGTCCAGCGCCCGACGTGCGAAGCCGAGCGCGGCGGCCGCCACCGATGTGCGGAAGATGTCCAGTGTACGCATGGCCACCTTGAATCCTTCGCCTGCCGCGCCCAGGCGTGCCGAGAGTGGAATCCGGCACGCTGCAAAGCGCAACCGCGCCAGCGGATGCGGCGCGATGACGTCGATGCGTTCCGCGATCTCCAGTCCGGGCGCGTCAGCGTCGACGATGAACGCCGAGATACCCCGTGAACCCGGCGCCTCACCGGTCCGGGCGAAGACCACGTAGAAGTCGGCGATGCCACCATTGCTGATCCACGTCTTCTCGCCGTTCAGCAGCACGCTGTCACCATCGATGGTCGCGGTGCATCCCATCGCGGCCACGTCCGAGCCGGCATCGGGCTCCGACAACGCAAATGCGGCGATTGCGTCGCCGCTGGCGACACGGGGCAGGTATCGCGCCTTCTGTTCCGGACTTCCATGCAGAGTGATTGCGCCAGAGCCGAGTCCCTGCATGGCGAAGGCAAAGTCCGCCAGACCGTCATGGCGTGCGAGTGTTTCCCGTATCAGGCAGATCGCGCGGGTGTCGATGGTGTCGGCCGTTCCACCGTATGCGGTGCCACCCACGGCGTGCCGAAGCCAACCCGCCGCTCCGAGTTGCGCCACGAGCTTCCGGCACGCTGCATCCACATCGGCGTGCGCGACGTGTGCCAGCTGTGCCGCGCACCAGGCATCGAGCTCCGACGCCAGCGTCCGATGGCGTGTCTCGAAGAAAGGCCAGTCGAGGTACCGGGTGTCACTCATGGGCCGCGCTCCTGGATGGCATCGAGGTCAGTTACCTTCGAACGTCGGTCGCTGCTTCGCGACGAAGGCGTGATAGGCGCGCCCGAAATCCTCAGTCAGCATGCAGAGTGCCTGAACCTGCGCCTCGGCATCGATCGCGTCGTCCACGCTCATCGCCCATTCCTGATGCAGCATCGACTTGGTCAGACCGTTGGCGAATGTCGGGCCGGCGACGATCTCCTTCGCCAGCGCCATCGCCTCGTCCTCGAGCCGTTCCGGCTCGACCAGGCGATTCAGAAAGCCCCAGCGCTCGGCCTCCTCGCCGCTGAGGGCGCGGCCGGTGTAGAGCAGCTCGCTCGCCCGCCCCTGGCCGACGATGCGCGGCAGCATCGCGCAGGCGCCCATGTCGCAGCCGGCGAGGCCGACGCGGTTGAACAGGAACGCGGTCTTCGAGCGCGCGGTGCCGAGGCGCAGGTCGGAGGCCATCGCCATGATCGCGCCGGCGCCGGCGCAGACGCCGTCGATCGCGGCGACGATCGGCTGCGGGCAGACGCGCATCGCCTTGACCAGGTCGCCGGTCATGCGGGTGAACATCAGCAGCTCGGGCGCCTTCAGGCGCACCAGCGGGCCGATGATCTCGTGCACGTCGCCGCCGGAGCAGAAGTTGCCGCCCGAGCCGGCGAGGACGACGGCGTGCACGTCCTCGGCATGGCGAAGCCGCTCGAACAGGTCGCGCAGCTCGGCGTAGGACTCGAAGGTCAGCGGGTTCTTGCGCTCCGGCCGGGTGAGCGTGATCCGGCCGACGCCTTCGCCCACGCTCCAGGCGAAGTGCTTCGCCGCGTAGCCGGCGAGCGGACGGCGGTTGCCGGCCGCGAGGGCGGGGTCGACCCGGGGCGTCGTCGTGCTCGTCTCGGTCATCTCATTTGTCCTCTGCGGATTGATCGTTCTGCACCAGCTGCACGCGCAGCCGGCCGAGCTGGCTGTGCAGCTGATGCACGGTGGCGGCGTCGAGGCCGGCGAACAGCTCGAGGATCCAGCTCTCGTGCTCCTGCGCCATGGTCTCGAAGTGGCGCCGGCCCTTGGCGGTGAGGCGCACGATCCAGGCGCGCCGGTCGCCCGGGCTGTTCTCGCGAACCACTGCGCCGTCGCGCTCGAGCTCGTCGGTCAGGCCGGTGACGTTGCCGCCGGTGACCATGAGGTAGCGCGACAGGTCGCGCATCTTCAGCCCGTCCTCGTAGCGATAGAGCTGCGCCATGTAGTCGAAGCGCGCCAGCGACATGTCGAAGCGCTCGCGCAGCCTACGGCGGATCTCCGCCTCGATGTGGGTGGTGCAACTCAGCATCCGCAGCCAGAGCCTGAGCTTCGCATGGTCCCCGCTGCCGGCGCGGGCCTCGTGGCCGAGCTCGTCGGCGTCCTCGAGGAGGGCGTGCGAGGGGTCGTTGTGCTTCATGGCGTCGGCCGGCCGCCGGGCCGCCCCAAGGCCGGCCGCGCCCCCTCGGGGGGCAGCGAACGAAGTGAGCGTGGGGGCCTCATACCCCGAGCGCCTTGTTCGCCTGCTCGATGGCGGAGAGCCCTGCGCCCTGCCCGGCCATCTGCCGCTCGCGCTCGAGATTGCGCTCGAGCTGCGTCTTGGCGGAGCGGTACTGCTTCGGCCACTCGACCTCGGTGTAGCCGATGCGCGCCGATTCGAGCAGGGTCCACGCCGGATTCGCCAGGTGCGGCCGGGCGACGGCGCAGAGGTCGGCGCGACCGGCGGCGATGATGCTGTTGACGTGGTCGGCCTCGGAGATCGCGCCGACCGCCATGGTGGCGATGCCGGCCTCGTTGCGGATGCGGTCGGCGAACGGCGCCTGATACATGCGGCCGTAGACCGGCTTCTGCAGCTTGCTCACCTGGCCCGAAGAGCAGTCGATCAGGTCGACGCCGGCGGCCTTGAAGGCACGCGCGATCTCGACCGCGTCGTCGGGCGTGATGCCGCCTTCGACCCAGTCGTGCGCCGAGATCCGCACCGAGATCGGCAGATCCTTCGGCCAGACCTCGCGCACCGCATGGAAGACCTCGAGCGGATAGCGCAGGCGGTTGGCGAGCGAGCCGCCGTACTCGTCGGTGCGCTGGTTGGTGAGCGGCGAGATGAACGACGAGAGCAGGTAGCCGTGGGCGCAGTGCAGCTCGAGCCAGTCGAAGCCCGCCTCGGCAGCGTGGCGCGTGGAGAGCACGAAGTCGTTGCGCACGCGGTCCATGTCGGCGCGCGTCATCGCCTCCGACCAGTCGCTGGTGCCGTCGAGATACTGCTGCGGCGAGGCCGAGATCAGCGGCCAGTTGCCGGTTTCGAGCGGCAGGTCCTCGCCTTCCCACGGCACCCGGGTCGAGCCCTTGGCGCCGGCGTGGCCGATCTGCATCGCGATCTTCGCGTCGCTGTTGGCGTGCACGAAATCGACGATCCGCTTCCAGGCGTCGCGCTGCGCGGTGTTCCAC
>ENA-ORBV01016756-ORBV01016756.1-microbial-mat-metagenome-genome-assembly--contig:-NODE-16756-length-10583-cov-21.626499_pt1 | contig 10583 bp, 11 predicted proteins | sample MGYA00237777_ERZ505514 | MGnify/ENA primary metagenome ERZ505514 (study PRJEB26160, sample SAMN06269048) | microbial mat metagenome | isolation source: Oligotrophic lake microbial mat | place...
AAGGACGCGCGATCGCAAAAAAAGGCCTCCGCCGACGACCTCTGGCGCTATGCCAAGATCTGTCGCGTTGCCAACGTAATGCGTCCCTACCTCGAGGCGGTTGAATGACAAAAGATCTCGCTGCATCAGTACGGGCGCGCTTGCTTAACATCGCCAAGGCCGAAGGATCGGACTTCAATCAGGTTCTCGTCCGCTACGCACTGGAGAGATTTCTCTACCGCCTGAGCCAGTCCTCGCACGCAGATCGCTTCCTGCTCAAAGGGGCATTGCTGTTCACGCTTTGGTACGACATGCCGCACCGGCCGACGCGAGATGCCGACCTGCTCGGTTTCGGGCCGAGCGATCTTGAATCCATTGGCCAGACATTCCGTGATATTGCTTCCATCGCAGTGAATGACGGTATCACCTTCGATCCCGACAGCGTCAGCGCTGAAGAGATACGCAAGAATGCGGGCTACGCAGGTGCCCGGGTCGTGATTACCGGCGAGCTGGCCAGAGCACGCTGTAAAACGCAGATCGACATTGGTTTTGGTGACGCGGTCACCCCTGGCCCGGTTCAGGCCGAGTACCCCGTTTTGATCAAGGATTTTCCTGCTCCACGGTTGCGAACCTATCCGGTCTACACGGTCGTTTCGGAAAAATTGCACGCCATTGCTTTGCTCGGCATGACCAACAGCCGAGTCAAGGACTACCTCGATCTCTGGGTAATGCTCGATCGCGAATCGCTGAATATGAACACCCTTGCCCAGGCAATCTCTGCAACGTTCACGCGGCGCGGCATGGCAGTGCCCACCAAGCTGCCGATTGGGCTTTCCGATGAATTTGCAGCGGATCCTTCGCGACAAACCCTGTGGACAGCGTTCGTAAAAAAGAATGATCTTGCGATGATTCCGCTTGCCGATGTCGTCGCCCGAGTCAGATCTGCGCTTGAGCCGGTGATCGGCCTTGCGGCACGCACAGCAAAAACCTAAAGTGGTCAGGCAAACGGCGCTCGATCGCTATCGATGCCTCGCCGCCCCGGGTGGACACCGATGCCGAAAGCCGCCGTCGAAGAGCACGCCAACCGCCACTGAGCCCTGATGAAACTAACCGACCAAGCTCCATTGACCAAAGCTGAAATCGAGGAACTTGACCAGTTTCTGCTGAACGCCAAGGGCATCGAGGAGTCGATGGACATCTCAACCCTGGATGGTTTCCTGACGGCAATCGTCTGCGGCCCCAAGACCATCATGCCCAGCGAATGGATGCGTTGGGTGTGGGACATGGAAAAAGGCGAAGACGCCCCGGAATTCGAGAATCAGGCCCAGGCGCAGCGCATCCTCGGACTCCTGATGCGCCACATGAATGACATTGCCCGGACGCTGCACACATCTCCGGAACAATACGAACCGCTGCTCATGGAGAACCCGAACGACGGAGACCCGATCCCGATACTGGACGAATGGTGTTCGGGTTTCATGAAGGGCGTGCAGCTTGACCAGGACGGCTGGCTGCCGGTCATCGCCGGCAAACCGGACTGGATGTCGACCATCCTGCTCTACGGGACAGAAGAGGGCTGGGAGATGCTGAAACGGAAGAACCTGTCCCTCGACGAACACAAGGCGCTCGTGGACGGGTTGCCCGAGACGGTCCGGAGAGTTCATACCCTGTGGCTCGGGCAACGTCACAAGCAAATCGAGGAAGGCATAATGCCCGAGGTTGCGCGCAGGGAACCGGTGCGCAATCCGAACAAGGTCGGCCGTAACGAGCCCTGCCCCTGCGGGTCCGGCAAAAAATTCAAGCAGTGTCACGGCAGCGCCGACCGGCTGCACTGAACGTCAGGCCAAGTGGCAGCGCTCCGCTAGTCGCTGCCCCGATTCTGGAACTGGCCGTCGAGCCGCATTTGACGAAGTCGAGAGGTCGCCTGTGTCGACATTCGGAAAAGCCTTATCCACGGTCGCGCGTGGAGGCGCCTCTCACGCACGGAACGCGCGGCGGTGGGTAAGCCCGCACACGGCGGGCTGTGAAGATGACTACGGATTCATTCGCTGAGTGAACTTTTCGCTCGCTAGTGCAGCCTCGGCGAGATTCCGGGTCGCAAAATACTCGGCGGACTCGCGCGAAAATGGAACACTTCGGTCTTCGGTACCCAGGTAAAAGCCCGCCTGTGATTCGAGGACTGTCACGGGTAAATCGACTCCGCAGATTTCCTTGGCCAATTTACCGATCATGGTTTCGCTCCCAACGGATTAAGGCTTGTGAAATAGCCGTGCCAACTAGCACGGGCAGGATCGCCGCTAAGGCTGCTACCCGCTTTCGCGATGGAATCGACACCTTTGACGTGTAGATCGAAAAACGCAGGTTGAACTTGTTTCGACATGATGGTCTCCTTTTGAATGAAAAATGGGGAGACCACGCCCCTCGCCGGGAATGGGACTCCCCGACATGGGTGAAGCTACTGACACCTACCTCCAGACCTTGCGGTCACCGGCTCCCAGGAGATCAGACCGGTTTCAGTTGATGGTTTGCGCTCGGGCGCGTTTCGTTGGCGCTAGCAGTAAGGATTGCATCCATATTACGTGACAGCGCTTGCCACATTTTGGTTCCAGGTCACCGCATAGAACCTGACTGGATAAACACGATCACGAGCGGAACAAGTCTTATCCACGGGCGCGCGTGGAGGCGCCGCTCACGCACGGAACGCGCGGCGGTGGGTAAGCTGTCCGCGTCAACCGTTGTCTTGCAAGATCGTTAGCACTGCTGACACTCGCCATCGCATTTCTGAGGAACTTGCGCGAAGTTTTGATGGTCACATCACCAGATCTGCGATTGGATAGATACGTGAGAGGCAATACGCGTTCGCCATCCTGCGCAGGATCCTGAACTTCGATTTACGCTGGCTGAGTCAGCCCGCTTGATGCCCGTAAACGCATCGCCCTATGCTCGCCAGATCGAGCACAAACGCCGGCCTCATCTCCTGAAAACCGGCAGCCGCAAGGCTTGGAGATACACGTAAGCCCGTAGTCAAAGTCCGCGCAGCATCCAGCCAATTTGCACCGGCTGCCGTTCTGCCGCGATTCCGCTCGACGGGTACGCGGGTCGCAATCAAGCTTCACCCGCATGCGCGTGTGACAGCCCTACTCCACTGCCCCAGCGGCAACATCTGTTTCAGGCAGCAACGGTCTGCCCCAGTCGCGCCTGCGTGTGACATGCACGTGGCAGCCTTCAGGCCGGCGGATCGTAGCGGCACCAGTCAATACGGTTACTGCTGCAATCCTGGCCGCGTAACTGCGGCAGCCTCTCTGCGCCAACCGCATCGTCACTACGAAGCGAAGCTTGTAGTGACGATGCGCGCAATGCCCCAGCTATCGAGGACTTATCGGTGGCTGGCGCAAGTGACGGCCCCACGTGACGGGCTCCCTGACCCGTCGTCAACCCGGACCGTGCAACGCGGTCCGTCCTCCTGCCCGCTCCCTGCGGGCTCACCTGTAAGACCGCGCCGAAGAAGCGCCCCTCCGAGCCCTGGGTCAACGGCTCAGATCGATGAATTGGCTTCCCACAGGAAGCGCCATCGACGCCAATGCCGCGTGCCGCGGCGGCAAGCAGCAAACGAAACGGCACGAAACGGGAGTGGTGTCCCGGGTCCCTTGTAGATCCCGACCGCATAGCGTTCGGGACGGACAGAAACACTAACCGACAGGTTTCACACACCAGCAGCAGCATAAAGGGCAGCAAAAAAGGGGCAACAAAAGGAGAAAGGGATTAAACCAGCAGAGGAACGGATGAGGGACCTGAACTACGAGCTGAAACAACTGTGTCATCGCAACTGCGACGGCAGCTTTGCCACGCAGCGAGACCGTGAGCGCGTGCTGGATCAGATCGCCAACCAGCTCCACGTCTGGGGCTATCAGCATATGGGAGCCACCAGCCTGAAATCAAAACACGTCGAGCGACTGGTCGAAAGCTGGAAGGCAGCGGGTCTGGCCGTGGGGACGATCAAGAATCGCATGGCAGAGCTTCGCTGGTGGGCGGAGAAGATCGGGCGGCAAAAAGTCGTCGCCAACGACAACGCGCACTATGGCATCGGCCGCCGGCAGTACGTCACAAACGTCAGCAAGGCCCGCGAGCTGACGGCCGGTGACCTGGCGAAGATCACCGACCCGTACACGCGGATGTCGCTGCAGCTGCAGGCGGCGTTCGGATTGCGGCGCGGGGAGTCGATCAAGATCCGGCCCGAGTGGGCCGATCGCGGCGACAAGCTCGTTTTGAAGGACACCTGGACCAAGGGTGGCCGTGCGCGGGAAATACCCATCCGCAACGAGGAACAGCGCCGGATACTCGACGAGGCCAAGCGCTTCGCCGGCAGGGGCAGCCTCATTCCGGCTGACCAGCGCTACGTGGAGCAGCTCCGGCGCTTCGAGTATCAATGCGCCAGGACGGGCAGCCACCGGGTTCACGGGCACCGCCACCACTACGCCCAGACCCGATACCGGGAGATCACCAGCTGGGCGGCGCCAGCTGCCGGCGGACCGCGTTCGAAGGAATTGACCGCAAAGCAAAAGGCGCTTGACCGCGAAGCGCGGCTCACGATCAGCCGGGAACTGGGGCATGAGCGCGAGCAGATCACGGCAATCTATTTAGGGAGGTGAGATGATCAGTGGAGGCCCTGCAGATCTGGCTGACATGGCTGTTAGCACTGCTGACGCTGCGGGCTGGTGCGATTATACGAGCCGACCAGCGCGTCGGTTCTGAATGACCAAACCATCTTCTTAGATGTAGACGTAACCGTTGCGTTTGCAATATGCGTCTCAGTCATTTGCGGCGAGTGCGGTGATGGCTCGAACATCGCCGATGTCCGGGAAGCTGTCGAGTGCTCCATAAAGCCTGTCGATCGCATCGGTCGACAAGCTGCGTTCGCAGCAGTTGACGAACTTCTCCCTGAGAAGCGACGACGGCAAGGGGTCCGCGGATGTGCGTCCCAGGGCCTGCTGAATCTTGCCATGCAGTGTGACGCCATCCCTGGTCAGCACTTCTACTTCGCCGCCGAAATGATTGTCTTCTGCGAACTGCGCGATCGTATAAGGTGCAACCTCGATGAGCCCGAGCAATTGCTGAACCTTGGGCTCTGACCAGGCAGTGCCCTCGAACTGCTCCAGGATGATCTTGCGGTCGGTTAGGGCGCGCGCGAGGCAATACTGGAGGCTGAACTTTGCGTCGAGATTACTGCTTGGCCACGGCCGATTGGTATGCTGCAGGCGCCGCGGATGCAACCACGCCCTGATCTTCTTCACGTGCTGAGGTGCGAGGTCGTGATCGCGAACGATCGCGAGCATGACATCAAGGGCAGGATGTATGCTGCCGCAGCATGGATACTGCTTGATCGCGATCCCCGGATCGACGATGTCGAGTGGCGCTGCCCATGTATCGAAAATACGCGAAGTGTCGTAGGTGCCTTCGCCGTTATAGACATTGAGAAACCCCTGCTTGTGCTCGAACGCGTCGGCGCTCGCGGTAAAACCCTGCTGAGCCAGCTTCGCAGCAAACAGACCGCTACGCGAGCACTGCCCCACATGGAGCGGCTTCGTCATTGTGCCGAAGTTGGCCTTAATCCCGCAAGCCGACGAGGCCGCAATTGCGAGCGCCGTTGCGACCTGGGGCTCACTGAGATCGAACAACCGTGCGCACGCTACGGCAGCGCCGAATACGCCGAGCGTCGCGGTCGGATGCCAACCCTTCGTATAGTGATGAAAATGCACGCCGCGCGCGATCTTCGTCTCCACTTCGAAACCGGCGACGTAGGCACTGATGAAGTCCCGCCCGGTACATCCTGTCTCGTCAGCTACTGCGAACAGCGCAGACAGTACAGGTGCTGATGGGTGCCCGCCCATTGTGTTGCTGATGTCGTCGAAGTCGAGCGCGTGCGATGCTGTTCCGTTGATCAGTGCAGCGTCCAGAGGTGCGGTTCGCTCGGATCGACCGAAAAGGCTGCAACGGTCAGAGCTTGAGTGCTCTGCCAATACCGCGGAAGCAATCCGTGCCGCAGGCTCCGCAGAGCCCGCAATCGTGACGCCGACGTAATCGAGTATTCCCATTTTCGCCCACCGGACCGCTTCCGGTGGAAGACTCTGGTATGTGATAGCCGCGGCGCGAGCTGCGATTTCTTCGGAGAGAAGCATGTCGGAGCCTCGGGACGTGGAGATACGCCGGCTCAAGGTATTTCGATGTCCATGAGCGGCGCATACTGCTGCCCGCCATGTCCATCGGCATCGTAGATGTCACCTTGCGAGTAAGGCCGGGGAATCGACGCCTTGATTGCGAGTGCATTGTCACAGTAAAAAAAACGCACCCGATCCGGCGACAGATTGTACAGGGAAGCAATGACTTCCGGTCCGATGCGACCGGAGCTTTTGACGCGCTGGTACACGACCTCGTCATCAAACATGATATCGAACGTCAATACGAAAGGGCCTGCATTCTTGCTTCTGATCAGGCGCGCCAGCGTGCCGAGCGCGCTCATCCACACGCCTCCATTGTCGAGCCTGAGATGGAATACAGGCTCATGGGGAACATTTCATACGGATCGTCGGGCTGAACCACGTGGTTGACGTTGAACCGGTATACCGCACCTCTGTCGAGGTGCGCGGGGTTGTAGGGGCACGCAAGAGCCGTGATCAGTCCGCTCCATTCGGGGATCGGCAAATGAAGTCCCTGATGGCGAACGATACCGGCGATGGAACTGGCCAGATCCTGAGTCTGTGCCGTCACTTCGATGATGAGGCACAGCTCGTGTGCGCGAATTTCCTTCACCGGCTCGAGAGGGCCCATCGTGCCGTTCTTGCCATAGATCCGGATATGCACGACATAGTCGGCGCTTTTCAGCCGCTCGCCATAAACCTGCTTGATGCGGCCATGGATGCGCTCCGTCAGACGCTCGGTCCAGTCGTCTATCTGGCGAATAATGAACGGATCACGCACCGAGCCGATTACAACGCTTTGATAGCCGACGCGCTCTGCGCCTTCCAGCTTGACTGTGTAGGTGCTTGTCGGGATGAAAGCACTGTTCGACACCTTGACTGCACGCTCGCTCACGGCTTCGTACTTCGAATCAGTCAGATCCAGGGTACCCGAGCACTCGACTAGCCGAAACGGATCAGCATTCTCATAGAGACTATGCGAAGCGATGCTTTGGGGCGTGCAGCGCAGGTCGGAATTCGGCGCCTCCACCACAAAGTGATCTTTCCTTAGCCAGGCGAACATGCAATCGGGCGATTTCCGGTTAACTACCGCTGCAGCGCCGCACTCCAAGATCTTCCCGGCATGCCACGCAACCCCTTCAGGAAATCCATTCATCACCGGAATGGCCGCGAAAATAGCCGTATCGCTAGCGCGTCCGGCGATCACGACGTCGGCCCCGCGCTCCAGTGCACGCATGAAAGGCTCGGCGCCCATCATACCGACGATGCGCTCGCTGCGATCAATGACAGCTTCATCAAACTGTGGAGCGGGATCGAGCGCCTTGATTCGGCCTTCACTCAATCGACGTTTGAGGTAGTCCTTGTTCTGCTCGGCGCGAATGACCGCCAGCTTGAACCGAAGCTGCTCTACTTCGGCAATTTTTTGAAGTATCTGAATCATCCAGTCTACGTGTACATCGCCACCGGCCGTACCGGCTGAACCTATCAGCAACGGAATACCAGCGCGGCGCGCGCCCAGCAGCATCAAGCGCAGATCGCGGTAAACAGCAGCTTCGGGAAAAGCCGCCTTCCCGTTGCCCAGATGACTGGGCCCCGGATCGGTCGAACCCGCATCGCAGCCGATAAAATGCGGTGACAGCGCGAGCGCTTTTTCGAACGATGCTTCAATGAATCCGGATCCGCACACCCCTGTCGGAGCAAGAATCCTCACCTCCTCGGACTGCATTGCAACCTTGGCGTTCATACGACCCCGTGCGACGCGCTCTTTCGATCGAGCGTTTTGTCGACGCCATCGTAATCTTTGAACAACTCGGTGCGGCGCGGTCTGCGCAATCCGAATGACCGCAGCCAAAGCCGAACCATCAGGCGACGCCGGTCAGTGTCGGGAAAATCCTCGAACTCGGTCCGGGCGTGCAGGGTTGTGTAGTTGTTGATGAATTGCATTTCCCCACGCTCGAGCATCATGTTAAGGCGCATGTCCTCGCGATCGACCAGCTCGTCCATATAGGCGAGCGCAGCCGTTTCCAGCGCGTCATACTTCGCATAACCCATCTTTCGTGCATTCTCGATCGTGTTGCGAAGGATTCGACAGCTCACCACGCCATCATGGATGCTGTAAACGGGGACTCTGTAAGTGGAGAGATCCCCCCCCTCCTCGACGTTCACATGTATGTACCCGTTCATGAGCGGCTGCATGTATTCCGGATGGTGGGTGACAATCTCGTTGTACACCCGTGTGCTGCTCACGATGCTACTCAAGCCTCCCGCCAGCGCGGGGCGCATACACAGCAAACCAACGATGTCGCACCGGTCGGTGTGAAACATGAGGCGCTGGCTGGTGCGGTAGCCGCGCACGCGTCCGGTGCCCATTTTGACGCCCTCGTCGTATACGTCACCGAACATCTCCCCATACGAGTTCTGGGACACTGGCATGCCGAAGTACAGGCCTATTCCCCAAAACATCGCACGTACTTCTTCATCTGTGAATCGGTCCTTCGGCAGTCCTCGCACTAACAAAAAACCACGACCGTGATTGATTTCCTCAGCCCAAGTGCGAACGGACGCGCTGAGCCTGGGGAGCGGGAAATCTCCGACGCCGATGTCGGTCACCTCCAGCCCCCGGCTCAGGCAGCCCTGCACCGCAGCTGCCAATTCGCTTACATCTTCGGCTGACAGCGTGTAGCTCCAAGAGTCATCGCCCTGAAAATCAACACCTCTCCAAGCACTTGCGTCCTTCACCAGCGGTAGTTCGGTATTCATCTGTTCTCCGGTCTGATTTCCTGCAACTACTTCACGATTTCCAGCTCTTTGAAGCGTCGTGGAAACGCAGCAAGAATCTCTTTCTCGTCTTCGCCATGCGTGCTGCCGAACTCGCAAAAGTTTACCAATCGAACATCCAGGTACGTTGCGCGCAAACCTTCCTCCAGCCGCTCGAATACTTCGTCTCAGAGGAAGAGGTAATCCCAGAGCTGGGCGACGGTCTTACCCTCCAAGGTGTCGAGTCTGGCCGCGAGCGGCTTAAGTCCCATCTGTCGTGCGCTTCGCGGCCAGTACGCTTCGTAGTAGCCGTCATTATCCTGTTCTAGCACTGTGATCCTGCTTGTGATTTGCTGTTGCCGTTCGCGGGCGTATCAGTGCGAGTCCTCTTGCAGCAGAGGTCGCTGCCACCTAATCGATGTTCATGCGAGCCTGGCGCACAACCTTGCCCCAGCGCTCCGTTTCCGCTATCAGGAGCGTGGCAAATTCTGTCGGCGTGCTGCCGACAGGATCGGCACCCTCGTTGCTGAGGGTCTGCTTCACTTGCGGAGAGCGCAGAATTTTTACGATCTCCTGATTCAGCCTGGCTAAGATCTCCGGCGGCGTGCCGGCGGGTGCGAGCACGCCGTACCACGGACCGGCCGAATATCCGGGCAGGGTTTCAGCGACCGCCGGCACATCCGGCAGCACAGGAGAGCGCTTCGGCGTTGTGACCGCAAGGGCACGCAAGCGGCCGCCCTTCACATACGGCAGCGTGGACATGATGTTGCCGAAGCTCACCGAGACTTCGCCGCTCAACACGGCGACAGTCGCGGGTCCGGTCCCTTTGTAGGGTACATGCACCATCTGCACACCGCTCATCATCTTCAACATCTCACCTGCAAGGTGCCCGGACCCGCCATTTCCGGACGATGAGAAAGTAAGCTGATCCGGCCGCGCCTTGGCAAGCGTGATCAACTCCTTCACCGATTTGACAGGCAAGGACGGATGCACGATGAGCACTGCCGGTACCACCGAGATGAGCGTAATGGGCGCGAGGTCCTTGAGCGGACTGTAGGCGAGCTTTTTGTGCAGGTGCGGCGCGACTACGATAGGCGAAGGTGACGCGAGCATGATCGTGTAGCCGTCGGGTGCGGCCTTCGTGACGAACTCCGTTCCGATTACACCGCCCGCACCCGGGCGATTCTCCACGATGACGGCCTGACCGACATTCTCCGAGAGCTTCTGGCCGATGAGCCTGGCGAGTATGTCGGTCCCGCCGCCGGGGGCGTACGGAGACACGAGGCGTATTGCTTTGGCAGGGTATGCCTGCGCAACACACGTGGCAGGGACTATAACAAGACTGGCAAACGATACCGCTATCGGCAGGAACGAACGCATCTTCTCTCCTCGGGGTTCTTTATGGATATGGCTGCTCGAGACCACGAAGCAGATCGATAAACTCCGTCATATCGTTGGAACTCGCCTCCTCAAGGCGACGCAGCGTGCTCACACACTGCTCGATCTGCGCTGCATCGAAAACACGGGGAAAGGTATCACGAATTTTCTTCATGTGCTCGACGGGATTAATGGCGGTGCTCCGGAAGCCGATCGGCTTCGAGCACGCTCGTCTGTAGTGCGTTCCGCTATCCGACTCGACGTCGATCTCGACCC
>ENA-ORBV01016757-ORBV01016757.1-microbial-mat-metagenome-genome-assembly--contig:-NODE-16757-length-10583-cov-3.791833_pt1 | contig 10583 bp, 6 predicted proteins | sample MGYA00237777_ERZ505514 | MGnify/ENA primary metagenome ERZ505514 (study PRJEB26160, sample SAMN06269048) | microbial mat metagenome | isolation source: Oligotrophic lake microbial mat | place...
CGGTTGGGTCGGATCGGCGGTTCCCCCGGATTCGCAAAGGCTCGCCCAGCGGCAATGGTCTCCGTGAAGCTCATGAGCGCAATGCCCAGCGCAGCCGGCGCCAACTCGGAGACGAGGGATGCGTCGGGAAGGGTCAGCGCAGGCAGTCCCTGCGGAATCACGCCGACCGTCGAGACGCCGAGCGAATCCAGACCGAAGAACCACGAGGCGGCAATCCCGCCCGCCACCGCCACCAGCGGCGCAGGCGAATGCGGCCAGAGGCGTTCCATTCCGATCAAGACGGCGAAGGTCCCCACCGCAACGGCGAGCGTCCACCACGATGTCTCGGGCAGCTGATGCGCCAGGCTCGCCAGGTCCCGGAAGAACCCGTGCTTGTCGATGTGGAGGCCGACCAGCTTCGGCAGCTGGTCCAATACGATGACCAATCCGATCCCGGCCTTGAATCCGGTCAGGACCGGCGTCGAGATGAAGTTTGCGACGAAACCGAGCCGCAAGGCCGCTGCGAGCATCAGCATCACGCCGACGAGTGCGGTCAGGGTGGCCGCGGCGACGATGAGCTTGCCGGGCTCGCCGTCGGGCACCAATGATCCGAGGGGCGCGCCCGCCAGGATCGCCAGGGTCGTCGTGGAGCTCACACTCAGGACACGCGACGAGCCCAGCAACGCGTAGATCCCCATTGGGATGAACGCCGTATAGAGACCCACGGCGACGGGCAGCCCGGCAACGGTCGCATAGGCCATTGCCTTGGGCAGAACGATGGCGGCGGCCGTGAGGCCGGCGACGAGGTCGCGGCGCAGCCCGAGCTCGGACGTCGCGGTCGGTCGTGGAGTGGAACGAGTCGTTTCCATATTCGTCCGCTGACGTCGCCTAGAACGGCTCGGGGACGAACTTGAACGGGTAATCGGCTGGCTTGTATCGGCCGAGCTTGCGCTTGGGCAGCTTCACCTTCCTGGTCGTGACGTTCTCGTAGGGAATCTTGCTCAGCACGTGACTGATCAGATTCAGGCGCACGCGCTTCTTGTCCTCGGAACGCGCGACGAACCACGGCGCCCAGGGCGTGTCGGTCGCAGCAAACATCTCGTCTCGCGCCTTCGTGTAATCATCCCAACGGTCGTACGACTTCAGGTCCATCGGCGACAATTTCCAGATCTTGCGGCCGTCGTCGATGCGCGCCTCGAGCCGGCGGGTCTGTTCCTCGGGGCTGACCTCGAGCCAGTACTTGAGCAGGATGATGCCGGACTCGACCATGAGCTTCTCGAATAGCGGCGCGACCTTCAAGAAGCGCTGCGCCTGATCCTCGTCGCAGAAGCCCATCACGCGCTCGACTCCGGCGCGGTTGTACCAGCTGCGATCGAAGATCACGACCTCTCCCGCCGCAGGCATGTGCGCCAGGTAGCGCTGCCCGTACATCTGCGACTTCTCGCGCTCCGTCGGGGCGGGCAGGGCCACCACGCGAAATACGCGCGGGCTGACCCGTTCGGTGATCGCCTTGATCATGCCGCCCTTGCCGGCACCGTCGCGCCCTTCGAATACGATGCAGACCTTGAGGCCCTTCTTCTTGACCCACTCCTGCAGCTGGACCAGCTCGACGTGCAGTCGCTTCAGCTCGCCTTCGTATTCCTTGCGGGAGAGCCTGGAGTCTTGCTTCGAGGATTCGCGAGCTTTGCGCCTCTTCGGTGCGATCGCGCTACCGGTCTTTGCCTTCGTCACTGCCTTCGCCCCGGACGCTGTCGTCTTTCTCATTTCGTCTCCATCGAGTGTGATGCCGACGCCCATCTTTCGCGTCCGAGAGATTCATCTCGGGTCTGGTTGCGCAGATCGCAGCAGGGCCGGAGACTGGGTTGATGGGGAGGATGGCGCGCTTTGAAAAGATCTTAGTCGAAATCGAGGCGTTCGGGCCGCGGCTGCGGCGGGGATGAGATCGGTCGGGCGGGGCATCTCGCCTCGTTTGCCCACGGGCCGTTGGAAGACCTGACTGGATCGTCGATCCGCGACCGAGACCGCGCCCAGCGTCCGGTGCAAAGTCCACCTCTTCTACGCGGCTGCAGGCTCCAAAAGTTTCGATGGGACTCTCTGTCGCTGAATGCTAATCAGAGAGTGTCGAGTCGTTCGAATTCGACCAGCCTTGGAGGTAGATCTCATGTCACGATCCGTGGAGCTTTCCAATTCAACCTGCCGAATGCAGTTACTGGCAGCTCTTCTCGCCAGCTTCATCGCGGCCCCGGCCTTCGGTCAGGCCGTGGACATTCCCGCTGCCCTCGATTCCGATCTCGAGGCCCCGCCGACGGTCGCGACGTTCCAGTACGGCCATCAGTTCAAGGCGGACGTCGAAGACGGCGGGGGAACGAAGCACGAGCGGGATACCGCGTTCTTCGGCCTGGGCCATCGCCTCGCCCTGGGCGAGGACACCACGCTCTTCCTGCTCGGAAACTACACCCTCCACGCCTACGATTTCGGAGGCGGACGAGCGGCGACGAACCGTTATCAATGGGACCGCGTCCACCGCGGCGTCCTGTCGGCCCTGATCGGACATGACGTCAACGACCGCTGGCGAATCTTGGGTGGTGCCCTCGTGCGAACCTGGGGCGAGAATGGCGCCGACCTGGACGATACGATCACGGGCGGCCTGCTCGCCGGCTTCGACTACCACACGGGCCCCGATTTCTCGATCGGCTTGATGGTCGGCGCGATCAGCCAGCTCGAGAACGGCGCGAGCCTCATCCCGGTGCCGACCTTGAAATGGAAGTTCGCCGACTCCTGGCGCCTCAACGTCGGCATGGTGCAGCTCGTCGATCCGGGCGTCGGCGCCCAGCTGACCTACCAGCTCACGCCCGAGCTCTCCCTCGGCGGCGGATTCACCTACCAGAGCCGTCAGTTCCGCCTCAGCGGCGCGCGGCGTGCCACGGCGACGGACCCCGGGCGCAACCGTACGGACGACGGCGGCGTCGGCCAGGAGACCGAGATCCCGATTTTCGCGACGCTTCGCTGGAAGCCGACGCCGAAGGTCGAGCTGGACCTGAACGGCGGCGTAGCCGTCGCCGGGAACCTTCGGGTCGAGGACAAGAACGGCGGTCGGCTCGCCGACGACGACTACGATCCGGCGGGCATTCTTGCGTTCAAGGCCCAGTTCTTCTTCTGAGCGTCCTCGACAGGGCGGATCCTCCTCGAAGGTGGATCTGCCCTGTCGGAGGAGCCCGTTTGCTCATTTACGCCCGCGATGTGTCGTCGGTACCCAATGCGGCGATCAGGCGTACACGATCTCTTCCCTCTGGCTCGATACCGTCGTTCCCGCCTGCCCGGCGATGAGCAGTCCGAGATGGGCGAGAGATCCGATTGCCGCGCGCTTGCCAGTGGCAGTGACGAAGCGACAGGCCGCTTCGACCTTGGGGCCCATGGAGCCCGCAGCGAAATCCATGGCCCGTAGCGCGGCGGGCGAGGCGGTCCGGATCGCCTTCTGTGTGGGCTTTCTCCAGTCGACGAACACGGCGTCCACGTCGGTCAGCATCATGAACAGGTCTGCGCCGAGGTCGCGCGCCAGAAGCTCCGTCGCGAGATCCTTGTCGATCACGCATTCGATGCCCGCGAGTTTCCGGCTCTGACCCGCCCGGCTCTGACCCGTCTGATAGGCGGTCGGAATGCCACCGCCGCCCGCCGCGATGACGATGGTGTCGTGCTCGAGCAGCCACTTGATCGGGTTGAGCTCGAAGACACGCCTGGGCTCGGGCGACGCGACCAGGCGCCGCCACTCGTCCCCGTCCTGCTTGAAGAGCCAGCCCTTCTCCTTCGCGATGCGGTCCGCATCGGCCTTCGGATAGACCGGTCCGATGAACTTCGTCGGATTCCCGAACGCGGGATCGCTCGGATCGACCTCGATCATGGTCAACACCGTCGCGAACGGTCGCTCGAAGGGCAGCAGATTGCCGAGCTCCTGCTCGATCATGTAGCCGATCATCCCCTCCGTCTGGGCGCCGAGCGCGTCGAGGGGATAGGTCTCGACATCGTGATAGGCCGCACCCTGGAGCGCCAACAGCCCGACCTGGGGTCCGTTGCCGTGGGTGATCACGAGCTTGTGCTCCCGCGCGATCGGGGCGAGGGCCTCGGCAGCGATCTTCACGTTCCGGCGCTGGTTCTCCTCGCTCATCACCTCGCCGCGCCGCAGCAGGGCATTTCCGCCGAGAGCCGTCACGATCAGCATCGCCTCGATCTCCATGCGGGTCGATGGTTCGCCACGCGCGAAGCGAGAAAGTCGTACATGAGCCGCACTGTACACGCTGCTCGTCTTGCTCGACCTCGGTAGGGACGGGCCTCTCGTCCCCTCGTCACGACGCGGCTTCGAAGTCGGAAGCAGCCACCGGCTCGGGCTCGGGTGCCGAGGGCGTCGGCGAAGTCTCCTCCCCCGGAACCTGATCGAGAGACCAGCCGCCGCCGAGCGCCTTGTAGAGCTGAACCAGCGCGCGCAGCCGCGCGAGCTCGATCTGGGCGAGCCGGTTCTCGGCGGGAAACAACAGGTTCTGCGCCTCGAGCACCTCGAAGTAGGACGCGAGCCCGCCCCAGTAACGCACGAAGGCGAGTCGCACGGACTCTTCGTACGCGGCGACCGAGCGAGCCTGCGATTCGCGCGCCACGGCCAGCCGGTCCCAGGCGACGAGGGCGTCGGAGACCTCGCGCATCGCGACGAGCACGCGTTGGTCGTAGTTATGCGTTGCCGCCTCGCGTTCGGCCTTCGAGGCCTGAAAGAGGCTCCAGAGCCGACCGCCCTGGAAGATCGGGCCCGACAGGGCGCCCGCGACGGACCAGGCTCGCGAGCTGCCGTCGAGGAACTCGCCGAGCTCGTTGCTCTGTCGTCCGAAGAAGGTCGTCAAGCCGATGCGCGGAAGGAAGTTCGCGATCGACTCGCCGACACGGGCATTTGCCGCGACCAGGAATTGCTCGGCTTCGACCAGGTCGGGGCGCCGCTCGAGCAGCGTCGCCGGAATTCCGGCGGGCACCGCTGGAGGCTGTTGTTGCTCGGACAGGCTGGTGCCTCGCGCGATCTCGCCTGCCGGTCGGCCGAGCAGGACGCTGAGCTCGTTCTCCTTGGCCACGATCCTCGCCTCGAGCTCGGGGATGCTGGCAGCGGTCTGCTCGTATGCACCCGTCGCGCGCTCGACCGCGAGCCGCGCGCCCGCCCCGCCCTCGAACTGGCGTTGAAAGAGATCTCGACTCCGCTCGAAAGATTCCGCAGTCCGAATCGCGATCTCGAGCTCGCGGTCGAGCTCACGCAGCTCGAAATAGGCGGATGCGACCCCGGAGATGAGCGAGAGGCGCACGCCGCGCGCGAAGGCCTCGCTCGCCAGGTATTCGGCGCGGGCAGCTTGGGTCGACCGCCGGATCCGGCCCCAGATGTCGATCTCCCAGGCCAGGTCGAGGGCGCCCAGGAAGAAGTCCCGCGAGCTGCCCTTCGTACCGTAGTTCTCCGAGGTTTCGCCGTGACCGGCCTCGCCCGAGTAGCCGAGCTGGGGGAACAGCTCCGCGCGGGTCGCGCCGACGATGTTGCGTGCGGTTTCGACGCGGGCAACGGCGACCGCCAGATCACGGTTGTTCGAGATCGCCTCGTCTGTGAGGTCGACGAGAGCCGGATCGCCGAAGATCTCCCACCACGGCAGCTCCTCGACGAAGGATTTCTCGGCCGCCTCCATGTCGCCGCGAAACGCGGGCGCATCGGGCAGATCCGCAGGGCGTTCGTAATTGGGGCCGATTGCGCAGCCGGACAGCATGGAGCCTGCCAGGACGAACACCGTGCCGAATTCGGCGACTGATCCCCGTCTCATGAATGTGAGCCCCCCGTGGACGCGGGCTGGGTGGCGAGAGCAGGCGAGCCTTCGGCGACCTTGCCCGGACCCCGATGCGTCAGACGTTCGATCACGACGAAGAGCACGGGGACGAGGAAGATCCCGAGCAGCGTCGCGACTAGCATACCCATGATGACCGCGGTCCCGAGCTGCTGGCGCGAGACCGCTCCGGCCCCCGATGCCCGCCAGAGCGGCACGCATCCCAGGATGAAGGCGAACGACGTCATCAGGATCGGCCGCAGGCGGAGGCGCGCGCCGTTCAGGGCGGCCTCGATCAGGGGCTTGCCCTGCTCGAGCTCGATCTTCGCGAACTCGACGATCAGGATCGCGTTCTTGGCCGCCAGCCCGATCAGCATGACGAGTCCGATCTCGCCGAACACGTTCAGCTCGAGGTTTCGCATCATCAAGCCCAGGAATGCGCCCAACACTGCGAGCGGCGTTCCGAGCAGGACGCTGAAGGGCAGCGACCAGCTCTCGTACTGAGCTGCCAACACGAGGAAGACCATCAGCACCGCCAGTGCGAAGACGGCGCCCGAACCGGATGCCGTGCTCTCCTGGTACGACATCGCGTTCCAGGCGTAGCCCATCTCGGGCGGGAGAGTCTCGCGGGCGACTTCTTCGAGCGCCGCCATGGCATCGCCCGAGCTGTAGCCTGGCGCCGGCGAGCCGGTCACCTCGGCCGCGCGAAAGAGGTTGAAGCGCGTGGTGAACTCGGGACCGAGCGCGTCCTGCGTCGAGACGAGGGTCGAGAGCGGAACCATGTTGCCCGCGTCGTTGCGCACGCGGAACGCGCCGATGTCGTCGGCCTCGCGGCGGTACTCGGGCTCCGCCTGCAGGAAGACCTTCCACTGCCGACCGAAGCGGTTGAAGTCGTTCACGTAGGCGCCGCCCATGAAGGCCTGCAATGTCGTGTAGATCGAGTTCAGGTCGACGCCCTGCTTGAGCGCCTTGTCGCGATCCACCTCGGCGTAGACCTGGGGCACGGACGCGCGGAACGGACTGAACAGACCCTGGAGCTCCGGGCGCTTGCGCGCGGCATCCAGAAAGAGCGCCGTATTTTCGGCCAGGAACTCGACCGGTCCACCGCTGCGGTCCTGCAGCATCATCGAGAAGCCGCCGCCCGTTCCGATGCCGGGGATCGCGGGCGGCAGGAAGGCGAAGACCTGCGCCGCGGGGATGGAGGCGAAGCGCTGATTCAGCGAGGCGACGATGCCCTTGAAGCCGGTCTCCGCGCTGTGGCGCTCGTCCCAGGGATCGAGGGACACGAAGAAGAAGGCGTTGTACGTGGCCGAGCTCTGGGAGATCAGGCTGTAGCCGGCGACGGTGTTGAAGGCGCCCACGCCCTCGGTCTCGGCGAGGATGGCCTCGACCTGCTTGCAGACCTCATCCGTTCGCTCCATCGACGCGGCGTCCGGAAGCTGGACGTTGACGAAGAGGTAGCCCTGGTCCTCGTCGGGCACGAAACCCCTGGGCAACCGACCTCCGAGCAGCCCCGCGACGACCGTGACGGCGACGAGCAGAAGGAGCGTCCGCTTCGACTTCTGTACCGCGATGCCCGTCCAGCCCACGTACTTCTGCGTCGTGCGCTCGAAGCCACGATTGAAGGCCGCGAAGAACCGGCCCAGCAGGTTCTGCTTCGCTTCCGAGACCGGCTTCAGCAACAGGGCCGAGAGCGCCGGGGACAGCGTCAACGCGTTGATGGCCGAGATGATGACGGAGACGGCGATCGTGAGCGCGAACTGCTGGTACATCCGGCCCGTGATCCCGGGCACGAAGGCTACGGGGATGAACACGGCGGAGAGCACGAGGGCGATCGCGACGACGGGTCCGGCGACCTCCTGCATCGCCTTGTTGGTCGCGTCTCGCGGCGAGAGACCCTTCTCGATGTGGTGCTGCACCGCCTCGACGACGACGATCGCATCGTCGACGACGAGACCGATGGCGAGCACGAGACCGAAGAGCGACAGGGTATTGATCGAGAAGCCGAGCAGGGGGAAGAGCGCGAAGGCGCCGACCAGCGAAACCGGAACCGTGAGCAGCGGGATCAGCGTCGCGCGCCAGCTCTGGAGGAAGATGAAGACGACGAGGATCACGAGCGCCATCGCCTCGGCGAGCGTGTGCTGGATCTCGACGATGCCCTCCGAGACGGCGAGGGTCGTGTCGAGGGACGTCATGTAGTCGAGGTCGGCCGGGAAGCGGAGCTTGACCTCGTCCATGACCCTCTTGAGTCCCGCCGCCACCTCGAGCGCGTTCGAGCCCGGGATCTGGTAGACGCAGATGATCGCGGCCGGCTTGCCGTTGAGCCGGCCGCGCTGGTTGTAGTTGAGGGCGCCGAGCTCGATACGGGCGACGTCGCGCAGGCGCACCTGCCCGCCGGTCGGGTTCGAGCGCACGATCACGTCGCCGAACTCCTCGGCGGTCACGAGCCGGCCCTGGGAGCGCACGCTCCAGGTCATCTCCTGTCCGGGCGGGGCCGGCTCGCCGCCGATCTTGCCCGACGGATTCACGGCGTTCTGTTTCTTGATCGCGTCGACGAGGTCCGGGACCGTGAGACCGAGACTCGTGAGCTGGTCGGGTTTCACCCAGATCCGCATCGCGTAGTCGCTGGTCCCGAACAGCATCACGTCGCCGACACCCGGGACGCGCTTCAGCTGGTCGATGACGTTGATGTTCGCGTAGTTGCCGAGGAACTGGTCGTTGTAGGTTCCATTCGGCGAGTGCAGCGAGAAGAGGATCAGCGGATTCGCCGTCGACTTCTTGATCGTCACACCATAGTTGCGCACGTCCTGCGGGAGGCTCGCCTCGGCCTGGCTGACCCGGTTCTGGACGAGCACGTTGTCGGTGTCGATGTTGGTCTCGACGTCGAACGCGACACGCAGGGTCATCGTCCCGTCGTTCGCGTTGACCGACCGCATGTACATCATGTAATCGACGCCGTTGACCTGTTGCTCGATCGGCGTCGCGACGGACTGCTCGATCGTGACGGCGTCCGCCCCGGTGTAGGTCGCCGTCACTTGGATCTCGGGCGGCACGATGTCGGGGTACTGCGCGATCGGAAGCCGGCCCATCGAGACGAGGCCGAGCAGGACCGTGACGATCGAGATCACGATCGCGACGATGGGTCGACGAACGAAGAAGAAGTCGCCCTTCGGCGCGGCTTCGTCCGACATGTTGAGGGCGATCACCACCGGCACGCCGGTGGCGATGACCTCAATTGCCATGAAGAGGGCCCGGCCGAGAGTCGCTGCGTCGACGACCACGACGACGCCGGCCGTGGCGTTCTTGATGCCGTAGCGGGTCTTCGCTTCCGCCGTCATCGGGGCGACCGCGAGGCCGAGCCGGGCGGTGGGAGCCACCTTGCCGCTTGTCTTGGCGGCCGAGGCGATGACCTGCTCCGACGGCGTCGCTCCGACGGTGACGTTGATGGTCCGCTTGCCACCGTCGCGCCAGATGGCGACATCCGTCTTGTGGCCCTCCGTCAGGCTCGCCACCTGGCGCACCAGGGCGCGGACGTCGTCGATGGGCGTACTGCCGATCGACAGCACCACGTCGCGCTGGCGCAGGCCGGCCTTGGCGGCCGGGCCGTCGGCGACGACCTCGGCGATGAGGGCGCCCTGCGGCTTGTCCATGCCCAGGCTATCGGCGAGATCGGGCGTCACCGGCTGGATGCTGACGCCGAGCCAGCCGCGATCCACCTTGCCGTCGTCCTTGAGGTCGGCGACCACCATCTTGACGATGCTGGACGGGATGGCAAAGCCGATGCCGACGCTGCCGCCGTTGGGCGAATAGATGGCGGTGTTGACGCCGATGACCTGACCGGTGAGATCGAACAGCGGCCCACCCGAGTTGCCCCGGTTGATCGACGCGTCGATCTGCAGGAAGTCGTCATAGGGACCGGAATGGATATCGCGGCCGCGGGCCGAGATGATGCCCGACGTCACCGTGCCGCCGAGGCCGAACGGGTTGCCGACCGCGACCACCCAGTCGCCGACCTCGGCCTTATCCGAATCGCCAAGCGTCACATAGGAGATCGGCTTGTCGATCTTGGCCTTCAGCAGCGCCAGATCGGTCTTCGCATCGCGGCCGACGACTTCGGCGTCGTAGCTGCTGCCGTCGTTGAGGATGACCTTGATCTTGTCGGCATCTTCGACGACGTGATTGTTGGTGACCACATGACCCTCGGCATCGATGAAGAAACCCGAACCCAAGGCCTCGGCACGCTGGCCCTGTGGCGCGGCGCTGTCCTTGTCGTCCTGGTCACCCTGGCCGCCCTGGCCGGGCCCGAAATAGTTGACGATGCATTCGGCGCCCGTCGAATCGCCCGCTCCAACTCCACATTCACGTGCGTATGCGCATACTCGCGCCAGCCCTGCGCCAATCCATGCCGCACCGATTGCGTTAGCGTGTAGCGATACGCCCGCCGCGCCTGTCGTTCATCGCGAATGCAGCCGTCGAAGTACTCCTTGTATTTCACGTCGCGCCAGAAATCAGCCCGGCGCTCCGGCAGCAAGTCGTTCACGAGCTTCGCGACCGACCCATGCAGCCGCTGCATCATCTTCGACAGCAGCGCTCCCTCGCGTAGATACCCCAAAGTGTGGTAATGATTATCCAGCACCGAGGTCACCCACGGCGTGAATCCGCACTCCGCCGTGTAATGTTCGAACCGATCCCAGAAGATCTCTTTCGCTCGCTCGGTCGCCAAGGCCGGGAATCGGTCGCGACAACGGGCGGTAATGAAATAAACCTGGTTGT
>ENA-ORBV01016758-ORBV01016758.1-microbial-mat-metagenome-genome-assembly--contig:-NODE-16758-length-10582-cov-4.492623_pt1 | contig 10582 bp, 11 predicted proteins | sample MGYA00237777_ERZ505514 | MGnify/ENA primary metagenome ERZ505514 (study PRJEB26160, sample SAMN06269048) | microbial mat metagenome | isolation source: Oligotrophic lake microbial mat | place...
TAAGAGACAGATGTTAAGCGTCACCACGCACCCGACGTTTGCTATCAGCTTGTGCCCCCACTGCGCTCTACCAACTCTACACAGTCATACGATTAGCATCCTACTGTGGTAGTCAATTGCTATCTACTATTCTCCTTTACCAGGTATTGGCCGCTGGGATGGCGCCGCCAGTTGCAATTGTTGTTGTGAGCACCTTCCACAATGATTTGTACAGAAAAATTGGAATGGTCCCACCATGTTCATTGATTTTGACTGTCACCCAACAGCTGGCTTGCACTGACAGTCGTGTTGGTGCCAACAGACAAACATGTTGCTTTTTGTCATTTTCCCAGTCAAAAAGGATTTTTCTTCTTCTGTTTCTTTTGTGCTTGTGTGCAATTCCAATTCCTTTTTCAGAAAGGAAAAGGACAAAGCATGATTGGCCACAATTTTTTTTTCACTTTTTTTTTTCCATGTTGACTCAGTGACATTTTTGCTCTGCAGACTGCTGGCAAGGCAGACACAGCATTGAGCACAATCACACAACCAATTCAGTTGGGTCAAACATGTTGGCTAGCTCATTGTGGGATGCACTGAAATTTCCAATGCAGTGTTCATGACTGCAATTGAATGGGAATTGAGTGTCAGACTTTGTTGGGACAGCTCCAAATCACATTGAACATGACCAATTTGTGTTTTGAACATTTTGATGTCTTCTGAGAATTAAGATAGACAGGAAACAACGAAGGTCCAATCACATGCCAAAAAACAGACATTTGATGCAAATTTTATAAAAAAAATTGCTGTTTCAGTCGTCCCACTTGAGGGATGTTCCTAAACAGATGTGACGTGCAGGTCTCTTGGTTGATCTAAAAAGATCATGTCACAGCATTTGTTCTTGTCATGCAATTTGTAATAAAAAAAATGAACGAGCTGTGTGATTCCAATGCTCTTGAACGTTTAAAAAATGTGTTGCTCCAATCTTGTTTTGTGTGATGTGATGAGATTGGTGGCACTTGCATGCCAGCTGCTGCACATGAAGAATTGATGAGCTTGTTTTTCAAAAATTGTTGACACAAAAGCATTGGGGTGCTTCAATCTAAAACATTGTTGTTGTTTCAATTGCCATTGTTGTCATAAAGATGAAGAACTGAACTGCAGACATGACAAAGATTTTGAGATCTATGGGAGTGCATGAAATGTAAGGTGCGTGTCAGTGTTTCAATCAGATGAATCTGGTGTTTGCAAATCTACCAGATAAGAGTTGAGCATGTGCATATGAAATTGCTTTGTGTTATCATAAATCTTATGTTGTTTTATTGGAAACAATGTTAGGAGCAATGTGCTGCCAAAATGTTTTGTTTAGAAACTCATGTTTCATATTTGGCATGTGGTGAGAGGGTTGAAGTGAATCCCCCCACAGGGCATCTGGAGCCAAGACATTGTCATATCATAATTTTTTTTGGCATATTAAAGATTGAAAGCTGTATTGAAATTGTCTAAAAATACAATTTTTTGTCATGACATGGTACATTTTGTGTTGGATGCTTTTACACTACACAATGCATATTTCGAGTTTGTCTCGCACCGTTGCTTATAATCCATGATTGGTCATGCTGCTCATTGCAAGGATCCATAGTGTGTCGCCTATTTGATGGATGCTATATGTGTAAGTGCGAACATTAACATCACAAGCTTAGTGCAGAGCACATTGTGCCTCTCAATACATGTAACCCGTTGGAATGTGCTGTATTTTTGGTACGAAATACCACGACTTTTTTTTGGTTTTTGGTTGCTTCTACAGTATCAGTAAACTACGTTTGGGCTCTCCTGCATGCATGGGAGATACGATGCCATTGCTCGTACAAAAAGACGTCCAAGAATGATCTCTAGTTGCGGCGCATTTGCTGTTCGTAGGTACGGTACGGTACGGTACTGTGGATTGTGGGTGGATTACTTCATTCCCGTACTGTATGCTTTCGCTGCCATTCTTATTTAGACCGCCTTGATCTTGGGTTTCTGGATACCACCACTTTGACGATCTGGCTGTGTCGTCACATTAAAACCCAACCCAAATCGATTCAAAAAGAATTGAGTAAATAACAAAAAGTAACTGACATACATGACCAAAATGCCGGTATTATTTTCAAATCCCGCCCAACAGTCTTCCTTGTGAACGAGGGAAAAAGCGGCAATGCTGATGAGTGTGCCGACGACCATTTGGGCAATCTGGGCCATGGTAATCCATTGCGGACGAAACCATTTGGGTTTGCAGCGAATGGCCATTAAAAAGTAATACAAATACATGATGGAATGGACTCCATAATTGATGGTGGTGTAAATAATCCCGGCGGGAGAATGGGTGACCATGGTATGCCAACTGCAAAGTAAAACACTGGCATGATGGTACCAATGGAGAAGAATCAAGGGTTTCTTGTGCACCACAATAAAGAAGGTATCAAAGAGTTCGCTGCAGTCGTTTCGTGGGTGTGGTACCGTAGTGGTGGTTGTCATGTAGGGTTTTCGTGAATTCGATCGATTGAATAGGAAGAGCATTAATTTCCGTGAGATCATCGTACCGACACACAACCCCGCTCCACATAAGCTCCTTCATTCGATACTTACGGAACCTTACTCAAAACAAACAAACAAACCCAAACGCCAGTAATACTTTGTCCCAAACTATTTTCGGGATTATTGCACAAGGTTCCTTCAAAGCCATAGGTTGCAAGATTGTGGAGGGCAAAGGGTAACGTTCGAACGAATCCCATGAAAGAAAAGACGGACAAGAGTAAATTCCAAGCCGCCATTTGTTTGGGAAGCTTCCAAGCCGGTCGGGTCTCAAAGTATTTTTGTCCATAATAAATGGCGGCCAAATAGACCACCACACACGCCACTGGAAACCAAAGTTGTTCATGAAGAAAGTCGTAAATATACGCTGGACGCCAAGTGAGTTCGAAACTGCATATCGAGGGAGCGAGCCAGTGACAGCGAGTAGAGTTAGTTGACTTTATTCAGTACAGCACTGCCATGCAAGGAAGCTATCACGGAGATATCAACTATTTATAGTCAGGAAATGTACTTACTTGAAGTAAAACTTCTTGGCCCAGGGATAGATGCAGTAGATCTCTTCAAACTCTATGCCGTCCCGTGTGTATTCCACACAGGAGCGGTCTTCGACTGCCGGAAACCAGCCCATTTTGTTGTTAAAAGGTACTGTAAGGATACTTGAGCTTCAACACAATTGAATCAATAGATAGAGTGGTGGGTCAGTCGGTGACAAGAGTTTTGAACTATTTTAAAGCACGTGTGTTTGAGCAAAAAGTGAACCTGGGAATGACGAGAAGGCCAACGGATACTCGATCCTGTGTATCTCCAGCGGTGTAGTCAAAATTCAATCTAATTTGTTAATTTGTTAATTTAGCAGGGTTAAAAGGCACATGCGAAGGAGTGGCATCCACGCGGGATGGGCACGATACTGCGACAAAAAAGAAATCACAAAGCGATGCCCACATGGACGGGCAGTGGTCCACATCAGGTGCCCTGCATCTCTGGCTGGATGGCAAATCCCGAGGACAAGGAATTGTGTGGATGATGAAAACTGTGGAAAAGATGAACTGTCTTGCACCTCCCCTCAAAACCAATGCAATTGCCAAGTGTTCTGTGCACTCAACATTTGATCACCCCTTGCCTCTTCAGTTTCCTCTGCTTGCAGGTGTGTGTTTGTTGTCTGCAGTCTTTGTGTTGATGGTCAGGTGCCATGGGGATGAGGGTGGTGCCGCCAACAGATCCAAGCATGAAGGCTGCTGTGCTGCTCAATTGAATGATGCAAGTGTTGCATTCTGCTGCCATTGTTTGTGTCGTCCTAACTTTTTTTGACTTGCTGCTTCTTTTTGACAATGCAATGCATGTTCCCGTCTGCATCAATTTTGATTTTGTAGTCTTCTTGCCACTGCAGTGTGGTGACATGTCCTTGCAGTGTGGAACAACAATGTTGTGGGCAGCTGACATGTTGAAGCGTTTCTTTTGCAGCTCGATGGTCTTGCTTCCTCCTTTGCGCAGGCCCCAACAGGCACACAAAGCATGAATCATGGTTGCGAACAGATGGAGTGAAGAATGTTGGTGTTGTGCTCCACTCCACCCTTAAACTGTGGTTCTTGAACAACCCCAGTTTTGCAAGCTTTATTTTTTGCGGTCTCAACAATTCTGGATGTTTTGCATGCTCTGTCTGGAGTTTGAACTCTGGTTCTCTGCATTTGGGCAACATGAGGGGCACCAGGAGGGTTGTCATCTTGCTTGCACCATTCATGTCATCATGAAAATCCATGTCCCAATTCTGATTGTGACTGACAGCAATGAAGTCAATCTCTGTGAAGGTTGGTGTTGGTGGTTCTCCTTCCTTTGTTGGAATGTCGAGAAACTTAGGGATGTTATCCATGATCTGCCCAACCCAATCATTTCAAGTGTTTTCAGCAGCTCATCAAGCTTGTCTGGCGTAACAGGGTAAACATGGGCAATGTCAGACAATGTGTTGCTAACATGCCTTGCCATCAGCTAAACCTTGTGGATGGGGCCTGCATGCCCCAGTCTCACACATTTTTGGTCAGGAGCGAGCATTGTGCACGTTGTTCAGTTGCAAGTGTGGCAAGTTCCCCCCCAGCGTCAACCCAGCATCTGGCTTGGGCACTCCAATCTCTGTAAGACCACTGTTGAGTTCACCGGTGTCATTGAGCTCCAGTGTCTGCAGTTCACCTGGTTTCAATTGGGCTGCTTGAGGTCACCTGGACTGCAGACAATCATCATGACAAACATCAATGACTGGATGCAAGTGGGCATGAGGGATTCTCTCCCCCGTTGTGTCTGTTGTGTTCTTCTGTTTTAATTGCCTGTTGAGATCTACGCATTAGCAAATGCTCTTTCTCCAATCTAGCATGCAGTGCAATCTGGGCCAACTTCTCTTTCTTCTAGTCAGCGCAGAAGAAGTGTGCTGTGTGTGATTTACCAAAATGGCTTCTGCTGTTGAATGGACCTGTCTGTGATTGTGTTGCCCAGAGCTAGTTTGATCTTCTTGTTGAACATTCCCTGTCTTTTGAGATCACAGGCTTTTGCCCACAACTTAGCCCCTAACACCATGCTTTTCTGATGAGTCCTGCAATTTGTTTGTGTGTGTTGTCACATCAGAACAGTTGTTCGTGCATCTCCTTCTGATTGAGCACCTGAGGAACAGAAGGGTTTGCAATGCACAAATGGTTCACAATCAAGGAAAAGGTCCACAAACAGGGTTGCCGCGCACTACATCAGGGAGAAGCAGAAATACCCTAATCCCATTTACTGTAAGTGACTGGGGGTGAGCAAGCCATCCCAGTAATCTTGCTGTGTGCATTTCCCACAGTCAGAGAAACACAGTAGAAATGACTTTTCCCAGGTTGGGAGAATTGGAAGCAAAGTGGGAGAAACAGAATTCTTGCACTGTGTCATCAACATGAGAGCTGAGAGAAACAGCAAGATGCTGCGAAAAGTCATTTCTGTTTCTCTCACTGTTGTGAAAGTGTTGAAGTGAGAGAAACAAGACATGATGGGATGACCAGCGCCCCCTTCTTGCAAAATGCCACCCCTTGTCTTTTCAGGGGTTTCTGTTTCTTCCAGGTGTCTTTGTTACGAAAGGGTGATAACATGCACCTCTGGAAGGTAGATCCCAAGCACAAGGAATTGTGAAGATGATGAAAACAGAGGAAAAGATGAACTGACTTGCACCTTCCCCCCAACCCAATGTGATTATCAAGTGCTATGTGCACTCAACACTTCATCCCCCCCTATCAGATCTCACGGCACCTGCAGCAGACTCTTGGATCTTCTGTTTTCTTCTAGCACTTCAGTTGCACACATGAGGTTGTTGTCTAGTCTTTGTGTTGGTGGGTGGGTGTCATGAGGACAGGGATGGCACCACCGGTGGATCCAAGCATGAAGGACGCTGCTCCACTCAATTGAACAATGAGAGTTTTGCATGATGTTGCCATTGTTTGTGTTGTCCCTGCTTCTTTTTGACAGGTCAAAACATGTTCCCGTCTGCATCAATTTTGATTTTGCAGTCGTCTTGCCACTGCAGCACAGCACGCTTGGATGTTTTGGTGCAAAGAGTCAGAGTGTTCCTCCCGTGCGGAAAAATGTTGTTGGCAGCTGGCATGTCAAAGCATTTCTTTTGCAGCTTGTTGGCTTTTTATTCCTCCTTTGCACAGGCCCAAAGAAGCATGTAAAGTGTTGATCACGGTTCACAAACAGAGAGAAGGATCTTGGTGTTGTGCTCCACTCCACCCTTGAACAGGAGGGCTGCTTCCTGGCGGTGCTCACAGTTCTTAACAAAACCCTACTGTTGCGTTCCACTTGTGGGGGTTTGAACAATGTTGGATGCTTTCTGTGCTCTGCCTGGAGTTTGAGCACTGGTTCCCTGCATTTGCACAAGATGAGGCTCACACCATTCACGTCATCATGAAAATTTGTGTCCCAATTCTGATTGTGACTGACAGCAATGAAGTCAATCTCTGTGAAAGTCAGGGTTGGTGGTTCTCCTTCCTTTGTTGGAATGTCAAGAAACTTAGGGATGTTAGCCATGGTCTGCCCACGGATGTGCACAGAAAGGTCAGAACAAATGACATTAATCTTCTTCCGTAGCGTGTTGCACGTTAGGACTCATGGTTGACATCAGGGACATAACTGACCACACCAGTAAATAAAAAGCATTTCATCCACACATCACACCAGCATAACCATTTCAACCAATTAATCAACCGCCACCCTGCCATGCTCCACTCCGATCCTGATCCTGTTACAGTTCTGACTGCCGCTGTTTCCAGCACAATCGAGCATGTGATTGTTGCACAATCATCGGCACGTGCCCTCATAAACAAATGACAGCAGCATGGAATTCGACACTAGCCAAGTGCGATTTCCGGATTGCCGGTTGCAGACATTGTCAAATTGGATCTGGTGTCGACCTCTTTCTCTGCTGGCATAAATCATCTTCCGTGGTGTGTTGCCCGTTAGGAATCACGTTTGATGTCATGAGTGATTTGGGAGAGCAAAACTGGGGTTGATGTTGTTCATTTGGACCACCATTCTTACTCACTTACTTGCTTGTTTATCCTTCTTCTACTACACTTTTGGTGTGTGCACAACATCAGTTTCTAGCATGGGAGCTCTTGGATGATCCGGACGAGTTTTCCCGTCAATGGCAAAAGATTCATCGGGGGTCAAGGATGCTGTTGCGAGCAGCCCTTCCTACAGTTGTTCTCCTTGATGTCCGCCACAGGCATTAGCTTTGTCACCAGGGGCTCATCATCTTCTTGTCCCTTCGATGCAAAATTGTTGCTGCCAGAGGCAAAGGCAGTCCCGAACTTTAGTGATGGTACAGAAATCGCGCGCTGTTGGTGTGCGGATCCTACCATGGTTTGTTACTGGTCCATGTTAGAGGAAAAGTCAACATTCCTGTGTTGGGAAAGTGATTAGCTACTAGTAGCTAGCTGTTGCTAAAACAAATTTTTTATACAAGAAACAAGTTGCAAAATTAATTTGTCTAAAAACCAACAGAAGGGGAAAACCACACATTCAATTCATCTCAAAGATGCATGCAAGGGCTCATGCATCTCCACTTTGCACAATCACAAACCCAAATCAGGGGCCCCCGCGCCATTGCTGCCCTGCTGGAAGACGACATTCACACCACTGACCGTAGAAGCCAGCAACTGCCTTTCGTAGCACAATCTTTCGATCACAGACATCTTTTCTCGTTCTCCTCTTTCCACAAATTCGTGCTTGATGTCATTGTCAACCAGGGACAGCCACCTCAAATTCTTGAAGTGGTCCCTGTTTTCCATCAGGAATTTGAAACTGTCTTCGCTATGAACTGAAGATTGCACGTGTCCAAGTTCAAAACTTCCAAAACAATATTTTGAAGAAAGCACTCACCTCCAAACATGACCTCGAGACCCCGGCCCCAGCACCAGCAAAGGTGTCATTCAGGTGAAGCTCACGAAGAGTGAGGCAGGTTTTATCCAACAAAGACTTGACTCCCTCTTGAAAGGGAAGAAACGAATGTCCATCAATGAGCCTTCCAACACACACCCCTGGTGAACACAAGCAGAGAAGATCAGCACACAGAACACAAGCGGCCACAATGACAGCAAGTCAAAAACACTCACCCAAGTCGAGCGCCCAGAGGGGGTGGGGGGGGTGGACACCACAAGCCAGGCGAGCGCTTGGGTCACACCGCAAAGGTTCAGGCACCTTAACAAGTGCAGCACTTGCAGGCTGGGGAATGTCCCCAATGCCTTGCACAATACCTCAGAATCCTTGAACTGAAGTGCATGTGGCCAAGATCGAGAGCCTGGATGGTCTGTTTTTTTTATGTCTTCAACAGGGCCTCAGCCATGGCTTAGGCTCCCACAGGTGTGGCTTTTGTGAGGTGCAAGTTCAATCTTTCCAGGACCTTTGATTCCTTCAACAAGCCGGCAAGAAACATCATCCCTTCGTCTCACAAATGGTTGTTGGAGACATCAATTTCCTTCAGTTTGAACATGCCGAAAGCCGTGTGGTCCGCTTCCTTGCCTCCACGGATGACACCATGAAGATCTGACATGGTCTTGGCATTCAATCCAGTTTGTGACAGCTTCAGGGTCTCCATTTCTTTGGTTTTCTTGATCAATTGAAGCACATGTTTGAATCCTTCCCCACCCAGGTGGTTCTCGGACACATCCAAGGCCTTGAGAGAGGCTTCATCCAGTGTCAGCAAAAATCTTCTGACAAATTGGTCCAATGTCGGAACGACGCTGACATGTGGGTCCAGTTTCATTTTGTAAAAGCTGCCGACGGCCTTCAGGCAGTTGATGCCAGCCAGTTTTGCTGCTTCGTCCCTTCGAGCCTTCTTGTGATCATCAAGATGATCAAAGAGCTGGTTGAAGGCATCATAGAAGGGAGCGCAAGCAGAAGTGCTAGTGTCAATTTTGGCCACATGGCCTCCATGGTCCAGTTCGTGGACGATTCTGTATGTCACAGGACCCAGGTCGTCCACCCCAAGGCTTTGATCAACTTCAGGTGTAACAAGATCCATGGATGTCATCTTGGTTGTCTTCCAGTTGCGTCGACATGCAAAAATCCAGTTGCGTCAATCCTGCTAAATGCTGGGGATGACACGGGAAAGCAAAAAGGGAAGGAAACATCTTTCATTGCTGTGAAGATTTTGAAAACCACTAGCAAACAATTTTGTCGCCGTGTCGCCACAATGAGCCAATGTTCGCCACTCCCAGATTTACCAAACTCACAGGTGTTGCTTGTTGAGGGCACAAAGTGATCAAAGTGAAAAGGAACAGAGGGCAAACAAATCCAGTTGTGTCAACCTGCAAAACAGTTGCGTTGATGATCTGCAAAAATGAGAGCTTCAAAAGTAGTTTTTTAGAGAGGTTGTTTTTGGAAAATGGTCATCCTGTTCTTGTTGCACCAGCAGGACATGGAAGGAACTGCACTGTGGTAGGTTTCATGGGAGTCAAAGGGGCGCACGTCAGTGCCTCAGTGCATGCATGGTAGTCTCACCATGTGTTCCAAGTGCATGCCAGCTAGCAGTTCAAAGAACAATTCGAAGAATAATTCCAAGTGCACACCAGCAGTTCAAAGAACAATTATCAGAAGAATGATCAAGTGTGCACCACGCATTCGAAGAATGTGTGCGTCAGCAGAAGTGGCTACAACACCCCTACCTACAGCAGATGCGTTCTGCAACCAAGGTTTCAATCACCGCAGTGCCCTTCTCTTTTGCTGTAGGTGCCTTTGTGCACTGCTGTGACAACATCCTCTACAACCTTGTAGGATCTTGTGGAGCAGTTCTTGCACTCTTTGTCATGTGTGCTGCAATGAGCAACCCGGCCAGGTTGCTCCATGTGTTGCAAGCCTGGCTTCTTGCCACTTAAGGGCTTTGAGCGTTGCGCAACTTGTCTTGGCAACGCGCACGGGACTGCCAATGACTACACACACCACCAGCTATCCCTCATTGGCATCTTTTGCTTGCAAACTGATTTTGGTCATGCAGTCTGGTAGACTTTGCACATGTAACGATCCCAGCAACCCAATCATTTCAAGTGTTTTCAGCGGCTCATCAAGCTTGTCTGGGGCAACAGGGCGAATGTAAGTGATGTCAGACAATGTGTTGCTACCACCAGCCAACCCTTGTGGATGGGGCCTGCATGCCCCAGTCTCAGGAGCAAGCATTGTGCAAGTTGTTCAGCTGCAAGTGCGGCAAAGTCCCCCCAGCTTCAACCAAGCTGCTGGATTGGGCACTCCAACTGAATCTCTGTGAGACCACTTTCAAATTCACTGGTGACATTGAGCTCTGGTGTCTGCAGTTCAAATGGTTTCAATCTTTCTGCTTGAGGTCACATAGACTAAAATCATCATCAGGAACATCAATGACTGGATGCAAGTGGGCATAAGGGAGTCTCTCCCCCGTTGCTGTCTGTCGTGTTGTTCTGTTCAATTGTCAATTGCATGTTCAGATTGAATCATCTCCCTTGACTCTTAACACACCATTTGAATGGACCAGCCTGTGATTGCATTACCC
>ENA-ORBV01016761-ORBV01016761.1-microbial-mat-metagenome-genome-assembly--contig:-NODE-16761-length-10581-cov-4.804075_pt1 | contig 10581 bp, 13 predicted proteins | sample MGYA00237777_ERZ505514 | MGnify/ENA primary metagenome ERZ505514 (study PRJEB26160, sample SAMN06269048) | microbial mat metagenome | isolation source: Oligotrophic lake microbial mat | place...
GCGCACTGCACGGTCATCGGATCGATTCCCGCGTCACGGGCGCACCAGACGCCGCAATTTGACGCCGGCCGCCCACAATGAGAAAAAGTAGATCGCTGCCGAACCCAATAACACCAGCGCCAACGTCGCGGCGCGCCGCAACTCCGGTACGGCGGCCCGCTGCCATGGCAGGTTGCTGGCCGCCCACATCAGGAACAGCGCCAGCAAGGCACTGGCAGCAAGCACCTGCAGGCAAAAAGTCAACCATCCGGCGCTCGGCGTGTAACTGCCACGCCGCAACAGTCCCGCCAGCAGCAAGGCGGCGTTGATCAAGGCGCCCAGGCTGATCGCCAGTGTCAGCCCGGCGTGGGCGAACCGCGGCACCAGCACCAGGTTGAGCAACTGCGTAACCACCAGCACGAAGATGGCGATACGCACTGGGGTGCGGATGTCCTGGCTCGCATAGAACCCGGGAGCCAATACCTTGATCGCCACAATTCCGAGCAGACCGGCACCATAACCCATCAAGGCATAGGTAGTCTGCAACACGTCGCGCGCACCAAACGCGCCGCGCTCGTACAGGGCCGCCACCAGGGGCTGGGCAAAAACCAGCAACGCCACGGTGCACGGCACGGCCATCAACACCACCAGCCGCAGACCCCAGTCAAGCATCGCCGAATACTGCTGCGCGTCGTTTGCCGCCTTTGCCGCCACCAGTTGCGGCGTCAACACCACACCGAGTGCAACGCCCAGCATGGCCGTCGGAAACTCCATCAGGCGCTCGGCATAAGTCATCCAGCTTACGCTACCCGGGGTCAGGTGCGATGCAATCTGCAAGTTGATGATCGCCGAAAGATGCGCCACACCGACACCCAGCAAGGCTGGCCCCATCAGGGTTGCGATGCGGCGGGTTCCGCTGTCTGCCCAGGCCACCTTTAAATCGCGCCAACGCCATTTGGGGCGTGGCAACATGCCCAGGCGTCGCAATGCCAGCAACTGCAATCCAAGCTGCAGCACCCCACCTCCCAGCACGCCCATGACCAACGCATAGATCGGCTCGACGCCCAACTTCGCGAACCAGGGTGCGCCCAGCCATGCCGCCGCAATCATGGACAGATTGAGCAACACCGGAGTGAAGGCGGGAATCGCAAAACGCCGCCAGGTGTTGAGAATGCCTGCGCCCAGCGCAACCAGCGACATGAACCCGATGTAAGGAAACATCCAGCGCGCCATCAGCACGGCCGCATCGAAGCTGCGCGGGTTCTGCTGCAGGCCACTGGCCATCAGCCAGACCAGCAGCGGCGCCGCCAGCACACCGGCCAGGCACGTAAGCGCCAGCACCCAGCACAGGACCGTGGCAACCCGGTCCACCAGAAGGCGGGTTTGCTCGTCGCCATCCTGCGCCTTGCTCATTCCGAGCACCGGCACAAACGCCTGGCTGAAGGCGCCTTCGCCGAACAGGCGGCGAAACATGTTGGGCAGGCGGAAAGCCACGTTGAAGGCATCCGTCATCGCGTTGGCGCCGAACACCGATGCCATCAACAGATCGCGCACCATACCGGTCACACGTGAAGCCAGGGTCAACAGGGAGACGGTCGATGCAGCTTTGAAGAGGCTCACCACACGAGTGTAGCCCGGCCCCCGCGACCTCCCAGCCGCGCCTTGCTGCGGGGCAAGGCGCTAACCTCGCTTTGCTACAATAGAAAGCTTTGCTGGCATCATCCTCAGACACTAGGAACACACTATGGCATCTACCAAGCCCAAGAAAAAGAACCCGCGCCTGGCGTCAGGACGTAAACGCGTCCGCCAGGACGTCAAGATCAACGCCGCCAACACGTCACTTCGTTCGCAGTACCGCAGCGCCGTGAAAAACGTCGAAAAGGCTGTGATTGCCGGCGACAAGACCAAGGCCACTGCGCTGTTTGCCAAAATGCAGGCGGTAGTGGACACAGTCGCCGACAAGGGCATCTTCCACAAGAACAAGGCAGCGCGCGACAAGAGCCGCCTTTCCACCAAGGTCAAGGGCCTGGCCAGCGCCGCGCCAAAGGCCGCCGAAACCGCGGCCTGAACTCCAGGCCCATCGCACGGAGTTCCTGGCTGGAACTCTGCCGTTTGTAACGGGTGCGCTGCCAGCAAAGCCGAAAGAACCGCCGCAAGGCGGTTTTTTTGTGCCCGTTTACTCTCGCCGCTCGGCGCGTCCGGTCTCCGTGCGCAGGTTGTTGTCGCGCGCGAAACCGACACAGAAATCCCATGCCAACACCTCCTCCTCGCGCAGGTCCTGGTGCACCACCACACATTTGATCTCGCCACGCACCGAGGGCACACACCACGGCGAATAACCCAGGTGGTTGCCGCGTTGGGGTCCGCCGGGACGGAACTGGCTCATCACACCCGCCAGACGCTCCGCCCAGTCGGTCGGACGAAACGTCTTTCCGTCGAGCGTGACACCGAGGATCAGGAATTCGTGGGCCGCAGGAGGGTTCATCGTGGCGAGGTACGGCGGGGAATCGCCGTAGCTGAACTCTAACAGGCAAGAATCGCTCCAACCTGCGCGCCGTGAGCCGCATCACGGCAATGCAAAACCGTCACGGATCACCCATGGCCCTGGCCATAAAATCAACACTCGCTGGCCCGCGGGGCCAACCGCCCAGACTGGAAGCCCCATGAACGCCGCAATACCCACGACCATCGAAGCCGCCTCCCCGCATGTGATGAACACCTATGGACGCCTGCCGATCGCGCTGTCGCATGGCCAGGGCTGCCGCGTCTGGGATGTGAATGGGCGTGAATACCTGGACGCGCTGGGGGGCATCGCGGTCAACACGTTGGGGCATAACCACCCCAAACTGGTGCCCGCCTTGCAGGACCAGCTCACGAAGATCATCCACAGTTCCAACTATTACCATGTGCCCAACCAGGAAGTGCTGGCGGCGCGCCTGGTCGAGCTGTCCGGCATGCGCAACGTGTTTTTCTGCTCCACCGGTCTGGAGGCGAATGAAGCCGCACTCAAGCTGGCGCGCAAGTTCGGTCATGACAAAGGCATTGAGCGGCCGCAGATCGTTGTCTACGAGAACGCTTTCCATGGTCGCAGCATCGCCACGCTCAGTGCCACCGGTAACCCCAAGGTGCAAGCCGGCTTCGGTCCCCTGGTCGAAGGTTTTATCCGGGTGCCCCTGAACGACCTGCAGGCGCTGCGTCAGGCCACAGACGGCAATCCGGATGTGGTGGCCGTATTCTTCGAGGCGATCCAGGGAGAAGGCGGCGTCAATCCAATGCACACGGACTATCTGCGTGGCGTGCGCGCACTGTGTGACGAACGCGACTGGTTGCTGATGATCGATGAAGTGCAATGTGGCATGGGCCGTACCGGCAAATGGTTTGCGCACCAGTGGGCGGGAATCACGCCCGACGTCATGCCCCTGGCCAAGGGGCTTGGTTCTGGCGTGCCGATTGGCGCGGTAGTCGCGGGTCCCAGGGCGGCGGATATCTTTCAGCCGGGCAACCACGGCACCACCTTCGGCGGCAACCCGCTGGCGATGCGTGCCGGTGTCGAGACGCTGCGCATCATGGAAGAGGACGGACTGCTGGCCAATGCGAGCGTGGTGGGCGCGCACCTGAAAGATGCGCTGGCAAACGCCCTGGCGTCTGAACTTGCCAGCGGCGCAGTGCGGGAAATCCGCGGACAAGGCCTGATGATCGGCATCGAGCTCGCCAAGCCGTGCGGGGCACTGGTGGGGCAATGCGCCGACCACGGCCTGCTGATCAGTGTCACGGCAGACCGGGTGGTGCGCCTGCTACCACCGCTGATCCTGAATAAGGGCGAGGCCGACGAAGTGGTGCACATCCTGTGCCCGCTGGTGAAACAGTTCCTGGCCGCCGCTGCATGAAACACTTCCTGCAATTCAGTGACCTGCGCGCCGACGAATACACCTATCTGTTCGAACGGGCAGCGCTGATCAAGCGCAAGTTCAAGGCCTATGAAAAGCACCATACGCTGGCCGACCGCACGCTGGCCATGATCTTCGAGAAAGCCTCGACGCGCACGCGTGTGAGTTTCGAGGCCGGCATGTACCAGATGGGCGGCAGCGTGGTGCATTTGACCACGGGGGATAGCCATCTCGGGCGCGCCGAACCGATCGACGACACGGCCAAGGTCATCAGCCGGATGGTGGATATGGTGATGATCCGCACCTACGAACAAACCAAGATCGAGCGGTTTGCGGCGCACTCGCGGGTGCCGGTCATCAACGGCCTCACCAACGAGTTCCATCCGTGCCAGATCCTGGCCGACATCTTCACCTACATCGAACACCGCGGCTCGATCAAGGGCAAAACCGTGGCCTGGGTCGGCGACGGCAACAACATGGCCAACACCTGGCTGCAGGCCAGCGAGATCCTCGGCTTCAAGGTACACCTGAGCACTCCGAGTGGATACGAAGTGGACCAATCCGTCGCTGGAATCCGATCCAGCGACAGTTACAAGGTGTTCAAGAATCCGCTGGAGGCCTGCAACGGCGCCGACCTCGTTACCACCGACGTCTGGACCAGTATGGGATTCGAGGCCGAGAATGCGGCGCGCATGAAGGCCTTCGGCGACTGGCGCGTGGACGCCGAGATGATGGCTGCGGCCAAGCCGCAGGCCCTGTTCATGCACTGTCTGCCGGCGCACCGGGGCGAGGAAGTGGACGCCGATGTGATCGACGGACCGCAGTCGGTAGTCTGGGACGAAGCAGAAAACAGGATGCACGCCCAGAAAGCATTGATGGAGTATCTTTTGCTTGGGCAATTGAAATAGTCGCATCCTGTTTCGGCGAAGGCCAACTTCGTGCAGCGAAGTCAAGCGAAGCGGCCGCAGCCAAAACAGGATGCACGCCCGGAAAGCGCTGATGGAATACCTGCTGGGGGGGCCCAAACAAGGCTCAATGCCGCCGTCGACGCCTTCTAAACTGCCGCGCAGCATTGAAAAGCGGCAATCTGTTGGTAATAACCGACACCACGTGTTTTGCAGCGGTGTTACCTTCGCTGCGCGATGCCTGACTTCTGGGATATTTCCCCACCCATTGACTCCTTATCGGCCGTGTTTCCCGGCGACACCCGCTCCACACAGACCGCGCATTTCAGCATCGGACCGGATTGCCCGGTCAACGTGAGCCGAATCACCCTGTCACCGCTTAGCGCCGCGCTCGACGCGCACCAGCCGTTGTTGCGCCACGGCATGCGAGTGCTGTTAAATCTGGTGCCTGACGCTGTGCCCGAACGCGACTACGAACCGATCGCGTTGCCGGTCAAACTCATGCAGGCGGATGTCGGCCCGGTGCGTGCAGTGCAGCGCGCGCTGCACTGACACGGCGCAAACAACAACCCGCAAACACCGTTAACACCGTCAACACCGTCAACACCAGCCTTTACCGAGCATCCATGAACCCACCCGAATCCATCACCCTGCAAGACTGCCAGCGCCAGGATGCGCAAGACCCGTTGCGCCACCTGCGCGCGCAATTCGTGTTGCCCGACGGTGTCATCTACCTGGATGGCAATTCGCTGGGCGCCATGCCGCACAGTGCCGCCGCGAGGGTGTCCAATGCGGTCAGCCAGGAGTGGGGCCAGGGGCTGATCCGATCCTGGAACACCGCGGGCTGGGCCGATTTGCCACAGCGCCTGGGCGACAAGATCGCCAGCCTGATCGGTGCCTCGCCGGGAACCGTGGTCGCCACCGACAGCACCTCGGTGAACCTGTTCAAGGTACTCAGTGCGGCGCTGCACATCAACACGCAGGACGCACCGGCGCGGCGCGTGGTGCTCAGCGAGCGCAGCAACTTCCCGACCGATCTCTACATCGCCGAAGCCCTATGCACGCAACACGGTTACCGCCTGCTGCTGGTCGACGCCGCCGAGCTGGACAGCAGCCTGAACGAGGAGGTGGCCGTGCTGCTGCTGACCCACGTGAACTACCGCACTGGCGCGATGTTCGATATGGCGGCGGTCACGGCGGCGGCACATCGGGTCGGGGCACTGGCAGTGTGGGATCTGGCGCACAGCGCCGGTGCAGTGGAGTTGAAACTCGAGGCCGATCAGGCCGACTTTGCGGTCGGGTGCGGCTACAAATTCCTCAACGGCGGGCCGGGTGCACCGGCCTTCGTATGGGTGCATCCAAAGCATGTGAACCGCTTCTGGCAACCACTGGCGGGCTGGTGGGGCCACGCCGCCCCGTTTGCGTTCACGCCCGAATACCGGCCAGCACCCGGCATCGCGCGTTATCTTTGCGGCACCCAGCCCATCCTGAGCATGACCGCACTCGACTGCGGCCTGGACAGCGTACTGGCCGCCGCTGGCGCCGTCGCGGGACAGGATGCGATGGCGGCGTTGCGCCACAAATCGCTGGCGCTGACGGATCTCTTCATCACACTCATCAACCAACGCTGCGCCGGCCACGGCCTGGAGCTGGTGACGCCACTGCCGCATGTGCAACGCGGCTCCCAGGTCAGTCTCAGCCGCAGCAGCGGCGCCTACGCCATCATGCAAGCCTTGATCGCACGCGGCGTGATTGGGGACTTCCGCGCCGGCGACGGTGCAGCCTACCCCGACATCCTGCGTTTTGGCTTCACACCCCTGTATTGCCGCTATGAAGATGCATGGCATGCCGTCGAACACCTGCTGCAGGTACTGGTAAGCGGTGAATGGCAACGACCCGAATTCATGCGCAAACACGCGGTGACCTGAATGAAGACTCCTGCCCCTGGCGAACACATCGTGGCCGAAGAAAGCGCCCAGCTGGACTTCAGCCAGTCCATGAGTTACAGCGACTACCTGCACCTGGACGCGATCCTGAGCGCGCAACAGCCGCTCTCACCCGACCACAACGAGATGCTGTTCATCATCCAGCACCAGACCAGCGAGTTGTGGATGAAGCTGATGCTGCACGAGTTGCGCGGCGCGATCCGTTGTGTTGCCGCCGACGAGCTGGGCAGCGCCTTCAAGATGCTGGCGCGTGTGAGCAAGATCATGGAGCAACTGGTTCACGCCTGGGACGTGCTGGCCACCATGACGCCGCCCGAATACAGCGCCATTCGCCCTTATCTGGCCAACTCCAGCGGCTTCCAGAGCGCCCAGTACCGCTGCATTGAATTTGCCCTCGGCAACAAGAACGCCGCCATGCTCAAACCGCACCAGCATCGGCCCGACCTGCTGGCCATGGTGCAGGCGTACACCGCGCCCTCCCTGTACGACGAGGCGCTACGCCTGCTGGCGCGGCGCGGCATCGCGGTGCCGGCCAGCCACACCCAGCGCGACTGGTCTCAACCCTACACTGCCAGCGAAGGTGTGGTCGAAGCCTGGCTGGTGGCCTACCGCAACCCCAAAGCGCATTGGGATCTGTACCAGCTCGGCGAAGAACTGACCGACCTCGAAGACGCCTTTCGCCTGTGGCGCTTTCGGCATGTGACGACGGTCGAGCGCGTCATCGGTTTCAAGCGCGGCACCGGCGGCACCGGCGGCGTGAGTTACCTGCGCAAGATGCTCGACGTGGTGCTATTCCCGGAGATCTGGTCGCTGCGGACAGAGTTGTAATGCCGACTGAAAAATATTTATTGAAGCCTTCAAAACCATTGACAGGCTTGGCTTTAATGCTGCGATTACTATAGCAATAGGGTGGCTTTCAGAGGGCGAAAAAGGTAAAATCGAGGCCTCCAAACCACCAGGGCCAGGCATGACAGCACAGGTACCCAACACGCTGGAATTTCAAGGCAATCTCTTCGTCGTCGTGGATGCCAGCAATGGCGACTTGTTCGATCCCGGGCAACACGGTTTCACGCCGATATCGCTTTCCACGGCGTGCCATCGGGGCTTTATCTGTGCGTACGTGATCGAAGGTGATCGCCTGCTCCTGCAGAATCTTGAAATCTCGCACGGCGTGCGTGACCCCAAGGCCAGCGTGCGGGCGCTGCTCCCGCTGCCGGAATTTCACCGCGTCTCTGCCCGATTGGATTACCGGCAAGACGCGGACGGCGGTTTTCAGGACTGTCACGGAAAGTATGACGGTCTCGGGCTTGCCCTCGCCTACTCCGGTTCCGTGATGATCTCGCGCAACAGCAACGACCAATATGAGCCCCGCTTCATGGGTTATGCCAGGGCGTGGGACTACGACTCCACCTTGATGATCAGTTTCAGCGACGGCAGTGTGGGATCGGTCCGTGACTGTTCAGCGCAGATACGAACGTTTATCGACCGGTACATGATCGACGACTGGGTGGACCCGGAACAGCGGCGCAATGCGCGCCGCTATATTGGTCGCCAGTTTGGCAAGGGCTTCTCGCTGTATCCGGGCGGCGCCTGAAGGCTTTGTGGCCTGGCATGTGGTGCACGTCCGCTTTATCGGACCACACAGGCAGTGCGACGCAATCGACGCAATCGACGCACAAACCATTTGAATTGCAGTGGAGTCTCATGGACATTAAACCGATCAAGACCAAGGCCGACTACAAGGCCGCCCTGAAAGCTGTCGAGTCCTTGGTGAACGCCAAGGCACGTACACCGGACGGCGACCGGCTCGATGCACTGGTGACGCTGATCGAGGCGTACGAGCGGCAGCACTTTCCGATGGATTTGCCCGACGCGGTGGAAGCAATCAAGTTCCGTATGGAGCAGCAGGGTTTGACTGCCAAGGACCTGGAGCTGTTGATCGGGCGCAGCAACCGCGTGTACGGGGTGCTCAGCCGCAAACGGGGTCTGACGCTGGCGATGCTCCAGAGGCTGCCTACAGGTCTGGGCATCCCCGCCGGGAGCCGGCTCAAGCAACGCGTTACGGCAACGGTGGTGAGCTGATTCGGCGTCGCGCCACCCGGGCCGCTCAATGTGATCGACCTGGTACTGTTCCGGGAAGTCTGGTCGCGCAGGACGGCGCTGTAAACTGCGAGTCAACCGGGGAAATTCACATGAACTTCACACTGGAATGCGAACGCGAAGAAGATGGCCGCTGGCTCGCCGAAGTAGTAGAGCTGCCGGGAGCACTTGCTTACGGTACATCGGCCAACCAGGCAATGGCCAAGGCCGAGGTTCTTGCATTGCGGGTGCTGGCAGAGCGTCTGGAAAACGAAGAAGTTGACCCGATCAACATCCATATTTCCATACCGCTCGCTGCATGAGCCGGTGGCCTTCCTCGAAGGCTAGGCGGGTGCTCGCTGCATTGCTCAAGCTGGGTTGGCGAGTCAAACGCCAGACTGGATCGCATCGAACCATGGAGCGTATGGGCTGGACAGATTTCGTATTCGCCTTTCATGATGGCGACGAACTCGGCCCACAGATGCTGGTGCGAATAGCCAAACATACTGGTTTGCAGCCGGAGGATTTGTAGACCGTTGTTGGATGAACCATCATGCGCACTGTTGCACCCGTTTCCCCCGGTGAGATGCTGAAAGAGGAATTCCTGAAGCCGCTCGGCCTGACCAAATACCGGCTGGCCAAGGATATCGGCGTTCCACCGCAACGCATTGGCGATATCGTCGCGGGAAAGCGTTCCATCACGGCAGCTACCGACCTCAGGCTGTGCCGCTACTTCGGCCTGAGCGATGGCTGGTGGCTGCGCGGCCAGGCCAACTACGACACGGCGAATGCGCGTGAAACGATGGGTGACGCGTTATCCCAAATTTCCCGCTGTACATTGCTGGCCGCCTGACACACCGGATATTGAAGAGTACCAAGTACACGGCCCGTTCCGAACGTAAGACGCCCTGGCCCGCAAGGTTGGAACTTGAAAAGGTCATCGATAAAGCCGCCAAAAATGGTGCTACCCAATCGTCGGTGACCAGCGCGCGCAGTGGCTGAGCATGGTGGGCGAGTGCTTGGCGCAGATCGCGGGGTGACCTTTCGTGGTGGTGTAGAAAACGAACAATGGTACGGATTTGGCGCCGCTGGTTCGTGGCTCTTTCCAGCACTAGCGCTGCGCCTGCCCGGCAGGCTCCATCGCCACATGCACCCGCAGCGCCGCGTACGCATCATTCGCCGCATACACCAGTTGCGCTTGCGTGAGACGGGGATTGGCCCAGTTGGAGGTAGTGGCCTTGCGCGACTTGATGAAGCGCCGATTGAACACCACGGCCACGGCACCTTTGACGCCAATGTCGCGCCGGTAACCGTCGCGCCAGAAAATGGTGTTCAGATCCACTACCGCCGCTGGCTCGACGCCCAGTTTGCTTATGATGCGGCGCCGGTCGTCGCCCAGGCCGAAGCCGACCTTGGTGATGGCGGCGGACGAAAGCAATTGCCCCACCACGGCGCGGCAACGCGCATCGAACAATTGGAACACCCAGGCCTGCTGCGCTGTCGCGAGCTGCACCACATGCGGACCATCGGAGACTTCGTGGCGCGCAAAGGTCGGTTTAGATTCCGTGTCAAAGCCCAGCACCACGGCACAAGCCAGCTCCGCCTGGGCTAACTCGGCCTGCGCCGCGTCGGCGACCAGCGTGATCTGCTCGAAGGCCAGCCGCTCGAATGGCTCCAGCAAGGCAATCTGTTCGCGCGATGGCGTCTCAAAGCGTTCCATCAGCGGCCAGGCAGTAACAACGAACAGCGCGCGAAGCGCCTCATTTCTCTGCCAATGCCTTGTTT
>ENA-ORBV01016762-ORBV01016762.1-microbial-mat-metagenome-genome-assembly--contig:-NODE-16762-length-10580-cov-4.498524_pt1 | contig 10580 bp, 8 predicted proteins | sample MGYA00237777_ERZ505514 | MGnify/ENA primary metagenome ERZ505514 (study PRJEB26160, sample SAMN06269048) | microbial mat metagenome | isolation source: Oligotrophic lake microbial mat | place...
GTCCTGTCGAGGATGAATTCCTCGACGAACTCCGGCGTCTGCAGTAGCGCGTAGCGCTTGCGGGTGGCCTCGCTCAGGTCCTGGTACAGGTCACCGAGGAATCGGGTGTTCCAGGCCGGGTCGGTGAAGTCACGGACCAGCAACCCGGAATCGGCAGCGACCTCTTGCCAGAACTGCATCACCGCCATCGCGGCATCACCGCTGATGCCCCGCCTGAAGACCGGCTTGTGGGCTTCGTCGAAGAAGGTGTGCAGACCGGGCAGCGCGCCAGCTTCGCGAAAACTGGCAATCAGGAAGTCGCGATCGTTCTGGTGCGGATGCGCCCGAAAGTACGCGTCATGGCCGTCGCGCGCCAGGGCCAGCCGGCCCGACTGCGGCGTGCCGCTGATCCAGGGCCGTTCCACCAGCCCGTTGTCTTCGATGAAGCGCAGGAACACGCAGCTCAGCAGCCAATGCACGCCGGCCTGCGTGATGACCTGCTCGGCCCAGGATTCGAAGGTCTCTGCCGTGCGCTCAGCATCACGGGCCGCCTGCCACTCGGCCTGCAGTTGGCCGCGAAGTTCGGGCACCTCACTGCCGGGGCTGAGGGCACGCTCGCGCAGATCGTCTTCCAGCCGCTTGAGCAGGCGTGTCAGGTCAACGAGCAGGACTTTGGCATTGATCATCGGTGGGCTTCAATTCGTGCGGTTCAGGCGCGGTTCTGATTCAAGCCGTTGCGCGGTGCAGGTTCTTGGCCCAAGCCACAGGCACGCTGGCCCACTGGGAAGAGGTGAGAACGGGAACGGGGACGTCGTCGATGGTGGGCAGGCCGGTTGCCACCATCGGCAGCAGCATCCAGAGGCTGCCGAGCTTGCCGGGCCGCCCCACTTCGTCGCGCAGGTCGTCGATGAGTGGCATCAGGCCGTAACGCGCGATCAGCCCGGCGTTGACCAACAGCACCGGCGCCGTGGCTTCGAGCAGGGCCTGCTTCACTTGCGGCAAGGCTTTGTGCACCAGGCGCATCAAGCGGCCCCAGTCCGCGCTGGTGGGCGCAGCACCATCGGCCATCAGCACCACGTTCCAGTTGACTTTCAGCGCGTCGGCCTGCTGGCGCAGCGCCTTGAGCATCAGCGTGTCGAAGCTCATGCGCTGGCGGCCGAAGCGGCGCAGCAACTCGGCTTCGACGTGGTGCGCCATGCGGGGCTCAACCGTCAGCACCAGAAAGCCGCCCGCCTTGTGCGCGTAGGCCAGCCGGTCTTCCAGCTTCTGGGCTTCGATGGCCGGCGCCGTCGCTTCCTCGGCACCGACCTCGGGAACCTTCGCGCCACGGTCCATGACCGTGTTGGCGCGGGAGTATTGGGTGGTGGTGCCGGCGGAGGGGCCGAGTGCTTGGGTCGAGGGCACGTAGCCCGGCCCGGCAGGCTCATCGTCGCGCCAGACCAGCAGCGCGCCGACGTCACCCAACAGCGTGTCGAGCAGCGGCCGTGGCGGCAGCGGCTGTGCCTCTGGGTAGCGGCCGGCCACCCGGTCTTGCACGTCCTTCAGCTTGAGAAAGCGCACGCCCATCAGCGCACCGAGTGATTGCCGCAAGGCCAGGGATGCGGCCATGCCGCGTGGGTAGATTTCCTGCCGGCTGGACAGTGCCGCACGCTGTGACGATGCCGTGGCAAGACGCAGCAGGCGCTGTGCCGACAGCGCCGGGTTGGCCGCCGGGGCGGGCACCGAGTCCAGCGTTTCGAGCGCGCGTTGCGGGGTGAGCAGCGGCTCGGCCTGCGCGCAGGCGTCGGCTGAACTGCCCAAACGTCGGGCGTATTCGGCCAGTTCGGCGGACACGGCGATCAGCGGCAGGGGGCGATGGTCGAATTCCTGGAAGCGCAGGCGCTCCAGGTGGGCTTCGGCCTCGCAGCAGGCGCGAACGACGGCGGTGGCCAAGCGCATGCGCTCGGCATCGTCTTGGGAAGCACAACCGCGCATGGCCAGCAGTGCCGATGCCAGTTCAGGCACCGTCATCACGCCGCCCTGGGTGGCGAGCAGGCTTTCGAAGTGGTTGCGCAGTTCCGTGAGCTGCGGCGTCTTGAGCCAGCGTTCGCGGGCCTTCAGCAGCGCGCTGGAGACGTCGTTGCGGTCGATGGAAAGTGCCGTCGCCGCCACGCCCAAGGGGGTCCACAAGGTGGAGCCTTCAGCCTCTTCGAGGCCGAGGTAGATCGCCAGCGCGGCTTCCTCGGGGCGGTCGTCCCCTGCCGGCCGGCGCGGCAGCAACTGCGCGGCCAGTTCGTTGACGCTGGTCGCGCCAGCGGACGCTGAATCGTCATCAGCCTCGTGCAGCGTCGGGCGGCCATGAACCAGATCGGGCCGGATGGCGGCCAGGGCCTTGGCCTTGAGGCGGATCTCCTTGCGGACGCGGTCCCCCACGCCGCGCAGGTACCGGAACCGCACGCGGTCCACAGCCAGCAACTCGCGGGCGTTGTGGATGGCCATGGCTTCGAGCACGTTCTGCGCTTCCACGCTGTAGCCCAGCTCGGCCATGTTGGTGTTGGCGGTGGCCAGGCGAGCGACGGCTTCGAACGGGTCTGACGCCTGCTGTGCCGTTGCTGCGCCGGCCTCGAACACCCTGCGCCAGTCACGAAGCAGGTCTTCGGCGTTGTCGAAGCGTTTGAGCGGGTTGCGATTCAACGCCTTGGCGAAGAAGGCGGTGAAACCGCCGCGCAGCAGGGGGTCGAAGCGCTCGGTGGCCAGCGTGGCTTCGCAGTCGAGCATGGACGCCTGCGTCTTGCCGTCGCCCCAGCGCGGCAGCACGCCAGTCACCATCTCATGCAGCGTGACGCCGAGGGCAAAGCGCTCGGCCTGCAGGTCCCACCTCGGCGGCTTGCGCAGCGAGAGGAAGGGGTCCAGGTAGGGATGTGTGCCGGCGGCGATGTTCTCGGCTGAGGTGCGGGTGAGCGAGAAGTCGAACAGCACCAGTTGCAGCTTGCCCTTTGTGCCAGCCTGCGACATGCCGATGTTGTCGGGCTTGATGTCGCGGTGGGCCACACCCCGCTGTTCCAGGTAGTCGACCGCCTGGATCAGCTCTTCGCCGAAACGCTGAAGAAGGTCGAGTGACAGCCGGGCTTCTTCGCGGATGCGGTGCGACAGGGTGGTGTCGCCGGCCTTGCGCATTAGCAGTGCCGTTCGGCCGTTGACGCTGAGCGTGCGCTGCCACTCGACGATATTCGGGTGGCGCAGCTTGGAGAGCGCTTCGCCTTCGGCGGCGATGCGATCATTGAGGCTGGTGTCGAGCGCCACCTTCAGCACCATCTCTTCGCCGCTGCCGTCCAGGCGCACCAGCAGCACGTCGGCCGACGAACCGCGGCCCATCTTGCGGATGACGGTGAAGCCACCCTCGATGCGCTCTTCGGGCTTGGCTTCGGCGGGGTCGACCGTGGCCTCGGGCTCGGGGGTCGTCAGTTCATCGACGACCTTGTCGAGGTCTTGCAGGAATTCGTCGACGTTGCCGTAGCGGCCCATCACGTCCGGGTTGGTGCTGTACTGGATGAGGTCTTGCAGCTGCCTGCCGCAGCCGTCCAGCACATCCGACAAGCGCAGACCTTGGCCGATGCGCAGCTTCTCGGCCAGCTCCAGCACCGAACTGGCGGGCGGGCGGCCGGAGAAGACGTGGTACGTGATGGCACCGAGGCTGAACACGTCCAGGCTGGGGCCGTGCTGGGCCTCAGCTTGCGAGGTTTCCGGGGCCAGATAGACCAGGCCGGGGTCCTCGACATATTCCTCGACGTGCATGGTGCCGCCGACGGTGCGGCGCGCTGGATCGATGGTGTCGCTGCTTTGCGTGCCCTCGCGCGTGCCAGTCTGCCAATTCATGATGCGCGGCCGGGGCGTGGCGCCGGCAACGTCTTGCACCAGCACGCTTTGCGGACACAAGGCGCGGTGATACAGCTTCTTCTGGTGGGCGTATTTCAGCGTCTCGGCCAGGTCGCGCACGATCTGCAGGCGCTGGTCGACGCTTAGAAGCTGGCCCATCTCGCGCAGCAGGAAGTCGAGGCGGATGGACTTGGGCTCGTGATCGAAGGTGAGGGCCGGGCCGAGCTCGCTGTCGTGGTATTCCTTGACCTTGACGATGCCGGGGTGCTCGATACCTTCCAGGATCTGAAACTCGCGTTGCGCCTGTCGTACCAGCGACTTGCGGGCGTCTGCGGTCGCAGCGGCGGACAAGGTGTAAATGCGAACGCGCCGGCGCACGGCGTCCATCGCCGTGTGCGTGCCTTCCCAGTCCTGGTACGAAGCCCCTTCCGACAGCAGCGCACCGAGCTGGTAGTCGCCCACCTTGCGGTGCTTGTTTGATGGACGGATGCCTGCCTCTGCCATGGCGCGGGCGAGCACGCGGGCGTGCTGCTGGTCGACGCGGCTGGGCTCGATGTCGCGAACGCTACCGGTGCCGCTTTGGAGCGCGGCGATGATGCCGGGGTCGGTCTCGGCCCCGGGCTGGTCGCGCAGGTAAGTTCCCGACCGGGCAGTGCCGGTCAGCTTGCAGTTCAGGCTGGTGGCAGACAGGAAGATCAAGGGCTCGACGAAGGGCAGTCGCACCTTGGCCTTAAACACCGATGACTGGCGCCGCAGCAAGCTGGCAAGGCGCTTCGACTTGCGGTTGGCCAGGATCAGCGGGTTGTCATAGGCCCGCTCACGACCATCCGTCATCCACGTCCAGGTGTGTGCGTCTCCGCGCACCGTGCCAGGCCGGCTCTTGATCTCGACGAGAAACAGACCGGCCGGCGTGAGGATCAGGGCGTCGACCTCGTTGACTTTGCCTTCCTCATCGATGAACTCGAAATTCGTCCAGGCGTGCCAGGGTTCGCGGTCGGGAAGTTGATGGCGGAGCCAGTCCAGGGCTTCGCGTTCCCAGGCGAATTGGGACTGGGAAACGGCTTGCCAGCGGGTGAGGCTCATGGGCATCTAGATCGCTCCTGCGATGGAGTCACCGTGCTGGTCGATCGGTGCATCGGGGACGATTTGGAGCAGGTCCCCTATGCCGCAGCCGAGCACGATGCAAATTCGCTCTAGAGCGTCGAGATCGATCCTCGTAGCGCGTTGCGACACCAGCGCCGAAACAGTGCTCCGATTGATGTCGGCAAGACGTGCCAGTTCCGCCGCTTTCAGCTGCCGATCCTGCATGAGGCGGTGCAAATGTGAGCGAACCATTATTGTCAAAGGGGGCGGGGTGCTGCGCAGAATAGCAGCACTTCAAGGATGGAGCCATCATTCCATTCGCTGAATTCGTGCCGCTAAGAACGGGATCGCACGGGCGTCGATCCAAGGAATGTGCGCGACTGAGTGCGGTTGTCGTGATTACCAGTAGGCTGACGACACACGTGCCCTTTCGCGCCGACCGGCGGCGCTGAGGCTCGAGCAGATCCATTGCATCACCCGCTCTTGTGGCGGGCGGTGAAGCACGCTATTGCCTCTATACAGAATTGACGATTGACGCGCGTCGTGTTCAGGCCGGCGCGCACTAGAACTTCCTTGGCACTAGGGTAGCGGCCTTCTTCGATGAAGCCGCGTGCGGCCCAGAACGCCAGGCGGCGATCCTTGCCCGCATTGACTGCGGCCACCAAGGCCTGCAGCGCCGGCGTGTGGGTGATCGTGTGTTGGGCCTGGTGCATGGAAATCTGGACGAACTTGGCCAGAAGCCCCGCATGTACACGCGCCGGTCGTGTCTGTGTTCGCAGCACCGAGAATACGGCCCGAGACAAGGCTACGGCCCTGTCCTGCTGAACGCGCTGCGCCGGGGTTTGAAGGATGGCAGGGCCATCGGGCCGTGCCTGCATGCGCGCTTGCAGCCAAGCCTGGTCGCGGATCGATGCGCGAATATGCGCCGCGACCCTGGTTGCGCTGCGGCGGCCCTGTCGCAGCACCTCCTCGATCTTTTCGCGATCGGCCTCTACAGTGGGGAGTTCGCGGCCGGGGTAGCCGTGCGTTCGCATCAAGGCGCTGTCGCGCAAGCGCAGCAGCCAGAAGAGACTCGGTGAACTGAAGATCAGCTTCTTGGCGGCCTGCCCTGGCGATTCTGCTTCGAGCCGCTCGAATTCCTGACGTGCTTGCTTGATCGTGAAAGGGCGCGGTGACATAGTTTTAGCCGGCGCTGCGGCGACCTCGACCTGGCTCACCGCCTGCCTGAATTCGCCAAAGTTCAACCCGGTTGCAGCCAGCAGTGCGCAGAATTCCGGGGCACGCAGCAATGACGCGCCCGCGCCAAGATTCAATCTCAGGGGCAAGCTTGCGGCTTGCCAGCTCAGAACGGCGCCGGATCTGGAGCGGCTTTCGTCCGGCGGGCCGTAGGCGTCTTGCATCAGCTGCATGGCGCCGCGCTTGAAACTCTCTCGCATCGGGCCCGAGCGCTCGTGCAGAACCGCCAGCACCTGCTCCAACGTCCATGGCGCCGCGGTGCAGGAGAGGGCGTCTGCTGCGAAGCGGCTTAGTCGGAGCAAGGCTTGCTGACGCGCGGGTGGTGACGCAGTGATCCGGGACAGATCCTGGCCGCACTGGCATCGCAGCGCCGGGGGCCGCAACAGCGTCCGGGTGAAAGGCATGACCGTGACCCCGCATGCCGGGCAGGCGAACCGCAGGGCCACGCCGTGCCGGGTGCAGACGCTGGCAACGGGCAACTGGTGGTGGCGGTGCACATACGGTTCGCCATGGGCGTCGATGTCGTCCCAAAGGCAGGACGGACAGTACCTGGCGCCCGGCAGGAACTGGGCGTGGCCCAACCTCGACAGTTCGGTGACGCGGCCACCCGCAGCGTCGATATTGACCTGAAACCGTACCTTAGTGGCCCGGTTAAACGACAACCAAAACGGCAAGACGGTCAGCTCGCGAAGCATCTGCGGATAGGTATAGCCCAACGCAGCCAGCAATCTGTCCAGCTTGGCGTCTTGTATGGGCGGGCCGAAGAACGGCGAGATCGTGCGCCGCCCGTAACCACACTCTTCCAAAAGGCTCCGCCACAGGCCAGGACCGTTGTAAAGCATTAGCCGCGTCAAGAGCGACGCAAGCATTTCGTCAGGGTAGGCCGCGGGGACGTAGGGAATTCTGAGCATGGAGCCGTTCAACCTGTTGGTTCGCATGGGTGGTGAGGGCGGTCGACCAGCTGCGCACGCCTGCTAGACGTTGGATTCGCCACAGCTGCAGCTGGGCACCGTCCCTGGCCAAGAGGGCGATGGCGTGGTCGACACGACGTATGCCAAAGGCCAGCGCCGACTCCACCGCCTTGTCTAGCAAGGCGGCGAGCTCGGGAAGCTGGCCCAGGTTGCGTCTCACCATCGTCTCGCCAAGCGGACGCATCAGGCGGGTCTTCGTCATGCGCCGCGGCGGCACCTCGTCACGCAACATGCAGAACTGATGCTGAAACCTCTGGCAGAGCTCGGCGTCGCGCCGGACCCAGTCCACCCGGCCGGGCCTATCGTTGCAGTGTTGCGAAGGAGGCTCCGCTATGAGCGTTGTCGCGGCGAGCCAAGCGCGGTCATGCCGGTAAAGCCACGCATAGTCAGCACCGGCGCGCGCCCGGGCTGCTGTAACCAGGCCCATGCCTTCCTTCCCGCAAGCCTGCAGTGCTGCGACCCAGCGCGCCCGCCGCATAAGTCCTTGCGCGATGCCGGCCCCGTCCCGGCGAGGTTGCGGCGTCGCTGGGTACTGCGCCAGTATCCGGTACACCGAACTCAGCGAGACGCCCGTCCGTGCGGCCACGGCCGGCAGCGAACACAGCGAGCCAATGGCCTTCAGCACCCGGTCGATCACGGTCGGATGCAACGACTTCCGGCGTTCCCGAATCGGAATGGCCCGTGCCCGCCGCCATGCCACCACGGTCGTCACGCTCTTGCCGAGCCTTGCGGCCACCTCGCGGCACGACAGCGACGGATCGCGCAGCGTGTCTTCGTGGTCGATGGCCCGCGCAGAGGACGAGGCGTCGGCCTTGGCTGCGTCGGCGACGCCCGGGGCCTTGGCGGCCTGTACAAGGGACAGGTCGTCGAGAGACTGAGCGCAGGGCGCAAGGTCGCACGCTGCACAAGCAGCCTTGAACGCCGCCACGGAGCCGAAAAGAAATTCGATCAGCAGCAGATGGCAGATCGGTTGCAGCGATCGCTGCGGTTTGTCGAACAGAGGCCGTAACCAGCCCAGCGGCTGCGCAGCGGTGGCAAGTAGCCGTCCCTGGTGGTCGAAGCCCTCGAAGTCATCGAATCGCCGGCGCAGCGCGTCGGCAAGCGCCCGGAACTCCCAATGGCGGGTTGCAGGAAGGCCGTGTCGGTCGCTGCCGTGCGCTCGAACGCAGCGGCGTCGATGATCTCTCGCCCGCCGATCTCATTACGTTGAGACAGCACGAAAGCCAGCGCGGCAAACGCGGTGTTGCCGGCGGACACCTTGTGCCAGGCGTCCAGGGTCGCCTTCGTCAGCGAGGCATTCTTCTTGACATAGGTGTAGTCCCAGTAGGTTTCGCAGAAGTCCTCCCATTGCGCATCGGTCCTTGCCATGGGACGCAGCACCGTTTCGCCATAGGAGGCGAGCTTGCGGGCATTGCGCACACTCCCCTCGATTACCGATTGCACGGCCGGCGTTGCGAGGGCCAGCAGGTTGATGCCCAGCCGCTCGATGATCTCGCTGAATAGATTCAGGACGAACTCTGCGTTTTCTCCACGCGCACTGCGCAAGTTTTGGACCTCGTCGACCACCATGAAGCCCAGCAAGACGGCCGTCGCCACTCGGTTCATCAGTTCGACCATCGGCGCCACGTTGCGGATCGCATTGGCCTGGCGCGCGTAGTTGGTGCCCAGCAACTGATCGATCTCGTCGAAGAACTGGATGCACAGGCTCTTCAAGGTCGCGTCGTGAGGCACCCGCAGCACCACGCAGACGACCTGGTGGCATCGGAGCTCTGTGCCCTGGTACGCGCTGTGCGCGATCACCTGGGGGTACCTCAAGAGGTAGGGCAGGGCGAAAGTCGTTTTGCCCATGCCGCTCACTGCCATCATGAAATGTCCCTTGGCGGAGGATTTTCAGTTGGCCGGGAACGGGAAGCCGTCGCCCCCTCCAGTGGCCAGTGCGTGACGGCGTTGCCGATCGATCACGGACAGCGGATTACGCGCCACATAGGTGTCTCGCATCATGGTTGCTAACGCGAGGCCCGCTTTCTGGTACTCGGGGAACGGGAACACCAGGTCGTTCACCGCCGACAGTTCCATGATCCGCACGACCTCGCCGGCCTTGCGCGTTGCGGCGCTGGGCTTGGGCGGATAGTGCGAGAGCAGGGTCAGATTAGCGCGGTGAAGGACTGGCGGGACAGGTTGGACTCGCGCTGGAACGCCTGGAGCAGCGGCTGCACCAGGCCCCAGGCACTGTCGAGTAGTGCGGCCTTGTCAGAACCTACCTCCGGCTCGGTCGACAAGGCTGGCGGCAGCGCGAGACGCCCCCAGGCCGCGGACGGGGATCCCGCGAGAGCCTGCAGATCCTCCAGCGGTACAGCGTGGGGTCGGCGCGCGTATCGGGCGGCCTCAGGGTCGCCAACCCACATGCCATAGACGCAGGTCCTGAAGACATGGGTGAGTCGCAAGTAGCGACGAGACTCTGTGCCGACGCGAAGGACCAGCCCAGCAGTGAGGGCCGGGCTGTTCTCGAGCATGTGGAAGTCAGGCATGTGCGAGGTCTGCCTTCAGGACAACGGGCGCGTCCATTGCCAGCCCGTGTGCAAGCGAAAGCTGGATTCGGCCCGACCAGGCGCAGTAGCGGAAGGCGTCCTCCACCGTGGCCATTGTCTGTCGGAGCGACCGCGATACGCGGACCAACACTTCGCTCAGCAGCCGGTTGGGTGCATGGTGGGCAGTGAACTGCGCCACGAAGCGGTCCTCCAACGCAGGATCGGGAGCGTACTGGTGGCGGAACCAGCCGCGCACGAAGCGAAGGGTCTCCAGCATGGTCTTGTCGAATCGCTGCGTGTCTACGAGAGTCCAGGGGATGCCCCGGTGCTGGCACCATGCATGCTCGACGGCCAATCGAAGCCGGATATCAGGATCCCGGGCGTCCTCTGGCGACTTGACGCTGGCAGCCCGGTGCGTCAGCCGACCGTCGACCCGCTCGGTGACCAGGAAGTCGATAGTGAACGGCTCTGGATAGCCATTTCGCATTCGCGGGCGCACGCCGAACCTCGCGCACAACTCCAGCGTTCGATCCATGTCCAGGATGGGCCACTGCTCGCGGATCTCGGCAGTGCCGGCGCGTCTTTCGAGAAGATAGAAATAGATGGCCTCCAGTTCAGACAGCAGGTGATGCGATCTGCCACTGAACACCCCGCGACTCACCAATGACGTGCCGCGCGACGGCACGTCTCGGACCTTCAGCCACGGGACATACCGGGGGCCGCTCCCAATGCCGCGGAGGCGCCTGATTCGGGCCCGCAGGTAGGGTGGATACAGCAGGGGGTCGGGTTTCCAATGGACCCCGCGAGCATAGACTGTTAGTAAGAAATATCCACAAATTTAGTCAATTAACGCCGGCGGCCGGGCAGCGCTGTTTCCGCTTGTGCGCCGGGTCGCGCTAAGATGCTCGCTGTTCATCAGCCAAAGCGA
>ENA-ORBV01016763-ORBV01016763.1-microbial-mat-metagenome-genome-assembly--contig:-NODE-16763-length-10580-cov-4.332191_pt1 | contig 10580 bp, 7 predicted proteins | sample MGYA00237777_ERZ505514 | MGnify/ENA primary metagenome ERZ505514 (study PRJEB26160, sample SAMN06269048) | microbial mat metagenome | isolation source: Oligotrophic lake microbial mat | place...
CTTTTTCGTGGTTTCCCACTCATAACATATTATCGTAACTAATAATTCGTTATCTGTAAGCCAAAAAACGACTATCACGACAAAAGACCTTGCTTTCCTAAGCCCCTACGTGTAGCATAGGTGAAGTACTCTATTACTCGAATAACATCAGTCACATGAAATCCGTGAAAGAGTGGTTACAGCGCCAAGGCGCAGGTAGCCCAGACCCGGCGATGGACAACACCACCGCACAATCCAATGACGGCAATCCCCCTGTTCAGCCTGCACGGCAAGAGCAGCATCCTCCTGCGCCACGCCAGAACGAGCGTCCCAAAACGCCCGACACGTATCATGAAGGCCGTCCGCGCCCAGAGAATCAACGCCAGCCGCTTGCACAAGCAGAGGCTCCGCGCGTTGAGCTCCCGAAGGGTTCGGGCCTCCGCATGTATCCGCTCGGCGGCTTCGAACAAGTCGGACGCAACTGCTTCGTCGTCGATGTCGACGGCGACTTGTACATCATCGATATCGGCGTGCAGTTCCCCGACGAGAACATGCTTGGCATCGATTACCTCATCCCCGATGTTTCGAGCCTCCGTGGCCGCGAAAACCGCATCAAAGCGGTGCTCTTCACCCACGGCCACTTCGACCACATCGGCGCCGCGCATCACATCCTCCCGCAGCTGCATTTCCCGCCGTGCTTCGGCACGAAGCTCACGTTCGGGCTCCTCAAGAAGAAGCTGGATGAAGAGCACATGACAAGCAAGGTGAAGATGACGACGGTGAAAGCCGGCGACCGCATCCGCATCGGCAAAGTGGAAGTGGAATTCATCCGCATGACGCACTCGATCCCTGATTGCGTCGCTATCGCCCTGCACACGCCATACGGCACGGTGCTCCACACCGGAGACTTCAAGGTCGACCTCATGCCGCTTTACGAACCGCCAATGGATTTCCAGAGGCTTTCGGAGCTTGGCAAGAAAGGCGTCCTCGCGATTATCGCCGACTCGACAAACGCCATGAAGCCGGGCAACAGCAAGAGCGAGAGTGAAATCGCAAAAAGCCTCCGCGACAGCATCGTCTCGGCCAAGGGCCGCATCATCATCTCGACCTTCTCCTCGCTCGTCACCCGCATCCAGCAGATCGTCGACGTAGCCAAAGAGACGAACCGCAAGGTGTATCTCTCCGGCCGCAGCATGGAGGAAAACATCGAGATCGCGACGAACTTGGGCTATATCAAGGCTCCGCGCGGACTCGTGCGCAAAGCCGGCCCTGGCATGGACAAGATCCCCGATAAAGAAGTGCTCATTATCACCACGGGCAGCCAAGGCCAAGAAAACGCCGGTCTCGCCCGCATGGGCCTCGGCACGCATAAGCATGTCACCGTGAAGAAAGGCGATACGGTGCTCCTTAGCAGCAACCCGATTATCGGCAACGAGAAAGCGGTCGGCAAAGTGATCAACAACCTGCACATGAAAGGTGCGAGCGTCGTGCAGAACGCCGAACTTGCCCTCCACGTGACGGGCCACGGCCACCGCAACGACTTGCTCTTGATCCACCAGCTCGTCCGCGCCAAGCACGTGATCCCCGAGCACGGCGAACCGATGATGAAATCGGCACATGCCGAGATCGCGTACTCCATCGGCTACGAGGAGAACCAAGTGCACTTGATCAATAACGGTGAGATCCTCGAATTTGACCGCCAGGGCAATGCGCGCAAGAGCAAGCAGAAGCTCACGTTCCACGATGTCATCGTCGACGGTCGCGGTGCCGCAGGCGAAGGCCAGCGCGTGCTCGACGACCGCAAGGTGATGAGCTCCGCCGGCGTCATCATCGTGCTCTTCAAGGTCTACACCGATTCGAAGCGCCTCGTCGGCGACCCCGAGGTGATCTCGCGCGGACTCATCTACGGCTCCGAGCAGCAAGACATTACGAGCAATGTCGTCCAAGCGGCAAAGAAAGCCTATGAAGAAGAATTGCAGCGCGGCGAAACCGAGCTGAAGAACTTCAAGCGCGGCGTAGTGGGGGCACTCTACCGTTACTTTGACAGGAAATTGGATCGTGAACCCATGGTTATCCCTTTGTTCGTTGAAGTATAACCCTGTCACCCTGAGCTCGTCGAAGGGCGACCGCAAGCTTGATCGTGAACCGATGGTTATTCCGCTGTTTGTAGAGGTCTAGCATCTCTCATTGTCACCCTGCCTGTCCGTCCGTAGTTCCGAAGAATGAAGGCGGAAGGTGCGAGCCAGTGTGTCGTGGATTCGTGGCTCGATGTCATGGTTCGACTACGCTCACCATGACATATATAGCTGCTAAGTGTCACCCCGAGCGGAGACGAGGGGTCACACCTCACCATGACACACTGAGGGCGAGCCACGAAGGGCAACATCCATCATTCATTTTTCCAATCACATTTTTCATTTCGAAGTTGAACATCCGTATTCCGGAGAAGCGTTACACACACTTCAACATTCCAACTTCACACCAACAAATTTTTTTATGAAACAGAACAACCCCACATCACCGGCTTTCCGTAAGCGTACGCATCGTCCAAACTTCAAAATTCAAACTTCAAACTTCAGTGAGCGGAGGGTGACGAAAGGCAACTATGCCTTCATCGACTCGCAGAACGTGAACCGAGGCATTCAGTCGCAAGGCTGGAACCTCGACTGGAAGCTCTTCCGAGACTTCCTCCGCACGCAGCTCGGCGTCTCGAAGGCATTGCTCTTCATCGGCTACATCGCGGGAAACGACGCACTCTATGCGGACCTGCGCCATGCCGGCTTCGAGATCGTCTTCAAACCGACGACTACGATCCGCAAGGGCAATAAAACGACTATCAAAGGCAATGTCGACACCGATCTGGTGCTCCATGCGCTCCTCGAGCGCGAGCATTACCAGGGCGCCGTCATCGCCTCGGGCGACGGAGACTTCCATTCGCTGGCCACGCATCTGAATCAGAGCGGCAAGCTGAAGGGTCTCGTCGTCCCCGACCAAAAGCACTACTCGCATCTCCTCAACGATTTCCAGCCACGCATTGTGCCCATGAGCGGCCTGCGGTCCAGGCTGGAGCGAAAGAAGAGACGGCATGCTTGATGTAGAAGGGGTAGTTTTCTTCTGAAAGAGACAGAGGAGACACATGAGACAAAAGAGCAGCTATGCCCTCTTTCGTTTGTCTCCTCTGTCTCATGTGTCTCCTGCCGGCAAGTGCTACACTGTTGGCCGATGCCCGCGTTCGCCGCTGTCTTCTTCGACCTCGATGGCACACTGCTGAATACCACGCCGCTCTACGAGCAGGCGGATACTGCATTCTTTGGAGAACTGGGCATGACGCTCACACGAGAGCATTTCAACGATCTCTATAATACGGGCTGGCATTTGGCCGCAGAGTGGATGATCGCACTTGGCTTTGGGAAAGAGCAGCATGAGGAGCTGAGACAAAGACGTTTTCGGATGTTCATTGAACACCTTGAGCATGGAGTGACGTATTATGCGGATGCAGACTATCTCCTAACCGCGCTTGAAGGACGACCGAATACGGGGATCATCACAACGTCACACGATGTGCTCATCGATGTGTCACATCGCCACACAGGCATCCGCGATCGCATGACCATTCTCGCAACGGGTGACGAAGTGAAGAAGGGGAAACCCGACCCCGAAGGCTTGCTCTTGGCGGCCAAGAAATTGGGCGTGGAACCCAAAGATTGCCTCTACGTCGGCGACCTGCCATCGGATATCCAGGCGGCGAAGAACGCGGGGATGCACAGCTGCCTCGTGTGGCGCGCACACACGCCACAAGGCGCTGATATACATGCGGACTACCGGCTGGATTCGCTCGAGGGGCTTGTAAAACTGCTCTAAGCCAAAAAATAGCCAATCTGCTGCGTCGATCGGTGGAGCACCCCTATACTCCGTAGGTGGATACACGCATCACTCAACTCGCCGAAATTCTCGTCGACCATTCCGTCGCGGTAGAGCTGGGCGACCGTATTTTGATCTGTGCGTCGGACCTGAGTTCGTCGGAGCTGGTGCGTGAGTGCTATCGGCTATGCCTGGAGCGCGGAGCGAGCATCGAAATCGATGTCACGGGCATTCTCGCTCACGTCGGCCGCTCGGACGCCGGAGGATTTCTGCGGACATTCCTGCAGCATTCGAATACGTCGCAACGCACGAAGATCCCCGAAATCGCGCATGCGAAAGTCGCGTGGGCGACAAAGAGCATCCGCATCGTCTCGCTCCAAGACCCCAACTTCCTCTCCGATCTCGATCCAGATCTGCTCACGAAGTGGCACCACACGTGCTCGCCGATCATGGAGAATCTGACAGCCAAAGATTGGGTGCTCACGAAGTTCCCGACCGAGTACTACGCACGCGATGCCGGCATGGCCTTCGGCGATTACACCGATTTTTACTACAACGCGTGCATCGTGGATTACCGCAAGCAAGGCGAGTGCATTGCACCGCTGCAAAAAATTCTTGATGAAGGCCGTAGGCTCCGCATTATCGGACCCGGCACAGACATCACGCTCGGGATCGACGGCCGCTTGGCTGCGGGCTGCCCATCGGGCAAGCACAACATTCCCGATGGAGAGTGCTTCCTCGGGCCCGAGGAAACGGTCACCGACGGCGTCGCAACCTTCGAAAACATCCAATCCTACGACGGCAACACCGTCGAGGGCGTGCGGCTCGTGTTCAAGCAAGGGGCGATCGTCGAAGCAACGGCTGAGAGGGGAGAGAAGTTCCTCCATTCGCTGCTCGATGACCATCCTGATAACCGCAGGCTGGGCGAAGTAGGCATCGGTATGAACGAGAACATCACGCGCTACAGCTGCAATACGCTCTTCGACGAGAAGATCGCCGGCACCATCCACATGGCCCTCGGCCGCGCCTACAAGTACGACCGCGGCGGCGGCCGCAACGGCGGCACCATCCACTGGGACTTGGTGAAGGATCTGCGCGCACCGGGCACCAAGGTGCTTGTTGATGACCAGGTGATCCTCAAGGACGGCAAAGTGGTGCTGGATCTGCCAGCGACAGCGATCGTGCTGCCAACGCAGAAGAGCTTTGTGCACGCAGGATAAATTCCGGTTGGACTTCGGCGCGCACCTTCATTAGAGTCCCGCGCAGATGCCGTTGAACCACAAGCATCTGATCTCCACGAAAGATCTTCAGAGAGAAGAAGTGGATGCTATTTTGGCGGAATCGAAGAAGATGGAGAGAGTGCTAGATCGGGGTGGAAGCCAGTTGCTGCGAGGGAAAATACTCGGCAGCCTGTTTTACGAAGAGAGCACCCGCACGCGCATGAGTTCGGAAGCGGCCATGCTCAGGCTAGGCGGCAGCGTCATTTCCGCGGTGGGCTTTCAGTTCAGCTCGCTCTACAAAGGAGAGAGCATCGAGGATTCGATCAAGGTCATCAGCGGGAAAGTTGATTTGATCTGTATGCGACACCCCGAGGAGGGCAGTGCAATGCGGGCGATCAAAACCAGCCGCGTGCCTTTCGTAAACTGCGGCGACGGGCCGGGGGAACACCCAACACAAGCCCTGCTCGATCTGTATACAATTCAAAAGGAGTGCGGACGTCTGCGCGATTTAACCATTTCACTCGTGGGAGATTTGAAGTACGGCCGCACGGTCCACTCCCTCGCTTTCTTGCTCGGCCTCTATGGAAACAAGCTGAAGTTCGTGGCGCCGGAGCAACTTGCCATGCCGGGAAACATCAAAGACGAACTACTGGAAAAAGGCGTCGAGTTTGAAGAAAGCACATCGCTCGATGATGCGCTCGATGCGGATATCGGATACATGACACGCGTGCAAAAGGCGCGCTTCGCAGGGAAAATGCGGCTCTACAAAAAGCTCCGGCATGTGTTCCAGGTGAACGAAGAAAAGCTGCGGGGAAAGGATATCAAAATCATGCACCCACTCCCCAGGGACGTGGAAATCGATACCGATGTGGACGAGCTGGAGAATGCTATTTACTTCGAGGAGTCGGACAACGGAGACCCTGTGCGCATGGCCATCTTTGCCATGCTGCTAGGAAAATCTGGAGATACCACGAACCAACCGCGTCGCGGGCGTGCGCCGATGGGGCCGCTGTGCACCAAACGTCCCGGCTCACATAAGGCAGCATGAAAGCCTTTGCGCATAGCAGTGTTCGTTATGCTGCCGGGGAAAGCAGAGGCCAAGCCTGCTTGCCGCCACGGAGCACGCGCTCGACCTTGCCGTGCGCCTGCCAACCCGCGAACGGCGTCCAGCCTGCTTTGGAATGGAGATTTTCTGCGCGAATTTCTTCCGTGGTATAGGGATCAATGATGACGATATTGGGTGATTGCCCCGCGATAATATCTGGTTTACGAAGCTGGAAGATGCGATTCGGTTCATCGAAGCAGAGCCGGCGGACGTCGCCATACGAAAGCGAAACCGGCGGGCGCCAGCCATCAGGCCGCGGCGAACGGCCGCTCGCGGCAGTCAGCATCAAGCGGATCATCGTCTCGGTACCGGGTACGCCGCTCGGTGCCCTCAGCGGATCCGCATGTGACTTCTCTTCGAGAGTATGTGGCGCGTGATCTGTCGAAACGACCGTGATGACTCTACGCTTAATAGCCTCCCACAGCGCATCGCGATCTTCGGCAGTGCGCATAGGTGGATTCATTTTGATGCGCGCGCCGAGTGCGGCGTAATCATCGATGGTGCAATACAGGTAGTGCGGCGCAGTTTCGCCAGTCGCCCGCACGCCGTTTTTCTGCGCATCTTCAAGAATCCGCGCGCCCACGCCCGTGGAGAGATGCGCGACGTGGAAACGGGCGTTGTGATCCTTGGCCAGCTGCATGGCTTTGGCGATCGATGATGCCTCAGCAGCAGCTGGACGACGCAACGAGTGAGATGATGCAATGCCGTCGGGCCCTTTTTTGGATGCCTGGGCGTTGATGAGCGGGTCTTCGCAATGCCCGACTATCTGGATATCGCGCGCAGCACAGGCTGCGAACACGTCGCCGATCATGCTCGCATCGACCTTTTGATCGCCCGTGGAGTGGTCAAAATAGAGCTTCACCCCACAGCAGCGAGCGCGCAGCGCCTTCATATCTTCCGCGTCGCTATCCATCATGCGCAGGAATTCCTCGAGATGCGCGGGTTCTGTCATGCCAAAGAAGAAGCGCATGTCGATGCACGCCGTTTCGGCCGCGATCCGCACTTTCTCCGCGAATGCCGCGATCGTGACAGTCGGTGGAACGGTATTTGGCATCTCGCAGAACGTCGTCACGCCTCCTTCGAGCGAGGAACGGGACCCTGTCGCAATCGTTTCTTTGTGCGTCAGTCCCGGCTCACGAAAATGGCCATGGCAATCAATGAAAGCGGCATAGATCAACTTTCTTCTCGCGTCGATCTCGTTGTCCACCTTGCCACGCACAGTCCCGATCTCGAGCACCGTCCCATCATCTTTGATCAGCACATCCGCGTAGCGCGAGCCGCCTGCTTCGAAGAGCAAGCCGCCGCGGAGGAGGGTGGTGGGCATAGGAGTAGTACAGTGCCCAATGCCGGGGGAGGAGGCAACTATAGATTATTCCTTCGGTCCTTCCTGCCCCACGATGGCCGCCAGCTCGCGACCGATTTGATTCAGCTTATCGGCCTCTTTCTGGTCTTCTTTCGTCTGCTTAGCGCCATACCCCACCGTCAGGGCAGACCAGTCCTTCTCGACAGGCTCTTTCCATTTCCACACACCGTTGATCTTCTTGATCTGCAGCTCACGCTGCTCGCCGCCCATGCGGAAGTATTTCACATGCGTACCATCGGCCCGCACCGTGATGAAGTATTTGAGGAACAAATCGCTCAGAGCATTTTCTAGATGCTTCTCGCTCGGCGAGATCTTCTGATCATCGGTGTTGGGTGCATCGACTTCGGGCTCTACACCCAGATCCATCGCCCTCAGCTGATACACCTTGGCCCACTCGCGGAAAGGCAGTGTAACGGCGGGGTTCTTAAAAATCTGCTGGTCGCGGACGCCTCCGACCGTTGAGAGGCTGGGAAAGGCGCTGTAAACAGTCACCGTCCATTTGTCGCGGTCTTCCCCGGGCTGGGAGAGGCATGTAAGAGCTGCGATACCATGTGCCATGGAGATGCCGCGCGGGTTACCGGTTTGGAAGAACACGTTGTAGTCAGGTTCAGCCACGATTTTCTGATACCGCTTTCCCTCCAGATCGGGGCCGAAAACTTTCTGGTACATCGGCGTGAGTTCGGCAACGCTTCTAACCACATGCGGCTCGCCCTGGTTCTTGCCCCTGAGCAACTTCGTGAAGCCGCGCTGCTGCTGAAAGATACGAAGCACTTCTGTGCACAGTATCGCACGCAGTTTCTCCAGCTCTTTCTCGCTGGGTGCCTCCCCTAGGTGTTTTGTCACGGCGGGGAGCAGTGCATTCACTTCGTCCTGAATCCGCTTCATCTCTTTTTTCTGCGCATCGCCTTCGCCCGACTCTTCCGCATACATCTCCATGTCTCCCATCTGCTTCATATACGTCTCCAAAGCCGCCTGTGTCTGACTGAGCAGAAGTGAGCGCTTGGGGCCTTCTATGGGTCTTAGTCTCTCAAGTAACTTGCTCAATGGATCGTCTTCTTTGTCGTAGAGAATCTCGCCGGAGAGGGTCTTGCCATACTCTTTGAGCTCTGCGTTGCCGGTCTTGTACTCCAGTGTCTCTTTGCGCTTCTGGTCATAGGTAATAGTATCGATCATGCCGATGCGCACGGCTGGGGGAAGCTTCTGGCTCTGCGTGCCGATGGCCTCGATATCTCCAAGCCACTGCTCGCGATCGAACACATGCAGGCGGCGGTAAACGGTCAGCTGTAGGCCCAGGCTGGAGAGCTGGGTTTTCACGTTCTCCCAGTCTTTTAGGAGTACTGCATCGCCTGATTTGTCGATGGCCTTGGCTACTTTGTCGTAGTTCGTCATCGGCCCTTTGCCGTACCCTGAATACTGACGCTTCAACTGCTCATCGATCGTCACGCGTTCATCGAGCGGCACATTGGGGTCGACGAGGAAGGTGAGGATCGGGGGATCGAAGGTGGGCATGTCAGCAGCCTCGAGCTTCCCGGCAAAGCGCTTCGCGCTTTCGTGCACTTGCACGTACTGCATGAAGAACTGTGTGCGCTGGCGCGACACCCAGCGGCTCTTGTCCGCCTTCTCCTTCCACGCCGGTCCGTCTTTGAAAATCTCCTGGTACGCAGCAAGACCGCCTTCGCTCGCGGGGGTGGGCAGGTCTATCTTTTCCTCTTCGTACAAAGCTTTCAGCGTCGGGTCCGTCTGCTTTTCCTGACGCGTGGTCACGGCATCGTTCCATGTGCCATGATCGTTTTGGACTCTGTTCAGCACCACGCGGCTGCTGAGATACCGCATGTCATCGCCGCGCGCACCCACCCTCACGCCGCCCCCGGTATTCACGCTCATGCGGAAATAATCGAACGGCAGGTCGACGACGGACAGCGTGTCGTTCAGGCCCGTCTTTACCGGACTGTCTGGGATATACTTACTCACGCCCGTAGCAATCGCATCGAGCTTTTCGCCACCCATAAACATCGTCGCGAGGACCACTGCAAATTTCACCATCGGCGGACCTGGCACGTTTTTGCTTGCCACAAGGTACCTGTTTGCCGCCACGCACGAACCGAACATCAATGCAAAACCAGTCGCCGCCCTGATCTTATCTTCGCTTATATGCATAAAATAAGCACAGAGCAATGCATCGATGGGGGAGAGCCGAACCATTTCGCCAAAAAGGGCTCTTCCCTCGGCAGGGGCTTTTTTGACAATCGATACTGCCTGGTCGAGCACCTTGTTTGCATCCCTCACCCCACGCCCTTCCAGCTGCCTGATAGCCTCGGGCTTTGCCCGGTCCAGACGCACGTCTTCGATTGCCTTTGGTTCTGCGGACGTACGGAAAGCATTGTGAGCCTTTTGTGCGGCCTCCAAGCCTCCAGCAAAGATCAGGAAGTGGGTCAGTTTTTCGCTCGTCTTGACCTCCTTGGGGGCGCGCAGGGCCACGGCCTCATACTGATCGCGCATGGAGACGTAGGTGACCATAGTACCGAGGAGTGTCTCCAGGTCTTTCGGGCGGACGGTATTGCCGGTGCGGTAGACATTCAGCATGGTCTGGATATCCCCATCTGCTTTGGCCACCTCTGCAGCCGGAGTGAGCTTGCCGCCCTCTTTTGAGAAGGACGTTTTGAGAGTGCCTTTTTTCTGCGTCAGGATCTGCTGCATGTTCTGCAGCTGCAGGAAACGGTCGTCGAGGTAGACGCGCACTTCGGCCGGGAGCTCCGGGTCTCCATCGGGTTTGGCGAGAGGACGCTCGATCTCCTGCATAAGTTCGGCGAATGCCTTCTCGTCAACACCGGCGTTTTTATCGGTGCCGCTATCGGGGATCTTCCCGATGTCCCGATGCATCCTGGTGACCGCCCACACGTTGAGCGCGGTTTCGTACGCAGTGCGGGCTTTGCGGTAGGTGGGTGCAGAGAGACGCAAGTCTTCTACTGCGCCTTCACTACCGTCCCGTTAAAACTTCCACCGATTTGACGTTTAGCTCTCGCACATAACGAACAGGGGCTTCATTGTAGAG
>ENA-ORBV01016766-ORBV01016766.1-microbial-mat-metagenome-genome-assembly--contig:-NODE-16766-length-10579-cov-4.074462_pt1 | contig 10579 bp, 8 predicted proteins | sample MGYA00237777_ERZ505514 | MGnify/ENA primary metagenome ERZ505514 (study PRJEB26160, sample SAMN06269048) | microbial mat metagenome | isolation source: Oligotrophic lake microbial mat | place...
CTGGCACGGGGGTTGTATATGGTCAGGTACAACTAAAGAAAGGCCACCCATGAAACTGCTTCTTGCCCTCAACGAACCCCGCCGCCGCGTCGCCATCCTTTGTCTCCTGAGCTTCCTCGCCATGTGCTGAACAACCCAGTGACTACTGCGTTGCGGGTGATTCATCGGTGCGACCCACCTCGAAGGCGCGGATGAGGCAGTGGACGCTGGCGCTGATGAGCACCACGATCAAAAGCCCGGCAATGATCGCAATGATCGCCGCGAGTGCCGCCGTCCAGCCGGAAAGGGTGCTCAGCACACCTGAGATTCGACCGCGGAACACGTAGCCGCCCGCCAGCGCGAGCAAGACCGGCACGCCCGTCAGCACGGATCGGAGCAGATAGTGCCACGACTTTGGGTTGCGGATGAGGACGGCGTACGCACCAAAAAGCCCGAGCAAGGCCGCGGCGCCGACGCGGGCAAACAGCCAGAGTTTCAGTGACACCGCGGCATCCTGGCCCCGGACCTGAAAGCGGCCTTGCACGCTGAGGTACGAGAGCAAGGTGGCGATGAGGATTGAGGCGGCGATGCACGCCAGGGCCATGCCCTGACCTTGCCGGTAGGCGCCGCGCGAGAACTGCAAGCCCAGAATACTCGCGACGACCACGACGCACTCAAAACCGACGATCAGCCACAGGGGCTTTTCCGCGATGGTCAGTGAAGCGACAGCAGTCGCCGCGGCGCACAGCCCCACGGCGATGCACAGCACGCGAACGGTGAGGAGGAGAAGGGGTGGAAGGGGTTTCATGTGGATGGTGATACGTCGGCTGGACAGTTACGATAACGGTATGAGTTGGCCCTCGCGCTCAAGAGCAGGGGGATGATAACCCTCACAGTATCCCTTACTCATTCGAGTACGGACACCGTGCAAGGTGGTTCGCTCCGGTCGATAAGGATTTTTCGCCCCTGAGTGAGTGCGGGGCTTGGGGCCGGCCCCCAGTTCCAACCGATGCTTGCAATACGGCGTTGGCCCTTGCTGGTTTCCCCGATGGCGGGGAATCAGGAGCCAAGGGACCGCAGGAGCAACACCATGGGCGGAATCACGTCAGGCATCGGCATTTTCAGCGGGATCAACTCGGGCCAACTCATTGAGCAGTTGCTGGCGCTCGAAGCGCGGCCCAAACTGTTCGCCCAGAACCGCCTTGGACAGATTCAGCAGCAGCAGGCGGCATTCCTCGACATCAACGCCCGGATGGCGGCGCTGCGGACGGCCTCGGCGGGGTTCCGCGAAGCCAAGACCTTCCAGACCAAGGCAACGACCTCTTCCAATGCCGACGTCCTGTCCGCGACGGCCGATGCCTCCGCCGCAGCGGGGAGTTACGTGTTTGTGGTTGACCGGCTCGTTTCCACGCAGCAGGCGTTAACGCGGGGATTCGCGAACAAGGACATTTCGGGTCTTGGGGCAACCAAGATCAGTTTCGAGAGTTCCGCGGCGCGGCTCGACCGCGATGTGGAACTCGCGGACCTCAACGATGGGCAGGGCGTGGCGCGCGGGAAGATGGTGGTGACGGATTCTCTCGGGCGCGCGGCGACGATCGACCTTTCGCGGGCGACGAACGTGAGCGAGGTGCTCGATGCCATCAACTCGAACGGGACCGCGCAGGTATCCGCATCCGTGAAGGATGGCCGGTTCATCATCAAGGACAATGCGGGCGGCGCGGCGACGGTGGCCAACGCTCAGAACTCGACGGTCGCGACGGGCTTGGGGCTGTCGGGGCTGACAGCGTCGGGCGGAACGCTCACCGGCAACTCCGTGTATCGCATCAGCGGGGCGACGACGCTGGCATCGCTGAATGATCGCAACGGGGTCTCGATGAAGCAATCGACGACCGAGGACTCGTACAGTTTCATCATCAACGTCGGCGGTGCAAGCCCGAAAACAGTGAAGGTGAATCTCGGCGATGTGTACACGTCCACCGCGGGGGTTGTGACCAAGACCAAGGGAGCCGTCGCCGACATGGCCGGCGTCATCACACGCATTAACGAGGCGATGAGCGCGGCGGGTTTGACCGATATCTCGGCTTCCGTTGACCAGACCAACGGCAACTTGCGAGTGACGGATGCTTCAGGCTTGACGCCGTTGACCGTGACCGAAGGCACGGATACGACCGCGGCGGACCTTGGCTTGACGGCCGCGCCGGTGGGCGGCAATCTCGTCGGCCGGCGGGTGCTGGCGGGGATGCAGACAACGCTCGTCGCGGGGCTCAAGGGCGGGGGCATGGCGGCCAATGACGGCGTGTTGAACTTTGAGTTGAGGAACGGCACGTCATTCACGACCACAATGGGGTCGGGCGAAGGTGTGCAGGGATTGCTCGATCAGATCGAGGAGGACAGCAAGGTAAGCGGGGTCAAGACCGTGACGGCGAGGCTGGACAGCAATGGCACCGGGATCGTGATCTCGGACCTTACGACCGGTGTGAAGAAGCTCACCATCACCGGCACGGCCGCGGCGGATTTCGCAACAGCGCTGGGGATTTCGACCGGGCCGGCGGGCACGGCCGCGGCGAGCGTGAGCAGCGGAAACATGCAGCGCCAGTACATGAGCCGCGCGACGCTCCTCTCGGGGCTGAACAGCGGGCGCGGAGTCGGAACCGGGGAGTTTCGCATCATCGACTCGTTTGGCTCGAGCGCATCGGTCCGCGTCACTGATTCTGTCAAGACGATGGGCGACCTGATGGACCTCATTAACAGCCGCGGGATCAAAGTGAAGGCGACGATCAACGCCAACGGCGACGGCATTTCCATCGGCGAGGCGTTGGCCCCCGGCGACACGGCGGGGTTGCAGAGCATCAAGGTCGAGGAGGTTGGCAGCACGCTCGCGAAGAACCTGAACCTGCTCGGGACGGCGACGGGCACCGGCGCGGCCAACAAAATCGATGGGTCATTTGAGCGGGTGGTGACGCTTTCCGCGGCGGATACGCTGCAACAGATCACCGACAAGATCAACGCCGCCAAGCCCGGCGTCAACGCGAGCATTGTCCGGGATGGGTCGGGGTCGGCGGGGTTTCGGTTGAGCCTGACGAGCAGCAGTTCGGGCACGAGCGGGCGGTTCATCGTCGATTCCGGCGCGTTTGACTTCGGGATGGCATCGCTGGATGCGGGGCGCGATGCCCGCGTTTTCTTCGGCAGCTCGGACGCGGCGGCGGGCGTGGCGGTGACCAGTTCGACCAACTCGATTGATTCGGTGCTTGCGGGTGTGAAGATCGACCTCAAAGCCGCGAGCGCTACGCCGGTGAACCTGACGGTCGCGAGCGATTCGGCGGGGATCGAGAAGGCGGTCGCCACTTTTATCCAGACTTTCAATACCGCCGTTGATCGGATCGAGTTTCAGACCAAGTACGACAAGGAATCCAACCGCAAGTCGCCGCTGCTGGGCGATGGCACCGCGCTGGAACTGCGCAGCCAACTGTTCGCGACGGTCCAGGGCCGCGCGACGGGCGCGACCGGGACATACTCCTCGCTGGCCGATGTGGGCTTGACGGTGGGGACCGGAGGCTCGCTCGTGCTGGACTCGGCCAAGTTTCGCACCGCCGTGGCGACCGATCCGGCCAGCGTCGAGGCGATTTTCGCGGCGCAGGTTGCCGTCGATGATCGCGTGACCAACCTGGGGGGCGGCGTCACGGTTCGCAACCCTGATTCGGGGAAGACCTTCTCGACGCTGGGCGTGCTGGGTAAAATTGAGCAGCTTGCGAAGAAGTATGTTGATGGGAACAACTCCATTCTGTTCGGCAAGGCGGATGTGTTGCGGACCCAGGTGACGCTGCAGCGGGACCGGATCACCGTGTTTGACGCGAAACTCGAACGCAAGCGGGCGATTCTGCAGGCCCAGTTCAACGCCATGGAGGCGGCCATCGGCAAGATGCAGGGTCAGCAGAGCGCGCTGAGCAGCATTCAGCAGACTGGTTGATCATGCGATGAAGATGCCCGGCGTGCGAACCGATAGATGACTTGTATGAGCATCGGCGACCAACCTCAAAACTCCCCGACTTCCGGCGCGAAAGCCCTTCCCGCTTCGGCGCTCGCCCAGCAATCAAAGACGGTCAACGCGTACCTGCGCTCAAAGGTGATGTCGGCAAGCCCGCAGGAACTGCGCCTGATGCTGCTCGATGGGGCGATCAGGTTTGCCAATCAGGGGCGAGAGGCGTTGGCGACCAAAAACTTCGAGGTGAGTTTCAACGGCTTTTCCTCGTGCCGCGAGATCATCATTGAACTGCTGACGTCGATCCGCGCAAACCTCAACCCCGAGTTGGCGTCGCGGATGAAGGCGCTGTACTCGTTCATGTACAAGCACCTGGTCGAGGGTGTGCATGAGAAGGACTTCACCAAGATTGATTCCGTGATCGAGTTGCTGACCTTTGAGCGCGAGACGTGGGTCATGGCGGTGCAGAAGGCCGCCGATGAGGCGGGCATCCCGAGTGCTCGTGAGGCCAAACCCGCGGGACTGAGTGCATCGCTCGCGGGATAAGTCCGCGGCCTTGAACCCCCTCAAGCCTTGAACACCGTTGCGATTGTGTCTTTGACACGGGACATCGCATCGCGCGTATCGACGATCAGGCCGGCGTTCGCGCCCACGAGTTGCCAGTCGATCGCGGCGTGGTCCGTGATGATGACAACGCAGTCCGCCGCGGCGAGGGTTGTGGCCGTAAGTGGTTGCGAAGTCAGGCCAAGATCATATTTGCGCATCGGGTGAAAGGCCGCGACGTGCGGATCGTGGTAGGCGACAATCGCGCCGCGATCCATGAGGAGCGTGATGACTTCCGCGGCCGGTGTTTCACGGATGTCATCGACATTCGGCTTGTACGCAATGCCGAGCACGAGAATGTTCGAGCCTTTCGCGGGCTTGCCGATGCTGTTGAGGGCTTCGGCCACGCGGTCCACCACATAGCGGGGCATTTCATGGTTGATCTCGCCGGCGAGTTCGATGAAGCGGGTGGTGTGGCCGTACTCGCGGGCTTTGTAGGTGAGGTAGTAGGGGTCGATGGGGATGCAGTGGCCCCCCAGTCCGGGACCCGGGTAGAAAGCCTGGAAGCCGAAGGGCTTGGTCGAGGCCGCACGAATAACGCTCCAGATGTCGATGCCCATATCCAAAAGCACGGGCTTCAACTCGTTCACGAGCGCGATGTTGACCGCGCGGTAGATATTCTCGAGGAGTTTCGCGGCCTCGGCGACCTCAGCGCTCTCGGTGGCGATGACGTGCTTGACGGCAGCGCTGTAGAGCGCGACGCCGACTTGGGTGCTGCTCGAACCGATGCCGCCGACGAGCCGCGGGATGGTGGAGGTCTCAAAGTCCTTCCGGCCCGGGTCTTCGCGCTCGGGGCTGAAGACGAGAAAAAAATCATCATCGGCCTTCAGCCCTGACGACTCAAGGATCGGAAGGCAAACTTCGCGCGTGGTGCCGGGGTAACTGGTCGATTCGAGGCTGATAAGTTGGCCGCGGCGAAGGATGGATGCGACCATGCGGGTTGAGTTTTCGACGTAGGAGAGGTCGGGTTCCTGGTGCTTGCCCAGCGGAGTGGGGACGCAGAGGACGATGGCATCAGCCGCCGCGAGCAGGGAGGGGTCGCCGGTCGCGTTGAAGCGGGGTGATTCTGCAAGGCGCGGGACCAGGTCAACGCCAAGGTGCTTGAGATAGGAAGTGCCCTCGGTGAGAAAGCGAACTTTTTCAGGGTCGATGTCGAAGCCGATGACGTGGAAGCCCGCCTCGTGCATGGCCTTTGCAAGCGGAAGACCCACGTAGCCCATGCCCACGACCGCGATGGTGGCGGAGCGGGATGAGAAGCGGGCGATGAGGGCTTGGGCGTTGGGAGAGGGCAGAAGGGAGGGCGGCATGTGTGGGAGGATATGGAGCAAGGCGATGCAAGGGGTCGGGACCAAATGGCAAGCGCCCAGGCAACAGAGTCGCGGCGGGTTTGATCATCGCCATTGGCGTTCCGATGTTGTTCACTACCGAACGTGCGGACGTTGGTTTACCTGCTTGTTGGCTGAAGGGCTGGCGAGTTGGGCGCGGGGGCGGGCCAGCGCGATGGAAACAACCGCAGCAGCGCGGCTTCCCGCTCCTTCATCTCAGTCGTTGCGGATGAAAGCGATGGCGTGAATCGACGATCAGACGCCCAGTGGAAGATGACTTGCGTTGTGCCGCGGATTGAAATATCGGTTGTGCTGCGAAGGCGCCGCACTTCAATCTCGATAGTGACGCTGTCGCGGCCGTCGGCGGTTGTCCCCGTTTGGGGCGTAGATGCGACGCACTTGGTTTCCGTGCGCGCGACGGAATATCTGTGCGATTCCAGTTCAGCTGCCATTGCGCTCAGAGCATCGCGTCAGAGGTCCGAGTCGTCATCCGTGGGGATTGAGAGGTGCGCGGAGCATTCGGGGGCGCAAAGTTGGCTTGCGCATCCCGCGAAAAATGTCAACGAAAGCAGGATCAGCACGGCGGCGAGCGGGGAGTGCGGGCGTGGGGTGCTCGTCGAATTCAGGTGAAACCATATAGGTGCAGAGGATGCCTCTCTTGCCCTTCTCCGAACTCTGAACTTTGAAACCCGAAATACTCTTGGGTCTCGTATGCTGAGCTTGGTGATGGCGGCTTCGCCGCGCTGTGGGGGGTTTATGTAATGCGCTTCCCCGTCGCGGAGAACTCGATGAGGTTTTCAAGGCGACGGTCGCGCGTCTCGTCCAGCGCGGCTTGCATGACCCACCACGCGAGAGAACGCTGATAGCCGGGCGGCTGGGCACTGAAGAAGGTCCACGCGGGCTTGTTCCCCTTCAACTTCTTGAGGCGAGCGGGGTCGAGGGCTGCATCCTTCTTTTGTGCGGTGTAGCCTTCGAGATTCGGGTGGAAACTGGGGTCTTTCGCGTTGTCCAGCCGGGCCTCGAAGGCGGCCCGGCCGGCGGGGGTCCTCTTTCCCGCGGCTTCGAGTTGGGACACCATCCGAACGTTGACCTTGCTCCATTTGCTCGATTTGCGGCGTGGGGTGAACCGGATGGTGTAGCGGCCGTCGTCAACGCGGCGGCGAAGGCCATCGATCCAGCCGAAGCAAAGAGCCTCCGCGACGGACTGCGGCCAGGTCATGCTGGTGAGGTTGTCTTTGGATTGGGTGTGCGATTTGTGATAGCCGACGAGAAGTTCGGTGGCGGCGGCGTGGTGCCTTTGGAGTCAGGCGCGGAAGGCGGCGGGAGACGGGAAGAACTGGGGTGATGGGGGTGGCATGAGCGTGCGGAAAATGGGCGGCGTGTTGCACCGAACGCACCGACATCGCTCTGCAAAACCTGCGCGATGCCGGTGGCACGATTTGCTATTCAGTCAGCGCGAGCAACGCGAACGTGGCCAGCCAGTGCTCACCCATGTAGTCGCCCGTGACGTGCTGGAGGGCTGCATCAATGTGGGTTTGATAGGCTTGCTTGGCGTGGGCCGCGCGGGGGTCTGATTCGGGGAACACGCCAGCAAGAGATCGCCAGCACCACGCGCGGCTGAGGTTCAGGCCATCGAGGTGCGTGATCTGGCCGTCGGTGCGGTCGCTGACGAATGCGGGCTTGAAGAGTGTCGCCGGTTCCCGCTCTCCCTTTGCGAAAGCGGGGAAAAAGCGGTCGAACCAGGGAAGGAACGCTTCGGGTTTGAGAACTCGCCGCATGCACTCGGCTTCCATGAGTCCGGGTGAAAAGAAGTCGCTGCCATCGGGTTCCCACGCGGGATAGTTTGCATCTTTGAGATACCACGCCCGGGCTTTGGATTCGATGAGGTCGGCGAGGGGTGAGGGGGGTTTGTTTTCGCGTCCGGGGACGCGGGCGTAGTCGATGGCGAGCGCAAGCGCGAACGCGGTGTTCTGGTGCGTGCCCACGCGGATGGGGTAGGTGGCCTTGGGAAGGTATTTGAGGAAGCGCCGGACGAAGGCATCGGCAAGCGGGTTAAGGGTGGCATCCCATCGGGCGAACGCGGCGATGGTTTCGGGGGCGGGAGTGGTAAGAGGTTTTCCGTCAGTGCCCGCAGGCGGGGTGCGGAGTTCGGCCATGAGTTTGAGCATCCACGCCCACCCATAGGTTCGCTCGAATGTTTCTCGCCGGGGTTGTCCGAGGTATTCGATTTCCGCACCGACGTTCGCCGCGGTGAATCGCTTATCGAGCAGATCGCGAAGGTGCGCGGCTTGGGCGAGCGCTGGGAACATCCGTAAGGCGCGGATCAGCAGCCAGTGGCCGTGGACGCTTGAGTGCCAGTCGTAAGAGCCGCAGAAGATGGGATGCAGTTCTCGCGGCGATTTGAGCTGCGTGGCATCGTTGATGACGTGGTCGAGCTTGTTGGGATACTCACGGTCGATATGTGTGAGGACGAGTTCGACGAAGTGGTCGATGAAGTCTTCGGCGTGGAAAATGCGCATGGGTTAATGTTAGGAGCGGTGAAAAACGGAGATTATTTCCAGCCGGTTTTGACCCAGCCGGTTGGTGTTTCAACGCGCCGCAGGAAGGCGCTGAGCTGGCCGGTGTGGTGCTGAATGTGGCGGATGTTGTAGATGTGCAGTTCAGCTCGGGAGAAGGGGTGGCGGGGGAAGCCCGACGCGCCCGCGAGCGATTCGGCGGTTTCCGCGGCGACTGAATCCAGTATTTTACGATGGCACGCCGCGGCGTATTTGTGAAGCTCGGCCTGGTCGAAACGGCGGCTGGGGTACTCCGCTTCCAGTTCGGTGCGGCCCAGCGGGTGCAGGCCAGTGGGGCCAATGTCGGGCTGCCAGAGGTCATCGGATTTGCAGAGGTAGACATCGACGTAGCAGAGCGTGTGGTAGGCGACCTGCCAGAAGGTGTAGTTGGCGATCTTGCTGTCCCAGTGCCCGGGCGGGCATTTCTGGATGCACTCATTGAGCATGCAGAGGGACGCTTCGAGTTGCGTGATAAGGATTTGCTTTAAGAGGTCGGTCATGCGAGCGTCCTTTGTGCGTGGAGCCGGTGATGCGAAGTTTCGGATGAAGGCTACGCCGGGGGCGGGGGGAAAATGGCGAATAAGAGAGAGCGCAGCAACCGCAGTTTAGGCGTGCCGACTTTGCATTTGCCCCGGCCCACCGGGCGGAAGCCCGGTGCCTCAGTCCGCGTCCCCTTATACTTGTTCCAATGCCCGACGCCGCCCAGCCGACGCTGTTCGTTCAACACTTCAACAAGGCATATGGCGATTTCATCGCGGTGCGGGACTTTTCACTCGAGCTTCGCGCCGGCGATATCCTCGCGCTGGTCGGACCCAACGGCGCTGGCAAAACCACGACGCTGCGGACGTTGTGCGGGATTCTGACGCCGACTTCGGGGCGGATCGTGATCGCCGGGCATGATCTCAAGAGCGATCAGATCGCCGCGAAGCACGCGTTGGCGTACGTGCCCGATGATCCCAAGCTGTTTGATGCGATGACGGTGTGGGAGCATCTGGAGTTCATCGCCGCGGCGTATGGAGTGGTTGATTGGAAGCCGCGGGCCGAGGCGATGCTCGCGACGTTCGAGCTGACCGAGAAGCGGGCGGCGTTGGCGATGGAGTTGTCGCGCGGGATGCGGCAGAAAGTGGCGATCATGTGCGCGTATCTGCATTCGCCGCGACTGGTGCTGCTGGATGAGCCGCTGACAGGGCTGGACCCCGTGGGCATCCGCACGATGAAAGAATCGATCCGCGACTGCGGGCGTGCGGGGGCGGCGGTAATTCTGTCATCGCACCTGCTGAGCCTTGTTGAGGACATCTGCACCCGGCTCTTGATTATGACCAAGGGAAGCGTGCGATTCAGCGGAACGATTGATGAGGCGCGGGCGATGTACGGCGGGGGTGACGCGGCGGTGTCGTTGGAGGATGTCTTTTTCCGGGCGACGCGGGAGGAGGTCGCGGGAATCCCCGTCGGCGGGAGAGGCACGGGGGCTGGCGAGTGAGCGAAGCCCCGGACAACAACGCCCGGATTCTCCCGCCGAATCGGGGACTGCTGCCGCCTGGGTTGAGGACGCTCATCCTCCTGCGTTACAAGGCTTTTTTGCGACGCATGATTTTCGGCAGCACCAAGCGGCGCATCTTCACCATCGTGGGGTTCGGGCTGATTGCGGTTTATATACTGCCGCAGTTGGTCATCCGGCAGAGAACCGGCATTCCGGCCGAAGCCGTGCGGATGTGGATGCCGCTTGGCCTGCTGATTTTCGCGCTGATGCAGTGGATCATGTCGCCGCGGCGGGAACTGGCGCGGTTTCAGGCGGCGGAGATTGACCTGGTCGTTCCCGGCCCTTTCTCGCGTCGGCAACTTCTATTCTACCAAATAGCCTATCAACTGCTTCCGGGAATCATCCTGGGCCTTTGGCTCGCGGTATTCATCCGGGTGGGCGGGAGTTACCTCACGACCGCGCTGGGGATGGCGCTGGTCACGCAATGCCTCAATCTGCTTGCCGGGGTGGCCGCTTCGATCCTGGGATTGGTTCGAACGCGAAGTTGGCGCAAGGGGCTGGTGGTGGTGATGGCGGCGGCCTTGGCAGCGGCGGCGGCGGCTGGCAGTTGGCTCGCCGCGACGATTCCTTGGCCTGGGTTTGGAGCTGTCTCTTATAC
>ENA-ORBV01016767-ORBV01016767.1-microbial-mat-metagenome-genome-assembly--contig:-NODE-16767-length-10579-cov-4.042849_pt1 | contig 10579 bp, 12 predicted proteins | sample MGYA00237777_ERZ505514 | MGnify/ENA primary metagenome ERZ505514 (study PRJEB26160, sample SAMN06269048) | microbial mat metagenome | isolation source: Oligotrophic lake microbial mat | place...
CCGAGATCTACACCTCTCTATTCGTCGGCAGCGTCAGATGTGTATAAGAGACAGCTCCAGTCTGAGCGGTGGCTCGAGCGCCATCGCGATGCTCCACCGCTTCATTAATTAAATAAGAGTTCATGGGTGCCCCTGCATTCAGATTAGGAATGGACGGGGCACCCGGCGTCTGCGCCACGTCCCGCGGTTGCGGTACCGCATATTTGTGATTCTCGTACTCTGGAGGCGCCTGTTGGTCTCGCAGGTCGTTGGTGAACATACCGGGCAGGCACACGCGAACCTTGGTCGCTACTTTCATAATCCGATTCACGTACGACGGCAGCTCTTTGTTCGTCAGTATCTTGACAAAATGCTCTGTGAAGTGATTGCAGTTCCTGGCGTGGCGGTCCGTAACGTTTGTTCCAGTACCAGCAAGAGACACCAACGCCACAATGACAAGAAGGCCAACAGATCACTCAGCACAAAGCAGAGAGGGGCATGCCTTGCAGAGTGAGCGGTGCAACTTACCGGTCCAAAACATTGTACGATGGTCCCAAGTACTGTGTCTTCAGCAACTCAAACTCCCGTTTTACTTGCTCACGTGTCAGTAATGTTTTGCCGATGTAGATGCGTTCTCTGAAGTATTGACACCCGGTGCGTGAACAGATATGTGACTATAAGCACACATGCGAGCATACAGTGTATCAATACAACAACCCTCACCTCCATATAGCATCGTGCAGCCACGATGTGTCCCGTGGTAATGAGTCCTTTAGACCGGTAGTTTCAGTGTGGTAGTGCCCTGCGTACGAATACTCTGCCCCAGCGCGTAACCAGTCGACATCGTGAGCATGTTGATGGATGCGCTGCTGTAGCAAACCACTTACCACGACCGAACACTTCGACGCCCGTGTGATAGATTCCTATGCCAAGGCGATTTATTGTGTAGTTCATGATCATCAAGTCGTACACGTTGAGATGCACCGGCTCCCTGTGTGACAGGAGAGTAAGAGACGGGACGCATGGCGCGCACACCAGCGGTTGAGTCAGTTCGCATCGAGCAGCACGGATCAAGGGGCTCTGAGATCACAAACGATCCGATGAAATCACAAGCACGCAGTGCTTGACGTACCCGGGCAGCTCCGCCTCAGACTGTTCGAGGGATTCAGCTTGCTCTTCGGGGGTCTTATCGCTGCCTTCGCGCTTGGCTTGACACGTGCCCATGGTGGACAAGACAGAGTCACAACGACGAAATCGGGTACTATCTAACGTTGTATACCGCCTTGCTTTGTCACCGCGGGACGGCGCACAATCGCACAAAACGGTCTGAAAAACAGCGACAGTGTACGCTGACGTCGGAGAATTTGTGACTAACAAGATTTAGCACAGGGCTCAAATTTCAACTAAGCGAGCTTGGCCCCTGCTGCCCTGCAATCTCCGGTCTCGTGAAGCATTGAAGTTTGCAAGTTTGCACGTTCCGCTGGAATTACATTCGGCATAGGCATTATGTGCAAAGACTGCCTTGTGGAAGTGCGACCTGATCGCGGCACCACATGCTTAGAGGTTTGTTCATCTGCGCACACCGCTGTGACTGCGTGCTTACAGTGTGCTTGTGGTGTTGATTCCACAGGAGGGACACTATCTGCTGAACTTCAAAGCGTGCGCGCAGTGCGGTCACAGAGCCTCCCTCTCCACGTCTAATCGGTACGCAGGCAATTTTGTATTTGTCTCAATCGTGACTGACTCTGACATGAACGTTGCTGGGAACATCAGAGTGCACAAGGAAATCGATGACGACGCTACAGATGCAGACGAACAGGAAGAGACGATCTCGTTTGAGCGTACGAGTTGATGCATGCAATCAGGGAGCGTCAACACAGCTCTCATGTGTATTGTGTCCATCGCACACCGGCAGATACCTGCGGAGGCTGCAAGCACGTGGTCTGCGAACATTTCTATAGCTTCCGTATTGAGGAAACCACTCAAGGTACGAGTTGCCAGACTCGACCACACCATTCGCCTTCCCTTCACTGACGCATCGTCTGCGGTGCTCCAGAATTTCTCATGGACTGCTTCCTGTGCGGCAACGCCGCCGATTGCGTCATCATCAGCGTATGTGCCGTCCTTGGCTGAGTCCCATCACACCTAGCTGACTCATACCGTTCTAATGGTATGCGCTCGCAGAGTCAACAAGCAGTAGCATACCACTACGGGGATGAGATTCTTGAAACTGGCGACGCCAAGGATGATGATGATCACGATGGCGTAGGCGACAGCAAGAAGGATGGAAGCGGTGTCTGCGCGACAGAAGATTTCAAGAGCGGGGCCGTAGACGCCGCCGTGATCGCTGAGTTCGAGAGTGCCGCGTCAGATCTCAATTTGCAGGACACTGTGGCAGCCATGGTCGCGCGACAGCCGATTCCAGTGGCCAAGGCTGTGGATCCAGCATTACTGACGCGGTTACAAAGCGGCGTTGCGGCGCTAGTGCGGAAGCGTGAAGAGCAGGCAGCAGAGCAGCACAGCGGGGGCCCGCATCAACAGGATGCGGGTGTGGATCCGTGGGAGGACTGAGCAGATAATCTGGCGCGCGCCTCAGCTGACATGCGTGTTATCATAGGCCCAGTGATTGATGGAGGATTCGTCACGGCTTCTTCAACCCAATCACTGCTTGAATCAATCTGCGTGGTCTTCCTCAGTGAGGCCAGGACAGTTTGCTTCCATGTCGTCATCGTCTTGATACTGCGTTTCCCGCCAAAACAGCGTGAGTATGGATAGATTGAGCGTGCATGAGGCTGCTATACGGACACTCTCACCTTGACAGCGCAGAAGAAGCAATAGCAGTGCCTCTGTCGCAGATATCTCAATAGAGCCAACATTTTCTCTCGCATCTGAAGCACGCATATCGTCTTGTCAAAACACGTCACAGCACCACAGACACACAGGAGGAATCATACCTCGTCTACCGTAAGTGGTGCGGCGATATTTGACGTAGGCACCGCATTCGAAGAGGCCAAGTTCCTATCCGCTGAAGCAGCAGGCATCAGGCTACCATTCCCAATCACAGACTGAAGGTGTTCGACCGGAGCAACAGCCATATAATCGAGCGGAGCAGCACCGCCGACTTGTGATGCCGACGGCTGGACTGGAGGATGCCATTCCTCACCATCCAGGTCATCGTCGAGGTCAACATGCATCGTTGCTGGTGCACCAGCAGAAGTTGATTTCAGATCCGCAAAGACCGTGTCCTTTCCACGCTCGGTCGTCAAGTTCGGTACGGGAGATGGTGGCTTCTCAGAGTGATTCCAATCAGAAATTGCCGCGTGATCATGGCCACCTTGAGCCCTGGTGGAAGACACAGAGTTGAGTTTGCTGTCAGCTGCAATCTCGACGCCATCCTCGTCTAACTCTGGCAGCCACAGTGGGTTCGATGTAATCCCGGCCGCTTCATCTGTTTCCAGCGTGCGGCACACAGCATTCGAATTAAGGATGCAAGACACACAGATCACCAGAATGAAAGGGATCGCCGCGATATGGACAATCAGTCCAGGCACCAACCTAGGGTCCGACAGACGGTCGAGCACTGCTGCAGCTGAAGCGCTAGCTTTCGGGTGGCGAATCGAGAGCTCTGCAGAACATTAATATTAATCCATAATGAAGGACACAAAAGGTAACCCTCCTGAATGAAGAGCAGACGTACTGCGTGAGATATGAAGACCTCTTTATGTTGTTCTTCGTACGTCACTCGTCGCTTGTTCTGCTGCTCCCTGCGCGGCAGTGCGAAATGACATGCAAGCAGGCTCTGTTGGGTTGGCACTAGCTAGCTGCAGCATATCAGGCGCGCATGCACTCACAGCTGTCGCTTTTCTTCCTGTATCTTGCCAATCCCGGTCCGGTCTGGGCGACATCATACCGTCATCAGAAGCGCTGAATCTGCGACCGATACATCGTTACGTACCAGACTTGAGATCTACCGGCAGAGGCTGCGCCATTCCGCTGGCTTGCTTGCCGAGACCAGTGCCTGCTCTGCGGACGGGTTTGTAATAAAGCAAAGCGAAGCACTTAGTAGCTAGCGTCAAGGTCATCGTTTGACTACATCAACGCACGTACACATAACCCATCTTCTTCAGTAGCCTATGCCCAACGTTGGTCTCTGGAATGGGCTGGGCCAATCCTTGGTCCCGCTTCAGGGACATTCGCTGTTCAAGTTTGAGCGGCTGGGACATGTCGACGGCGATGTCTGCAACCAGATCAGCTGGCGCCTTTCGCTTGCTTCAGAGAGACCAAAACGAACGCATCTCGTCAGCGTTTTGAGGCGAAGATGGAACGTGCAAGAGTGTTAGCTGTTGTTTCAGTTCCTACGCACCGTGCGCTGCTCGCGAAGTCGGCTTTGGATGGTTTGGGGCCGCGAGAGCTCTCCGGCATCTTTGCTTGCAGTTTGGCGGCATCAGCTTCCAGCGATCTGCGAATGGAACAAAATCAATTCGTCTGTCGTCGACGATCAAACAGCACGTGAGATGCATCGATCGCTTTAACATACACCAGAAACGCATCGGACATGTAGTCGTCCTCCATCTTCGAAGTTCACGATTTGGTCGGAGCAAGTCGGATCCAAACAGCGGTCTGATCGATTGTGATCATGCTATTAGCGGAGAGGGCAGGCGTTCGTCTGCCAGACGTCTGCGATGTCAAAAATGTCTGCAGACCAGCTAGGTATGCGGCATCTTACGCTGATTTGCTTTATAAATTGATCGCACTCATGTACTGCTTCGGTAATCCTCTTCTGTCTTGCTTGCGCCAATAAAGCCGGCGTAGCGGCCGATCTGGCAGCACAGGGCATCACTGAGCCCAGTGTACTGACAGACGTGGTGCGAAAGAGCAAGAAGGGAGGCAAGACCAGCGATCGATTCCTCGTGGTTACAGCGTATCGCATCATCATTATCAAGCCAGGCAAAGGAGTACGTGATGTACAGGCTTACGATTGTTGTTGGGTGAACGGTATTGACCGCCGACTGCTGTGACGATCGCAGGTTCAGAAAACTGGCCATCTGTATGCTCTGCTCAAGTGCGCTGCCGCTGCACCGGAGGAGGTGCGTTACATTGTCTAGTTTGCATGAGTTTTCACCGTACATCATGCATCAAGATGCCGATCTACGTTTCTGGTTGCAGCTGGTGCTCGATTTCGGGGATTGGGGTGCCCATCTACAGGCGCTCAGCTTGGATCGACTGAAGAAGATCGTCACTGCCATCTGGCAGAGCGTCAGCGCGATCACCAGAGGATTCCCCTCCAAAGTGGTCGCTGTGTTCACGGGTACATGCTGTCACGCGGCTACGCTTCAACGGGACGCAGCGTGATTGGTAATTTGCTGATTGTGCCGCGTTGCAGGCTCACTAGGTGACGGCAAGATCACCAATGATGTTCTTCGGATTGCACATCCACTACCAGGTACGAGGCAATCGATCGTGCTTGCGCAAGCACATTTGCATACACGCTCTCGTTGGCATTTCGCGATCGCTGTCAGTCCGATCTGACTTCTTTTTTCTACGATCTCATTGCAGATGCAGCACCTGCTGAGGTGTTTGTCCAAGTGTTCAGGGCGTACTGTGCATTCTATGGTGTGACCGCCAGTATGTTGACCACCTCAGGGATCACCAGAGCGTGCAAGGTACCCGTCTGCACGTTTTTCGCTGTCGGTATCGCGATCGCATCACGATGCACGTAGGATCTCTCGTAAAGCGCTGGCCTCAGCTTGGTTTGTTGATGTTAACAGGCCCCGCAACTGGGCCTGCACATGGCTGATCTGTCGCTGGACGATGACTCAGCTCCCATCGTATTCATGGCGCTGGCGAACACTCTGTCGTACGATCGAAGTTTCAAGGTATTTCGCGTGCCTCAAGTTGATTGTGCATGTGCACACTGGCCGACCTCTGCAATTCTTTGCCGCACTGGTATCAAGCGAGGCTGTTCGCGCTGCAATCGCTGAACCGATACGCGCGTGGTGCACTCTTGTGTTTGTTAGGAGTTCTCCGCGAATGATCGCCTACTAGGTGATCAAGCGGGTGATGTCTGCTCCGAGATGCTACGTGCCACACAGTCACTGCAGGTTCGAGATGTCCCGCGCCTCATTTGTATCGCCTTCATACATAGACACGCGATCACGTTATGCTCACTTCCGCTGCGTTCATTGCAACGCATCGGCACACAGACCATCCGGTTCCAGCATATTGGAGTCACTCGAGCTTGGATGAAGCCCTTCGCTGCTGTAAGACGTGGACGCTTTCTCACTGTGTATGGTCGATAAGTCATCCTTACACTCCCTGCGCTGTCTTGTTCGTAGGCGTTGGGTGCGAACCGAACGTTAACCTCTCTCGATCTCAGCGGCAATGAAATCGGGGACGGTCTGATTGACCTGTGCACGGCTCTATCGTACCGAGCCATTCCCCTGCACACACTGAACATCAAGGGCTTCAAGGCCTCCAACAAAGCCATGACGAGTCTCATCGATCTGTTCACGAAGAGCAAGACCGCTGCAAAGGGTAATACATACGGTGCTTTCATTGAGAGTTGCTTTGGGTTATATTGTATCTTCTCACTGATGTGATGCATGGCTGGCTACAGGCATCAAAAGCCTGGATATTTCGCACAACAAGCTGGGTAAAGTCAACACCAAGGCAGGTTCTTTGCGTATTCCACCTTGGTCCGACCTGTGCTCGAACCTCATATCGTGTGCACGGCAGGCTTTGGCTTCGTTGTTCTCCACTCATGATTTTAAACCGGAACATCTTGCCGCTCGAGACAGCGAGCTTGATGTGCTAGCGCTGCTGCAAGGTAAGCCTGGTCGATGGGCATGGCCTCTTTATGTGTTCTCGCGGAGATGCAAATTTTTCAGGCAGCCGGAACGATAGTGGTTGTTGAACCTTGGCGATTCTGCGATGATGATGTGTCTGTCGGGTCTGATCGTTTCTGCTGTTTTTGTCAGGTTTCAAGAAAGCGAACAGCATGGCCCACGGCACTTTCTCATTAACATCGCTAGATCTGTCGGAAAACGTGTTTACGGGTGCGTTATGCGCCACCTAGATCATGCTCACGTTCCGCAGGTCTTTGAAAGCGGGCTGTTGATTTGAAACGCATATCAACTGCAGATGAGATGGCGTTGCTGCTGGCGGACCTGCTGTGTCACGCTCCGAGGATAACAAAACTGAGCATCGCCAACGCGAAACTCGGACCGGGCACGGCGGATTCTATCTTTGCAGCCATGTTGTGCAATTCCAGCGCGGGTGCGGGTAGTGTTTCCATCAACGCCAGTGGCAATCTGCTGGGTATGTGTCACTCCGACATCGTGGCAGCAGTTCGTGCATGATTTGGCTTTGGACTTTAGAACGCGTGCTGAAAGTGATGTGTTTTCATGTTATGCGTATCTGCTCGAATCAGGCGAGGACACGGCTGTTAAGATCGCATCTCTCCTGGTCGAACCCAACTCAAGACCTCTTGAATATCTGTACCTGAACGAATGCGCCTTGGGCCAAGAAGGTAATGCGTCACGCATGGCTCTCCGTTTCGTACATCGATCCGGGCGACAAGCCGTGCTCATCATAGTGACCTTACTCGATTAGGTACCGCATGGGTACTCGAATCGTTGTCTGGTATCCCGACACTTACCGCACTGGGTCTGAGCTGCAACGTGCCCAAGAACGCTGTCTTCGCCGTGCTGTCGGGTCAGCAAGCGCCCAAAGATACCACGCAAAAGCGGTAATGAGATTGAGTGCTCCATGCATCACCCGTGTGCTCGTGCATCTCATTCCCCCCCTCCCCACTTATGTCCTTAGGGGAACCGTCATCCAGCCCGAGCGAGCGAAGGACGTGGGAGCTGCGCTAGCAGGGTACGAGACTATCCATGCTCAGTAGTGTAATTGTCAGCGTGCTTACAGCACGGTGTTGTGATCACCTCAGGTTGATTTCGACCACTCCCTCCCTCAAGGTTCTGCATTTCGCTGGTAATCCGCAACTGCAGTTCACAGCCAACGTGAACCCGCTGCTGTCGGCCATGAGGTACATAGTGGCGCTGCCTGATTGTGTGTTTCGAACAGCTGCTGTATGACCAGTGCCCTCAATGCAATCCAACAATCGCCCCTTTGACTGATGTGGTCGTTAGAGACGTGACCGTGGCCTTACAATCTCTGGACTTGAGCGGCAATGGCGTTGGTACAAACGGGGCTCTCTCCATCTCGCAAGCTCTGGTATGGTCGCGCAATCCTGGCATCATTTGCCCATTCTCGACAAATGCACATTGATGACGATGACTCAATGGGCAATCTTCGGATTGTCAGGTTCATAATCGCTTACCGGACCTGCGAGAATTGTACCTGGATCAAAGCGACTTATCGGCAGCAGATCTGTCCAGCATCATCAATGCTTTGAAGGGGCAAAAGGCACTCGTCAAAATGCCATTCCCTGAACGCGATATGAAGCGGGTACTCGTGGATCCTGCTCAGCGCAAGATCTGTGACCAATGCCGGTCCAGCCTAGAGGTAGCTCCTTCGCGTAATGATCGCGGGGTACACTGGCGACAGATGTCACACTCTGTGTTTTGATGTGATCGTACTTAGGATATTCTACGACGTAACGCTCTGCTGCAACCAGGAGGAGGCCACCATCGCGATCATAGCACAGTGGAGGAGAAGATGTAGTTTGCTCCTGTTTGTGACGGGTCGTTTGCTTTCGTTCTGCTTTCATGGTCTTGAGTTGAGGACATGCTGGCACGTTTTTGAGTGCGAGTGATGTGTGTCGATTAGCATCTGTAAATCAATAGCTGTTGAAACGCCTTTCGATGCCAACACACACCATTTGGACGTCGGAAGGGCGGCTGTTCTGTTCTGAGATCCCGGCTCCGAAGACGGCTCGGAGTTGAGCGACGTTGCAAATACGGTATCTGTCCTCGGAAACCGAACGTAAGCGCGTTGGCAAATGGATCTGAAGGTATCTCAGGGCTCTCCCCGTAAGGAACAGACCATTGTGCTCAAGATAGGCAGCTCCAGTCTCGCGACGGCGGATGGCAAATATCTCAATCTGCCCATCTTGGCCAATCTGGTATCGCTTGTCGTACCACCCATTTCCGCCTCTCGTGTCTCTAAAGGCGCATATGCACTTGTGCGAATTCACCATGCAGGTGGAAGCGATATGCGCTCTGAAATCTCACGGTCATCGCGTAGTGCTGGTCACGTCCGGTGCAGTGTCCGTAGGATGTCAGCGCATGAAGCTTGCGGCTCGACCGAAGGATCTGGTGACAAAACAGGCCGTCGCTGCCGTGGGACAGGTTCGACTGATGCGTATGTACGATGATCTATTCTCACAGCTGGACCAGCCGGTTGCGCAAGTGCTGCTTTCCCGCGAGAACATCAATCGTCGTCACCACTACACCAATGCCTCCAACACACTAGAAGGCCTGCTGAAGATGGGCGTCGTCCCTATCGTGAACGAGAACGACACGGTCGCAGTAGAGGAGTTGCGTGTGGGCGATAACGATACGCTCAGTGCCCTAGTCGCATCCCTTCTCCAAGCGGACTGGCTTGTGCTGCTTACGGACGTTGATGCACTATACACTGCCGATCCGCGCAAAGATCCTAACGCGAAGGCCATTCACGTGGTGGAGAACCTGGATGATCTGCATGCAGATGTGGGCTCGGCATCTGCGGGCGCCTCAGCTGCTGCTCCCGCTCAATCCGGGCAGTGGGGCACGGGTGGTATGGCCACGAAGCTCCAGGCTGCGCGTATCGCCACATGTGCTGGCGTCACCACTGTCGTTACGAAGAGCACGGAGCCGCAGAACGTGTTGCGCATCATCAAAGGGGAGCGCATCGGTACGGTGTTCATGCCCAAAGCGCGACCGCTTCAGGGCAAGAAGCTATGGATCGCTCACGGTCTACGCCCCTCTGGCGAGGTGACATTGGATGAGGGAGCCTCCAGAGCAGTGTTGGCGAACTCCTCGCTCTTCGCTGCTGGAATCAAGGCTGTGTCGGGCAAGTTTGATGCACAGTCATCAGTGGTGATCAGGGACGAGCATGGCCGCGAGATTGCGAAGGGCATCGTCAACTATGCATCGAGCGAGATCGATCAGATCAAGGGACTCAGTTCAGCCAAGTACGCGGATGTGTTAGGGTACTCGGGCTCGGATGAGGTGATATCACGTGATAATCTCGCCATCACCGCACAGGGCATCGTGAAGTCCGGCAGTAACTCGAATCTGCAGATGGCGGCTGGCAAGCCGACCAGCTGATCACGCGAAGACGATGGCACCTGGGTGGGGCCGAGTCCAGGGTCGCGACGCAGGCCCCCGCGCCGAGTCAGGCAGGCGGCGGCGCGGCGGGGGCGGCGTCGCTCGGCTCGAAGCGTAGGCGAGAGATCCTGAAGCCGCTCGCGTCCTCGACCACGACCTTGTAGGTGCCAAGCTCGATGTGATCGCCCGGCGCGGGCTGGCGGCCGAGGCGCTTGAGCACGAGCCCGCCGATCGTGTCGACGCCCGCGCCGTCGGTCACGTGCTCGCGCAGCGAGAGCGCGTCGACGACGTGGTCCAGGAGCAGGCCGCCCGCGATGCGGATCTTTCCG
>ENA-ORBV01016769-ORBV01016769.1-microbial-mat-metagenome-genome-assembly--contig:-NODE-16769-length-10578-cov-7.220455_pt1 | contig 10578 bp, 12 predicted proteins | sample MGYA00237777_ERZ505514 | MGnify/ENA primary metagenome ERZ505514 (study PRJEB26160, sample SAMN06269048) | microbial mat metagenome | isolation source: Oligotrophic lake microbial mat | place...
TCGTGGGCTCGGAGATGTGTATAAGAGACAGGTCATCTTCTTTTCGCGCGCGAACAGTACGCTGAAGCAACAGAACGATGAGCTTTCCAGACTGCTCTGTCAGGCCCAGTTGGCCGCACTGGAAAATGGTCCGAACAGCAACGCCAATAACAATGGCCAGCAGCAGATGGCTGCTCGCTCTGTACAAGCGGCAACCACTGATCAGCAACAGCAACCACCTCAGTGTCAGCCGGCGCCAGTTCCTGCTGGACCAGGAAGCAAACCGGTGGCCCCTTCGCCTACACTTGTGAAATCAGAAGATCAGTTGGTTTCGTACCAGCAAGCGCAAGCTCAAGCAGTAGCCACACAGGCAGTTCTCGAAAGTCAGGTACATATAACCATGCTTAACTGGTGTTCATGTTTATGAAATAAACGGATTGATATGAGTTGGTAGGCGTCTGGCCTTGTTATACTCACATGTAGTCCGCTGTTGACTTATTATTCCTGACTATGTATTCCAGGGCTTCCCTGCAGCTGCTGCCAGGGCCGCAGCTCAGACCATAAACGCAGGAGCTGGTTCTGCACAATCGTCGGCTAGCATTGCACCCCAAGCCGCCCCAGCTGCGAGCCAGAGTCTACCACAGGTACGTTATGCCAGTATGTTGATTTTTTTCAAATCAGCACAGATGGAATTCTTGAATGTGTTCGAACTCCCTCCTCGTCGTATTTGTTATTTTTGTCATCGTGCAGATGCAACCAGGGGCAACAATGCAGGCCATGGCAAGTTTCCAACAGGCAGCGGCAGCTGCGATGCAAACCGCAATGCAAGGAATGCAGGGCAGTTTTCCTGGTGTTAGCATGAACACTTTGGCGGCAGCTCCGGTTGGTAGCAACCCTCAACAAGCCTACACTGACACTATGACCGCCTTCGCTATGCAGCAAGCGGCCGCCGCAGCGGCAGGGCAGCAAGTCGGTTTCTTCCCTGGCGCACAATTCATGATGTGGCCCACACAACCCGCACCCGGTACGATGTCTGTCCCTGTTCATCGCCACCACCAACAACAACAGCAGCCTCCTCCTCCATCCCAGCCTGCCTCTGTATCCCAGCAGCAGCTTCCGCAGCTTCAAGCGCAAGCTTCGCCTGCTCCTCGGCAAGAATTGCAGCCTGAAGTTCAACAACCTGATTCCTCCTCAGCATCGTTTCCGCAAGAACGATCGCAGGAACAGCCACCAGTTGACTCTGCGCCAGCTTCTGTCGCATTCTAACTCTCAATGGCGGAGCTAAAGTGCAGCTCCACGTAATTGGATAGACATGATGGGACATACTGCTCATTTAATGTAGAAAAGTGTACTGATATTTTGTTACAACGTGTCGTCACTGCGTGAGTACAGTCAGTCAAAAGCGTTGGTTCGTTCTTTTTCATGGTCACCCCTGTCGTTTGAACTTCGAAAGCACCAAATCTTCTGCCATCAGCAATGTTTTCGGGATTGCGCCCCATGCAGCAACATGAAATTCTTCGATCACTTACTGTACTAGTAGCATTGAAAACTATGTAGAACTCGTACGACGAGGAAAAGTGCTAATAATTGAAGAGATCGATCCCTCCCAAAAACTGACAAGGAATCACAGGTGCTTCAAAGAAAAACTGACGCTTCAACACACAGTACATTAGTCAAAACGATGGTGGATCTTAAAAATATTCGTCTGCCTCCATGAAGCCAGTCTTTGTGGGTGCCATGCTTGGCAACCACGGAATTTGTACCAGCTCCACTTGCCCTAAAATCGTCGCGTCGTCAGGCATGCCACTCTTGGTGGCAAATGCTCGAATCAAAAGACTTTCTTCTCCCGGCATTTCCAACAGTAAAAATTTCCGTTCGGCAAACGCTTTAAGAGATCGGTCCACCACAACCACCAAATCGACGGGATTATCAATTTCCTTGGGTAATTCGACGCCAATCGAGGGATGTTCGGCAATAATGACAACCGGGTCTTCACATTCTGCCACAACATGGCTTCCTTCGACGGCCACCGTTCCCATCTGGCGTCCATCGGGGTCACTGAAATCATACGTCCACTGTCCTTGAGCAGCGGCTGGTTCCGATGTCACCGCAAAAAGTTCTTCCTTGGTCAACCCTGGATAAGATCCTGCAATCTGTTGTCAAAAGCAAAAAAGGAATGTACACGCATACAATTCAGGCGGAGCTTGCTGCGAAGAAAAAAATTACGAGCACTACGGCGCGGAGAAGAATTTCAAACGAAGCGAGAGGAATCGATGCTATTATTATCAGAAAACCAAGCACTCCTGGATTTCTCACTGATTTTCTTTTCCTCACCTGAATGATACGAGGAGCGAAATAATCCTGATCAAGCTGTTTGAGGGGTAGAAAGCACGCGTTCTGACCATGAAGACTGCCACTACTCGAAATATCTGGTAACGCCGAAAGACAAGTACTAGTGGTAGTGCGTCTGGAAGTTTGCTCTGGGTGTATTATCGTTGATGCTACACCGAAGGTGGGTGAAGGAGCCCAAGCAAGTGTGGAGTAACTCCCAAGAGCAGCAAGAGCGGCAACTGATACCGCTTGGAGCATTTCTTTCATGGTTTGTTTTCGAAAAATAATGTACTAAGTAGTAAGTTGAATCCAAAGCGTGAGCATGAGATTGCACAAAAACAAGTGGCGCTCATGGATATAGTGCAATGGGAGTCTCCAGAAAAAAAATGCACCAGGCTGGTCGATTTCTGCACCACTTGACTACTTGGACTTAGACTGAGTGGCCAAGGATAGACTGACAGACCTTGGTGCACCCACCCAGTCTAGTAGTGATCCTGGTTTACCACCAATCTTGACTACAGCAAAGCTCTTGCCTCACCTTGCAAGCAACAAGAGTTCATTCTCTTTTGTTTTAGGCTATCCAACCTTGTTGTTGTCTACCCTAAAACAGCTTGTGTGCTTCGCCATCGGCTTCGCGACACTTCGAGCCTCCTTGTAGCCTTTAAGAGAACACTGCAAATCCATTCGTTAACATTGCCCTATCTTCACCATGTCTTCCGTGACTCAGCTCCGCCTGTCCAAGGTGTTTGGACCGGATTTCATGACCCACGAAGGCCTTGATTCCATCGATGCTCTCAACGACGCCCCCTGGAATCGCGACGGTCACCCTAAAGACTTGCTATTGCAACCATCCGGCCCGTCGCCTGCTGAGAACCATTCTCCGTTTTCCCAACCGTTCTTGGAAGATGACATCTCCAACACGGCCTTCACCCTTCAACAGGCTTTCTTCACCGCCAACTCTCGCACCTCTTGTTGGTCACACGACCATCGCGCATGGTCTCGCTCTCAAAAGCTGACCATCCTCAGCCGTCAATCGCACGCAGGAGCCCTGTGCCTTGCCCGCTTCCGTCGATCCGACGATACCTGGACCAATCCACTCCTAGTCATCACTGGGCCCACAGCAGTGTCTCCTCAGGGCACCTCCGTGGCCTTTCCTGACCCCTTTCACCCTACTGAAGATGACGAGGATGAAGCGCCCAGCTATGACCGATTCTGTCATCTCTCTCCTTTTCCTTGTCACCCAAAACTCGCTCAACCTGGGCTTCTCTCGATGCAGAAAATCCCAAGCATCAGGCCGCCTTCATGGCAGAAGTTCCTGTGTTTACCTGTCCAGATGCTCGCCGTGCATGTGGTTTTATTCCTTTTCGGGATACCACCGGAGACATCCTGTCCTCAGTCATGGCCGACCACCTTTTGGTCACATCACAGTTGTGCATCCCGGATCTGGAACAAGAGACATCCGATGAGGGTCCCCAGTTTGCACCAGATACAGCTCGCACCACCGGCTGGGGTAGTCACCCACAGCCTCCCTCACCACTGTCTTTTTTGGCATGGGCCGACGACCTTGATTTACTAGCCCCACCCGCGTCATCCCACGTCTTCACCTGTCACAATCCTATTTATTCCACCTCTGACCATCGATTACAGCAGTATACAGTGTCCGATCCATCCCGGCTCGGAGCTTGGATCTTGTTACCCCAATTTCTCCTGCCCCCCCTCGGACACGGTCTCCCAGTTGGTCTGGTCCTTGATCCACAAAAGTTAACTGTCGATCACCTCCATACCATCGTCTCCAGCTTCACCCCTACGAACGAATCCTGTCGTGTAGATTGGATTAAGAACCCCCTCATGCAATCGTGGCTAACGGCCGTCGCTTTACAACCCAACGACTTCATCCTTCATTTGGAAGACCAGGTGGACTTCCTTGACTCCTTATCCGACACTCTGGAGGATGACGAACCAGTCCTCGACATTAATCGGCACATCCAATGGACCTTGACCCATCATCATCTGTTCATTGATGCCCTCCTGGCTGGCGCCAACAAACAAATGAACACCAAGTTCACCCGTTTCCTACAACATTGCTTGGCTGACACTGCCGCAATCGGCGCATCCCCGCTTGTCGGACCAATCGATGACATTTTCTTGCTTGGCGTCTGCTTGTGTTTCAGACACCCTACTGTAGTGTAAAATCCTGGATCAAAGAACACGGTTTTGGCATGTTTGTCACCGCCCCAATCAAGTCTTTACCATCCTCTGTTCAGTCCTTGGCCAGCGTGACAGTGTCTCCCACGAAAGACCGGGCGCCAGTCCCGCTTACCACAGCTAAAGCCAATGCGTCACCACCTCGCTCCCCCTCACCCCAAGCGTCTCCTTCACCCACCCAAATGTTTGGAGCGCATTGTGCCCCCGGCAACGATTCTACACCCAGCAAACCATCTTCTCAAGCCACAGCGCTGCCTTTGATACTTGGCAAACGCCCCCACTCCTCTTCAGTCAATGCCGCCACCACTCGGCCTCCAGGTTCAGTCACTGTCACCTTTGCCGGTTCCACACTATCCTCGGCCTCCGCCAATCTTTTTGATCCCCACGCCTCCATCACTGGCCACACCACATCGGCAGTTGGTACAAAATGGTTCATTCCGCTCGAACTCGCCCCGGAGAACCCATGTCCCACCTCGTCTGCAATGGAGGGCCCTGCTTTGCGTACAGCCCTAGCACTACTAGCTGTCAAAAAGCAAGCAAGCACGTCCACCTCTTTGCGTTTTTCCCACGATGTCTTGCTGGATCAATCTATAGCTCCAGCACGCCTCATCCTCGCCTTTGCACCATGGGGTGCTTTTCGTCTCGAGGAGTCCTTACAGCTCATCTCCAACACAACTAATGCTATTTACCCTGCAGGCTGCCTCAACATCCCTGGAAACATCGGTCTTGCTTTCGGTCAAGCCGTCCTTCCAGCGCTGGAAAAAGGAAACTCCAATCAAGCCCTAACCACGTTTCAGATGTGGGTCAAGCATCAATGCATGGACGCCCAGTTTGCCGGAGCTCTCGGCCCAACATGCCGCTTCGACCCTGCCTTCTGGGTCACCAACACCAGTCGAGCCCTGTTGTCACTATCCTTCAAACCAGGAAGGCACCTAGTATCCAAAGAGGATTTCAACGGCGGTGTTCTCACCCCGTCCATATACTTGCTGTCACTTGGACTCAGCTCAGCCGTGGGCATGCCTCGTCTTCCGTCCAATGGATTGACTTCTCACCAAGTGACTCAGCTGCTACGCAACATCTTCTTCATCTTCCATTTGATCAGTCGCGACACGGAACTATACCCTATTGTTGGCTCCCTTCACAGTCCTTTCTCGCGTTTCTCTCTGTTAGCTGGAGCACTCATGTGGCTGGAGCAGCTTTTCCGAAATCTCAAACATGAAATGGCTTGGGATGCCCTTCCCCCCGACTCACGCCTGTTCCACTCCAAGATCGTCTTACACACCCTTGACGATTTGTTGGCCCTATGGGACAGATGGGGCGCTGACACCACAGCCCGTGAACTGCGCTATCCATTGGCTACATACAAAGCCAACTCCACTTTATGCCTGATGTTGCAAACCTTTCCTCGTGATGCCAAAACTCTCCACGACCATTTAGCGGACTGGCGCACCATCACCAGTTCACATCTGGACAGGGGATCTTTATCATCCATCCTATCTGCACAACAGCATTACGCCACCTACAGCACGCCCTTGTGGCTTCTCGAGTCCAACACTCCTGCTCCAGTTCCATCTCGAGCTACCTGCACCCCTCGTGAAAGGGATCTGCAATGGCCGGTTCCTGCCCCGGCACCAGCTCCAGCCCCGTCGCCACGCCCATCACGTCCCAACTCTTGCAATGCGCCAGCGGGAGCTGCCCGTCCAGCGTCCCATTGCGGCCCATCTAACTCTGAGAACAGTCCCCCGGGAGCACGCCGCACCCCACAATCTGCCCCTGTCCCAGGTGAATCCATTGTCCGTTGATGTCTCTTTCGCCTTGTCAAAGGCGCACGTTTCCATCTCATCAACAAGATCATCACACTCGCCAGACGCAACAACGTCCACATTCGTTGCCCACGTGTCAACAACCCTGCTTCTACTCTGGCCAACAACCAAAGCCCGCCATGTTTCCCACATGTCATTGAAGGTAGCCACGGCTGCCCAAATCCCCAGGGCTGTGACTTCTGCCACTTGGATTTGCAATGTGACAAGACCGTGAATTTGTGGCCCGAATTCTTTCGCAAATTGCTTCAACTGCTCGATCAACCAGCCGTCCGTCAACACTTTGCCCCCACTCAGGCATTTACTGATTTCTGTCGCTCTAATCACATTCAGCTATAGCACCTTTATGCGGTCTTCTATCCTGCCACTATCCTCTAGAATGTTCGTGCTTTGCCACTCCTTTTACACTCCCAGCTCCACGCACTTTTTTGAACTGCCGAGAAGTCCATCTTCTACTATGTTCCCTAAACTAATCTTATGTACTGTGTCTACACGAATCCTACGCTAGCTTCCCCGTAAATAATTATCGACAATGATGCCCTCTTCCGCTCCTGCTAGAGGGCCCTCCCACTGTTCAGTCAAGCCAACACCTTGTTTACTCAGCTCCGCTTACCCTGTGTTGCCCATCGGTGTAACCATCTTTAACGATTTTGCGCCTGTCCTCCCTTTGTGCTGCACCGCGTCTTCGTCGATCAATTTTGATGTTGTCACGATGGTGCGGCTCCTTTGGGATCCAGGAGGTGTCGCCCTTTGGTCTCCGATCACTGTCGGTTCGGCCCATTTGAATGCATGTCAAGTGCCGTGGTGTTATCAGCGCGCACTGCTCGTTAATTGGTTACTGTTTCCTCAATCTGAATCTGAATCGATACCACGAGTTTGGGATCCAGGCATCGAACGACGAATCTCGCTCTGCTGCTCCCATTGCAACTTATGTTGGATTGGTCGTCGCCTTGGTGTTATTGTCCTCCGGCACCGACTGCGATGATCCACGGCTTGACGATGCCGTCTCCGATGCCATGGTCACGCAATGCCAACAACGCGGATCTCGTCATTACGATGGCGTTGACTCCAGCGGTATCGCGACAGTTGAATCTACTTGCCCTTCCTAGTGGCTTGTGGTCCCTTGTCCCGTTGCTGTTCCACTGCTTTCACCCGGTCTTGTCGCGTCCAACAGTTCCCAATATTCATGCTTAAAACAACAGCAACTCAACGCTTCCATCTTCCATCTTCCATTTGAGTTGTTACAAGTGTTAACAGTCCACATCCCCTTTGGTTGTGACGATGCCGATGGTGCCGTGACATGCTGATGATGCCCGTGATCCCTTTGGTTGTGTCTGTTATTGCTTCCACCTGTCTGTTATCACATCAGGGTGGTCACTGTTGTGTTTCATCAGACAGACTACAACAACAGATTGAGAAGTGCAACCACCCTGGATCCATCCTTCAAAGCACTGTTATCTTATCCACATTTTCCATCCCTTCCAACCTCCTCTGGAGAAGAGTTGTTACCAATCCATGTTTCTTTTGTTGTGACACAATTTGATTGGTTGTTGGTTGGTGGTTGTGCTTCTCGGGAGCAGTCGGAGGTCATCTCTTGTTAGACAGCTCGTGATGCCCCCAATCTTCCAGCCAGCACATCTTGTGCACAATCTACTTCAAGTTCTCAGACCTCTCTTTCAAATGAAGTTCTTCTCTTTCTTGTCAAGACTTCTTTCATTTCATGTCCCCTTGTCTTGCAATGCAAACCTGTGCTTTCTGGAACCATCATAATCCCCTCACACACTCAAGGGAAAGCGAGCTAAAGGAGTGATGCAAAAGGTCCTTTTTGGATCAGTCTCATGTTCATAGGATTCAACCTAGTGATGATCGTACTAATCATTGCGTCATTTGTTTATTCAGGGCACATCTCCTTGAACTTGTCAACTTTGTCTGCCTAGAAGGTGACACACTCTCCTTCAGGTCGATTCCAGTTGCTAGCATTGAGTCTAGTGCCTGTCAACCATCCTGGAACAGCATCTCCATTCACAGAAGTGAAAATGGATTCGTCGCATGTCTTGCATGTTTTCTGCCAAATGACGCAAGTGTATTTGATCTTTGAGTAGAACTTGATGATCAACTTGGCCTCGTGATGGAGCAGAGCATCTCTCATCACCTTGTGCAAATGCTTTTGTTGCGCCTTGTGGAGATCCGGAGCGACGATGGTGTGGCTTGGGTCGACCAAATGAGCAAGATTTTGGGCTTTGAGAGCAATCATGAATCTGTCCTTGCAATCCACCCAGTTGTTGGCTTCACGAAAAGGCTTGAAGTCTTGTGCGCTCGGCTTGACCAGCTTGTTCCATTTCGAAATACCTTTGTTCTTGGACAGAGCGAATCCCCAAGGGACAATCTCTTTGGCAGGATCGCACTCATTGTTGCGGAAATTCTTGAACTGTCCTGCAACGCTGTCAAGGATGTTGACACCTCCGCACTGCGGATCACGGTGTGACCTACCGTGCATCTAAACGCACCCATGTCATAGCTACTACACAAACTGTCGTGTGTTTGTCGATGATTAGAAGGATGCTAAGCATTGCAGGAGAGCTACAGCTATCGGATAGCCACAGACTGAGATTGATAACAAGGTGCAAGTGTTGATCGAGTTGGCACTGGAGTGCGAGTTTCGGTGTTGGCCCCTGTAGAATTCCTACCAAGTTGTCTGTCATCCACCCGTCAAACCTCCGCGGCAACAACAACATCCATGCACCAATCCACTTGAATGACCTTTCGACACCTATTCAACTCGTCCGGCCCAAGCCTGTGTCCATCCCCCCCCTTTCACCCCCCTATTGAAGCTCTCGGATGATGCTTTGACTGTGCATTTGCATTGGTAATTCCATCCGTGTAGCTTCCCCTATCTTGTGATGGCCAAGTCACTCACTGGTCCATGTGGACGAGTGAGTTTGTTGGATCACTAGGCTGCTTTGACCCTTCTTCAGAGCGATGGACATTGGTGTTGGAAGGGATGAAGTGGAGACGTGTCGAGGTGGGAAAAAGATGTGGTTGGCAACATGCGACATTGGCGGTGCCGTGACAGGGTCCTCTGGCTGTTCAGTCTTCCTACAAAACGATCGACGGATCCACAATGAAGGCTGGTGTGAGACAGGTCGCTACTGAATCATGAGGAGAGACAACATTGGCGGTGTGACACAGGATGCCTGGCTACGGAGCCTCTTTGGCACAGTAGAGTAACAATCACATAGCAGTGTTCCTTGGTGGGAGCCCTTGGAACAGCACAGGCAAACCCTTGCTGTTGGTTGACCCCAACTGTGTCTTAACTGAACAGTTGCCAGGCTCTGACATCCTGTGGATGTTTAGTTGTAGGGGGTGTGGAGGGTAAAGCAATAGTGCCAACCACAACAGCCCTCTGCTCTGCACCGGTAGGAGATTTACCAAACCAAACCAAGCTGGTGTTGCTGCTCACACTTGCACTCATTCTTTCACTGCACTCCTGTGCTTTAATGACTTCTTGTTCTATTGGTTTAAACTGGGTGACACACACCAATCGACACACGATCCAGTCGACACACGACTTCTTTCTTCAATCAATCCGACCCACGGATCCTTCTTCTTATGGAGACACACTCCAACTTGTGTCAACGACACACGTTGCATCCTTCACTTGCTTGCGGCGACACACGCCCCGAACGACCCACGTTCACTCATTAACTTAATCCGACACACAGACTCTTCTTCTTGATTTTCAGTCAATCCGACACACGGATCCTTCTTTCTTCACAGCAACACACGCCGATCTTTCTTCTTTCATTCGAATGGCGACACAGGCCGCATCTTGATCCGACACACGGATCGTCTTCTTATCGGCACCAAGCCGATCGATTCCTTAAGCCCCTTCACTTGGCTCGCTCTCAGAACCTCGAATCTTCTCTCGCTTCGATCGCTTCGTGCTCAACGTGGTGCGGCTTCGATCTTTGGCAACGATCGATCTTCGTTATCGATCTGCCGCGAGCTTCTTCTTTGTCGATCCGACACACGGATCTTCTTCGGTTAACGACAAGATCACTCGCTAGACAATTTCTAGTAAATTTTGGATGATCAAAGACACCTGCTTGTTTGATGAAACAGTTCAGTTTGCTAGAAATTGTGGCAGTGTTGACACTTGCTACTTGTTGTAGTGGATCTTGAAGTGGGAACTTCAAAGACACCATTGTTGTAGATGCACACATCTTCCAACACACTCCTGCGG
>ENA-ORBV01016771-ORBV01016771.1-microbial-mat-metagenome-genome-assembly--contig:-NODE-16771-length-10578-cov-4.269308_pt1 | contig 10578 bp, 12 predicted proteins | sample MGYA00237777_ERZ505514 | MGnify/ENA primary metagenome ERZ505514 (study PRJEB26160, sample SAMN06269048) | microbial mat metagenome | isolation source: Oligotrophic lake microbial mat | place...
GATGCCGCGCGCCGCCAGATGGTCCATCAGGCCGAGGAAGAACGGTAGATCCCTAGGGTTCACGCGCTTTTCGTAGAGGGTGAGGAAATACTGCCCCTTGGTCGTGGTCAGCAGGTAGTTCGAATTCTCGACGCCTTCGGCCACGCCCTTCAGCGCCTCGGCCTCGCCGATATCGTACTCGGCCAGGAACGCGTCGAGCTCGGTGTCGCCCACCTCCGTATAGACAGCCATGTTACGCGACCAGCTGACGGGGCAGCTTGAAGACGACGTTTTCCTCGGTCGTGCGCACTTCCTCGACGCTGACGTCGTAGCGCGCGCGGCAGGCCTCGATCAGCTCGTCGACCAGCAGCTCGGGCGCCGAGGCGCCGGCCGTGATGCCTAATCGCCTCGCATCGCCCAGCCAGTCCCAGTCCATGTCGACGGCGCGCTGCACCAGGCGCGACTTGGCGCAGCCGTAGTTGGCCGCGACCTCGACCAGTCGCATCGAGTTGGACGAGTTGGGCGCGCCGATCACCACCAGCGCATCGCAGCGCTCGGCGATCGCCTTCACCGCCGCCTGGCGGTTGGTGGTGGCGTAGCAGATGTCCTCCATCTTCGGGCCCTGGATGGCGGGGAAGCGGCGGCGGAGTGCTGCCACGATCGCGGTCGTGTCGTCGACTGACAGCGTGGTCTGCGTCGCATAGGCGAGATTCTGCGGATCGGGCACTTTTAGCGTCGCGACCTGAGACACGTCCTCGACCAGCAGCACCGCGCCGGGCGGGAGCTGGCCCATGGTGCCGATCACCTCGGGATGGCCGGCATGGCCGATCAGCACGACCGTGCGGCCCGACTCGTGGTGGCGCTCGGCCTCGCGGTGGACCTTGGAGACCAGCGGGCAGGTGGCATCGACGTAGAGCAGGTTGCGCCGGCCGGCCTCGGCCGGAACGGCCTTGGGCACGCCATGGGCGGAGAACACCACCGGGCGGTCGTTGGGTACCTCGTCGAGCTCGTCGACGAACACCGCGCCTTTGGCCTCGAGGTTCTCGACCACGTAGCGATTGTGCACGATCTCGTGGCGGACATAGACCGGCCGGCCATAGCGTTCGATCGCGCGCTCCACGATCTGGATGGCGCGGTCGACGCCGGCGCAGAAGCCGCGCGGGCTGGCGAGCAGGATCGTGAGCGGCTTCTTCGCGGGCATGAGAAATTCGTTCTACGGGATGCCGACCCACTCGCTTGCGGGTCTGCGGACCATTGCCTAGACTCCGTCCTCACGAGATCGATCAGAGCGGATTGGCGCGGCACCGTAACAAAGCCGCCGCAACGGGGAAAGCAACATGACCGAGCCGGTTGTCGCGGGCAGGGTGCCTGCGAAAGTGACGCTCGAGGCGGGCAAGGACTACTGGTGGTGCGCCTGTGGGCTGAGCAAGAACCAGCCGTTCTGCGACGGAACCCACAAGGGCGGCAGCTTCGCGCCGATGAAGTACACGGCCGAGAAGGCCGGCGACCACTGGCTCTGCGCCTGCAAGCACTCCAACAAGAAGCCGCTGTGCGACGGCTCCCACAAGACCTTGCCATGAGCCCCAGAAATTCGGTCTTGGCGAAGTTCATCACCGGCGTACCGGCAGCGGGCCTGCTTGCCTTTACCCTCGCAGGCTGTGGTGGCGGCGGTCCGCCGCCGCCCTCCATCGTCTGCCCGCCACCGCTCACGGTGCAGGACGCCAGCCGCATCACCCATTTCAAGGATGGCGCGGGCCGCGATCCGCGCGACATCGCCTACGAGGCGGCGCTGGTGAACTCCGGCTCGTCCTGCCAGCTCGGCCCCAGGGCGCTCGACGTCACCGTGGTGATGATCGTGGCGGTCAGCGCCGGGCCCGCCGTCACGCCCGGCCAGACGCGTGTGCCCTATTTCGTGCGCGTGCTCGACGGCAACGGCACGGTCCTGCAGGGCCAGGATTTCACCGCCGACTTCAGGTTGTCGAGCGCCAGCCCGCGCGGCGAGTCGCGCGAGGAGCTGGCGCTGTCGATTCCCTTCAATGAGATCAAGGATCTCACGGGCTATCGTATCGCGGTCGGGTTGAAGCCCACGCAAGAGGAACTCAACTACAACCGGCGGGCGGCCGGTCGGTGAGCGCCTATGCCGACAGGCTGGAAGCGCTCGCCGCTGACGCGGCCGATCGCTGTACCGGCTGCGGCAAGTGCTTCGAGGCCTGCCCGACAGCGCGCGAGATCGGCCTTGACGCCGGCGAGGCAAAGGCGCGCGTCGGCGAACTCTCGGCCCTGACCCTGAACGGCGGCCCGGCGGCGGAAGGCCTGCAGAAGTGGCTCAACGCCTGCGACGGCAGTGCCCGCTGCTCCGCGGCCTGCCCGGAGGACATCAACGTCCGCCAGTGGGTGACTATCGCCAAGATGAAGGCGCTCGATGCGGCACGGCCGCGCGAAGTCGGCGCCGCCAATGCGGCCGGCCGCTTCCGCCACATGGCGCAGGCGGTACGGTTGCTGGCCAGCATGCAGCTTCCCTCGGAGACGCTGAAGAAGATCCTGCAACCGGCCGAGCGGCGAACCGCCGAGATCCTGTTCTATACCGGCTGCAACGTGCTGCGCACGCCGCACATCGTGCTCAACGTCATGGACATCCTCGACGCGCTCGAACTCGACTTCGACGTGGTCGGCGGCACCTCGCACTGCTGCGGCGTCTACCAGTTCCAGGAAGCCGATCTGCCGACCTATGAACGCATGGGCCATCGCACCTTCCAGCGCTTCGGCCAGTCCGGTGCATCGAAGGTGCTGACCTGGTGCCCGACCTGCACCAAGAATTTCGACGAGCTGGAAAAGGACGTTGAGGAGCCGTTCTTCGATCTCGGCCACGTCAGCGAATTCCTCGCCGCCAACCTCAAGGCATTGAAGGCGCGCTTCGTCGATCAGCCGAAACGCCGTGTCGTCATCCACGAGCATCTCGGCATCGGCGCCACGGTCGACAGCATCCGCAAGCTGCTGAGCGCCGTGCCCAACCTCGAACTGGTCGAGCTGGTGCAGGATTCCGGCTTCTCCTATGCCTGCGGCGGCCAGGCGGCGAAGTTCAAGGATCGTGAACGGGCCATCCATCGCGGGCTGGCCGAGGGCGCGGTCGCGGCGGGCGCGGACACCATCGTCACCATGTACCATTCCTGCCATCGCGCGCTGGCCGGCGCCGAGGCGGTCTATCCGTCGCTCAGGGTCGTGAACTTCACCGACATTTTGGCCGAAGCGCTCGGCCGCGGCGGCCATCCCGACTACTACCGCCTCTACAAGGCAGGCGGCTCGATGGACGAGGCGGTCGCGGCGGCGCGCCAGTTCCTCAGCAGCAACGGCGTGCGCGTCGACGAGGCCTCGGTGCAGTCGCTGACCGCCGATATCTTCGACGAGACCGGCCTCGCCGGCTCACGCGACGCCTTCGCTCAGGCGTTTACGGCGCTGGCGAAAGAGGGTTGAGCAAGCCCCTCGGCTGCTAATTTTGAAATTCGTTCAATTGGGATCAAGCTGGCACGATGAACGCCATGCTGATGAATGAATTGTCGAAGCTGAGCATCGAGGAGCGTCTAGCGCTGATCGATGACCTGTGGGACAGCATCGATAGTGAACTCGATGCAGGTCCTATTCCGCAAGAGATTGGAAAGATGCTCGATGATCGCGCCGAGGCGCTGGCGCGCGACCCGAACCAGAAGAAACATTCGCTCCAGGAAATAGCCGCGCGTCGCAACGTCAAGCTATGACTTTTGGGGGCCGTCCGCTCACGAAGATCGCCAAGCCTACGACAAGAAGACTGAGGGTGCTGAAGGCGGTGCGCAGCGTGTTCCACCAGGTCCACGGAACCGAGAAGTCGGACCAGAGTTTCAGGGCCGCCTGTGGATCGGCGGGCACGGTCGCGATCGCGAGCGCCTCGTTCATCGGCACGTTGACCAGCGCCGTGGGCAGGAGTGCGCCCAGGAAATAGACCAACCCGGCGATCAGGAAGAGTGCCGCCGCAATCGGTCGTCGTGCGACGAGGAAGACCACGGCGCTCAAGAGGGCGGCGACCGGCGTTCCGAAGAAGGCCATGAAGAAGACCGGATTGCGGATCGTGAGGTTGATGGCCTGCATCGCCGGGATGGCGTGGGCGGCGCCGGCCGCATCGAGGCCGAGCATGACGGAACTCGAATAGGCGAAGAAGAATCCCGCCATCGTTCCGGTGAGGAGCAGGGTTATGGCTGCGGCCACGTACGCGATGACGAGCATCGTCCGGACCTAACCCGCCTTCACCGATAGCACCGCCCAGGCGGCGTCGGCAAAGAAGCGGACATGGGCGGTGAGGGGCCCTTCGAAGCGGCCATAGACCTTGTAGGTGGCGGGTTGCATCACCGCGCCGATCGCCGAAGCGGCCGCCAGATCGGCGTCGCGCCGCGGGATCTCGCCCGCCTTCATCGCCCGGCCGATCACCTCGCGCACCACGTTGACCGGATTGGGGGCACCATCGGGCACCTGGATCAGGAAGGAATGCTGGTTGAGCAGGTGGTAGGCGAACAGGGTCCAGTCGCGGTCCGCCCACTCGCAATAGCAGCGCACGATGGCGTCGATCTTTTCGCGCAAGGTGGCGGCCTTGCCCTGCGCCTCGTCCAGCGCCTCCGCCAGGGCGCGGTGATGGCGGAGGAACATGTCGACCGCCAGCTGCTCCTTGCTCGGGAAGTAGCGGTAGATCGTGCCCTCGGCGATCGACGCCGCTAGGGCGATTTCCCGGGTCGTGGTCTCGGCCACGCCGCGCGCCACGAACAACGTGAGCGCCGCGCGCTCTATTCTCTGCTTGGTGTCTTCGGCCTTGCGCATGCCGGCCAGTCTATGAGGGAGCGCTCACTTCCGGAAGCCTCGTCATCAGGGGCGGACGTGAGCCAGCGCCAGTCGATCACCCAGTCGCGGGCCGCGGGGGCGGGCTCGGCGAGACTGTGCAGCTTCAGGAACTCGTCGAACGTACGGCGGATGAACATGCGATCCTCCAGGAGTGAGTAGACACGGACCTATTAAGTGAGCGATCACTCAATTTCAAGAGCTGTAGTTGACAGGGATAGTCCTATTTGATAGGAGTGCACCTATGAGAAAGCCAGTCCCTTCCTGCGTCCGGATGTTGCCCGCCCGTCCAGGTCGAATGTCGCAGACGCCGCGATTTGAAAATGTCGCGTTCTCCGCGACATCGAGCGACGCTGGCCGGGTCTCGGATCGGCAGGGAAATCAACGGCTTGAGCGGGGCGCGCCGCGACATCGCCCTGCCGCCTTAGCGCTCCGGAAAATGTCGCGTGTCGCGGCGACATTTTTCCCCGGGATTCAAACGTGTGGCACGGCTTTGTCCGTGGACGGCCTGGAAACGGGTCCCTATGGTCGGCTCACCCAGACGATACCTGTGGGAGAGCCCGCCTTTCTCTTGTTCACTTAAGAGGGGGCGGCGCCGAAGGAGCAACCGGCCCCGGAAACTCTCAGGCAAACGGACCGCAGGAGGATGGGTCTCTGGAAAGTGGCGGGCGCCTCATCTGGCGCACGCCCACCGACGAAGTAAGCCGGAAGTTTTTCATCCCGGCGAATCTTTCAGGTCTCCGGACAGAGGGGGTCGCGAACGGCGCAGTTTTTGCGCCGGGGAATCGCGACTCTAGGAGACCGTTTTGAGTGAACCCGCTGCCGGCCCTCTAAAGCGTACGCCCCTGTATGAACTGCACCGTGAACTCGGTGCGCGCATTGTGCCGTTCGCCGGCTACGAAATGCCGGTGCAGTATCCGACCGGCATCCTGGTCGAGCATGCGCACACAAGGAACGCCTGCGGCCTGTTCGACGTCTCGCACATGGGCCAGGTGCGGCTGACGGCCCAGGCAGGTCACACCGCCGCCAAGGCGTTGGAGACTCTGGTGCCGGCCGACATCGTGGGGCTTCAGCCCGGCCAGCAGCGCTATACCCAGTTCACCAACGAGGCCGGTGGCATCCTTGACGATTTGATGGTGACCAGCACCGGCGATCACCTGCAGCTGGTCGTCAATGCCGCCTGCAAGGGCGCCGACCTGGCGCACATAAAGGCGAAGCTCTCCGACGCCTGCGAGATCGAGCCGATGTTTGGGCGCGGTCTGCTGGCGCTGCAGGGGCCGCAGGCCGTGACCGTGCTGTCGCGGCTGGCGCCTTCGGTCGCCGGCATGAAGTTCATGACCGGCACCTTCGTCGTGATCGACGGCGCCCGCTGCTACGTCACGCGTTCGGGCTACACCGGCTGCGACGGCTACGAGATTTCGACGCCAGCCGATGCGACCGATGCCATCGCCCGCAAGCTGCTGTCGCATCCCGAAGTGAAGCCGATCGGCCTCGGCGCCCGCGATTCGCTGCGCCTGGAAGCGGGCCTCTGCCTCTACGGCCACGACATCGACACCACGACCACGCCGGTCGAGGCGGTGCTGCTGTGGAGCGTCGGCAAGGAGCGCCGCATCCAGGGCGGCTTTCCCGGCGCCGCGGTCGTGCAGAAGCAGATCGCCGAAGGCGCGCCACGCAAGCGCGTCGGCCTCCTGCCCGAGGGCAAGGCAATCGCGCGCGAGGGCGCGGAGATCGTCATCAGCGGCAAGACCGTCGGCATCGTCACCTCGGGCGGCTTCGCGCCGACCCTCGGGCGCGCCATCGCCATGGGCTACGTCGAGCGTGCGCAGTCGGCCAACGGTACCAAGGTCGAGCTGCTCGTGCGCGGCAAGCCGGTGCCGGCCGAGATCGTGCCCATGCCTTTCGTCAAACACACCTACTACCGCGGATAGGAGCGCCTCATGGCCGACGTCAAATACAGCGAAGAACACGAATGGATCCGCGTCGAAGGTGACACCGGCACGATCGGCATCACGCAGTATGCGCAGGAGCAGCTGGGCGACGTGGTGTTCGTCGATGTGCCCGCCGCCAGCCGCAAGGTCGCCAAGGGTGAGGCCGTCGCCGTGGTCGAATCGGTAAAAGCCGCGTCCGACATCTACGCGCCGGTCTCGGGCGAGGTGATCGAAAGCAATGCCGCCCTCGCCGACACGCCGGGCGACGTCAACGCCGAGCCGATGGGCAAGGGCTGGTTCTTCAAGATCAAGATGTCCGACAAGGGCGAGCTTGCCGGCCTCATGGATGAAGCCGCTTACGCCGCCTTCGTCAAAGGCCTCGGCTGAGGAGCCAACGCATGCGCTATCTTCCGCTCACCGATGCCGACCGCCGCGAGATGCTGAGCGTGATCGGCGCCAAGTCGGTCGATGAACTCTTCCGCGACGTGCCGACCTCGGCCGTGCTCGGTGCCAAGATCGGCGGGCTTCCTGATCACCAGGGCGAGCTCGAGGTCGAGCGCGCCTTCCAGGCCTATGCGGCGAAGAACCTGTCGCCGGCCACGACGCCGTTCTTCATCGGCGCCGGCGCCTATCGCCATCACGTGCCCTCGACCGTCGACTACATGATCCAGCGCGGCGAGTTCCTGACGTCGTACACGCCCTACCAGCCCGAGATCACTCAAGGGACTCTGCAGTATCTGTTCGAGTTCCAGACTCAGATCACGCTGCTGACCGGGATGGAGGTCGCCAACGCCTCGATGTACGACGGCTCGACCGGCACCGCCGAGGCCGTGCTGATGGCCAACCGCGTGACGCGCCGCCACAAGGCGCTGATCTCGGGTGGGCTGCATCCGCAGTACCGCAGCATCATCGAGACCACGGCCAAGTGGGAAGGTTTTGGCGCCGTCATTGGCAGGCCCGATATTGATGGCCTGGAAGACCTGATCGCGGCGGTCGACAAGGACACATCCTGCGTCGTGGTGCAGAACCCGAGCTTCTTCGGCCATGTCCGCGACTTCGCCAAGCTTGCCGCCGCCTGCCATGCCGCCGGCGCGCTGCTGATCGTGGTCGTGACGGAGGTCGTGTCGCTGGGGCTGATCAAGCCGCCGGGCGAGATGGGTGCCGACATCGTGGTCTGCGAGGGCCAGTCGATCGGCAACGGTCTCGGCTTCGGCGGGCCCTATGTCGGGCTCTTTGCCACCCGCGAGAAGTACATGCGGCAGATGCCGGGCCGCCTCGTCGGCGAAACCGTCGATGCCGACGGCAAGCGCGGCTTCGTGCTGACGCTCTCCACGCGCGAGCAGCATATCCGCCGCGAGAAGGCGACGTCCAACATCTGTACCAATGCCGGCCTCTGTGCGCTGGCCTTCACGGTGCACCTCACCCTGCTGGGCGAGGCGGGTTTTAAGCGCTTGGCCGAGATCAACCACGCCAAGGCCTCGGAGCTCGCCGACCGCGTCGCGGCGATCCCCGGCGTAAAACTGCTGAACGACAGCTTCTTCAACGAGTTCACCGTGCGGCTGCCCAAGCCTGCCGCGCCGGTCGTCGAGGCGCTGGCCGCCAAGCGCATCCTGGGCGGGCTGCCCGTGTCGCGCCTGATCCCGAACGATCCCTCGGTCGAGAACCTGCTGCTGCTGGCCGCGACCGAAACGGCGACCGAGCACGGCATGGGCCCACTCGTCGCCGCGCTGAAGGAGGTGCTGTGATGGTCCAGTCGCTCGACCGTAGCCAAGGTCGTGCCGGTGGCGTTGCCGCCGGGCCGACCAACACGCATGGCACCTTCACCGGCAACCGCGCGCTGCAGATCGAGGAGCCGCTGATCTTCGAGATGGGTCAGGCCGGACGCTGCGGCGTCGACCTGCCCGAGCCGCCCAAGGTGAAAGACCGACTCAACGGTCTCCGCCGCGCCGGCGAGATCGGCCTTCCAGGCTTGAGCGAGCCGCAGGTGGTGCAGCACTACACGCGACTGAGCCAAAAGAACTACGCCATCGACATGGGCGTCTATCCGCTGGGGTCGTGCACCATGAAGCACAATCCCCGGATCAACGAGAAGGTGGCGCGCTTCCCGGGCATCGGCGATCTCCATCCGCTGCAGCCGGTCTCGACCGTGCAGGGCGCGCTGGAACTGATCGATCGTCTGGCGCATTGGCTAAAAACGCTGACCGGCATGCCGGCCGTGGCGATGTCGCCGGCTGCCGGCGCGCATGGCGAGATGTGCGGCATGATGGCGATCGCCGCGGCGCTCGAGGCCAAGGGCGAGCGGGCGCAGCGCAAGACCGTGCTGGCGCCGGAGTCCGCGCACGGTACCAACCCCGCGACGGCGGCGGCGCTTGGTTTCACGGTGAAGCCGATCCCGGCCAACGAGCGCGGCCGCGTCGATCTTGCGGCGCTGAAAGCGGCGCTCGGTCCCGATGTGGCGGCGATCATGCTGACCAATCCCAACACCTGTGGGCTCTTCGAGGGCGAGATCGTCGAGATCTCCAAGGCGGTGCACGCGGCGGGCGCCTACTTCTATTGCGACGGTGCCAACTTCAACGCCATCGTCGGCCGCGTGCGGCCGGGCGACCTCGGCATCGACTGCATGCACATCAACCTGCACAAGACCTTCTCGACGCCGCACGGCGGCGGCGGGCCGGGCGCGGGGCCGGTGGTGCTGTCGGCGGCGCTGGCGCCTTATGCGCCCTATCCCTGGATCGTGAAGGACGGCGAGAAGTGGCGCGTGGCTGAAGACGGCGCCAAGGTCGAGGGTACGCCGCTCGGGCGCCTGAAAGCGTTCCATGGTCAGATGGGCATGTTCACCCGCGCGCTGGCCTACATCATGAGCCATGGCGCCGACGGGTTGAAGCAGGTCGCCGAGGATGCCGTGCTCAATGCCAACTATGTGATGGCGGCGTTGAAGGACGTCATGAGCCCGGCCTTCGAGGGGCCGTGCATGCACGAGGCGCTGTTCGACGACAGCTTCCTGAAAGACACCGGCGTCAGCACGCTCGACTTCGCCAAGGCGATGATCGACGAGGGCTATCACCCGATGACCATGTACTTCCCGCTGGTGGTGCATGGCGCGATGCTGATCGAGCCGACCGAGAGCGTGGCCAAGGAAGACCTGGACCAGTTCATCGGCGCGCTGCGCTCGCTCGCCGCCAGGGCCAAGACCGGCACCGCGGCGGAGGCCTTCAAGGCGGCCCCGCTCTATGCCCCGCGACGCCGCCTCGACGAGACGCTGGCGGCGCGCAAGCCGATCCTGCGCTGGCGGCCCTCGAACAACCCGCCGGAGACCGATCCGGTGAAGCAGGCGGCGGAATAGAATCACATCTCCTCCCCTTCGCGGGCCCCGCGAAGGGGAGGTAAGATTACGCTCATGAGAGTGTTCACGACGCTACCTCAGGAAGACCTGCGCAAGGTCGGTCCCGCCGCCCAGGCGATCGAAGCTGCGGGCTTTACCGGTGTCAGCACCCAGGAGAACCGGCACGACCCGTTCCTGGCGCTGGCCGTCGCGGGCGTTGCGACCAGTAGGATCGAGCTGCACACCGGCGTCGCCATTTCCTTCCCGCGCTCGCCGATGGTGGCGGCCAACATCGGTTGGGACCTTGCGGCCAGCACCGGGGGCCGCTTCACCCTCGGACTTGGCTCGCAGATCCGGGCGCACAACGAGAAGCGCTTCTCCGTGCCATGGACCGCGCCGGCGCCGCGCATGCGCGAGTACATCCAGGCGGTGCGGGCGATTTGGGCGGCGTGGAAAGGCGACGGCAAGCTCGCCTACGAAGGCAAGCACTAC
>ENA-ORBV01016772-ORBV01016772.1-microbial-mat-metagenome-genome-assembly--contig:-NODE-16772-length-10578-cov-3.527854_pt1 | contig 10578 bp, 9 predicted proteins | sample MGYA00237777_ERZ505514 | MGnify/ENA primary metagenome ERZ505514 (study PRJEB26160, sample SAMN06269048) | microbial mat metagenome | isolation source: Oligotrophic lake microbial mat | place...
ATGTGTATAAGAGACAGAAATGGGTGCGCTGGGCGATGGCGCCGAACAGCGCGGCCAGCAGGAAGCTGGCCCACAACACTTGCGTCACCAGCCCTTGGAGTTCGGATTCCTGCATCGTGGCGCCGATTCTAGGAGGCGCAGCAGACAAGCCGCCGCGGCGGCCTGGCGAGACCCGTCACTTCAGCGACGCCAGCCGTTCCTTGCCGGCCACCGCCGCTTCCGACTCCGGGTAGGCCTTCAGCAGTTCTTCCAGCGTCTTGCGCGCCGCGCGGGAATCTTTCATCTCGGCCTGGCTGTTGGCCAGCGCCAGCAGCGCCTCGGGCCCGCGCTGGTGCTGCGGATAGGCAGTGACGAAGGCACGGAAGACGGCGATCGCCTCCTTGTAGTCACGCTTGCCGTACAGCGCGTTGCCGTACCAGAAACGCACCGATGGGCCGTAGCCACTGGCCGGGTACCGGCGCTGGAAGGTCGTCAAGGCAAGCACGGCCTTGTCGAACTCGCCGCCGCGCAGCGTGGCCATGGCCTCGTCATACGTGCGGCGTTCCTCGGAATCGACGTCGAACTCCTGGCCGTCGAGCGCCACCTTGACGGGCTCCAGCTTGCGCAGCCGGTCGTCGAGCGTCTGGCCGACGTCCTTCTGGCGCCTCTGCAATTCGGCGACGTCGCGCGCCAGGGTTTCGTCGCTTCCGCGCAACCTGGCCAGCTCGGCGCGCATCGCTTCGAGCTGGTTGTTGAGCTCGAGCAGGCTGCGGCGCAGCGTGGCGATCTGCTCGTTGGCCGCCGCCAGTTGCGCCTTGTTCTGCTCGTCGCTCTGTGTCACGCGGGCACGCAGGTCGATAATGGCCTTGCGCGCCTCGTCGTCGTCAAACAGCGCGGCCTGGGCGCCGCCGGCCAGCATCAGCAGCGCGCTGGCCAGCGGCGCCAGGTGCCAGCTCCGGGTCAGGCGCACTTCAGCGGTCCTTCAGTTCGGCGCGACGGTTCTTCGCCCAGGCGGCTTCGTCGCTGCCCTGCACTGCCGGCCGTTCCTTGCCGAAACTCACGGCCTCGACCTGGTTGTCGGCCGCGCCCAGCAGCACCAGCGTCCTGGTGACGGCTTCGGCGCGTTTCTGGCCCAGCGCCAGGTTGTATTCGCTGCCACCGCGTTCATCGGTGTGGCCTTCGACGACCAGCCGCTTGCCACGCGTGGCGGCCAGCGCCTTGGCGTGGCCTTCGACGACAGCCTTGTAATCGTCCTTGATGATGAAGCTGTCGAAGTCGAAGTAGATCGTGCGTGCGGCCGGGGTGGTCTCACTGGCGCCGCGCGCCAGGCCGACGGTGGCCACCTGCGACTGCGCCGTGGTGCCCTTGCTGCCCGCACCACCCGCCGCCGTGCCACCGGTGGCCGGCGTGGTCTGCCGGCTTTCCACCGGCACGTCGTTCAGTGGCACGGTGGTGCCGCAGCCGGCCAGTGCGGCGGCAAGGCCTCCAGAAATTTGTTGAATCGAGGAGCTTACCGACATGTAAGCGCCGCGATCTTCAGGGATTGGAATGGCCGATGTAAGCGCCATCGCAGAAACAATGCGCGATGAAATTCCGATAAACAAAATCATGTTGGTGATGATAACTAGCCACATGGGCGAGATTCCCATCTGTGTGTAATAAATCACTGTGGCGACAGTGAGCAGGGTGCCAAAAGTGAATACCGAAAACTTACCAGTGGTGTCGCTCAGGCGACCGGCAATGGGTCCAGCAAACATCGCGCAAATTCCAGTTGCCATGTAAACGGCGGGCAAATGCTCCAAATCGATTCCCAAGTTATAGACGCTAAATGCACTGCCAAAGGGCATGAGCATAAAGCCACCGGTGCTAAGCAGCGCCGTTGCAGCGTAGCCTTCTAAGTATTTTGCCGACGATACAGCCTTGGACAAATGAGCAAAGGGGCTGCGAGTTTGTGGCACTAAATGGGAGTTGATCGGCTTCATGTAGAAATAAATCAGGATGCCGACGAAGGCACTAATACCGACGATAAAGAGAAACGGTGCGTGCCAGTTAAAGGCGTTACAGAGATAAAGCGCCAGCGGAATTCCCAAAACTTGGCTGGCAGCAAACGAAGTCTGTACAAATCCCATCACGCGGCCGCGCATCTGCATGGGGAAAGTGTCGGTCGTAATGGCGTAAACCACAGAGCCCATTACGCCACCAAAAAGTCCGGTAACGATGCGAGCACCCAAGAGAAAATAATAGTCGGTAGCAATTCCACAGAGGAACGTGCCGACGATAAATCCGATGTAAAAGAACAAAAGCATCGACTTTCGGTCGTATCTATCGGCGTAACCAGCCGCTAATAACCCACTCGCTCCGGCGCTAAACGCGTAGGCCGAAACCACCCAGCCAAACTGTTGGGGGGTGAGACCCAGGGTTGGAATGAGCGTGGCTCCTAAGGGGGAGAGCACCATGAAGTCCAAAATGATGGTGAATTGTATGAATGCGAGCACCCCGACAATAAATTTTTCGTAGCCCGTAAAAGCACGGAGGCCGGCGGGGGGTGTTTGGGGTATCGAAGCTGCACTCGAGGACCGGTTCATGTACCTCCAATTTACCCAAGAAGCGTCGAAAAGGCTTCAAAAACAGGGCATTTTCCTTGTGCTAGCGGGCGGTGGCTTTTACAATCCGCGGCATGGAAGTCGCCACGGAAAAAGCCCCAAAGAAAGCCCCCAAAAAAGTACATATCAAGACGTTCGGTTGCCAGATGAACGTCTACGATTCAAACCGCATGCTCGGCCTTTTGCAGGAACGCGGTTTTGTGGTGGAGCCTGAGTTGCGCGAAGCCGATGTGGTGCTGATCAATACCTGCAGCATCCGCGCAAAATCGGAGCAAAAAGTTTTAAGTCTGTTGGGAGAGCTCAAGGGCCTCAAAGACAAAAAGCCCGAAACTGTTTTGGGAATCTCGGGATGCATTGGGCAGCGCATGGGCCGCACGCTTTTGCACCGCGTGCCGCATTTAGATTTAGTTTTTGGTCCCGATAGCGTTGATCGCGTTGTGCCATTGGTAGAAGAAGTCATGGCGCGCGGGGCGCGGATCGTCGAAGCGGAATTTGAGAAAATGTCTCGCGCCTACGTCCAGCCCGCAGTGGTTTTGGATAAGACCAAGCCAAGCGAGTATCTAACGATCATGAAAGGCTGCGATCACTTCTGCACTTATTGCATCGTGCCCTACGTGCGAGGCCGCGAGAAGAGCCGCGCGATAAATGAAGTTTTAGAAGACGTGCGAAAGCTCGTCGACAGAGGCACTAAGGAAGTCGTTTTCCTCGGCCAGAACATTAATACCTACGGCAAAGGCACCTCAGAAAACTTAGCGCAGCTGATTGAGCGCACTCATGAAATCGAAGGTCTTGAGCGCATTCGCTACGTCACCTCGCATCCGCGGGATTTGGGAATGGATTTGATTGAGCAATTTGGCAGATTGCCAAAGCTGATGCCGGCGCTGCACTTGCCGTTTCAATCTGGTTCGAATCGAATTTTGAAGCGCATGTCGCGTCTCTACACACGCGAAGATTATTTATTGAAAATCGAAGCGCTGCGCAAAGCCTGCCCTGAGATTGCTCTATCAACGGATGCGATTGTGGGTTTCCCCGGCGAAACAGAAGAAGAGTTTGAAGAGACGCTCACGTTGATGGAGCAGCTGAAATTCTCCTTGGCGTTTATGTTTAAATATTCGCCTCGTCCTGGCACGCGGGCGATGATGTACGCGGGCGAAGAAGTTCCAGAGAAGATCAAAGAAGCTCGTCTCGCGCGGTTGCTCAAGGTGGTCTATCCACAAATCGATGCAGAGAATCGTCAGTACATTGGCAAGGTCACGCCGGTGCTCATTGAGGCCATGGATAAAAAAGACATGAATTTTACGGGACGCAATCCGGCCGGTAAACTAGTGCATGTATTTAACGCCGGAGCCGCTTGCGTCGGAAAAGTGATTGATGTCGAAATCACCGATGCCAACGGTTCGAATTTGAAAGGCTACTACGTCCATGCCGAACGAACCGACGGAACCAACAAACTTATCAACCGTAGAGTTGCAGAAGCTCTACCCGCATAAATATAAGACCCCGCAGATTCATCCTTCCGCGATGATTCTGCCGAGTGCGCAGGTAATGGGCGACGTCCATATCGGCGCCGGCAGCAGCGTTTGGTTTAATAGCGTGTTGCGCGGCGATGTGAATTACATCCGCGTCGGCGAGAAATCTAACATTCAAGACAATAGCGTTATCCACGTCTCTTATCGCAAAAGCCCGACGATTATCGGCAACAGCGTTACGGTGGGGCACTTGGTCACCTTGCACGCTTGTACGATAAAGGATTTTGTTTTGGTGGGAATGGGCAGTGTCGTTCTAGACGATGCAGAGCTGGGAGAGTTTGTGCTTTTGGGTGCAGGTAGTTTGGTAACGCCGGGAACAAAGATTCCCGCTTACTCGAAGGCCTTGGGAAGGCCTGCCAAAGTAATTGCTAAACTTTCCGACGCAGAAATCGAAAGCATCCGCTGGAATGCGGATCACTACACTCGACTGGCTTCGAGTTACCGCTAGCCAGTCGTTGCGAGCGAAGCGAAGCAATCTCGGATTGCCTCGTAGATTGCTTCGGACCTTCGGACCTTCGGTCCTCGCAACGACTGGGGGGAGCATTACTGAGACTTGTTCTTTTGCGTGTTTCTGGAGAGGTGGTGAACTTTACTTGAGACTTGTAGATTGCCGTCCCTGCCTCCCCAAAAAAACAAAAATAAAAATCTTATAGGTCCGAAGAGGCGAAGTGTTGAGGCTTGCTAGTGGTGAGAGAGGGCAAGCACAAAAGAAAGCGTGTGATACGTGACTGGTGCGATGCAAATCGGATTGGTGCGAGAGCGGGAAAGCCTTGGAGGAGAGCTGCCTTGTTAGACGGTCTGCTGGGGAGGGTTGGTATGGATTGGGGTTGGAAGGAGAGGGCCGGTGGTTTTGGGGTTTTGCGCCGTGGCAGAGTGGGAAGCCGCGGGTTCTGTCGAGCGAAGCGAGATCGCGGTTGGCTCGTCGGGCGGGAGAAGAAAGCCGGCGGAAGCGCGCTCCCCAAAGAATGATTTTGTTGTTGACGCGATTTACCGAACATATTTTTGCTTTGTAAGGGACAGATTTAAAATTAATCCCTGTCGCGATATCTGCCTCTATAAACCACGATCACCGAGCTATTCTTTTGTTTAGTGATTTGTCTGATGAACGCACGTGAGAGCTGCAACCAAAGCCCCAAAAAATCACGGTGTATAAGTCGTGTAAAGGAGTACCCCAATGAAGCAGCACCCACTAGATGATCAAGCTACGCAGATCGTTAAGCGCTATCGTAGTGAAGAACAAAAGCTCATTTCTATTTTGCAGCAAATCGAAGCTCAGTTTGTTTTTAGAACAATGGGCTACCGCTCAATGCATGAATATTGCGAGGGGCGACTGAAGCTTTCCAGTAGCAGAGCCTATGAACTGATTAATGTCTCCCGAACCTGCACCAAAGTTCCGCAAGTGAAAGCAGCGATAGAAATGGGCGTCGTGAGCGTTTCTGCAGCTAAACGCATTGGTAGTGTCGTTACAAAAGACAATGCAGACCTTTGGATTGAGCAGGCGTCTACTCTTAGACAGAAGGATCTGGAGAGAGCCGTGGCGACGGCGAATCCCAAGGAAGCAGTAAAGGAAATGGTGAAGCCCGTTGCCGAGAATCGGTCGATGCTGGTTGTTGGCATCAGTCGCGAGCTAGAGAAAAAGTTGGAGAGGGTGAAAGAGTTAGTGGCTCAGAGTTCTTCCAAGCCTTGTAACTTGGAACAGGCGCTTGAGCAGCTGGCCACTGTTTTCTTAGAGAGAAAAGATCCAGTTCAACGCGCAGAGCGCATCACGCAGAAAAAGTTAGCAGCAGAAAGCAAAGCTAAATCAACAAGTCTGAGTAAAGGTCATCGCCCTGTTCAGAAAACGGCTTCGGAAGTAGCGAGACAGACTCGCCCACCTATTCCGGCGGCGATTCGGCACCAGATCATGCTGCGCGATCGCGGAGAATGTCAGGGGAAAACCCCACATGGCACTCGATGTGGCTGTCGTCAGTGGACGGACATTCATCACATTCGGCCCGTCTCGCTGGGAGGTTCCAATGAGCCGGATAACTTGCTTACTCTATGCCGCAGTCATCATCGCGAAGTTCATGGCCGGTGACGCGGAGATTGCTTCGTCGCTGCGCTCCTCGCAACGACGGCTCAGTCGCTGCGAGGCCGAAGGCTGAAGCAGTCTCCTAACTAGCGGCGGGCATATTACCGGCAATGAGATTTCCGACTTTCCATTGTTGTTTCTTCAATTGAATGAACAGACCCAGTAGGCAAAGGAAGATAAACGTCACCGGACGTAAAATTGCGACAGAGCTCATCGCCGAAATCGCATAAATGACCGTCGATATCAGCAGTGGGAAACCAAGTTGCTGAATTCGCAGTGCCAATAATTCTTTCATGCTGAGGCGAAATTGCACTGAGGGCAGCAAGTTAAAGAGCGAGAAGGGCGAGAGGAAAAGTCCCGCCAAGATACCTTCTAATAGCGCCGCGTGCACCAGCGGCTCGCCTTGGTGATTCGATAAGAAAATCATCAATGGGAAATACGATGCCGTGAAACTTCCCGTTGCTAACGCAAGCAACATGCTGCCTAGGTAGGTGAAGAACACCATTGCCGTCGGGTGCATGCGCGGATCAATTAATCCCAGAACCAATTGCGGAATGCCTGCGTCTAGGCACCACACTCCAAGCCAAGTGGTAAGCAACGCAACGCCTGCCCATTTCGTCATGGAAGTCCAAGCGCGTTTCCAATGCACGCCGTAGGGCCAGAGTAGTTCGCTAAAGAAAAGGGCTGCAGCCAGTCGCGTAAGAGTCGAGGTAGCAAAGGGGATGAGTCGCAAATACTCCAAGGTTTCAAATGCGACGACAAAGATTACAGCGCGTAGAAGGCTGTGCGGCGCAATTGGCAAGCGATTGGAATTTTTCAGCGTGGTTTTTTGCGGCAACAGCAAAAAGAGAAATAGCGCCAATGTCAGATAACGAGGGAGAAAAATATTATCTCCTAGAGTCGAAGCGAGTTCCTTTAAGTCAAAAGTTAGCAGGTACAAACTCAGTGCGGCTAATAGGATCTGCGCGTCGAAGAAGAAGCTCAATCGGTGCGAGGCTCCTCGATAAACCAAGGTCAAAGGCGCACACAGCGTAAACGCCACTGGATTCCACAGGGCCAGCAATGCGCCCGAGAGTGTTTTGGTCTGCTGCACGTTTCTCAAAATAGCTGGATTGGAAATGCGCATTTTGGGATAGCGATTGGCCGCCATCGCCACCCAACCGCACAGCAAGAGCAGGCCCGGAAGAGTGCCTTCGGTTTGCAGCATTACTGGGAAAGTTTTCTTCAGGCTTTGCAGTAAGTGCAGTGGATTACCGCCTGAGACTAATACCAAGTAGGTGACTAGCGAAGCAGTCCATCCCCAAAAAGGGAATTCGAAAATGACGGCTAAGAATAGGAGTGCCAGCGGAATCAACACACGGGGTCTGGGGAATTCTACGGTGTAGTCCTGGTGAAAAAGCGGAGTTCCTGTTTCGGATTGCAGTTCGATGCCGAAATTCCAGGCACCTTCCAAACCAAACCGAGATCGCGAAGAACTCTGAATACTAACTAAGCAATTTTGTGAAACTTCTGTGCCCGAAGGACGTGCGTAGCGCGTGAGAATAAATTTCTCATCGGGGCTGGTTTGCCTGCCAACCAATGTGTGGCAGTTAGCCCCAATCGTTTCCTTAAACTGAGCATCTTCCGAAAGCGATTCTTCTAGTCGCAGAAGAGCGGTTTTACGATCGTCGAACGACACCGCTATTAGCACGAGGCTTAACGCCAGTGCGGAAACGATGAATCCGACAACAAGTCCAGGCTTAATGGGAGAGGGTGTCATAGAGGGTGTTCTTCATTGTAACCCAAAAAACCGTATCCCAAAAAATGGTCTCCCGAAAAAGACACGTACAATAAGGGAGCCGTACTTGCCCTAGAGAGGTTCGCTGCCTATTCTTATTCGACGCAAATGGCTACAGACGAAAATCCCAACTCACTCTCCGAAACCACTGCTTACGGCCCCGAATTGGGCCCGCCTGATGAATATGGATTCCTGAGAGCGGATGACGGCACGCCGCTCTATTACGAATCCAGGGGCAAAGGCCCGGTGCTGTTATTGTGCTACGGGCTACTCTGCCGCAAAGAGCACTGGCGACACCAGGTGGCGTTTTTCAAAAAACATTTTCGCGTGATTTTGTTCGATTACCGCGGCCATCAACGTTCTCCAATTCCTGTGAATGACAAAAATCTCACCGTGGATTGGTGCGCGCGCGACGCGCAGGCGGTGATTCACCGTTTGGGAATTGAGAGTTTTGCTGCGTTCGGTCACAGCTTGGGAGTGCCTGTAGTTGCGGAACTGGCCGTGCGCGAACCCAAACGCTTAAAGGCTGCCGTCTTTATTTGCGGAGCTGTGAGCAATCCATTTGATCAGATGTTTTTCACCGATCGCGTAGATAAGCTCTTTGAGTGGACGGCCTATGCGTTTGAATGGTTTCCCACTACAGCTTCGGAAGTTTGGAAACGGTTGACGGGAACAAACCCGGTTTCTTACTTCCTCACCGCACAATTAGGCTTCAACCCGGTCACTTCCGATAAAAAAGATATTTTGAGTTACATGGAGGGCGTCCATCAGACGCACCCGCATGTGTTTTACAAACTGCTCAAAGATTACCGGCATACGGATCGCCGTGCGCTTTTGCCGCAGATTGAAGCCCCGACATTAGTCGTGGCAGGGCAGGAAGATTGCGTTACGCCGTTTCCAGTTCAGGAAGAAATCGCCCGGCTTTTAAAGCACGGGGAACTCGAGCGCGTACTAGAAGGCAGTCACAACGCACATATGGATTTTCCCAAGCAGGTAAATGAAAGTATTCTGTCTTTTCTAGAACGAAGCGGATTTTACTCCAAGGAGACGGCATGAGAATTCGAGCCCTATTGGCGGTCACGGCACTTTTGCTCCTAACTAGCTGCTCAAGTGTGCAGAAGCGCCAACCCACCGGATTGACCGGCAGTCGGTTTTTGCAAATGCAGCGAGATCGCCACAAGAATTTTGAAAAGATCTCGGCCAAACTCTCGATGCGCTACGACGGCATAAAAGATTCTGTCTCGGGCAAAGGCCGACTGCTGGCTGGTGGCGAAGAACGCTATCGACTTGAGATTCGTGATCCGCTCGGTCGCCTTCATTACTTAGCTGCTCTTTCGGGTGCCAATTTTCAGGCACATTATCCGCGGCAGTCCCGCGCATTTGTCGACCAGCAAGGTGGCAAAGGCTATTTGCGCAAAGTGGCGGGCATTGGGTTAGATTTCAAAAGCCTCTGTGAACTCGCGATGGGAATTATCCCCGCTGCGTGGTCGAAAAAATCATTTGATAAGTGGGAATGGGACGATTCCGCGAGCATTTACCGCGGAAATTCTAAAGTTGGAACGGCTGATGTGGAAATTGAAGTCGATGGGGCAACCGGCTCTATCAATTCTCTCGTCGTCAAAGATCCAGCTACGATCGCGGAAGTTCGGTACTCGGACTTAGAGCCCTGCTGCGGGGGATCTGAAGTACAACAATCACTCGCGCGCGTAGCAGAAGTGCGTTGGCCTCAATCAAAATCCAGTTTTGAGTTTGAATGGGATGACGTGAAGGTGCTTGGGCAATCGCCAAAAGACGCCCCTTTTCAACCAACGTTGGAAGATAGCTGGAAAGTGATTCGGTTTTAGCTGGAGATGGCGACGGAGCGGTATTTAATCAATACCTCCAGCGCCTCTTCCACTTCTTCTTTTCTCAACGGCAAATGAAGTGTGTCCTGAAGACCCACTGCAAACGCACGTTTAAGTAATCCTGGACGATCTGCTTTGCGGGTGTCCTTGGTGCACACCATCATCAATGGGGCATTCGTCATCTGCGCTAAGGTGCAGGTGAGAGCTACAGGATCAATCCACTTCAAACCCGACTCGATCAAAATAATGTCGGGCAGTTGTTGTCCTAACGCCGCAGTGAGTGCTTCTTCATCCGACACAACGTTCACGGCGTGCACGGCGTTTTTCAGCAAATTGAAATTTGAGTTTGATAGAGAGTCTTCTGCAACGTACAGCAAGTGCACTTGCTGCAGTAGCCATCGGCTACGGCGAAATTTTTCGAGATAAATTACGTTGCTTGGAAAACTGCCGTCAGACGCAAGAAACCGAGTTCTTTTCCCCACGTGTGATCCCCCCACGCACACATTCTAATAACTGTGGCACTGTTCACAAGAGTTTAATTGTGACGTTATGCGGCGATTTTATCTTTAATTGCGGGTAAGTGCTGGGTGAGGGCGTTTTCGTCGGCAATCGTGTAGGTGCGATCGCGTTGAATGAGAATTTTCTCGGCCACCAGCTCATTTACGACTTCATCAATCGTGGTGGAGGGAAGATTTAGAACGATGCAGGCCTCTTCCTGTCTCTTATACACATCTCCGAGCCCACGAGACTAAGGCGAATCTCGTATGCCGTCTTC
>ENA-ORBV01016774-ORBV01016774.1-microbial-mat-metagenome-genome-assembly--contig:-NODE-16774-length-10576-cov-5.685684_pt1 | contig 10576 bp, 12 predicted proteins | sample MGYA00237777_ERZ505514 | MGnify/ENA primary metagenome ERZ505514 (study PRJEB26160, sample SAMN06269048) | microbial mat metagenome | isolation source: Oligotrophic lake microbial mat | place...
TTCAAGCAGAAGACGGCATACGAGATTCGCCTTAGTCTCGTGGGCTCGGAGATGTGTATAAGAGACAGCCAATCCGCGGTCGGGTGCGGTGGTGTACTACAATCTCAAGACACCCAACCAGAAGGTCGGGCTCGACTTTCTCGACGCAAAGGGCACGGTGATTCAGTCGTTCACCAGCGACATGGATGCCGACGCTGCGGCCGACAGCGTGCGCCTGGAGACGATTCGCGCGGGACGGGTGGATTCGCTCGTGAAGGCAGGCATAACCCGGGACAGCGCGGTCAAGCTCGCTGCTCGTCCATCGCCGTCAGCTGCAGCGGGTGGCGATGGCGGTGGCGGCGGTGGTGACGGCCCGCCCCGCCGAGCCCAGCGACCGCGCGTGCCGAACATGGCGGGGCTCAATACTTTCGCCTGGAACCTGCGCTATCCCGATGCCGTGACGTTCGACAACATCATCATGTGGGCGGCGTCTACCACCGGACCCATCGCGCCTCCCGGCACCTACGCGGTGCGCATGACGGCGGGCAGCGAAATACAAACGCAGCCACTCAAGATCCTCAAGGATCCACGGAGCTCGGCGACCGCCGCCGACCTGCAGGAACAGTTCCGCCTCCTTGTCGCCATCCGCGACAAGACGACGGAAGCCAACAATGCCATCCGCATGGTGCGCAACATGCGCTACAATGTGGGCGACCGCAGTGGCAAACTGTCGGGTGCTCCCGCGACGGAATTCAAGACGCTGGCCGATGGCATGATGCAGGAGCTGACCACGTCGGAGCGCGAAGTCTATCAGACGAGGAATGAAAGTGGTCAGGACCCGCTCAACTTCCCCATCAGACTCAACAACGAGATAGCCGGCGTTGCCTCGTTTGTCGGACAGGGTGAGTATCGCCCCACAAAGCAGTCGTATCAGGTGTTCGAGGAACTCAAGGTGGAGCTGGACGCGCAACTCAAGGCCATCAAGGCATCGATGGATGGCAACCTGCCCAAGCTGAACGCGATTCTTCGGGCGGCGGGGCTGCAGGAACTCAAGGCGAGTACAGAAGAGATCAAGGCGGGGAAGCCGAACGTGGCGATGTAGGGATACGACGGATACTACGGATACTACAGAAGACGAGAAGACGAGAAGACGAGAAGACGAGAGGACGAGAAGACGAGAAGACGAGAGGACGAGAAGACGAGAAGACGAGAAGACGAGAGGACGAGAAGACGAGGGGACGAGAGGACGAGAAGACGAGAGGACGAGAGGACGAGAGGACGAGAGGACGAGAGGACGAGGGGCGGGGGGCGCTGGTGTGCCTCCCGTTGTTCGTAAACTGTAGGCCGTTTCCTCAAGAGGACAAATGAGCTGAAACAGGACCACGGTCGATTCTTCGCGTCCTGTTCCCTTGTTCGCATAAGTCGTATGGGTAGCTGAGCCAGGAGCGCTCGACTCTTTTTGCCTCGTGATGTTCACTGGCCAGACTTTCGAAAACGCAGATCGACAGAATCGGTGAGCGTCTGAAGGCAGTGAGCTTTGTCGAGGACGATCGCCGGATGCTTGATGAGTATCGCAGATCTTTCGTACCGGCGTTCGAGGTCGTTTTCGAAGCGCTTCAGGCTAAATTGTCGTTGGCTGCATTCGGACGACCGGAGAAGTCAAGAAGGTCGCTGACGGAAAAACTCCAGCGCGAAAGCGCCCGACTTAGCCAGGCGTAGGATATCGCGGGTTGCCGCGTCGTCGTTCGTGGAATCGTCGAACAAGACGGGGCTGTTGCCGAAGTAGAGAAACTGTTTGAGCACGTGCTGGTGGTGGATCGCCGAGTGCGACCCAGTCATGGATATCGAGCCGTGCATGTTATGGCGACGGAACAGGGCCGAACCATTGAGGTGCAGGTTCGGACAGAGCTACAACACCTGTGATCGGAACTGTCGGAAAAGTTGTCGGAGCGTCTCGGAATCGACTTGAAGTATGGCGGAGGCGCAGTGAGCCTACGGGATACTCTCCTCTCCAACGCGAATCTGGTTGCGGAGGTCGACGAGGTTGAAAGGCAGTTACCAGTCCTGATCGCGTGGTCGCGCGCGGTGAGGACTGGGTCCGCAGACTCAATCCAAGAGGAGAAAAGTCAGGAGCTTTGGCAACGACATGCCGAGCTTCGTGAAGCGGTGAAGCAACACCTTCGATCTGCGATCGAAGAGCGGAGCAACCAGTCATGAGGCCACCATGCTGTTCCTGATACAGTACAATCGAACTGCTGGTCGCATCGCATCCATGAAGAGCTTCGAAGACGGAAATCGCGCGGCCGTCAGCGACGCTAGGCTCAATACTGTCCAGTTAGAATGAAATGTGCTACCTTGGGATCAACGCGACTCCCGAGGTACCCATGGCACGAACGGCAGGGACGATCCCGGCGGGGATGCGACTGACGGATCACATCAGTCTGGGCGTGTTGACCGCGCAGGTCCCGCGCGAGCTGGTGGATCAGGTGTTGTTCGAGACGGAGCGAATGAACGAACGGGAGCGGGCGCTCCCGGCCCACGTCATGGTGTACTACGTGCTGGCGATGGCGTTGTACGCCGAGGTCTCGACGCAGGAAGTGCTGCGATGCGTGGTCGAAGGCGCGCGGTGGCTCGGCGAGCCGTCGACGACGGATCTCCCGACGAAGTCCGCGATCTCGCAGGCGCGGATCCGCTTGGGGGCGGCCCCGCTGGAAGCGTTGTACCGCGCGGTCGTCGCGCCGATCGCGAGCGACGGGACGCCGGGCGCGTGGTATCGCGGCTGGCGCGTGATGAGTCTCGATGGCACGACCTTGGATGTGGGCGACACGGCGGCGAATGCGGCCGCGTTTGGCCGGCCGGCGAGTGCGCGTGGCGTGCATGCGACGGGCGCCTTTCCGCAGCTCCGGCTGGTCGGCCTCCTGGAGAACGGCACGCACGCGATCACGGGCGCCCAACTGGGCGCCTACGGCACGTCCGAACGCGTGCTGGCGGTCGACGTCCTGCCGGGACTCACGGGCGAGATGCTGTGCCTCGCCGACCGGGGCTTTTTGAGCTTCGATCTCTGGCGCACCGCGACGGCGACGGACGCGGCCCTCGTCTGGCGTGCCCCCGCGAGCATCACGCTGCCCGTGCTGGCGCGCTACGCCGATGGCTCCTATCGCAGCGAGTTGCGCTGGAATGCGCAGTGCGCGAGTCGCGACCGGACGGCGCAAGCCGTGCGCGTCGTCGAGTACACCGTGGCAGGCGGACCCACGCCGACGACCCGCTATCGCCTCGTCACCTCGCTCCTTGAACCCGCGCGCGCGCCCGCCGACGAACTCGCGGCGCTGTATCACGAGCGCTGGGAAATGGAGACCGCGTTTGATGAACGCAAGACGCACCTGCGCGGCGCGCAGCGCGTGCTGCGCAGTAAGACGCCGGACCTCGTGTACCAAGAGGCGTGGGGCTTTCTGCTCACGCACTTCGCCCTCCGCGCGCTGATGCACGAAGCCGCCATCGGCGCGCTGCCGCGCGCCCGGGATCCCGACACCGTGTCGTTTACGCATACGCTCCATGTCACCCGCCGCACACTCTCCCATGTGCCGGCGCTTCCCCCCTCAGGACCTGTCACGTCAGCAGCAGGCCCGGCAGCACGTCCTCGCCGAGATTCGGCACCTCGTGGTGAGCTCGAGCCGCGGGCGCGTCGTGCCCCGCGGCGTCAAACGCAAGATGAGTGACTATCCACTACGTCCGCGTCGCCGCCAACGCACGACCCGATGTCGTACACAGGATGGGCAATGTTGTCCTGCGACGCGAGTGCTTGAAGAAATGCGTTGACTACTCGCGACTTACTCAGCCGTCAGTAAGTTAGAATACAATTAGCTCAACGATGTGTGGTGGTCGTGCGTATCGAGAGATATGAAGACACGCGATGGACGGACGTTGGATCATGCGACGTTGGCGGAGATGCGGCGCTTGGCGGCGGAACGCATGCGCGCCGGCGAGCGCCCCGCGGCGGTGGCGGCGTCGTTCGGCCTGCAACGCGCGTGGGCGTACCGCGTCCAGGCGGCCGTGCGCGGACGGCCGCTCACGGTGTTACGCGCGCGACAAGCCACGGGGCGGCCGCGCACGTTGACGGGCGCCGAGGAGCGGCAGGTCTTTCGGTGGGTGCACGGGAAATCGCCGTGGCAATGCGGCTTTGATTTCGGATTGTGGACGCGCACGCTGGTGCAAGCCTTGATTGCGGAACGATTCGCGGTGGCGCTCTCGCTCGCGTCGATTGGCGCGCTCTTGGCGCGCGTCGGCCTGACGGTGCAAAAGCCCCTGCAGCGCGCGTATCAGCGGGATCCGGTCGCCATCGCGCGCTGGCAGCGTGACACGTATCCTGCCCTCGTCAGACAGGCGCGGAAGGCGCGCGCGGACATCGCGTTCTGGGACGAATCCGGCTTCCGCGCCGACGCCGTCCATGGGACGACGTGGAGTGCGCGCGGCAAGACGCCCGTGGTGCACCGCCCCGGCCAACGCCAAAGCATCAGTGCGGCGTCTGCGGTGAGCAGCCACGGTGCGTTTTGGTTTCGGACCTACAAGGGGGGATTGAATGGCCTGCTCTTCGTGACGCTCCTTCAGCAATTGCTGCGCGGCCGCAAGCGGCCGCTGCATCTGGTGCTCGATAGTCTCCCCGCCCACAAGACGAAGCTCGTTACGGACTATGTCGCCACGACCAACGGCCGACTGACGCTGCATTTTCTTCCCGGCTACGCGCCCGACCTGAACCCCGATGAACTGGTCTGGAGTCATGCCAAACGGACGGGGACCGCGCGGCGTCCGCTCCAACAGGGCGAACAACTCGAAGCGCGCGTGCATGAACAGCTGGCCGCGATGCAGAAAGACAAACCCTTGATTCGCTCATTCTTTCAACACCCAAGTGTATCCTATATTACTGACTGCTGAGTACCGTAAGTGTAAGAGTCTGCATTGCGCCCGCCTCGACAGCCAACCGTTGCGGCTCATCTTGCGGCATATTGTCCGGTTCCATTTGCAAGAAATGCTTTGAAGGACTAGTGCTACAACGCCGAGCGATCTTACGCCAGCGCTCTACTGCAGGGCCCGTTCATAGGATCCGGCCAGCGAGCGCAGCGAGTATGCCACAATCCTTGAGAAGGCCATGTAAGCAGCAACGCCAGGTTAATCGTCTATTGAACGGTCAAAGCTTCTCGCGCCGACGGCGTACTCTACACGCGATGGCGAGAAGGCCGCCGGCGAGCAGCGTAACGCTTGCTGGCTCCGGTACGACGGTCGACGGCGTCAAGTTGATATCGGTGATGAGTACTCCGCCAATACCTTCGTGCGTGCCAGGACACACACCACCGTTGCACGGATCAAAGACAACTCGACCAATGTCGCCGAGTCCGGAAACCGTGAGCCATTCCCAATCTGGCTCATCGGGCCCACCAAAGACTCGGGTATAGAACGTTCCGAGCAGGGTGCCTGTACCAAAGCCGTAGACCCTGAGTCCAAACGCATCGGAATCGCCCCCGTTGTCTCCCGCACGAATGGACACGGCGCTCATTCGCTGTGAGAAGGACATCGTGACTTCATAAACACCCGCGTATCCATCGAAGAGTCCGCTGATGGTACTGGAGTAGACCAAAACGCCGCTCTGCGATCGCAGCGTCATAGGTCCGAGCTGGGCCCCCTCAAAACTTTGCCCTTCGGACGCGAAATCGGCGAAGTGGAAATTCTGTGCGCTCGCAGAGGATGTCGAAACGACAAGCGCGGTGGCAATTCCAAGAATGAGCTTTGGCATGCAATGTTCTCCGATAGTGATGTGAATGGGCTTGAGAAATAGAATCTCAACCTTCCGCGTACCGCTCAGACGCACTGAAACGGAGAAGTGACCACTACCGCAAGGCTTTTAAAACCCGTACCGAGGATTGAAGCCTACCGGGCCTTCCACAGCAGGCATATCTTGCAAAGCCCTCCGTGGTCGACCGCATACGAATCGCGACAAGGTGTCTGCCTCGAATTGCCTGAACTCGCGGCGCACGAGTCCCGATGTACCCTCATGCCGCCACCCAATCCTCTTGCAGTCGTCGCAGATCGCATTACAGGTCCAGAAGTCGCTCCGTACGGAACTGATATCGTACTGAGCCATTGCGTCAACGATACTCTACAACTCAGGTCTTCGCGGCGCGACTAGCGAAGGACGCGGCACCGAAACGACAGCTCGGTAAGGTTCAAGTGATAAAACGCCCAAGTCGCGGAGACGGCAACCGAGGCGCTCTATCCATGTCACAAATGTACTTCTGTCTCAGTCTCGTAAATCGTTGCTATGAAACCACGTAACCGAATTACTGCTTGATCACCCACACCTTGATCTCGGGCTTGACGTCCGCATGCAACCGAACGCCAACTCGGTACACGCCGAGCGACTTGATCGGCTCATTGAGTTCGATCTGACGCTTCTCGACCTTGTAGCCCTGCGCTTCGAGCTGGTGGGCGATGTCGGCGGTGGTGACCGAACCGAACAACTTGCCCTCCTCGCCGACGCGCGCGGCAAACGTCACCGAGACTTCGCCGAGCTTCTCGGCGATCAGCGCGGCGGCGTTGCGACGCTCGGACTCGGCGGCTTCGAGGCGGTTCTTTTCGGCGGCGATGCGCTTGCGGTTGCCCTCGGTGGCCTCGTAGGCGAAGCCGCGTGGGAGCAGAAAATTGCGGGCGTACCCCGACGACACGGAGACGATGTCGCCCGGATGGCCGAGCTTGTCGATGGCGTTGCGAAGAATGACTTCCATGAGAACTCCGGGTCGAACCGGTTGAAGAATCAGGGGAGCGACGACGGCCGGCGCGTACCAACGCGGAAATCGCGCCATGTGTCGCCCAATCCGAGTGCGAATGTGGTCGCCAGAACGATGGCGAGCACCCAGACCGGACCAAGGAGCGGAATCAGAACGAGCAGTGCGAGAAGCACCCCAACCGCGATCCGGTCAGGGACCCACCAGGTCAGCACGCCCGCGCCACGCAGTGCGTACAGCGTGCCAAAAAAACAGAGGAGATTCGCGCCCGGTGCTCGCCAGTCAGCGAGCGTCGGCAGCAGGAGCAGGGTGACGCCGACCACCAACCCCCAGACGAGCTGATCGTTGAAGCGAAGATCGCGCAGCCGACCAAGCGGCGGTCCGATGCGTACCCGGGACAGCCGATGATAGGCCGCCCAGCCCAATCCCAACGCCAACAGCGACTCGATCGCCAGCAGCGACGGTGCCAAAAGCAAGAGTGGGCCACGCGATGCACCCAGTGCCGGCTGCCCGAGAGCGGCCAGTACAGCAGCCAATCGATCCGCCCGAGCGGCGGCGTCCGGCATACGCTGCGCGAACGCCTGCCATGCCGAGCCATCGGTCCGCCCCTGCCACACCGCCATCGACTCGCCGAGCCGTCGCTGGTACTCGGCGCCCAGCATCCGCGATGGTTCATCAAGCGCCGATCCGTCGAGCGGCGCTCGCGTGGCAAATCCCGCCACACTCACCGCGCCGGCCAGTGCTACCGCCACCAACGCTCGCCCGAGAAACGGCCGCGCACTGGTGGCGAGACAGACCAGCCCAAACGACGCACCCAACGACAACGCCCAGCCCCTGACGAATGCACCGTAGCCTTGCAGCGGCAGCGGAACGAACCAGATCACGGCAGCGGCGAGGAGCACCCACGCCAACGACAGCAACAGGCGGCCACCAGACCACCAACCAACAATCGCGCAGGAGGCGATCGAGACCAGCACGAGCAGCGCAAACTGCTCCACCGGCATCAACAGTCGCACCAAACCGGCCATGAGCGCGAATGCCGCAGGCCAGTTGGGAGCAGCCGTGATCGCCACCATGAGCACGAGAGCGACGACGAACCACCGCCACCCGCGCTCCTGCGGAGCAGTCGCGGCGGAACCCGGCGCGACTACTTCGGCCATATCAGCCCGTGTGTCCCTTGACGTACGGGAGCAGCGCCAGGAAGCGCGCCTTCTTCACGGCCTTGGAGAGCTGACGCTGGTGACGCGCGTCCACGCCGCTTAAACGGCTTGGCAGGATCTTGCCGTAGTCCGTGATGAAGCGACCGAGCAGGCGATCATCCTTGTAGTCCACATACCGGATGCCCGCTTCAGTGATCGGGCACGGCTTCTTCTGTCTGCGCATGAGTTATTCCTCGTCGTCGTCGTCGTCATCGCTGCGGCCGCGACGGGCCGCCAGCTCTTCATCGCTCAGCTTCGGTGCGCCAAGCTCGTGCTCGTGCAACGTGATGAGATAGCGAATGACGCCACCATCGAGCTTGAGGGCGCGCTCGAACTCGGGCAGCACCTTCGGCTCCGCATTGAAATGCGTGATGATGTAATAGCCGTTCTCGTGACGACCGATCTTGTACGCGAGAGCGCGACGGCCCCAATGTTCGATTTCGGCCGGCTCGGCGAGCGCAAGAAGCGACTGGACTTTGTCGAGCTTCTCGACGATGGCCGTATCTTCGAGCGCGGAATCGTAGATGTACACTGCTTCGTACCGCCGCGATGACTGGCGGCGGATCTTGAGCTTTGCCACTCGGCAATCCTCCCTATGGACTTGAGATGCCACCCGCAGTGCCGTTCCGCGGGCGGAGGGGCGCGACAGCCTGGGCTGGCGCGGTAGAACCGGGAAACATAGGCGATATCCGGTAGCGTGGGCAAGGCAGGAGAGGAAACTGCAACCACCAAGTTTCGGGCTTCGGGTTTGGGTTTGGAGCTTCGAGTTGTTCGCAAAGCCCAAAACCCGAACCCGAAGCCCGACACTGGGAGGTTGGCGATTCCGCAGTTACTCTCCGCCCCTATGTGTGGACGCTATGGCTTCGGTAACCCCGCTCGCTTTGACACCCTCGGACTTGGCGTGGCCATGCCCGCACTTGGTCCGCGGTTCAACGTCGCGCCCTCCCAGTCCATTCCGCTGGTCGCGCAGCGCGTCGACTCGCGCAGCGCGATGTTCGTGCGCTGGGGTCTCGTTCCGGCCTGGGCCGACGACCCGTCGATTGGCGCCAGGCTGGCCAACGCGCGCGGCGACACGGTCTCCACCAAGCCGTCGTTCCGGGCGGCCTTCAAGTCGCGCCGCGGGCTGATGCCGGCCGATCTGTTCTACGAGTGGCAGCTGGTGCCGGGTGAAAAGGCCAAGCAGCCGTGGTGCATTCGTCTCCCCGACTCGGCGCCGTTTCTGATGGGCGCGATCTGGGAATCGTGGACGCCCAAAAACGATCCGATCGCTGAACCGCTGCACACCTGTGCGGTGATCACGACGGAGCCGAATGCGGTGATGTCACGCATTCATGACCGCATGCCGGTGATTATCGCTTCGAATGACGCGGACGAGTGGCTGGATCCAACCACTGCTGCCGCGCGCGCGCTGGCGCTGATCAAACCTTACGGGGGGGTGCTCGAGAGCTGGCCGGTGAGCACCTGGCTCAACACACCACGACACGACGACGCTCGATGCGCAGATCCCATGACAATTGGACCGGCCGCGGACGAGTTGCGCTTTCTCGACTGAGGAGCGGATTCGACGGACGTCTTCGATGGGAGTCTTCGTCGAGCGACGACGCCTACCGGCCGGCCTTCGTGTTGTGCGCGCGGAGATAGAGGTTGAGCGAGCCGATCGAGAGTCGTGATTTGAGCTGCACGACGATGCGCGAGTCGTCATCGGAGATCCAGATTTCAGCGCGCCCGTTCTCGCTGAACAACCCCTTCGTGCGAATGATCGGTTGCAGTACGACGGTGCGGAATTTTCCGGCGGGCGTGTCGATCGTTTCGCGTCGCACGACCTTCAGGCGAACCGGATTGCCTTCGGGATTGAAGTAGCGGGAGTAGGAGTACTCCTTGCCGACTTCGAGCGAAATGGTGCGCACGAAGTACATGAACGAGACATCGTCGAGCGGGCTCGAAACGGTGGGCTGTTCCGGCTTGTCGTTCTGCTGGAACATGCCGCGCTCGGGAAACATCTCGTAGTGGCGCTTGGGCTTGTAGTTGCCCTCTTCGAGGTCCTGATAGAAGCGGCGCGTGGTGATGGAGACGACATCGAACCACGACTCGTAGCGATCGTTCACGCGATAGAGCGGAATGCCGCCATTGACGCGAAAGAGCGTGTGCCACGAGGGGCGACCACGCACGTCGGCGATGTCCAGCACTTCCATGCTTCCGGAGCCGACTTTCAGCGACCCGAAGCGCACGTCGTACTCGAGCTTCTCGCCCACAAAGAATGGCACCTTCATCGCGTTGGCCGGCAAACGCGACACGGTGTTCGCCGCGGCGAACGAATCGACGCTCTGTGCGCGCAGCACAGGTTGCACGGGCGAGCCGAGCAACAGCAGCGACGGCACTGCCAATGCGCGCGTTACGACGCTCACGCTCACGAACCGACGATTCACCAGAGCCATCCATCGGAAGCTGTGCCACCAAAGCGCCACGCACTCGCGCGATGCTTCTGTAGCAGTCAATGAAACACATTACACCCAACGGCAGCAAAAGGGCCGGACGTTACGTAATGTGACGCAAGCTCTGTCTCTTATACACATCTGACGCTGCCGACGAATAGAGAGGTGTAGATCTCGGTGGTCGCCGTATCAT
>ENA-ORBV01016775-ORBV01016775.1-microbial-mat-metagenome-genome-assembly--contig:-NODE-16775-length-10576-cov-5.639870_pt1 | contig 10576 bp, 9 predicted proteins | sample MGYA00237777_ERZ505514 | MGnify/ENA primary metagenome ERZ505514 (study PRJEB26160, sample SAMN06269048) | microbial mat metagenome | isolation source: Oligotrophic lake microbial mat | place...
CAGCCCAGGGGTGGCGAGCACGAGGCGGCAGCGACGTGCCTGGGCAATGACAGCAAAATCGGGTTCTGGAAGATTGGCAGCGACGACATGAATCGCCGCGGCGCGCCCGTCGCCACCCAGGCGCAGCGTGCCACTGGTGGGCAGCATCGCACCGCTGACGGCAGCGAGAAAGCCCACGTCGAAGCCCGTGGCGTCGTGACGCTGGGTCATCGCCACCGCCTGCACCGAAAACAGCTTGCCGTCGGCGGCACTTCCGGTCGCAGCGTCCAGTCCGACGCCGACGCGCGGATCGATGCTCCACAGCGCGCTGGTTTTCACCAGGTCGGCTGGCAGCGGCATCTTGCCTGCGAGATATTTTTTCCAGCCGGATTCGGTGAGCCAGTAGCCGCTGGCCGGTTTGCCGCGCGCGTCTTCCGCCAGCATTGGCAGATGGGCGAAGGGCGTGGACGCCAACAGTCCGGCGGCGGGCTGAGTGGGCTTGAGCGCTAGCACTCTGGGCTGGCCGTCTGCACTTTCGCTAATCACCAGATCGGCGGGCGGCGCAATCAAAGCTTCGACGCGTCCGTCTTGGTAGCGACGCCCCAGATGGAACGCCGTGACGGCGAACGCGCCCGGTTGTGCGGGCGTGCCCAGTGTGGGATGCGCCACCTCGCCGCGCCCAAAGGCGGCAAGATCAACGCGGTCGTCGGCCAGGATGCGGCTACGCAATGCGCCTGCGGCGACCGACGGCCACGGCGGCACCAGTGATTCGCCAAAGCTGCCGGGGTCGCCGAACAGCTTGTTGCCGCGCAGGAACAGCACGTCGAGCGGCTCAATGAAACGGGTTGCGACGGTGCTCATGCCTGACCTCCGCCATTCGATGCTTGGCGCGTGGGTGCGCCAAGGTGGGTTTCGCGGGCGAGGAATTCGGCCACGGTGAGGAAGTTTTCCAGCCATTTCAGGCCGTCTTTGGCTTGCGCGGCGGCGAGTTTGGCAAGGCGTTCGGCAAGTGCCGTTGCTTCTTGCTTTTGCCCGCCGGATTGCCGAGCGAGCTGATATGCCAGCAAAGACGCCAGCATCTCCGGCTTGCCTTGGGGGTCGGGCAGGTCGGTCAGCCACGCCAGAGAGTTGTAAACCGCACGGCTCGAGGTGTCCTCATGCGCGAGAAAATCACGCAGTTCGCCCAACAACGCCACCGGCTCGCCCCACTTTTCAGTGAGGTAGAGCGCACCGCCGGAACGCTTGATGACGGTGATGGAAAACGCGTCGCGCCCGCCTTCGGTTTTGGCGCGCTTTTCCGTCGCGCGCAGCTCACGCATCACCGCGCCGAGCGGTGCCATGTGGTGGGCGATGACCGCGCCGGTCGAGGCGGTGTGACCCATCATGCGCATGAGCTTGCCGTTCAGGTAGGCGAACCCACTCTTGCATACGAGCGTTTTGCGTTTGCGAAGCTCGCCCCAATCGACGTGCTCATCTTCCGGCACCGTGCCGCTATACGCATGGCGCAAGCGTTTCATGGTCGAGAGCAGGTCGGCCACCGGCAGCATGGCGAGCACGTCGTCGCCGCCTGCGTAAATGACGCGCCCGAGATGTTCTTCTTCGACGATATGGCGCACCACGGTTTGCGAAAAGTCGTTGAGCGCGCCGGAAATGGCGAGGTGGCGGTTGGGCGAAATAGAACGTTTCTGCGCGCCGTATTGTTTGATTAAAGGCTGCTTTGCGGCGTGCTCGTCGAAGCCTTTTTGCACCTGCGGGTGAAAGCTTGCGCGATAGGTAATCGCGGTTTTTTCGTCGCCCGAGAGGATGCGTCCCATGTGGTCGCCGTCCATCATCAGGAGGGCGTAATAGGTTTCGAGCTCGATCTCGTCCTTGTCATTTATGCCTTGCGCGAGCGTTTTCCGCACCAGCTTTTGGGCTGACTCGTAAGCCTTGTCGTCTTCGGCGTCGCGCGCGGCTTCCAGAATGCCGGGGATACGTTTGGCCACTTCGAGCGCCGCCTTGTTTTTATGGCGCATCAGCCTGCGCGGCAGGGCCACGCTCTCTGCTTTATCAGGGTCGAAATCGTCACCTGTTTTGCCGCCATGCTCCAGCCAGCGGTCGAGCTGATGCGCCAGCGCCATCGTGTGCGTCGAGACGACAAAACGCCCAATCGCTTTGGCCGTGCCGTCATCCTTGTCGTTGAGCGCCTTGCCGACTTCCTCCTTGAATATCGTCGGCCACAGGCGCTTGATCGCAGGCAACGCGCCGAGGTGCTCACCTTTTTTTGCCCAAGCAGGTTTCTTCGCCGCAACCCGCGCCCACAGCGTGTCGGTCTGTTGGCGGTAGGACTTGGCAAGTTGCGCGCGGTCGGTGGTCAGCCATTCGGTCTCGCCGGTGAGTGAACAGCGCCAGCCGGTCTGTTCGCTGGGTTCGAACGCGCGCGTGCTTTTTGCCGCCGCCATCGCCCGCTCGGCGAGGTCGTACACCGCCGGGTAAAGCACACCGGGGTTGGGGGCAAAAAACGTGGTGTTGTCGCCCCAGTCGATTTCCTTTTTCAGCATCTGCCAAGAGGGCGTATTCAGGAAACCGCAGTCCTGCCCGGCTTGTGCGCCAAAGAACGGTGCCATCGCGGCCGACAGCGCGCTGGTGTCGAGATCAGTCTGTTTGGCCTTGTTGCGAGGGTGAATGAGCGAGAACGGCACCGCCGCCCAATGGACTTCGGGGAAGCCTGCGAGTTGCGCTTTCATCTGTTCGTAAGGCGTCGCCGTGTCTTCCACGTCGAAACCGGCTTCTTTCAACAGCCGTGAGACCACGTCGGCGCCCTTTTTTTGCAACCAGTCTCGTACCGCCTGCGTGACTTTTTCGGCGATTTCTTTTGCCTGGCTCGCGGGCACAACCGCGACGAAGCGATTCGGCAGCGCAGCGGAAAACAGCGGATTGGCGTCGGTCGCGCCCTGCATCCACTCGCAGTCCTTGAACAGATCGTCAGGCAGGTGCATTTGGTCGCGCAGCCACAAATCGACTTGCGGAATGCCGCGCAGGCGTGGGAACAGAATGGCATCGGGGCCGAGCGCCTCGCACACCGGCTTCATCGCCTCCCACGCCAGGCGCGAGAGCAGATGCGAGCCCGCCCACAAGTCAGACGTGGTACGCGCAGCGGCGATGAAGCTTTGCACCGGGCCAATCGAGAGCGCGAGCAAGGCGGCCTCGCCCTTGGCATCAGCCGCAAACGCCCCGGCAAACGCAGAAGTAAGGTCGAGGTGATCCCAGATCGTGTGATCGGGGATGCGCGTGTCGGCAGGCAGCAAACGCCACAGCGCGCCGAGTTTGCCGTTGTCGGTTTCCTCCGTCAGTTCCGGGCCGAAGCGCCAGTAAGTCAGCAGGGTTTTGCGCAGGCCGTGCGCGGTGTCGCCCTTTGCATCGAGCTTGACCAGCAGGTTCGAAAAATGCTTGAAGCTGCGTTCCTTGATGTCGTGAAAGTCGGTGTCCGACAAGCCGCCGTGTTTGGCCAGGTCATAGAGCTCTCCGGTTAGCGGATGGATAAGCACGGGTTTGTTGGTCCAGCGCACTTGTGCCCAAGGCGCGACCTTAAAGGTTTTCTCCTCACCCTTTTTTGTGGTGACGGTGATTTCCTCCATCGGCCATTGCGGACGGTCGGCAGCGGCGGCCCACCAGTCGGCTCGCTGGACAATTTTATAAATCTCAAGTGGCAAGCCCTTCTTGAAAATGACGGTTGAAAGCACCTCGGCGTTGTCCGGGTCGATGTTTTCTGCCAGAGCCTCGCCCAGCCCAAGCAGCCGGGTCAACGCGCGCGAGGTGCCATTTTCATGCCCCGCCGGGTCGCGCAGCAGCACCAGCGCTTTTTCCGCCGGGTCATGGATACGCGCGGCGAGTTTTGTTTTCCAGATCGTCATAGGGGTTGCCTTGTTGAAGTTGCGGGCGAAATCGCCATGCCCGCTTGTCGTGAATGGGCCTGGCGGTCTACCATACACATCAGGAGGTGTATGCCATGCGTACCAATATCGTGTTGAACGACGAACTTGTCGCCGAAGCCATGCGCGTAACCCAGGCACAGAGCAAAAAAGAAGTCGTCGATCTCGCATTGCGCGAGTTGGTCGCGCGCCATGCCCAGCGCGCCTTGCGCGATTTGGTTGGGCAGGACTTGATCGACCCCGATTACGACGTGCGCGCGGTGCGAGCCACGATGACCCGTGACTTTGGTTGATACCTCGGTCTGGATCGATTGGCTGCGGCACGGAGACCGACCGGCGACCTTGCGGCTGGGATCGTCTGGTCGACGAGGACGACCTCGTGCTCGCGCCGGTCATCGTGCAAGAGTTGTTGATGGGCGCGCGCGGCGCAGCGCAACTTGAAACATTACGCGCGCATTTCGACAAGGTGGCGGTGCTGATGCCGACGCGCCGGACATTCGCCGATGCGGGTGCGTTATACGCCCGCTGCCGCTGGGCCGGCATCACGCCACGCAGCCCACACGACTGCCTGATCGCACAAACCGCCATCGGACACAGCGCGGCGCTGCTGCACGACGACCGCGATTTCGAGTTGATCGCGGGGGTTGAACCGGGGTTGCGGTTGTTGCGCGGCTGAACCGCGCGGAGGCAGGCGAGGGGCATGGCTTACTCCGGGATACGCACAAGCTTCTGCGTGGGCGCATCAAGGAAGGCGTGAACCTGCTTCCATATTTTTTCAATCTCGTTCAGATGCGGCTGGAACGCGGGCGGGGGCAGGCACGGCACATGCACGATCACGCCGACGACTTGTTTGGCATCGCCGGGGGCTGGGCGGACTTTGAAGCGCAGGCTGTTGGGCAGGCGCGCGTTGTTGCCCCAGGCTTGTACCGAGTGGTTGGTCACGGGGTAACTGAGCCAGTGCCGAGCTTCAGGCTGCATTGCGTTTTTTCCCGTCGTGAATTTGAATTGCGTCCGCAAGCCGATCTTGATGATCGCCAGTTCTTTCATCAGCACCGCCCAGTTGTCGAATGGCCGGGTTTGCCACACAAGCATCCCCGTGCTGTCCTGGCCGATGGCGTGTGGCCAATCGAGGACTAGCGCTTCGCCAAGGGCGCGCAGCGGCACCTTGCCACCCAGCGCTGGCGTACCTTCCAGCGGCGTCAGCGAAAACGAGCCCCAGCCGTTCCGGCTTCGGCCACCCAGCGTGCCGTAGCGATCCATGAGCATGAGCGCCTGTTCGATAAGCGGCGCATGTTCGTCCGGCGCTGCGAGCGAGAGCGTGGCAATTTCTCCGGATTGAATCGCGGCGTTGTCTTTGAGCGCAGGTTGATTTGCACCTTTCGGCAAGGTAACTGGCCCGTAGCCCATGTAGAGGTCGCTGCCAACGGGAAACTTCACCTCCGGATGGCTAACCTTGTCAAGCGATGGCCAACTTTTGAGTTTCCCTTCGTCCCAGCGATCCAGCCGTATCCGCACCATACTTTTACAGAATTGCTTCTCCAGCCAGGCATTACCAAACAACAAGCCTTCATCGCGCCGCATATCCGCCACGTTAACCTTGAAACCCTGACTGGCGGCATACGCCACCCGCCACCACTGCCGCAATAGCGCCTTGATCGGCGGGGTGCGCCATTGCCCGCTCTGCTCGGCATTACCGAGGAAAGCGGGGGTATTGAAGCGAACGCTGTATTCGAGTTGTTTCATGGTGTTGTTCCCTGATGGCTTCCGCATTCTGCCCTGCCTTGTTTTGATCCCGTCGTGCCGCAAGCTTGCCGCTCCGGTGGGCGCATCATCGCTTCACCCACGCCTTGATTTTCTCGTCCAGGCGCGCCAGTTCAGCGCCGCACACCAGTTTTATCCCGAGCGCACCGGCCAGACGTTTTTCCGCTTCGCCCAGCGGGCGATAGCTCGCCAACATGCCGCGTGTTCCAAGGCCGCCTACCCGTCGGCAGATTTCGGAAAGCTTGAACAGCGTGTCGTTGGCCTTGGGCGCTTCGGGTTTGTCCATGCGCGCGGTCTTGCATTCGATGACGAACAAGCGGTTCTTCGCCATGAAAGCCACGTCCAGCTCGTTCTTGACCCCGGATTTGTCCAGCACCACCAGGTTGGCGGCCTTATCGCGTAGCCCCAACTCCCCGGTCAGTGCGCTGACGGTTCGGAATACATAGTGTTCCAGCCATCCACCCTTGGCGAAGCCGCGTTCGGCCTCGTTGGTGAAATTGAGTGTTTCCCCCTGCACGCTCAAAACCCCTGCGTCCTCGAAAATGCGCAGCAAGGCTTCTAGGTTGCGACTGTCCTGTTGCTGTGCAGAGAGCATCACCTGAAGGTGCTTTTTCTCTTCCGCTTGCTGCGCCAACCAGTTCAGTTGCCCAAGGGCTTGCTCCAGGCTGCCGACCTGGGTAATCAGGGTGCTCAACAAGTCGTCATGGCATTGGCTGGGTTGCGGGCGTTCGATGCCTTCATCCAGGGAGAAGCCATATCCGAGCAGATAGTGGCGCAGACGGAGTTGCTGGGTGAGCGGCTGGCGGCGAGCGTCCTTGCCCAGCCAGATCACTTCATCGGTATCGACATCCACATAGAACACAGACCAACCTGCCGCGAGCGCGACCGATTGCGCGGCCAGCGCCATCAGCTTGGTGCCACCGGTTACGTTGAGGGCAATGAGCTGACCTTCCCGTGTGCTGGCGACCTCGAGCAAGGCTTTTTCAAGCTTGCCGAAATCGTGTTCGTTCTCCAGTGCAACGCGCGTCGTTTTAACGCCCGCCTCGCTCAGAACCTTTTCCAGCGCATCGGCGCGCGCTTGCATCTTGGCGGAGACCATGAGGATGGCCTCGGCGGGCTTCAAAGCCGGGTCGAGTGCGGGCAGCAGGCTGGGTGCAGCCTGGTCGGAAACCAGCAGGATATGAACAGCGGCTTGGGTCATGGAGGCTCTCCCGGATGTTTGTCGTGTCTGTCGGGTTACGCTGCGCTAACCCGACCTACGGTTTCGATGCGGATGCATGCGGGGTCGAGGGAGAGTTCAAACCGCGCTTCCTTGCGCCCCCCCACTTGGCGGATCAAATAGGGCGCCGCGCCGTTCTCGCCCAGCGCGCGAACCAGAGCCTTGTGCAGACGGGTTTTCGCGGGGCTGAACCAGGTGCTGTCCATGCCTTTTTTCAAAGCAATTTCCAGGCGTTCAAACTCCGCACTGTTTTCGCCGTACACCTCGCGGCAGACGCCCAGATACTCGTGGGCGGCGTCCGGGTTGCTATCGTACACGCTGCAATGGATAGGCTCCCGTCTTCCCAGCCTCCGCCGCGCCAGCCACAGCAGCAGGGTGAAATTCTGCGGCGTTAGCTTCAGCGGCTCGCCGCCTGCCGCAGCCTTGCGCGCGGCGAGGTCGATGACCAGGCTGACTTCCCGCCCGCCGCGCTGCGCGGCGGCCACCGCCTGCGAGAAGCGCGCATCGCCTTGCAGCAATTCCGTTGGCAAGCCCGCGCGCAGGCGCACGAACGGAATATCCGCCAGTTCCACCCGCGCATTGCGCGCATCGACGGTGATTTCCTTGTCTCCACGCCTGCTGTGAATCGGATGATCGTAGGGGGTGGGGTAGTAGAACTCGCGGTTGGTCTCGAACGGGTCGGACACCAGCACGTGCGACAGCCGGTCTTGCGGTCTGCCATAAAGCGAGAGGGCGTAGCCCAGGTAATAGCCCATGGTCTTACGACCGCCGGCGATGGAGACGTGGAGTTCACTGTCGGAGGCCCCGGTCAGACGGCGCATGGTTTCGGTAATGAAGTCGGCGGCGAGGGTGTTTTGTTCCGGGGTGCGGATGTCGTTCAGCGGGGCACCGTTGGCAGCGCGCAGGATGTGTATGTTTTCCAGTGGGAATGCGATAGACGGCAATTGGTAATCAGTGCACAGACGATGGAACCAGCCGCCGGGCAGGAGCAGGTTGAGGCGGGCGTTCTCGGCGCCGGTGGCCGTGGTGATGAGGTGGATTTCGTCGGGGATCCACGGCGCTTTTGACCGGCAGGCCAGGGCATAGAGGGTCTCCGTAACCACCTGCGGGGTGAGGCCGGTGACGGCGAGCAGGATACGGCGGGTTGTGGGGGCTTGAGTTGATCTCATGGCGCGGATGCTCGCTCAGCCAGCACATTTTTTGTTGCTGGCAAGCTTGCCGCGAGGGTGTCAATGATGCGATACCGCCCCAGCCCCATCGTCGCGCCACTACCGGCGTGGGTAAACTGGCCCAGCCAGAGATAGGGCCAGAACGGCGACAAATCCACGTTTTCAAGAACCAGTCGCCCCACCACCCCGCCCAGCTGCATTTCGGCCTGCTGCCGTGTCGAGTAGCGGGTGTATTCCCGCCATTCCAGTTCGCACTTCGCCGACACTCCACGCGCGGCTTCTTTCAACGCTCTGAAATCGGTCTCCAGCGGCGTTTCGGTATGGAAGTAGGTCAGCATCGAAACCCGCCGCAACAGATTGCCGAACAGGTCGGCAAAGGCGAAATCGCGCGGGCCGACATGGCGGCCTTCGCGCTTCACACGCAGCGGGGTCTGAATTACCAGCGCGCAGGCGAACGGCGCCGGCGGAATTTCGGCAACGCGTGCTGGCAGCGCTGCGAGCGGCTGATCCGGCTGAAAAATCACTCGCCAGTCGCCGCCGTCCGCCGTAGCGGCCTGCTCCACTCGCCGCAATTCCAGAACATTGCCGGACACCCCGCGCGGGCCGGCGGCGGCCTGGGTCAGTGCATGGATGAATACCGGCAGATGGCGATTCGCTTGGCCCAGCAGGGTGAAATCCAGGCGCAGCGGCTCGGCTTCATCGCAATCCAGCACGAATGGATGCGGCGCGGTTTCGTATTTACGCATCTTCTCCGCGCCCACATGCGGCGGGGTGTCCCAGAAATACGGGTACAGGCAGGAACGGTACAGCACGCAGTTCTGGCATTGCGGCTGCCGGGTCACGCACACGCTGCGTTTTAACGCATGGCCCAGCGCGCCACGCCAGGCATTGCCGGGGAAGCCGGAAAAAAGCGGCAGCGCATCGCTGGAGAACATTGCGCGGTAGCGGCCGATGGGCAATGCGGGAAAGGTGATCATGACTTGGTTTGTGGTTGTGAACGGGAGTGTTGCCTACCCCGCCATTTTTCACAACACCTGCGAACGGCGGGCGAGCCGCAAGCTTGCCAAGCCTGCCATTCGCCGTCAGCGCATCTACAGTCCAGCTATCGGACCAACGGACAAGGAATATGAACCGTCGCCTCTACCTCGCCGCCTACGATGTCGCCCACCCGCGCCGACTGCGGGCAAGCCTGGCCCTCGTCAAGGGCTACGCCACGGGCGGCCAGAAGTCAGCTTACGAATGCTGGCTTTCGGAAGGCGAAAAGGCCGCTCTGTTGCACGACATGGCCTTGGTGCTGGAAGAAGACACGGACAGCTTCCTGCTCATCGGACTCGACCCGCGTAGCCGTGTGCATGCACTTGGCAAAGCGGAAGTGCCCGCCGATCCGGACACTTTCTACATCCACTGAAGACACCAGGCAAGAAAAAAATGGCCACCCTCATTCTCGACCGATCCGACCTGGAAATCCGCATGGATGGCGAAGCGCTGGCCCTTTATGAACCCGCCGGTCGACGCGGTACCGTGCCGCTGAAGTTATTAGAACGCGTGGTTATGCAAGGCGGCGTCAAGCTCGATGCCGGGGTACTGACCAAACTGGCGGAGGCGGGTGTGGCCACCCTGCTGCTATCGAAACGGCACAGTCGGCGCGTCGCCATCGTCCTCGGGTTGGCTCACAACGATGCCGGTATCCGTCTGGCGCAGAGCCGCCGCGTGTTCGATGCCGATTGGTGCACCGCCTGGGCACGCCGCCAGGTAAAGTCGAAAACGCGGGCGCAAATCCGTCTATTACATGACGCCATGGAAGCGCGTCCGGACGCCCGAAAACCGCTCGGCGACGCGCTCGCTAGCCTGAGCAGCGCACGGGAAAACCTCGCCCGGATGCAACTCGACACCGCCAGCCTGCGCGGGCTAGAAGGCGCCGCCGCGCGCGCCTACTTCCAGGGCCTGACCGCCCTGTTTCCGCCCTCGCTCGATTTCACCGGGCGCAACCGTCGACCGCCGCGCGACCCCGTCAACGCCTGCCTCTCGCTCGGCTACACCCTGCTTCATTTCGACGCCGTGGGGGCCTGCCACATGGCCGGGCTTGATCCGCTGCTCGGTTTCTACCACCGCCCCAGCTTCGGCCGCGAATCGCTCGCATCCGACCTCATCGAACCGCTGCGCCCGCACCTGGACCGCCAGATTTGGCAACTCTTTCGCGACCGCAGCCTGCGCGACGACCACTTCAGCCGCGACGGCAACGCATGCCTGCTCGGTAAAGCCGGACGCGCTGTGTTTTATCAGGACTACGAAGCCCACGCAGCGCCCGTCCGGCGCATGCTGCTGCGCCAATGCCGCATTCTCGCCAGCCATCTAAAAGCCGAAGGCGAACCACTGCTGGAAAATGACGGCGAGGAAGATTTCGCATGAATCTCGCCACCGCACCCTCGCGAACCAGCCCGCCCACGAAAAGGCTGCCACTCTACCTCTACGGACGGCAGCCCACCCAGGTCAATGCCGACGGCCCTGCCCTGTGGGTTTGCATCGTCGGCAAAACG
>ENA-ORBV01016776-ORBV01016776.1-microbial-mat-metagenome-genome-assembly--contig:-NODE-16776-length-10576-cov-5.055910_pt1 | contig 10576 bp, 7 predicted proteins | sample MGYA00237777_ERZ505514 | MGnify/ENA primary metagenome ERZ505514 (study PRJEB26160, sample SAMN06269048) | microbial mat metagenome | isolation source: Oligotrophic lake microbial mat | place...
GAATTTTTCCGGCATTTGACCCCTTCCTTTTCCTAGGAATTCCTGTGTTCCTGCAGGAAGAGAGGAATTCCTAGGAACTCCTCTTCCTCTTCCTAAGGAAATCCCACCTAAGGACACATTTTGCCTCAAGATGGAGGCAACAGGAGTGTGTTGGAAGAGTCGAGATGTCACGGAGCCAGTGAGCGTCCGGGTGAGACCACGCGCACATTTGGTGCTAGGACCAAGTGGCGCTGAGTGAAGCTTCATGCTGCGCTGCAGTGAAACCCAGTTGGCCAAAGCAAGAGCCACTGCTCATTGATTGACATGACTCATCAGAGTCAGATGTGAACCAACATCAGTGAGTGAGGCATTTCACATTGGACACCGTTGCAAACACATGTGGGCAATTTTGTTTCTGCACTTTTTTCAGTGTCATTTCAATTCTCCCCATCTGAGAACCTGATTTTGGCCAAAGGGAACTGTCATTTCACACTTCGGCATCAACAGCGCTCCAAGCAAGCCAAACTCAAGCCCAAAGCACAATTGACCAGGGGCAACTCTTTCTGAGTGTTCCTCAGTGGCCCCTTGTGCTTCTTTTGTTGTCACTGGTGTTCGTGAAAATTTCAAATTTGATCTCACCTGCATCAGCCGTCCACCCCAGACCGGAATTGGTGCTTGACTCTGATTGGTCGAGAGCATGTCACAGCAAACTCCTGGTCATTTTCCTGGCAAAAGTCCTGGCGACTTTTTGACAACCCCAGTGGAATGACCAAGAACCTTTGCGGTTTGACTTGAACCCTGATCAAGTGACATGGCATTTCTTGTGCAGCTTGTGATTCTGTCATTCTGCGGTTCCGCGGTTCATGTGGCACCGTTGAAGTCGCTTCCGAGTGATCCGCGGTTCGCGCGAGGAAGTTGCTTCCGAAAGAAAATCAAGAAGCACATGATAGCTAGTAGCTATTACTATGAATAGCATAGATGGAACATTGGTTCATCCTTCTCACTTTTCTGCAGTAATTTTGGCAACTAAAGTGCTACTACTATGTTACGGTAGTTGATAATTTTTGTGCTGCCAACCTTTTTGATCACAATTTTCTTTTTGAAAACTTTGTTTGTGATCATCGTCATGAAGTTTGGATTATCCACCCTTTTTCTCTTGGGGGCTGCCTCCCTGCCTCACCTTGGGCTTGTGTGGTCTGCCGAAGTCATTCCAGACTTCATCTCGCCAGAGGAAGTCTCGGCTTTGAGATACCATGCTACTAACATGACAACTGATGCCCGCCTTGGTGGTAGACAAAGAGGCATCACGTTTTTACCACACCGCATCATGGAACGCCTCCCTCGTGGTCTTGAGCAGGTCCAAGAGGGGTCGTGCAAGGCTGACCAAGCAACGGAGGACGTTGGTATATCGGTGAGGGCACAGGTCATCACGGAAACAACAATTCCCCACCACGACCGCATTGTGGACGTCAACGTTGACGTTATGAATGGTGAGCATCAATTTGTTGAGGATGATGTTGGAATTATCTTTCTCAATGACAACGAAAATGCCGAGTTTGTCCACGGTGACGCCAAGGTTCCCGTCAAGTCGGGAACCTTTGTTCGTTTTGCAGGTAATATCATGCATCAAACCGTTATCCGAAGTGGCGCGGTCCATCTTGCCGGTCCCTTTCACCTCAAGACCATGAAAATAGTGGAGACTTATTGTCCGGGCGGTTGCCCACCGCATCAGGAGTGCCTAAATGGACCGAACGGATGGGTAGATGGACCGACCGGATTGGAAAGTGATGATTTTTGTGGTGGTACCGCATTTGGTTACTGTGGAGCCGATTGTATCTGGTATTCAATGATTGCGAATCGCTATGATTGGTTCTGCCTTGGAGAAAACATGCAATGTCAAGGGGAATGCGTTGTTCCAGAAGGAGAAACCAATATAAATTGCAATACGCGCCCAAGTTGCGCGTGCAATGGAGGTTTCGTGTGTAATGGAGGATTATGTGAACCACCACCACCAGTAACAGGTGGCGGCATGGGTGATCCTCACTTTAAGTTGTGGAATGGAACCTGGTTTGATTTCATGGCAGTTGTAAGTCTCTGTATCCTTAATCCTTGTTGTCGAACCCCCTCCGCCGGTGCGTCGTTTTCGCCTGCTCACCTCTCTGCTTCTTGTCCTTTACTACTGTTGCAGTGTGATCTGGTTCTCCTCCATGCCCCCGGATTCGGTGGCAACGTTGGCCTTACTGTCCATGCCAGGACCAAAGCCCAATACGAGTATTGTAAGTACCCCCTTTTCGACGTTCGATTCTACCGACATTATGGTTCGATGACTAAAGCAAGTGCCCACCACCTCTCTTCCGAATCGACCCTACTCCTTTTAAAATACGTAGCTTTCATTGAATCTGCTGCGATCAAGATTGGAGCCGAGGATGTCCTTCAAGTGTCCAGTTTTGGCCAGTACAGTGTCAACGGCGTTTCGAATGCGGACATGCCCGCCATCTTGTCGGGATATCCGGTCGAGCACATTCAAAAGGGAGAAGATGACCACACCTTTGAGATTACCCTTGGAAACAAGGAGTATCTTCATGTTTCGACCCACAAGAATCTCGTGAACATCAAATTTGAGCTCGCTCCCGATAGCGACCTTGACTTTGCCGACAGTGTCGGATTGATGGGATCCTGGAAGGAAGGTATTCGCCTTGCCCGTGATGGCCTCACCGTCATTAACGATGACAATGCCTTTGGACAGGAGTGGCAGGTTCGTGGCGACATGGATCCCAAGCTCTTTATGACGGACCGATCTCCACAGTACCCCGACAAGTGCGAAATGCCCAGTCCCAAGAAGGCCAATCAGCGCGGCCGTCGCCTTGGTGAAGGTATCTCGGATGAGGACGCGGAAAAGGCTTGCGCTCACTTGAAGGAAGGAGAAGGATTCGAACCCTGTGTCTATGATGTGTTGGCGACTCAGGATCTCTCTGTGGCCCAGGCGGGTGCCTACTAAACTTTCTTGTTATGAATATATGTGGATGAATCGAAGGATTGTGGTCTCTACGGAGAACCTGTTAACAATCATATGGAGCAAAGGAATAATGAACAAGTCGAGATAATGAGACAGCCGTGACTACCTAATACTATTGTTAAGTCTCACTTCTTTCCATCGGTACGACGGCTGTAGATTTTTAAACTCTATTTGCTAGATAGCTTACTCGATGGCGCGGTACGAATATGCAGCACCCGTTGGTTATTGGCCCGCTCTTGCATGCGCCGAGAGCGAAGGATGCTGTAGCCTTTCCTTGCCGCCTTGGTTCCAATTAAAACAAATTCCCTTCTCCACCGAAAAGGTGCACGATGATTGTTGATATACCTAGACAATAAAATGGAGAACTCCACGTCCATCATTGCGCCACCAACAGTAGTCCGGTATGAAAACGATTTTTTTAATGTCGTCGCAATTCCTTTTGTTTTGGATAAAATATCAACCCTGTCATAGGAAGCAGTTTCCTCTTTCAAAAAAAAAATGATTGTCGACCACACCGAATTCATGCTTCATTAGGGTCCACTTTTATGTCAACGCCGGATAATTTTTCCGCAAAAAAAAGGGATCTTGTAGAGCCGACATGCCAAATAATGGGGTGGCAGCCTGACAGGACCATGAACAGCGACACGAGGATTGGAATGATGGAATGATGATGTTGTTGCCGTCCTTTAGTGTTTTGGGCCGCCGCATTTTATGTTCGTTTGTTAGATGAGTTGTTGAATCCATCGCTACTCGCCCATGCCCCCGCTGTCGGCAGTGCCACTAATAACGAGCAGAATGGACATTATCTTTCGTTGTTGATGGCAACTTCGTTGCTCATGATATCATTGTAAGGAACCGATACTTGCAAGCTATACTCAATTGGGCTGGGCTTTCTTTTCATCTAGCTAGCTGCTAGCTACTGGTACAGCATAGCTTGCATGTTGCTCATCCGTTGGTTGTCATCCTCTCGCTCATTCTTGATCCGTTGTTGCCTGTTGCTTGTTGCCTTACTTTCAACGGGTACTAGTACGAGTACTTGAAAATGGCTCAAATGGCGCAGATGATCGCCTTCGAATTCAAAACAAAGGCTACCGTGACGTCACATTTAAGTCGGAATGTTAAGTATCCGCGATCAAAAAAAGACACTCCAGTAGTCCACGATTTGCTTTCACGTGGAGCTACAGGGAGGAAGAAGAGTGCGAGCGGCATCACCCAGTAGGACTCTGCTGCTGTGGCTAGCTATGCTCACTCTCTGCTAGCTAGCTAGCTAGCTAGCAGTTAGAACAGAAACTGCTGGATGGTAAAAAAAACAGCAAAATAGAGGAGCTGGAGATCTCCAATGGCATGCACATCATTTGAAGAAACACTGAATTGCTGAGCTGATGATTTGCAGTTGCTCTCTGGCATCTTCATTTGAAAATGGCAGATGACAAAAGCTCAAGTGACATTGCGTTGAAGTCATTTGACTGGCAACAGGAACCAATCTAGCCCATTGGCTACTGTCACAAGAATAACAAATTATGAAGTTGATAGCACCACACCACTAAATGGCCAGATGTTGAATGTTTTCAATCTGGAACTGCTGGCGCCACAAAGAGATGAAACCGTTTCATTGCAGATTGAGAACAAATCAATTTGAACAGTTGCACCTCCAGCTTCACTTGATGCATCTGAGCAGTCCTGATTGTTTTGATGAAATAACAAAAACAGACAGTCCTCCTTATTTCTCCATCTGGAACCACACACAAGTCCAGATCGGTCAACTGGAGACAGTTGCTTGGTCAGAAATGTTTGTTGGTTTGACATTCCTTTCCTTAAACAAAACAGGAAAGTCATGATTCCTGAGCACAACAGCTTATTGTTGTAGGCACAGTGATGCTTTCTAATCTGCTTGTCTGCCTCCATCCCATGCATGCCATCAATGTGATCAAATCTTTTGTTCAGTCACAAACGGTGACAATCTGATCTGCATTCTCACTAGCCAAACCAATTGCATGAGAGGTTTCTTGTTGTCTGCATTGATGTTTTTACCATTTAGATTGAAAAGTCATTCTAAAACACATTGGGTTTAGCTGCATGTTTTGCGTCGTGCAATGGTGAGGTGTTTTGACAACAATGTTGTTTCATGCCGAACAGCAAAAGTAGTTGATGCATGACAATTGTTCGAATTGTTTTCCATGGAAGTCACTTTGAGAACAAACAAGAGCTGATCTCTTGTTGTGCATGTCAACATGATCTGTCATGTGTGACTGTTGAATTGGCACACATGCATGCTGACACAGCAGATTTCATTGTTGGAGTTGACAAGAAGTTGCAGATTGGGTCCAGATTGTTTGAGGATTGCGTTTTTTTGTTTGTCAAACTGGTGAATGTTTTGATTGCACCCATGGAGTTGCCTTGCCTGGTCATGCATTCACGCTTTGTGGTTAGACAAGGATTTGAATCAGGGAATTGTCATGCAAAGCATTTATCCTGCAAGTCTGATTTCTCTCCAAGCATGTCCATCCTTTTGGCTTCACTAAAGTGTCGTTTCATCATAGCTTTGGACTTTTGTCAGGTGTTCTCTGTGCACACTTTTCCTGTTTTGTTAAGTTGCATTTGATTTTGTGAACTCAGGCAGCTTTTGAACTCCAATGCATGTTGTTGCAGTCACAGACACCAGTTCTCCTTGTGCTGCAGCAAAAAGGCAGGGGTTCAATGTCTTGGGATGCCATGCCAACAGGGAGTGCCCTATGTGGATCTCCTTGAAAGATCTCTCTGACATTGTCAAATCTGTGGCAACACACATAACTCTCTGTCATTGGAGATTGAGCTTGTTTTTGTTGCTCTTGATAACAGTGTTGATAGGTTTTGACCAGAATTTGGAACATTCATTACATCCACAGATAGTTTTTTACAACATCTGTTTCATTTGTTGTTGGAATTGACCTGTGCTTGTTTGAGTCCTTTGGCACATGCATTGTGTTCCAGTTGTTTGGTCAGTGTTGGAATCTGTTTGGTGATGAGACCAGTGTGTTACAAAGATTGGAAGTGTTGTGAGCAGATTTTTTTCTATTGACAGGTTCACATTTGATTTAGTGATTGTCATCACTTTGGTTAATCTTTAGCAGCCACACGAAGGGATGACTTTGAAGCATGCTTTGGTATGAATGTTAACTGTGTTTAGGTGCTTCAGTTGATGGTTTGGTTTGAGGTGTGCTTGGAATTGTTGGTTTCCCTCAGTTTATCAGACAATTTTTGTGTCTAAATATGGAAAGAATATTTCTGATTCAATTGATGTCGGTGGGTGTCTCTGCATGGTTGGTGTCCCTCTTCTTGACTTGTCTAGCCAGATGATACAGGTGAATTGTAGGTAGATGCCTCCTGCTAGTCTGTTTTCTGAGTTCCAGAACTTAGTCTCCACTTGAGCATGTGGTCATAGACAAGTTTGTTGTTGAGTAATGTGCTCAAATGAAGAGCTGACACGACAATTTTTCACCTCTGGCCCCTTGCACTGCACACCCACAGCGAAAAAATTGTGGGGTTTGGGATAGTGGAGCCTTTGTGGTCCATACCAATTTGCCATTGACCACAGATAAAGAATATAGTCAATTTTTGAAGAATAAATTTTCTCAAGTGTGCCTTCCTTCCCCCCCTCCGCAGAGTCAATACCTAAACCTGGGTTAAACGATGATGTCAAATCACAACCAACTTTTAAAGCTAAGACACAGGCACTTTCTTATGAGGTTATGTGTAGGACTTTCTAGTTTGTTTTTTTATGTGACAATCGTTTCAGCTGCCGTCCTCGCTTCTGCCATTGAGAGTACAAAAGTTAATAGCACCTATCACAGCAGCTACATTCGACCGCTGACCAGCAATCAGCGGCTAGGAGCTGCAACTTCTTTTTATCGTGTTGTTCATGTGCCCGTTGTTGCTCTGCATTCCTTGTCAAAACTGGCGTTGCTCCGCCGCTTGTTGTGACGTTACTTCCACTGGTAGTAGCATCCGATAGTTTGTGAAGGTTGCAGATTTCATCGGGCATCCGTCCCTCAATTCGACAGTTGTAAACGGTGAACGTGTCTTTGGAATGCACAATATGACAGGAGTTGATGGTAAGGGGATCAAACTCTTCAGAATTGCAAACCAGCGCATTGGTGTACTTACCAAGATACTGACAGTTGCCGAGTTGTGTTGGTATTGTGCCGGTCATAAATGTGTCTTGGATTTGAAAATCTTTGAGATCCGAAAAGTCGCCAATGCCATCTGGAATGGTACCGCTGAAATCGTTATTGAACAAGTGCAGAGTTTCTAGCCTCTTCAATCCCCACCAATCCTGTGGGATACTTCCGTGAAAACGGTTGGAATTGATTTTGAGAACTCCTGGCAAGCCGATCAGTGTCAAACAGTGTTAGGAACAGGCTTGACAGACGAAAAGTGAGAACAAGAGCAAAAAATTACAACCAAATATATACTTACTGAGATCCGAAAGAGCACCAAAGGAAGTAGGCAAATGTGCTCGTTGCTTTTCTTCTTCAAGGTGCTGTCCAAAACGATTGTTTTCCATCTCCAATATTTGCAAATGATGCAGTCTGCTAAAGACATCGGGGATTGGACCTAGAAAAGAGTTGGAACCAATATCTAGCACCTCTAATTTGTGAAGCGAATCTAGCTCAGGTGGGAGAGTGCCGCTGAGTGAGTTCTGGTCTAGCCGAAGCTCTATCAGGTTCCGATTGTGCGTCAACGAAAAAGGAAATGTTCCTTTAAGCTTGTTTTGACCCAGGCGCAAGACTCCTGTGAAGATTCAAGAGACGAAGAGGGATATCCTGACACCGTCAGGGGAGTACATGCGTGCTGAAGTGGGACCCAAGAAAACATATTTGTAACTTACGCAAGTTGGCAATAGGGGATGTATCGATGATGGATCCGGTAAAGTTATTCCCTTGCAAGCTCAGGAGAGCTAGACTGGTCATATCAGCAATTGACCTTGGTATTTCTCCGGTAAACTGGTTGCCGGCGAGTGTCATATTTTCCAATTTACTAAAGAAACCAATGGTTTGTGGCAATTTACCTGTGAGCGAGTTGTACGATAAATCAACAGTCTGCAAATCTGGCCATGTGGCTGCATCCCATAACACTTCTGGCATCTGTTGTCGCAAGTTGTTATGGGACAAGTCCAAATGCTGCATCTCCGATAAAGCTCTTAACTGACCCGGAATGTATCCGGACAAGAAATTTTGCTTCAGCTGCAGGGCGCTGACCCTTCCTGATCGATGGCACTGCACGCCGTACCATTCACAGACGTGTCTTTCCGTCATCCATTCCGTCCTGTGGCGCCAATCTGGTTGTTGCTGATTCAATGGAGAGGACGACGACGACGATGCTTGTTGGGTATCCTGATCCATAGTGTACATAGCTTCACTGTTTAGCAAAGCTGCCTGCAGAGTTTCATCATTTGAATCACCCCCAAACATGGCGGTGTCGTCTTCATTATGCTGGTGGGTGCTGTAAAAGAACATGGCCAGAGCATAACGCTCGAGGATCTCGTAGTCTTCCGCGTCATGATGGACAGTATCATCTTTGGCGATCCTCCCGACCTGTGCTTTATCGATATCGGACAACCATTGAAGAGCCTTGTACGGCAAGCTAGTAGAATCTTCCAATTCTTCTCTGCTACTCAGGCGGGCCCCGATTATCATTGACTGCAAGTTATCCCAACGTGCCTTCCAAAGCGGCGCTGAACGTAAGCTCTTGGGCAAGGGCACATTAGTGTCGTGCTCAGACCCAGCGTTTTCTCCGCTCTTCATGGAAGGAAAGCCGACAGGAGCTGTAGCAACGCCAATCAGGACCAAGATGAGGATGACCACAAAACAGGCCAAGAAAAAGCATAGGCAATACGCCAAAGTACTAATCTTGCGATCCTCCCATTCTTCGTCGTCCTCTTCTAAAATCATCGCGTTGATATCCACTTCCTTGCCCTGGGATTGGGCCGTTTTGGTTCGTTCCAGTCTCCGTGTACTCTGGCCTAACACAATCTCCGTCATGTCTTTGCTGAGGGTTCGCAAAAAGCCACCTTTGGAGTCACCGTAACGTCCGGTCGTATTGCGTGGTTTTCTTCGTCGGGCACTCGCAGGACCCGGAGTAGCCTCACTGCTGTTGCTGTGATCCATGAGATTGACACTTTGATCGACATACTCAAATCGTTCTTTTTGATCAAAGACGCCTCCTGTTGTATTCGGTTGGTTCTTGCGCAAAGGTTGTGCCGGATGTCCCAACCTGCCTTTGACATCTAGATCCTCATCGGAAGATCCCGTGGGACCAATGGGCGTTTTGGACGGTGGACCAGGAGATCGACCGCGAGCCGCACGAGCCCGCGTCATGGGACTGACACTGCGAGTGGCATGTTTGGCACGAGCCGCCGTCTCGGTTTGTTCTACCAAACTGCTCTCACTGTCATTTTTGGTCAAACCCCAAAACGTACTGGATTGATTCGTCATGGTGAAGGGAGGAGGTACGGCCTCAGTATCCATGGTGTTGGCGGATGCCGCCGCTGCCGCGACTTGATCCTTTTCAATTTCGGCGCTGTATCGATCCAACAAGGCATCGGGCGAAAAGCCAAGGTCCTCGTCCGCCAAGTCGTCATCGTCCAATATGGATGCATTCGAGTAGGCTACGGGAGCGCCTTGTCGGCGATGAGGTGATTTCGATCGTGATCCACCCTTCAACAGCTGGCTGGTGGTCGGGGCGGAATGGGCATGTGGTGGAGGAGAACGAGATCTACCTTTCATGGGCTGATCATGCGTTAAAGCTGGTCTAGGAGGAGCCGACTCTTCCTTAGATTCAGACGATAACGTAGGCGGAGGAGTCGGCGGAGAAGATTTAGTAGGCGGGGGACTAGGACTAGGAGGCGCTCCTGCCTCGTCCTCTGAATCTTCGTTTGCCGTTTCAAAAGATTCACCCGGTTGCAGAGAAGCCGGTGGAGTGGGGGGAGTGGGATCGTCGTCTGAGTCCATGGTGCGATAATATCTCTGTTAACGTTCAGTCGAAGCGTCTCCTCCCGAACACTCAAAAGGTAGGAATTGCTATAAAGGCGACGACAACCAACCTACAAGGTCCCAGCTAAGTCTTCCTTGTCTTTTCTTTCCGAGAAAGATAGCTGATGGAAGGACATCCACCAAGCTGCAACAACAATCTCTTGATGAGCTGGACTGAAGATTCTTCCTGCTTAGTTCATCAAGCTGCCAGATGACAGCAATGTGAAGCGCTTGTAGGAAGCAAATTATACAACTACTATAGCTAGTTCTTGTCAGTTTCCGCCAAACTTTCAGTGGCATACTGTATGTTGATTACCAACATCTCAAATTTCACAAGATGTTTCGCATCTGTTACGAAAGGATTGCAACACCTGGTGAGCGCCTGGCATGATTTGAACGTTACAAACAACATTAGAGTAAAACATGGAAAGGGTTCTCTTTATTTTAAAAGATTGCGATCTGGAACCAAACTCAATGGGCCCTGCGCCAACAGCAGGGGTTGTCAAAAAGTAAACCACGACTTTTGCAAGGTTCAATCCATGCTTCCGAATGAGTGACATCAGTGAAGCTC